>Ga0116126_1000588_pt1 | contig 26033 bp, 22 predicted proteins | sample June2015DPH_16_5_FD_89730 | JGI IMG/M metagenome (GOLD analysis project Ga0116126, IMG submission 89730) | Peatland microbial communities from SPRUCE experiment site at the Marcell Experimental Forest, Minnesota, USA - June2015DPH_16_40 | ecosystem: Environmental > Terrestrial > Soil > Wetlands...
CTGCGAAAGCAGGTCGCAAACTGTCACGGACTTGCCCGCGCCGGACATTCCCAAAAGCACCGCGTGCTGTGGTGACTGATTATCTTTCGAGCCGGAAAATGTCTGGACGCCAACCAGATTGTTGTTGGGGCCGTCATAGATGGCCTCGGCGGTTTTAAGATGGCCGGTGAACGTGCTGGTGACGGGCAGCATGTCGGCCAGGTAGCGGTGTTCCGAATACAGTTTGCGATGCTCATACCGTCCCCACAACCAGCCCGGCCACGTCTGGAAAAATAAATTCTTGGAAGTGCTCGGCAGGTTGGATTCAAAATACTGCGCGGAATTCATCGAGTTGATGGCGTTCTTGATGGCGCTGGCTTTGGCGGTCAGCCCGTCTTTTGATTTATCCCAAACGCGGATGACAAAGAGCGCATTGAACGGAATGGTCTGTCCCTGCATGAGCGCATGAATCTTTTTCTGCTTTTTCTCCATGACGGTCAGCAGCGAGATTTTCTTTTCACTGGCGTAATCGCCGGCCACACGGTCATGTTCCTTTTCCTCTTTGTTGATTTCCTGGGTGATGGGCAGCGGGTCAATGTTGACGGTGATGGTGAAGTCGAGCAGCCGCAAATTGGTGAGACGCTGGATGATGCCGGGATACGTCGTGCGCGGCCAACGGGTCAGCGCGATGACGGAGTGATAATGGCCGTCCAGATAAAATCCAAAATCGTTCTGGCCGTTGCCTTCCGAGTGCCAGCAATTTTCCTGAATCGAAAGTTCCGGCGAAAAATCCTGGGATGCGTCAAAGTCAAAGCGGTCGGCCAGCGACGGATTTAAGAACTGCTTGTAATGCTTGAAATGGTCAACGTCAGTCATCGGCAGCACCCGCGTGCCGGTGCTGGCGAAAATATCCATGAGCAGTTGGTGGGCGTGTTCAAACTCGCCCCGCAACTGGTCGAGTATGGTCAGGTAATACTCACGCTGCGCGGCATCGCCCGAAAGCAGCTTGGGCGTGTTTTCCAAGGGCCGCGAAATGTAAAGGATCACGCGCTGCCGCCGCAGCTTGCGTTCAACCATTGCCTGCCAGTAGCGCACGAACCGCTCGTTGCGCGAACGCTTCGTCCAGGTGTTTTCAAATTTCTCCGTCTCCTGCTGAAACCGCAACAACTCGGCTTTGTAGTCCGAATCGGAAAAGTATTGGATTTGCAGCCGCTGGTTTTCGTGTAACGAAGCCAGCAACAAACAGAGTTGCTCCTGAAATTCGTTCAGGTCGGCAATCGGACTGTTGGTGAGGTCGGGCGCTTCAAAGACAAAGCCTTTGGCGATGTAACCGCCGCGCCGGAGCGAATTGAACAAAATCAAGTCGTTCACGAAAAATCCGTTGGGTGCGCGTTCAAACATAAATCAAATGCGTTGGGATTTGCCGCGCGTGGCCGCGTCCATCACCTGCTGGACGCGAATCAAGTCGTTCACCAGTTGTTCCACGGTGCGGGCGCGGTTGATTTCATTGATGGCGATGTAGGCTTCCTGAATGTGCGCCCGCGCCCGCTCCATGTGTTCGCGGGCGGTGCTGCCAAAGCCGTGCGTATGCAGGCCGGTCCGCAACGCGGCTTCGGCGGCGTTGAGCTGGCCGAGCAATGCCTGCCGCTGCGTTTCAATGCTTTTGAGTTCTTCGGGATTCATGGCGGCCTACCAATCGCTTCGTTTCTCCGGTTCCAAAATCCGATTGTCTTGCAGCAGGACGTGAATTTCCGAAACCCACGCCTCCCCGATCATCAGCGGGCCGAGATGATTTTCCGCGTGAACGCGAGCGATGCGCCCGCAAATGAGTGCGCCAAGCAGCAATTCCAGCCGCCAGCCCACCAGCACCACCCAGGCGGTTGGATAAATCAGGATCAACTGGTCTGGCGGCGTGGTCTTTGGATTGCCGTCGCGGGAACGCTCTTGCAGGACAAATTGCGTGAGATGAAGGATGGGAAAGCCCCATATCCGGTGTGCGTCAACAAATTCAATGAAACCCGGCGGCGGTGGAATCAGTTCGACGCAGCCAGTGAACTGACGTTTCGGTTTGTTTGGATGACGATGTGATTTTTCGGGATTCATAAGGCGTGATAAATTATTTGATGTGGCAATTGGTCGAAGTCAGGGACGGGATGGTGACGGAAGCAGGGCGGTGGTCGTGGCCGAACTATGCCGGAAAATATGGATGGAACAGACCAGTGCTCCTTCAATGACCAATTTGGCGGACGCGCCATCAACCGCACGAATGGAATTGGCCTTCCCATTGGCTAAAAGCTCCGGCAACAAGTCCAATCGCCAGCCAACCAGCGTGACCATCACTCCGGGAGTGAGCAAACGCAGTTCTTGGGGCGGGCGATTGGCGTGTTGCCGACGTATTTCCGTCAAAATGAAATCTGACTGCTGGAAATCGCTTTTGGGAAAGCCACACGTCTGGCGGTGGCCGATGAATTGGATCAGCATGGATTCCGACGTCATGGATTCAACACTGCCAATGGGTTGCGCTTGGGATGGCGGCAATGTTTTGGTTTCAGGATTCATAAAAGTGGATGAACGCAGGAACGGTGAACTTCGGGACTGAAGCCGCGGCCATGCACAGCGTATTCAAAAATGTCCCGGTCGTAACCGGGTGGCTTGCCCTGCCGCAATCCGAAGATGTAAGCGAGGCAAATCAGCACCGGCACGAGCGCCACAAGGAAGGACACGGTGAGCGACGAACCGACGACGACGAGCAACACAAAGAACAGGGTGATGCCCGCGCCGATGCCCACCACCAACCACCAGAACAAACCTCCCTCCAAACCCCAGGTGCGTCCTTTGGAGTCGGACGCGGCGTTGGTGTCGGTCAGTCGCAGTTCGTTTTTTGCGCTCATGTTCAGTTTTGCCGGATGGATTTGAATTAACGATTCGCCTTGTTAGAAGTTGCCGACGCCAACCGCGCTGTTGGAATCCAGCCCGAAGATTTTGTAGAAGGCGAAGACGATGGCAGGAGCCGCCGCGATGATCGCGCCGCCGATGATGGACATCTTGCCCTGGTCAACATCGCCGCGCCGGATGGCGAAGCCGCCGTAGATGACGGCGAAAATGCCGAGAACGAAGCCGAACATCATGATGACGGCAAGGCTGTTGCTGAGGCCGGTTTTCAGATCGGTGGAATTAAAGGTCGTGCTTTGCGCGAAGGCGGGCAGGACGTTGAACGCGAGCAAGGCCGCGACGGTGAACACGGAGCGCATACGCGCACGGACTTTTTTTGGAACGAATAGTCTTTTCATAGTTTCAGTTTTTTATTTTCGCGGCGGATTCTTCCGCCGAATCGTGGGTCAGCATCTCATTTTTCAGCGGGCGCTTTGTGTAACCCGTTACACAACTTGAAATTTTTTTCGGGCATGATGGAAGGCCATGAATACAACGACTTTTGATACTCAAAAACTCGAACGCCTCCGCAAAGTGGAAGGCGTGTTGCGGACGGAAATTCGCGGGCAGAATCAAGTCCTGCCGCGCGTGGTCTCGGTGGTGCAACGCGGCGAATTGAGCCTCACCAAGCCCGCCCGTCCGCGCGGCAGTTTTCTGCTGCTCGGACCAACCGGCGTTGGCAAAACAGAAACGGTGGTCGTGCTGACCAAACAAATTTTCGGCGCGGAAAAACTTTTCCGTTTCGATATGTCAGAATTTCAAACGCAAGAATCGTTGGGCCTGCTGCTCGGCGCGCGGCTCGGTGAAAGCGGCTACTTGGGCGCGGTGCGCGAACGCGCGGCGGAAGGATCGCTGTTGTTCGACGAAGCGGAGAAAGCGCATCCGCGCGTGCTGGACATCATGTTGCAACTGCTCGACGCGGCGCGAATCACGATTGCAACAGGGCAGACGTTGGATTTCAGCGGGTTCTATGTGTGGCTGACTTCCAACATCGGCTCGGCGGAATTGATGACCCTGCAACATTCCAACGACGCGACGCTGGAGCGCCACGTCCTTTCCCGCGCGCAACAAGCCCTGCGTCCCGAAATTTTCGCCCGCATCACTGAAAAACTGGTGTTCGGTCGCTTGAGCTATGAACACCAATTGGAGATTGCTGAAAAGTTTTTGTCGCATGAAATTGAATTTCTCGCCGCGCGCGGTCACACACTCGAATTGGATAAAACGGTTTTGCCCTTCCTCGTCCGAAAGGGTTTTCATCCCAAACTCGGCGCGCGTCCGATGCGCGACGCCGTTGAAAAGCAGGTCGGCGACGCCCTGGCCGAGCATCTGCTCGCCGGAAAAAATTCCGGCGGCAGATTGCAGGTGGATGAATCCCGCGACTGCCTCATTGTCCGTTGACAGCCGCTTGGTGGCGGCGCGTTGTCATAACGCAAAATCAATTTGTTGCGGTTGATTGGTTGCGCTGATTTCCTGCGCCAGCAAGCGGCTCATTTCGGCTTGGGTGCATGGCATCGCCCGCGCGCCACATTCAGCCAGTTCTTTGAATCGTGCGGCGCGTCCGTTCTCCGACTGCGGATCAAATCGGTTGCCGATAAATTCCGTGTAGGTGCAATGCGCGGCAAACAATCCGCCATCGGCGTAAAGCACGCGCGCCAACTGCCGCCACTCCGCCAGCGTCGGGTCGGATGCGACAAAGAGAATTTTCGCGCCGAGTTTGAAAACCTTCCCCTTGTAAGCCGCCTCGCGCCCTTCATACGAATATGGCACGCCCTCCGCGCCGCTAAATTCATCGGGCGGGATGAGCGGGTAACAGTTGACTTCGGCTGCAATGTATTTCGAGTAATTGCAGCCGCAGTTGGTGAACAAACGTCCTTCGTGCGTGAATACTCTGATTTTTGGGAATGTGTCCGCGCAATAGGCGGCGGCAATGTCGCCTTCGGGCACGCGCCAGAGGCCGTTGGAAAACCGCCGCCAATGGGTGACAAGGCGCGGCGACGGTGGAGTGACTTTGACAGATGATGTTGAGTTCATAATTTTCATTTGTTTTCTGGTCGCGCAGCGACAGGTATGCGCGATGAAAACCTAGAGGCGAGGGCTTTGGCGGTGGCGGAAAACTCAAGGAGGAACGGAAGCGGCGAGTCAGGGTGTTCGAGCCGACCCGTAGAATCCTTGAATTTTCCGCCGCCGCCATATAATTGCCCTCGGTTTTATCGCGCTGCGGACGCAACAGTGGTTACGCGGCATAGGCCGTCACCGTGAAAGGTTGATTGAGCGATTACTCAACGGCGGAAAATTGATTTTGCAATCGGCTTCGGTCAGCGGGCGGCGGGCGGAGGAAGTGCAGGTGCAGTGACGATATTAGGAACGAAGCCGGAACGCAACGCCGCCGCCGAGCCGCTGACGGAAGCAGGCGCGACTGCGTTCCCCTTAACGCCGGTCGGGACGAGCGGGCGGAAAGTGACGGAAGGCGGGCCGGAGCGACATTAGCGAGGCCGCCGTGTCAATTCCCGCCCGTTGGTCCCGGCGGCTTATGGCTTATCGCCACGACCCAATTAGACGCCGAGACGCAGATTTTGGGTCTCGCAGCGGTGAGATCGTGTCGGTCATTTTAATCTGTTCCCAAGAGGCGGCATTGGTGACGTAATCGGAGTAATATCGCACGTCGTTGACGCGCCGGAAATGTCTGAACCAGACACCAATCTCTGGAACCGGCTTGCGAATATAATTGTAGTCACCGTCCACTTTTACCAAGGCAAAAGGGAAATGGTGACAGATGATGAGCACTAAATCGCCTTTGGACATCGAATGTGCAAATTCCCAGTAATCGCGCTGCTTTTCTGGCAATGATTCACGGGTTGTCCGAAACAAGTCGCCGACATCGTGTGAGCAATCGAGTCCGATAAAACCTGCGGCAACACTCTGCGTTGTGTAAAATGATGCGAGTTCCGACTGGTCTGGATGTAGCTGCATCCGCCAGTATTGAGGGCGTCTTGAAGGACTCATGGGTTCAAATTCGTTTCCAGCTTCATTTTTTGGCGGCTTTGAATTTCGCCCAACGCGCCTTTTGTGCGGCGGAAATTTTTGCTCTCGCGGTAGCGCTCATTTGACGCTTTGGTTTTGATGCCGGAGCAACTTTTGATTTTGCACCTTTGACTTTCGCCCAGCGCGCTCTTGCCGCAGCCGCAATTCTAGCTCTGCCTGCCGCGCTCATTTTGTGTCTTTTCTTCGGAGCAGCAACGTCCACAGGTTTTATCGGAGAACCCAAAATCCGGCCAAGCTCATTTTCGAGGGATTGGATTTTGTCTTTGATGTCGGCGGCCCGCCGCAATTGTTGTGCAGACAGATTTGCAATTAAGCTCATATCGCCCAATTTGAAGTTTTGGCGTGAATAAAGTCAACAGTGTTCTCGCGCCAGCGAGCGCATAATCGGGAGGCGGTATCCGGCGTTGGATGTGTTCGCCAAACTGGACAAACGCCTTACGATGGCTGGCCCTTGACGGCAAACACTATCATTTCAAACTTCTCTGGCGTCTGTTCAATCGCGTTAATGCAATCAGTCCGAGAGCCAAACTGCCGAGGGCAATTGAAGACGGTTCGGGCGCTGGTTGTATCCCTGCCTGGTTAAATTGAATTTGCAAATCCGGTGGCGGCGGCATGGATGGAAATTGCGATGCTCCCGTCGTTTGGCGAATTGCTTCCATCATTACTGCGCCCGATGAATCTCCACCGGAGGTCTCGCCTGTATTGGAATTCGCGCCCCCAACGGTTGGCTGAAAAATTTGCAGATTAAGTGAAGGATTTTGAACGCCCACATCAATCAAATTGAGGGTCGGTGCGATGCTTTCAACTTCGGATGGGTTTAAGAGCGGGAGCGGCGACAAGGATGAGGCGTCATATCTTGACCGCCGTTCTGAAAATTCAGCAGGCCATGCCCGTCTTCCAGACATTGCCTGCTCTGGCTGAAATGTGGCCAACGCGGGATTAACCGTAGGGATGAACGCTTCGGTTGATACATAACCGCTGATTGTTGCCGGGGATAACGCGGTTTGAAGAATTGAAAGGTTTTCATCTGCGCGCGCTGAAAAGAAATTCGCAATAAACACGAATGCCAAAGCGATTGTTGCGGCATTCGATTTCGTTCTCACGCGGGAAAGTGTGAAGGGAAATTTGTTTCTTTGCAATATATTTTGACAAGCGGCAACCACCTTGGTTGAAGTTTCATTTTGTCACTCCAGATTGATAAACAGGTGGCTCTCACCCATATCCTTCTCGTCTGGCAACAATGCGCCGCCTCGTTTGGCGCATAAATCCTGACAAATCTTTCGCAGTGCCTTCCGCTTGGCCGGTGCCTTCGGCAGTTTGACCAATAGCCGGTCGGCAAATTGTTTTCCGCGTCTGCCCGCATAAATGACAGCAGCAATGACGGCTTCTGCACCAGCAGCGTATAGCGTTTCCACAAATTGAAGCGCCGCCTTTGCCGTGCGAAACCTTGCGAGCGAGCGAAGATCGGGATTTTTGGCCGCGCTCAACCATTGCTTAGCTTCGGTATGGGATTTTTCCAAAAGGGATTCGACGAATAATTCATGCTGCTTGCGTTTCAAGGCCGGCCCCTCGCGGGCGACCCGGCCCGCTGGTTGTCCTTCGTGTTGCGGCCAGTCAGGATGCTTCCGAGCGGCTTTCAGATAGGCGGCGCGGATCACGTCCACGTTGCTGATGTAGTAGGTCTCCTGAACCAGTGTGCCGTCGCGCAGCCAAATCCGCATTCGTCCGAAAAATTTGCCGTTGAATGAATTGATCTCCAGTCTCAATTTTCCGTTTTGATGCCAATAACGCTGCGTGCCGGTGCCGTGGTTCATGGTAAATGAACCGAGCAGCCGTCCCTTTTCATCCCAAAGCCGGCTGATGCCGTGCAATTTGCCGTGGCGATAAGCCAATTCCTCGGCCAATTGGCCGTTGTAATGCCAAATACGACAAATACCGTGAAGCTGCCCTCCCACTTCCCTGTTTTCCATGCGGATTTGTCCGTTACGGTAATAAAACCGATCTAGGCGACGTTTTGGCATGTTTGCAAATCAACTGCGTTGTCAGTGTGACTGCCCTTTTAACGTCCGTATTGACGGGCGCTTTATCCAAATCTGTTCAAAATACGCGGCTAACAAATCGTATGTCTGCGTCAGCAGAACATCCGTTGAATGCCGCCCACAGTGACAGTCCGCCAATCTTTCCGAACGATATTCCCGAATGGGCAGGCCGCCACTTAAATCAAGCACAAGTTTATGGAATTCCAAGCATAAATGCGGTTTATTCAATGGAATTTCTTTGTTCCAAAGTTCCTTGCAGCATAGCATTATGCCGTGATGTTCGCTTTTTCACTTGAGACTTTTACCCGCTCCTACGTCAATGTAACCGCTTATCGTTGTCGGGGTGGCACTTTGTTGCTGTGCATTTTGATTCGTTGTTGCACAGCCCGAAAGCATTGCTACGAGACAAATCACGAAAAATGAAACTTTAAGAATTGTCATAAAATCAAGGCGACGTTTGTTGCTGTTCCGATTTCTGTTGTTGAATTTCTTTGGCGCGTTCCGCCATTCTTTTATACATGGGAATGCTGATGACCATCAACGCGATGAGGATTCCGTTGATGCAAATGCCAGCGATGCTGCGGCCAAGAATTCTTTTTCTTCCATAACGGTGGACTCCAATTAACGCGATTATTCCGAAAATAAAACCCAAGAGGATAAGGACAATGCTTAACGAGCCGACAATTATATGCGCCAATGGAGGCAATTGACCGCCCATTCCAACATTGACGACAATGCCCAAGCCAAAAGCAATCGCCGGAGCCAAAAGACTGGCCTGTGCCGCCTGGAATGCAAATGGCTTTTTTACCGGCGGCAAAGGCGGTGGCTGTTGAGAAATAATTGGCGGCACAGCGTTCATGCTTCAATTATAGGGGCGGTTGGCGATGTTTCCATTTAATGTTCTTTCGTGATTTTAAGTAATTGTTGGTCTATTTCTTAATTGCCGCAGTGCCGTCATAAAAATTATTGATGATTGGCCCGTCCTGACATTTGGAGAAACGCGAAGAGCAAGACAAAGCCGATTAGTGTCGCGGCGAATCTACCCCAAGTCCAAGTTTTTTTACTAAACCAGCCCCAAGTGGCTGTCGCCAAACTCGGAAACAGGCAAAGGCCGCTAAAGAGATAACCAAACTGATAAGCCGAAAAATTCGCGCCGACATAGATCAGGATGCACAGCACAAAAGCAAATAGCACACCTCCACAGGCGAAAGATTTTCGGAATGGTTTGTCTGACTTCATAAAATTATATCAGCACAGCGGCTAGGCAAAAGTTTCATGCCACTTCAACCAGCCTTCGGTGAAGCAACGCTGGCGGATGCTTGCACCAAAGCAACAACCCGCTGCGCAACTTCGTCGAGTGTTGTGCCTGCCGGCAGAGATTCTATTTTGGTGGGGTCGTCTTCCCAACCCCTATCCGGGCGCCTTCGTTCCTGGACAATCTCATAGCTGCCTGATTTTTCCCTTATCTTCCAATTTAGTGTTCCTTTGTCAAAAGCCGACCACGATTTTACTTTTGCATATTTCAGCACAACCGGCTTCGGGAAAGCATCGCGCGTTGGCGCGGGGACAACGGGATTCCCTTTGCTCATGGCTTCCTTGATTGCGCGTTGCAAGGTCTCGGTGTCGGTGACGGCAACCACTTCCACCGGGTCAATGTCCATGAAGTAGCCCAAATGCCCGCCTGATTCAGCTTGAGCCACTGTCGGCACATAGACCATGCCGTTCCGCAAGTAGAGATGCCACAAGTTGAGCTTCATAATAATCAAGGAACTGGAGTAACGATGAAATTGACGCCCATGCTTCGGGCGCGCAGCATCGCAGCATTGATGGCTGCCTGTTGCGCTGCCGATATGCCCCCTGACGGTATCGCCAACTGAAGTTGCCTCGCCGTAATTTGGGAAGCATCAATATCGAAAACACCCAAGCGTGCGCCATCGAATCCAGCAACCGAATTAACATAACTGTTAAGCCTGCTCGTCAAAGCCGCCGCATTTTGATAGGTCGGTGCGTTCAGGTCAATGGATTTGATGCTGGTTGCAACTCCGGTGGCAAAATCAAACCGATCAATGACAGGAAAGTTTTGTGGAAGGTTGTGCCCCAACAATTGTTCGATTTGTTGGCCTCGCGCAAAAGGAACCAAACCCCAGACTTTACTCGCTACGGTGGCAGTCCGCGCGGTTTGCACCGCGACGCCAGTCGCTTCTCCCATGCGCCCGACGTTGCCCGATTCACCGAGTTCGCCCCCCAGGAACAGCGTCGCCGCATTCAACGTTCCGTAGGTGATTTGGTAGGCCAGTGATTTATTATCCCCGCCGTAAAACGCCGGGGCTTCCTGTCCCAACAATCGCTGCATTGAACCGCCGTAATTGTTGTAAGCAAAATTCGGCGCAAAGGGACTGACAATCCCGTAACTGGCCATTGCCGCTACATCGTAGGTTGTGTGGGCCACACCAACGACGGTGTTGCCGAAATCTCCCGCTTCCTGGCCGTAGGTTTGATACGCCCAATTGGGCGCAAAGGGTGAAGTCAACGCATACTCCAATGTGCCCGCAGTGTTGTAGGTCAGATGGCCCACGCCTGTAACAATATCTCCCGCCCAATTAGCGCCGGCTTTCCCAACTCTTCCATCCGGGTCGAAGGAGTTGATGGGATCACCTCCCGCGCAGAATGTGTAGCCGTCTGGATCGCCGGCGTTCCACACAGAGTCAAAGGCCAACCATCTGCCGGACACAGGGTCATATACTCGCCTCCCGTCGTTGTAATACCCGGTGATGTCCACTTCGCGCCCGCGCCACGCGGACGACTGTGCCATGTCCGCGCCATTGGCGAAAGCCGCTGGCCGGTAGCCCGGCACTGCGCCGTAGCCAGTCGGTCGTGCTGGATTCCAACTCACCGCGCCATTTGTCACTTCGGCCAGAATGTTGCCACGCGCGTCGCTAATGGTTGGGTAGAACAAGTTGAGATAGGGCGACACACCGTCCAAGCCGCCCGTTCCGTTCTCCCCTCCATAAGTGCCATCCAAATCCGGGCCGTAGAGTTTCCAGACAGTTTGGCTGCCATAAGAAACGCCAAGTTCCAAGAACTCAACCTGTGGATCAAAGTAAGAATTGATGGTCTGTGGGGGTGCAGTTGAGGCAACACCGTTTGACACGAGCACGGTTGTTGTTTGCAACCGGCGGTTAAGCGCATCATAGACGGTGCTCCAGTTGTAACCGGAACTGTTTGTATCCCTGTCGGTGACTGCGTGAAGCCGTCCGCGTGCATCCCAGGAAAGCGTTTGGGTGCGCTCGACGATGCCACTAGGATTTTTCCAGACGCGATTGGTTATGTCGCCCGCACTATCATAACTATCAACCGTTGCTTGATAGGCGAGGTTGTTCGTGAACGAGTTGGTTGTCCACGCGGTGAAATAACCGCTTGGATGCAGGGCGCTCACTTTCAGTTGATGCGCGCCTGGCGCGAGTTCCATCATCGCGCGCCACTGCATGGCGTTGGTGCCGACAGCGGAAATTGAAACCGGCTGGTTATCCAGCCATCCGCTCACGAGAATGGACTGGCCGTTGATATGGCCATAGGCCGGAAACGGCGATGTGCTGTTGGTTTCCGTGGCAACGCGCGAGAAGGCGTCGGATGCGCCGCTCCATTCGTTGGAGGCGCTGTTGGCCTGTCCCATTTGCGTGAGCACGCCGGGACCACCGCCGCCGCCATTGTCATAAACCATCGTGTTCGTCCAAGTGGTGGAAGCATTGAGATTGAGTTGTTCCTGAACCAATCGGCGGCTCAAGTTTGCGTAGGCATACGAAAGAGAGTCGGTGAAGTCTCCTCGCGTCAACGAGTGAGTATTGAGCAATCCATCGCCCGACCAAGTAAGCGATTCGTTTAATTGTGACGCCATGTTGACGGTGTTGGCGATGGACAAGGGCCTGCCTTCGCCGTCGCGCGAAGTGATGGTGGTCGAACGCACGCCCACGATGCGGTTGGTGAGCAATCCAGCGGTGTCAAAGCTGTAACCACCGACGCCGGTCGGGTCATTGGCCCCAATTAGATTGCCGTCTGCCCGCCAAGCGAAGCCGTAACCAGCATTGCCAATGTTGAGGACGGAGCGCCGCCCGGCGGCATCCCAGTTTTGGCCAGCACCGTAAGAAAACGAACCGGCGCTGACGGATTCCGACGAAAGTTGTCCGTAAGGATCGAAGGAGCGCGATATGGTTGTTGTCGGGCCGGTGTTGGTGCTGGCAAATTGTTCGGTGATGCCGGTAACGAAACCGCGCGGCTCGTATTGCCAAGTAGTGGTCAAGTTCTGCTCCGGCAGAGAACCGCTGTAAGTTATGTTTGTGGGGCGCAACCAATCGTCGTAAGTGAGTGTGCAACTGGTAGCGCGCCCGTCGGTCTTGGTTTGCAACAATCCGGCAAAGGCGTTACCGCTGGAATAATAGGAATAGGTCGTGGTGCGGGTTGGATTACCGCCGCCGAAATTCTGTTCCTGCAATATCTGTCCGGCGTTATTGTAGCTGGCCTGCCACTGCAAATTGCCCGGCATGGTGCAGTTGGTCAGGTCGCCCATTGAATCAAAGGCGTAGATAGTGGGCGCGTTATCGCGGTCAACTTTGCTGGTCATGCGGTTCAGGCCATCAAAGGAATAACTTGCCGTTGTCCAAGTCGTGACCGCGCCGTTGACGGACGAATCGTGCTGGGCAGAAATGAGATTCCCTACAACGTCAAACTGATTCAAGGTGAACTCCGTTGTATTCGCCGATGGGTAGGCAACCGACAAAACCGCGTGGCCGTCACTGTCGGTATAAACAGTGTGGCTGATGGCATTGGCCCCGGAACCGTCGGTGACGGTGACGCTGTTGTGGTCGGCGGAATAGGCAAAATACCTTTCACGCACCAGCGAACCGGAAGCACCGTAAATCAGGATGCTAGTGGCGCGTCCCAAGGCGTCCAGCGTCGTGACGGTTTCTTCACCGAGCGCGTTGAGGTTTGTTACTACAACTCCGGCGGAATCATAGAAATTCGTGACAGCTTGTTGCAGCACATTGGTCACATAGGTGGTCACAAATGTGAACGGATTTTCTTGACTTGTCACCGTGACTATGGCCGGGCCTGCCGTGACTTTGAGGCGGCCAAGACCGTCGAAGGAATTTGCAAAGATGTTGCCGGCTGCATCCGTCCATTGCACCGCGTTGCCACGCCGGTCGAACACCATTACATTGGTGGCCAATGGCAAGCCAGCCGCCGAATAGAAAATTCGCGTCACAGTCCGGTTTGCATCGTTGTAAGTCGTCTGCCAGTCAGCACTGTTACCTTGATATTCGTTTTGGATACGTCCATCCAAGTAATAAGTCCAACCATTCGTCGAACCGTCCGCATTTTGTCTAAACTCTGGCTGGCCGGTGCTGGTGTATCGAGTTGTTGTTACCCCGCCCAAAGCATTGGTGTAAGACTGAACCAGACTGCCAGCTTCATAGGAAAATCCTTCGGTTGCCAATAGAGTCGAACCACCGACATCAAACGATTTACGCTGCGCCAATCTTCCCAAAGCGTCCCAACTATTGGTTGTAAAAGCGCCACGCTGGTCGGTGACTGACGTAAGGTTGCCGAAAAAGTCGTAAGCATAAAATGTAGTGGCGTAGAGATTGTCGCCCGGCACTGCTTCAATGCCAGTGCCGTTGGGGTTCGCTTGAGTGCGCCAGTGAATTTCCTGAACCTTCCGTCCCGCGCCATCGTAGCTGAACCAAATGTAGTCGTCGGGATTGGAACGGGGGCCGTCATACCATTCCAAATCGCCGTTCTGGTTATAGTAAAAGTTTTCGCGGGAGATAACATTGCTGAACTGGTCAAAGACATCGCGCCATTGAAGCCTTCCCATTTCATCATAGTTCATGTTCACCTGCCGCCCGCTGGCGTCTGTCAACGAGGAGAGGTCGCCGCGCGGCGTGAAAGCAAAATAAGTGACCACGGGCGGATCGGAATCGTTGGGCACGTCAGCGGTAGCGGCATATCGAGTGAGTTGGACCGGGAAGCCACGTCCATTGTAAACCCATGCGTTGGTTGCCGAATCCGCCAGAATTTCCTGATAGCACAAACCGTAGGAGGTGTTAGTCACAAACCATCCGCCCATGTTCACGATGGTCGTGACATTGGTGTAGAGCCAATGATTGGTGGCGACTCCAACTCCACCGCTTGAAAATTGCAGGTCGGTCAGGTGATAGGCGTCCGACGGATCGTTGTAAAGGAAAGTCAATTTATTACCACTAGGATCAATCGCTGTGGCCGGACAGTTATTCGACGTGTAAGTAGAAGTGTTGGTCGCACTTTGACCGCCTACGCCGTTGCCGGTCAAGTCGCCATAAATAATCTGATTGGTAATGTTCCCGTTGGAATCATATAAGAACGCATTGGTCAGGCCGCGAACATCAACCGTGAATTGGAGACTCTGCTGGTAATAACCGGACTGATTGCTCTGACTGGTTGAAAACCAGCTTTGAATGTTGGTGAGGCCGAGCGGTTCCTGAATTTGGGTGACAAGGTTGTTCGTGTAATAATAAAAATAGGAATTGGAAAACACGTCATTCATCAGCGTGTATCCACTAACATAACCATTGGTTAAGGTCGTGCAATTGTTGTTGTAAGAAAACCATGCGTTGGTAATCAATTGCCGGTTAGCGCCGACGGTGGCTTGCTGCATGATGACGCGGCGCAAACTGTCGTAAGTATTAGCCACCTCGCGGCCATTCGGCTTGGTTTCACTTACAAGCAGGTGATCGGAATCGGTGTAGGTCTGGCTGTTGGTCGTGAATGTGTAATGGTCATATCCATACTGCCACTGTGTGTTATCCGGCAGTGTAACCGACACCAAATCGCCGTAGTTGTCATATTGATAATTCACAATGCGGTCGTCGTCGGAAATGGCTTGAATGATGCGCCCGTAATAATCGTATTCAAATGTCAGGGATGCGCCGTTCGCGCTTTGAGCGCGATACAATTGTCCAAAATTATTGTTGGCCGAATTCGTGCCGTAGGTGAATTGATAATAGTTTCCGGCGGCGTCCTGCCAGCGTGTCAGATAAGGCCGGATGCGGCTCAATTGATTCGTGCCGGCGGTGATGGCGAAATTGGTCATCACCTGATAGGTCCGCTGGCTGCCGTCAGAGCCAAATAATGTGTAAATGGCGCTGTTGGTGGCGTTTTGCTGGATGGTGTTGTTGAAAAAATTGGCTTTTCCGCCAATGCCGGACGACGTGAAATTAACCAGGTCGGGATTATCAGCGGCCATCACCGTCCACAAATTATTTGTCTGATAACGATAGGCCAAAACCGAGCCATCCGGTTCGGCGGCGTAAATCAACGGGTTGTTTGCGGCGTTGGTGGTCAGCACCAGCCGCGGCATGAGACTCAATTTCCAGCCAGTGCCAAATTCGCCATCGGCCACGTTGCGGCTAAAATAATTGCGGCGAAGCTGCAACGGCATTGGCCCGGCCATTGTCATGTCCACGTTGTCGGAATAAAAATCACCGGATACCACTTGCACCGGCTCGGCCACAACCGCGCCTGCCTGTTTGATGCGAGACCACGCCGGCCCAAAGTATCCCGTATTCTTTTCAGCCTGGATTGCGCTCGGAGTTGAATTGAATGACACATTCATTCCGGCTGAGAATAGAGAAGCCTGTGTCGTTTGTTGCGGCGTATATGCAATTTGGGCGGTCTGGCCAGAGCCGCCAGTATTCGCCGTCAAGGCGGAATAGGGTGAGAAGTAGTATTGTGGTTGGGGCGTTGTTACGCTGACATAGGTAAATGTATAACCGACTGATGGACTATAATCCAAATTGTAAGACAGGTCGTAAGATGGATAATAATCATAGTCGCCAACCCAGAAAATGTCATCGCTCTCGCCGCCGTTCAAAGTAACTTGGTCCTGGCTCAAAATTGCGCCGGTTTGCGTATTACCAAAGATCAACGCTGACATCCCCTTAAACGAGCCGGTGGCGTTGGTGACTTGTCCGGGCGTAACCAAAATGCGGACGAAATTGGAATCCCATTCCGTGGTAAAGACGTTGGTTATCGCCGCCCAAAGGCTCGGTATTTGGTTCTTCAAAAGTGTGCTGCCGTATCCTGTGTAAGATTGATTTCCCAAGGTGCTGTAATTATCAATATTCAATTCCAACGGCATAGCGGTTCCATTCGTGATTGAATTTTGCGCCGCAATTTGCACAAGACGGATGGTGGACACAGGACTTTGGTCTCCCCAAACGGAAGCGATAACCGAATGTTCGGCAGACGAACCTTCCGCCTGAACCATTGTCAGGTAGTTATTGAGAGGAACTTCCCCCCAATCGCCGGAATCCTGTTCAACCTCGCCATTGCCAATCAAATAATCCACGAACCAATTCATGTTTAATTTGACGACCATCCCGCCATTTGAAAGAGGTGTCAGTGCGCCTACTCCCTGCGAAAACCAAGTCAGTCCATGCACTTTGTGGATTTGTTGATTGAACTGGTCGTCGCTCCACATTTTCTGAAAGAAAGTGGAAGCCAATATCATTGCGGCGTCTCCTGCTTCAGCCGTCACCGCCGGAACGAAATTTGTGTTTGCAGCCTTTTGCTGCTCCAGACTCCAGTAATCCTGGGCATACACCTGGAGCATGGGTTGCGTGACGCGAGCCACGCCCGGAAGAATCGCGGAAACGTCTGATCTCTGGCAGGTCAGGAACGTGGGCTGCAATGCGGGAGCAAGGGCTTCAGCAGTAGGCAGCCATAAATTTGCCGGTGAGATGAGCGTGGCATCGCGGCGCTGATAGGTTACTTGAACTTGGAAATTAGAGACGGTGCTTGCGATATTTGTTTGGGCAATTTGAATGTCTAAAGAATTCGTTCCGGTGGCGAAATTTTGAAAATTCGTTACAGTCGTAATGCCCGGACGATAACCCGCCAGCCAAAGGCTCACACTGCTGGTCGTGTTCGTATAGAGGAGCAGCTTCCGATTGTGAAAATCACACGCCCGCCACATTCCAGTGTCGAATATCTGATTTGCGGCGTTCGTAGTGTTGTTGAAAACCTGAATGCGAATGGTATCGAACATATTTGTCAGGAACGGGTAAGTAATGGAACTATCCGATAAGGTATGCACAACCGCGACTTGCGATTGGTTCGTCATAAAATCCGGCACTGGCAACTGGCTCCAACTGGTGTAGGTGTTGGGGCGATTATACGCGACAACTCCAAAATCATTTAGTGAGAGATTGGGTTGTAGTTGATTGGTATTGATCACGCTTGTCAGCCATTTTTGCCAGACGGTGGCAATGCCGGCATTTGGCGACGCCAAGGCCATGAGCGCCGGGTTCGCAAATGCGTAGGCTTTTACAAATGAATAAGCGTCAGGGTAGTTAGCCGGGGTATAAGCGTAAATGTTCTGACCTTCGACGATGGACGTATTTTTAATCCACGGAAAGATTTGCACCGTGTTGGTTCCGATGTTGGCGACAACCCACGGATAATTCACCGTAATCAAACTGTTGGTGACAACCGGAATGCCCGAATAGAAGATGATGCCGTGGACGTTGATCTGCCACAACCTGCTCACCGTGGTATCCATCAGTTTCATGTTGCTGTTGGTCGGCCACACATACGCGGCGGGATAACCTGCGGCCCGGAGTAGATAAACCAGCAGGGCGCACTGTTCGGTGGGCGAACCTTGCCCTTCCAAAAATGTTCCCAAAGCGGGGCGATTTACGCCGCCAACTTCAATCGAATCAGACACTTGGTTGTAGCTTTCTATATTTCCCATCGGGTCGGTCAGCCCGATGTTGTTGATGACGTAATTAGCCAGTGCCAGAGGGTTGTTCCCCATGTCAGCGACAAATTGGTCGAGAATCGGGCTGCGCCGCAATTCAGGAGAATTATCCAAGTTTGTGTAAGTGGGATCATTCGTGAGCCAAATTTGATTGGTGACAATTGCCGTCAACCCGTTTAGCTCCAAATCACTTCTTCCTGTATAGGTCGCCGGCATCGGTGTTCCCATGAAATGCGGATTGTCAACAAAGTGGGATAACAACGGCGGAAAAGCGTCAAAGCTAATCGCATACAACGGCAGGTAAGCCCATCCAGTGCTATTCGTAAGACCCATCGGCGTGAAGACGTTCGCTCCCACTTCCGCCGAACCAATGCCCTCAAGAACGTAACAGTAGTTGGTTGACGTGGCTGTTTCCGTAAAAATATAGCCGTCCATGTCCACACCGCTGACAGTTTCAAAATTAAAGCCGAGTCCCCAATTGCCATACCAATTCTGGCCTTCATGGAATCTAACTACTGTGGTCAGCCCATTGGTTTGAATCACAACGCAATTTCCATTCGTGACAAAGCTCGACCACGCATTGCTATCAGCGGCTATAGAGCGCTCGGGCAAAGCAATGGTAATTATATTGGTTGGCGCAACATTCGTCGCGCCCGACGCCAAAACGCTCCGGTCATAGACTAAAATCCGAAACCGATTGGTCTGGCCGGTTCGTTCATCATAAGCACCGGCGAAAACTCCGAAGTTATAGGTTTGCCCGACATACAGCGGACTGCCTCCGGCATCATTGCCAAATGCCGCCACGGGGTTGTCCACCGGAAAGCGCGTTACGTTGGTTGTGCTGCCAACAAGCTGCCAGACGTGTTGCCGCTGTGTTTTCTGGACTCGGAGAAACCACGGTGAGCTTGCGCCGTAGGAATACAGGTTATTTCCATAGTTCGCCAGCCTGATACCCTGTTCCATGTCCAACGGCAGAACAAAAGTATTGTAGCCCAAGTCGTTGGGATAAGGTGTGTCGAGGTTCATGTCCCATCGGTCGCCGCAATCAAAACGGATTACCTGCCGATATGGGCTGGGGCTGAAACTAAATTCGGCATTTACCTGATCATAATTCCATGTGTCGTTGGTGGAGTAGAGGTTTCCATTGCCCCACTGTGCATATTGATTAAATCCCCATGCCCAAGTCGAGCCGTCCGACTGGCCGGCCAACAAATAGCTGTCTCCGTAAGTTACATTCTGAAATACGATTCCACTGTTGGCGTTCAGTTCACTGGCCTGCGTCGTGTAGGTATTAGTTGTGCCGTTTCCAAACCACCCCCAATAAAACAGACGCCCGGTTTTCAGCACGGCGGCGGAACTGTTGTAGCCGGCGGTAATCCATTTAACCGCCCCCAAATTTGTCGTTGCACCAAAGGTCGGCACAATTTCCGGCGCAGTCTCGTTGATTGTCGTTCCATCGCCGAGTTGTCCCAGCGCATTTGCGCCCCACGCATAAACGACGCCATTGCTGCCCAATGCCAGACAGTGAGAACTGCCAGCGGCGATTTGGACGATGTTGCTCAAAGTAGTGATTTTAACCGGCGAAAGCTGCGAAGTGGTGTTGCCCAAGCCCAATTGCCCAAAATTGTTCGTTCCCCATGCCCACACACTCCCGTCTCGTGTTAATGCCAATGAAAAATTTGTGCCTGCTGCCACGGCAATGGCGTTCGTAAAACTGCCCGCTTGCACGGGTTTGTTGGTTGAGATCGTGTTTCCAGTCCCAAGCTGTCCCCCATAGTTCGCGCCCCACGCCATGACACCGCCATTGGTGAGCAGAGCCAATGAATGATTTCCCCCCGCCGCAACCATGACGGCGTTGGTGATGAGCGACACGGGAACGGGATTGCTGACAGTGTTGAATGTCCCATTTCCCAAGCGGCCATCATTGTTTGTTCCCCATGCCCACACCGTGCCGTTACCCTGGACGGCCAGCGAATGGAACGGCCCCGCAGAAACCGAAACGACATTGGAAAGACTTGAAATCTGCATCGGCCACATGACCAGAATGTTTGTTCCCAAGCCGAGTTCTCCAACCTGATTGGTTCCCCAAGCCCAAACGCTCCCATCCGAGCGCAAAGTGAGCGCGTGCCTTTGCCCGGCTGAAACGGTGAGCGTCGTGAAATTTGTCTGCCCGTGGGCAATGGCAACACCCAACAGGAAAATAAAAAAGTGAACGAGGCGTTTTGTTTGCATAAAAAAATTCTGAATAGGGCTAATTCAAGGTGGAGCCATTGGCAGGGTTGTCTATGTATATGGTTAGCGGACCAAGTGACGGGTTATTCGGGTCGGCTGCCTCCCATAGCGGAACGGCGTTGGTGTCCAAAATCGCCCGATAGAATCCATTTGGATAAATGCCGGTGACAACAAAATTGCTCTGGCCGGGGATGCCGGTGGCCGCCCATGTCCACGGATAAGCCGGGTTGGCCAGCACCGGCGTCCCCTGCAAGTCATAGGTGCTGCCATTGTTGGTGAAGCTGATGGAAAATTGGTTCGTCCCCAATGGCGTGATGGTCAAGACCGGGGCGGTCTGTGACAGGGCGGTAAGCGCAACGGCAAGAACAATCATTCCGCTGCCGAAAATGCCGAAAAACGTGAGCCGGTGTTTTTTGAGGGTTTTCATAAGATTTGTATTCAGTGTTGTTTGTTTTTGAGACGCGCGAATGGCGCGCCAGTGACAATCGGGTAAATATCAGTTGGGGGATTTTCAAAATGTTTCATTTTGCCTGCGGTTTTCCCGATGACTTGTTTTCGCTGCCCGGTCGCGCTGCCCGGCTTTTTTCGTTGTGCCGTTGCCGTTGAACAGATGGCTCCGAAAACGGAGCAATTCAGTTCCTCCGTCAACGTAGTGTCAAGCTCCATTTTTGGAGCATGGCTAAACCGCAAAACATTGTCGGCCCGCAAATCAGAAAGCTGCGTTATCAGCAGGAAATGACGCAAGCAATGTTCGCCGCGCGCTGTTCGATCCTCGGTTGGGATTTGAGTCGCGGCACGCTCTCGAAAATTGAAGCGCAGCTTCGTTGCGTCACGGATTCCGAATTGGTGATTTTGGCTAGGGCGCTCAAGGTGGAAGCAACAGCCCTCCTGCCGCCTTTGAAGGGGCGTTCCCGCTAAGGGCGGAATTCCCTTTTGAGAAACTTTCATTTCAAGCAATCGGATTGCTAATACTTTCTTTGGCGCACATTTATTTTCCAAATGGACAGACACTTTACAAGTCAATTCGCTGGTTGATGACAAGACACGACGATTGCACCGCTCCACGCCGGTGTTGGCAAGTAAAATCCGAAATCTTTTCACGATATATGTATCGTTCATATTTCCGGCGTAAAAACGATGTAATATGTCGTGGCCATTTCCAAGAAAGAATGGAAGCGAATCAAGGTCTTCGGCGCGAATGTGCGCCGGGAGCGCGTCCGCAAGAAATTTACGCAAGACGAACTGGCCGAACGCGCTGAAATTGCCACGCGCAATTTGCAGAAAATTGAGGCCGGTGAAATCAACATCCTCCTCACCACCGCTTTTAGAATTCAGTTGGGGCTTGGCTGTCCCTACAAACGGCTGATGCCTGATGAATAATGCGGTGTCGCGCCTTTTGCCGTTTCTCAAGAGAATTTGGGGATGACATTTAGGGGACGAAATTTGGAACGAAGTCGAACGACAGCCCGCTTCTCCGATTCGACTGAAAGAATCGGGACACTTTGCGTTGGTGATGATTTTCATGCACCCGGCGTTTAAGCTCTGCGGCTACCTTGCCTGAATGCTTTCATTCAGACAAGTCCTATTTGTGACCTGAATCGAACAATTTTTCCGCATGGCACTGCTACCGTTGCCAGCATCGAAAAAGCCTCATTACCGCTAAATCTGATCGGGACGCAAGTCCGGGAATTGCGCGACTGCAAAGGTTGGACGCAGGAGGATTTGTCCGCCAAATTGCAGGTCTTCGGTTGGGATGTCAGTCGGGAGTCGCTCGCAAAACTGGAAACCCGGCAACGTCGTGTCCCTGACGGTGAACTTTTTATTTTGGCAAAGGTTTTGGGAACGACAACGGATGCGCTTTTCCCTTCCAACGTGAACATCAAAAAATTAGGGCCGGCCTTTCGGATGCGGTTGTCACGCAACCGGGTCAAAGTCAAATAATCGTGTCGTCGGCTACGCATTGACAGGTGTGTGATTGATGTGCGAAAGAATCCGTGAAACAAAATCAGATGCGTCAAACGGTTTGGTGATGTAATCCGTCGCGCCAAGCTCAAGGCCGTGTTGCTGATCTTCAATGGTGGCGTGGTCGGAAACAAATACGATGGGTGTATGACGTGAAAAATGCCTCTGTTTGAGTTCGCTGCAAATTTCAAATCCATTGATGTCGGATAAATCCAAGTCCAATGCGATGAGGTCAAATTTCTGTTCAAAGGCCAATCTCATCCCTTTTTCTCCGGTGCGGGCAATCAGCACCTCGCATCCGGCTCGTGACAGCATATGCACCATCATCATTGCCGCTGGTGTGTCGCTTTCGATGATGAGAATTTTCGGTCTTTCAGTCATGCCATTCACTGCCCGTTTCTCCGATTTCACCAAGAGAAGGGATTATTGTAAAGAAAAATCGTCACGCATACGTGATGGTGTTTTTGTCACCTTTCGGGTGTGCAACGCAATTTGGATCGGCAACTGGCGAAGTTCTTGCGAAAAGAACGAGGGGGGCTGTCTTACGCAAAATTTGCCAAAAAGACCGGCATTTCCTACCAGACGCTTTACCGCATCGAGCACGGTGAGCACCATCTCACGTTGGACAAATTGGAAACGGTCCTCGTGAAATTAAAGATTCATCTGAAAGATGTTTTCCCCGACGAGTATTGAACCCGGCGTTATTCAGAACCCGGCAAAATATCCTACCAATGCTGCCTCTTGGGAACGGATTAAGATGACCGCGCCAACGGCTCCGGCGCTGTTAGCGCTACGACCGAACTCCATCTTGAACAAGCGTCGTATAACTTCAATACCCGCTGACCTATCTCCTTGTCAACGCGACTATTGGCGGTCACGGATAGAGAAATCTCCTCTTCGCCGAGAGGTCGTGCTTCGGCGATATAGATAATCTCTGCCTCGTTTGCCGGATGCACGGAAATACAGAAATAGCTACTCTCGAACTCTCGAATCGAACGACAGCCAGACGCTCGATAGGCAGGCCACTCTGACCGCTTCGAGTCTCGAAGATTCCGGTCACGGAACGAGAAACGCTCCAAAGCCGAACGCAAAGCCGCCACTAACTGCAAGGACTCGCGCCAACCTGTGATAGCAACTGCCTCGTCTTGCTCGTAGTTAATACCGGCGGCGTTGTAGTGCATCGCTGCCACGATTGCTGGCTTCTGGTCGTCTGCTAAAAAAATGCGAGCTTGTTTGAGCATAGTGGGTGGAGTGGCCTAACGTAGCTGAACCAACGCCGAGTCGTGACTTGAACCGCGATAGCGGAACTGAAATGGCCAACGGCGGTTGGCTCCGGTGACTTAGGCAGACTCATCGCTGGCCTCCGCTAGTGAAATCACTCGGTGAAAAATCTCCGAAGATCGGATAATTAACCTCACGAAAATCAGGAATGCCGTGGTCAAATTTGACTGGCGGCCAGTTTGTCATGGTCGTGGGATAAACTGAATTGGTGGGAATATATGGCCGGAGAATATCCACTAAAATCTTCGGCTGCTTTTTCTCAACGTCAAAATAATACAAACCTCCGCTTGGATGCTTCCACAAACCCGGAAAAACTCGCTGTCTGGGCAAATAAACTTTGAGGTCGGTAGATGTGCCATCCTGTTTGTGAAGCGTCACCACGACATCATACATTGGACAATCATAAGGTGGCACATCCAACGGAATGTAATAGTCTTCAAAAGCCATTGAGAGTTGTGTGGCCTTCGTCGCATCGTCTATGCGGATGGGCGGCGACGGAAGCAACTTGGGGTGAATCCAATGCAGGGAAAACCCAACCAGCTTTGGAGGGTCAGCCGCTTGCGACGTGCAACAACAGCCAAATAAAGCCAAAAGCGATGTCGGAACCAGTTTTTTGAGTATGCCCATAAAAATAAACGTGGCCGAGTCTGCTTAACTATTATTTAACAACTGCCTGTTCGTTGATTCAATCCATTTCTTTTGCCAAATTCAAAAGTTCCAACTCGTTCATAATCAACAAAACATTGAATGATTAAACGACCGCCGGTTCATTTATTCAAACAAATTCCAACCCACACGGCAATCCGTCTGTATCAACGCTTGTGAGAAAAACAAGTTGAGATGGCTGGAAAAAAGCGGCATTTTTTGATGATAAATTCTGCGGGCAGAATTTTGACGAAGCAGTTTTTTAGATTTACACAAATCGTTTCCACCACGAAAACCATTTCGATATTTGACCGCCAGCCTCCAGCGGCGGCAGCGTTATCCGCCGAAATCCTTTTTCGCAATGAACAAGCACGCATTCGTGGTCGCGGAGATTGCGAAGGATGTGCGGCTTGATTTTATGTTCCTCGGTCTCGGAATAATTCACATTGCGCCTTCCGGCGCTTGAACCCCAGGACCGTTTGATGACACGCTTTTTGCCGAGAAAATCTGCCGCCTGAACCGCGTCGGCTTCGTCGGCGGAGCGGAAAATCATCCGGTTGCGTAAATTCAACGTGAGCACTTTCGCTTTGTCGCTGCCGAGCGGTGGCACAAGCGACGTGGTGGACTGCGCGGCGGCGACGATGGTTGCGCCCGCCTCGCGGATCACGTCCACGCAATTGTAGTCGCTGGTGCCATCCTCACTCGCGGTCATAAACCGCTGTGCCTCGTCAGCCCACAGGATGAGCAAATTATTTTTGCCGCGTTGGGTTTTGGCCTGGTCGAAACGGCGCAGCGCGTGATTGTAATAGAGCAATTTCAAAAATGTGTTCACATACCGGCGCTCGGTTTGAAACTTCTGCGGCATGGTCACGAGGATGATTTTGCCGTTATCAATCGCCGAAAAATCAAACGTGCTTTTTTCCACGCAGAAAATTTCGGCCACGTCGGGCGTCAGGAAGTATTGCAGGTAGTTGCCGATGGTTTCACGGACGCCGCCGAGCTGCTCCGCCGGTTGGTCAAGGAAACGATGCGTGAAATGGTCGTGCAACACGCGGCGGCGCGGTGTTTGCAAATCCAAAGCGGCCAGATTTTCCAATTCCTCGTCCAGCCTTGGCTTGCTGGAAAGCAATCCCAATGCGCCGGATAAAGTCACCGGCAATCGCAATTCGGCGAGCAATTCCAGCGCGTGGGCGATGTGCGTTTGCGCCTGGCTCTTGAAAAACCCTTTGTCGCCGCCCTGGCCGAGACTGGTGGCCGTGTCCACGACAAATTTCGCATAGGTCGTGAACGGGATGCTGCGGTCGCCGGTGAGATTGAACCGATGGGGCGGCTGCCACTGTTCGCCCTTGTCATCGGTGCGAATTTGCAGGTGAATCAAATCATTTTCGCGTTTGTAGTGCCGCGCCATCGCCGAAAGTGTCTCCCAATAAACCCCTTTTTCGTCAATGCAAAGGCCGCCCCATTTGTCCTCGTTTTGAAAAACCTGATGCGCCAGTTGATTGATGCCGGAACTGGTCTTGCCGGAGCCGGTATCGCCGGTGATGAGCCAGCCGCGACAAAATTGATTGCGTTTCCAAGTTAGGCCGCCAAGTCGGGCGACATGGCGATTGCATAACAGCAAAAGCCGCGCGGCGATGATGAGCAGCAAAATGCCATATCCGATTCCAAAAGCGTGCAACGATTTGGACAAGGCCGGAAGATGAACCGAATGGAATGGAACAAAATCGAGTTTCATAGGAATTTTCCGATAAGAAAACCAGCAGTAGCGGCGGCGAAGGCGGCACAGATGGCGGTCGGCAATTCCACCGCCCGGATTTCTTTCAATGCCCGTTCCTTCAAAATCTTTGTGGCTTCGGTCAAAGCCGCGATGTCTTTTTCAAATTCATCGAGCGATGGCATCTGCCGGTGACGAATTTCGTCCCAATGGTTTTGATGAATCCGAAACAATTCCAGTAACAGGAAAACCAAGTCATCATCTTTGATTTTGAACTGCTCTTTCCATTTGGCGATGGCCTGCAAATAATCCTCGTCAAAATCGGGCGGTGTTGGTTTGCCGGATGCGCTCATGATTTTACCGGAAGCAACAGGTCGGCCACGGATTCGATTTCCGCGTAAAATTTGCGCTGCCA
>Ga0116126_1000596_pt1 | contig 25761 bp, 17 predicted proteins | sample June2015DPH_16_5_FD_89730 | JGI IMG/M metagenome (GOLD analysis project Ga0116126, IMG submission 89730) | Peatland microbial communities from SPRUCE experiment site at the Marcell Experimental Forest, Minnesota, USA - June2015DPH_16_40 | ecosystem: Environmental > Terrestrial > Soil > Wetlands...
ACTGGCTGCGGCAGCATCACCCTGAATGGTGGGGCGACTTCGACGACGCTCGCGTATGGCGTCCGGCATGGTGGTGGTGGCAGAACCGGCCCGCCTGGTCGCGCGCGCATCATCCGGAATGGTGGGGCGACTATTATCAGAACACCTGGTATCCCGCGGTCTGGTGGTGCCAGAACTACCCGAGCTGGGTTCGGCTGCACCATCCAGAATGGTGGGGCGATTACTACCAGAATAACTGGTATCCAGCGGGTTGGTGGTGGACCCTTCAGCGACAGACGGCGCTCGATGAACATCCGGAATGGTGGGGGGACTCATACGAGGGCGTCTGGTATCCGGCAGGATGGTGGTGGCAGTTCCAGCCAGATTGGATGAGCACTAACTATCCCGAATGGTGGGGCGAACCATACGAGGGCGTCTGGTATCCGGCCGGCTGGTGGTGGCAGAACCGACCTGAATGGTGCCGTATGCATCATCCGGAGTGGTGGGGCGACTTCGACGATAATCACCACTGGCGGCTGGCTGGCTGGTGGTGGGCGCATAACCCGGATTGGGTGAAGCAATATCATCCGCTGTGGTGGGGCGACTTCGACGATCATCGCGTGTGGCACAGTGACCAATGGTGGATGGAGCGGGATGGCGCTTGGGCGCGGCAGCATCATCCCGAATGGGTTGGCGATTACGACCAGCAACATCGATGGCGCGATGTGAACTGGTGGGCGCAGATGCAGCCGGCCGTTGCGCGCGCGCGCCATCCGGAATGGGCGCAGCAAATGGAGCAATCACTCGAGCATCAGCACGAGGAGAGTCAGATCGCACTGGCGCGGCGGCAGTCGCAGCAGGTGCAGGAACTCGATCGCTCGCGCCTCGAGCAGCAGCAGGTGGCGGCGCAAAAGCATAATGAGCAGTTACAGGCGCTCGAGCGGGAGAACAACGAGCTGCTCCGGTCGCTCGAAGTCGAACGTGCAAAATCCGCCAATAACGAACCGATCGGCAGTAGCGACTGGGAGCAAGTCGAGCGCGCTCACACCGCGCAGATGCAGGAGCTTGAGAACAGCCATAACGCCCAACTGGAGCGGTTCGAGCAGGAACGCGCGCAACAGGAGCAGGCCGCCGCGCGCAATCAGATCTTGCAGCAACGAGAGCTTGCACGCCAGCACGCTGCGCAGGTGGGCGCGCTCGAACGGCAGCATCGGGATGAGATGCATGCGTTCCAGGGATTCCATGGCGGTATCGCGGCGCCGCATCCGGGTATGGGCGCGGGACACGGCGGCGGTCACGCGGGATCGGGGCATCGCTAACTTCCGCGAAGATGCGCGCGGTCGAAAACCGATTATGCGAACGCTAGCCTACCGGGCTTTGAACACCGCCCGCCTCATCGCTTGCTTTCGGGGTCAACCGCTGAGTCGGGTAGGAATAGACTGGAGAAATTCGCGTGATTTTCGGGGAGGATTCGCGGTATGGTGCGAGCGGCGTCGAGCGACACACGCGCTCAGCGAAGATGACGGCATTGCGGGTGAAGGAGAGATTCCATGGACATAGGCATCCTGGTGGCGACCACCGCGCAGACGGGCGCGATAGACGCGATCGCGCGGGCGGTCGAAGCCGGCGGCTACGAGTCGCTCTGGATTCCCGAACATCCGGTGATTCCGGTCGGTTTCAAGACGCCGGTTCCCGGGGGCGTCGGTCCTCTGCCCGAACATTACGGGCGCTGGGTCGATCCCTTTGTGGCGCTTTCGATTGCCGCGGCGGTGACCAAGCGCATCAAACTCTGCACGGGCATCTGTCTGCTGCCCGAGCGTGAACCGATTATAACGGCCAAGGCCGTTGCGTCCCTGGACCTTTATTCGGGAGGCCGTGTGGTTCTAGGGGTTGGCGCTGGATGGCTCCGCGAAGAGACCGAGGCGATGGGCGCAAATTTTGGGACACGCTGGAAGCGCTTGCGCGAAACGGTCGAGGCGCTGCGCGTGTTGTGGTCCGAGCGGGAGCCGGCCTACGCTGGCGAGCTGGTTCATTTCCCGGCCCTGAGATGCGAACCGAAGCCGCTGCAGAAGCCGTATCCGCCGATTCTCCTGGGCGGTCACGGACCCAAAGTCCTCGAGCGCGTGGCCAGGACCTACGACGGGTGGATGCCGCTGGTGCCGAATCCCGAATCGTTGAAACGCGATGTCGTGGCGTTGAGGAAACTTGCCGCGGATCATGGTCGCAAGCCCGACGCGCTGCATATCACGGCGTTGGTCGATCCGCGCGACAGCGGCCCTTCGCTTGACGATCTGAAGAAATACGCCGAAGCCGGTGCCAGCCGCGTGGTACTTTTCTCGCAAAAGATGGCGATCGCGATGGCCGACGGACAGGCGCTCGATTTGATCAAGCGATTCGGACCGGTGGTGGAACGGGCGCAACAGGTCGCGGTGGGTTGATCGCACCCGCGAGAGAGCTGGTGCCAGGTTGCCGCCACCAGCACATCAAGAGAGACGACCGCGATTGCGCCAAGGTTTGAAACAATCACGCTCAACGGCGGCGCGCGGCGCTGGGCGTCTGCGAAACAGGCAGAGCGCCTAACGAGTGAGGAAAAATGGTCGGGGTGGCCGGATTTGAACCGGCGACCACACGCACCCCAAACGAAAATGACGAAGAATCATAGGTATCGTTCAGTACCGCTCGGTAGCACGAAAACCCTTGTGGCAGAGGGGTTTCCTGCACTTGGACTTGAACTCTGGAGCAGTATCGAGTGACACCAATTTTGATGCAGGTAGGGCACAAAATTGGGCACAGTAAATTGTCCGCCTGTGAGCGTGAATCGGGCAGGGAAAGCCGGTCTCATTTCGAAGAGACTCGCGGCGCGGTCCCAGGATCGAGTGCTCCGAAGAGTTGGCGATCAGACATAGGCAGCCCCGCCCTATCGGATAATGCGATTGAGGGAGCTGCTCTGGTTCCGATCGATCAACGGCTTGCAGCCGGACCCGTAGCCTGCATTTCACCCGGCGCATCGCGCACGAACCAGTATGTCGCAATGTAGGCCATTACGAGCGATACGAAAGCCAACTCTCTGAAGGCAATCACCAGCTGCTCGGAGAAGGATGACTCGAAGGCCCCGAGTGTGAGCATTCCGACAATTATAATGATGTAGCTCGCGATCATCATGCGGACCGTTCGCCGGCTTGCGCGTTCACCGCAGACTGCGATCGTGATCTGCGCGAACGGGATGAACAGCAGCACGAGGTAGTGGAGCCACGCCGTTGGTGCCAGCAGGATCATAGCGACAACCCACAGTGCGAATGCGCTCGAATCGGGATCCTGTCCACGCTCCGCGCGCGACGCGGTCGCCCGTATGGTGAGCGCCAACAGACCGAATTCGGTTGCTGCGCTTGCTGTGTGACGGAGAAGATCGAGTGGCCAACTTAGCGAATTTCCAAATGTATACCAAAACACCTGCGACACGGTGGCGCTCACTGAGAGGTTTGCAGCTTGGTCATACCAGTGTCGGCTGGTCAGGAAACTTGCCTGACCTATGAAACTGAAGCTCCGCTTTACACCAACCAAGGCTAGGGTGAGGCAGCCCCCGGCCACCAAACCCGCGATCATCCATCCGAGCGCTCGCCACCGCCGGCCCACGATCAAGTATCCAGCCATAACCAGCGGAAACACCTTAAGCAGCCCGGCGAAAGCCAGTATCAGGCCCGCGAGCGGATCATTGCCGCTGGCTAGCGCCCGCATCGCTACGACCAGAAGCAGCAGAATCACGATTTGAGTCTGTGCAAACTTGAAATGGTTCGAGAGCGGCGGGTATAGAATCGCCAACGCGACCAGCGATGCGCCGGTGACAAAATCGATTTCGCTTCGCCCGCCGAGCAGCATCGCTAACGCCACTGTGAGAGCCGCCAGGTTCAATCCGAACCAGGTCCAGTACGCTGGCACCGGGGGCATCAGGGTAAACGGCTCGAAGCACAACAGGAAGGTTGGTGGGTAGCTGGCGTGATTGATCAATCCTAGCTCCATTCCCGCTGCGCCTGGTACGGAGTTGAGGTCGATCAGGTATGGATTCGCGCCCTGCCGCAGTGCCAGCGCCGACAGATAGTAATGACTAAAGTCCCATCGGTTCACGCGCGCAGCGACGTTGCCAAATATAGCCAACGCCCAGAGGCCGGCCATCGACCAGAGCAGGGCGAGCGCTAACCGTTTCATGAGGGTGTGCCAAGCGAGAATACCGCGATTATGATCAGCGCGGCAATCATCATCCGGGCGAACGGCCCGTGCCAATGGCGACGGGCGTAGAGCGCCGCCATCGCGATTAGGACCGGCCCGAAGTAGGTATCGGACTCAAATTGGTCGAATGGAAATCTGATCGCGATTGCCTTGAAGAAAGAAAGCCGGCCCAGCTCGAAATAGCTCGTTGAAATCACGATCACGGCCGCCAGTATGTGCCCAATCGCGAGCGGAAGTACCGCACTCACGATTCGTCTGCTCTCACTCGGGCTCACCGCCACGCCCAGCGCAATTGCAATGAGGCCGAAGATTGTCATCGTGGCGAAAACTTCCAGCGCATGCAGAAACCATATTGTTTCGTAGTCGGCGGCGAACCAATACACTGAAACATAGGCCGCTAGGAGTGACAGGGGGATAGCTCGGCAATCCGGGCCGATACGGGATCGAGAAGCGCCACGGCTTCGGCATAGCCCGCACGCAGGACCGGGTCGACGCCGACCTCTCTTTGGCCAGCTCACGATATGGTACCGCCCACTCAATCTGCAGGTGCGACCGGGCTGACATTGGCATGTTTTTTTGGCATCATGGGGCTCCTGAGGTGGCGTGAGTTGGGCTGCAAGCATGTGTGGTAGACGAGATTATAGTAAGGTCAGTCCGCCTTTTATTTATCTGGTTCTCTCGTTTCTATTCTTTGGACGTGGCTTGGTCGGACATCTCTCGGATCGCTACGTTGGAATCGGCACCGACCCCGGATTGTTCATTTTCTTCCTCGAATGGTGGAAATACGTCTTCACTCATCACGTAAATCCGTTTTTCACCTATCTGCAATGGGCGCCAAGCGGCGCCAATCTGGCCTGGTCAACCTTCATACCACTTTTTGGAATCGCCGGGATCCCACTCGACATGGCCGGCTGATTTGTAAACGAGATTTAAAAGAGAGCGTAGAAGCCTGACGGGTGATTTCGAGAGCGGATCACATTTACGAAGCCCTCCGCGGATTCTCGCCGTCGCACGACCGGCCAATACGGGATCGAGGAGCGCCACGGCTTCGGCATAGCCCGAATGCAGAGACGCGCAGTTGCCGACCTCTCCGTGGCCGGCTTCCGAGACGGCACCGCCCATTCAGTCTGCTGGTGCCGCCGCTGACATTGGCATGTTTCTTTGGCATCATGGTGCTCCTGAGGTGGTGGGAGTTGGGCTGCAACCATGTGTGGTAGGCGAGATTATAGTAAGGTCAGTCCACTTTTTATCTATCTGGTTCTCTCGTTTCTATTCTTTGGCCGTGGTCTGGTGGGTCATCTTTCCGACCGTTACATAGGAATCGGTACGGATCCGGGCGCTTTCATTTTCTACCTCGAATGGTGGAAATACGTCTTCACTCATCACGTAAACCCGTTCTTCACCTATCTGCAATGGGCGCCAAGCGGCGCCAACCTGGCTTGGGTAACCTTCATACCACTTTTTGGAATCGCCGCGATCCCGCTCACTGCAACCCTGGGTCCCATCGCGACCTTCAACCTGTTGGTGCTGCTCTGCCCGGCACTCGCAGCATGGACCGCCTTCCTTCTCTGCCGGTATCTATGTTCTTCGTTCTGGGCGGCTGTCGTTGGCGGCTATGCTTTCGGCTTTTCTCCGTGGATGCTCTGTCACTTACTCGGCCACTTAACGGTACTGATGATGTTTCCGGTGCCCTTGATGGTACTAGTGACATTGCGGCGGCTGAACGAGGAAATCAGCACACGCAACTTCGCGATCACATTGAGCATCTTGATAGTCGCTCTCTTCCTGTGCTGGCCGGAGGCGGTGGCTACGGCTACCCTATTTGGCGGCACTGCGATAGCGATCGCATGGTGGACGGCGCCCCAATGGCGCGAACGTCTGCAAGGTCTCGTCCTTCCAACTTCATGCGCGTATGTCGCGAGTGCGATTATCCTCAGTCCGTACCTTTACTACTTTTACGCATTCGGCCATCTGCCGCTTCCAGGTGGATTGAGACAGTTCGTTTCGGTTTACCCTTCCAATTTTCTAATTCCGACGACCACTACTCTGCTTGGAACAATCCATCTGGTTCACGAACTGTCCCGTGGAAGTAACATTTACGAGACCGGAGCATACATCGCGCTGCCGCTGCTTCTAATTGTTGTGGCCTTCGCGCACGCCCATTGGCACGATTGGCGCACGCGACTTCTCGTGATGCTTCTGGTGGTTGTCACCGTTGCTTCGCTTGGATCGGAATTACGCATCCCGGCATCTCGACCAATTCCATTACCATGGGCAATCGCAGCGCATTTGCCGCTGATAGACAAAGCTATGCCCGAGCGATTCTCGGTTTACTGCTTTCTGATTCTAGGTATAGTGGTGAGTCTCTGGCTCAGCGATGGCTCCATCCGGCAGACTCTCCGAATGGCAGGCGCCGGCGCCGTGGTATTTTTCACGCTGCCAAATTTAAGCGCATCTTACTGGACGACGCCTGTTGACGCACCGGCTTTCTTTTCGGCTCGAATATATAGACGCTACATTGCGCCCGACGATAATGTTTTGATTCTTCCCTATGGCGGATTCGCCACTGGCGATATCTGGCAGGCTATGAGTGGATTTTATTTCCGCATGGCCGGCGGATATGTAGGCCAGCCGCCAATTCCAAGGGAGTATCTGCCGTACTTTCCAACGATCTATGGCTTCTACACCTTGGCCGACTTTCCTTATGCGGGCGAAATGCTCAAGGCCTTTCTGGTTCAGAAGAAGGTTAACTCGATCGTCGTCGCAGACGACGGCGCGCACTTATGGATAAAGAACAATGACCCCGGACCGCAGTTTCCCAAACGTACCGAGTTCACTACCGACGAAAGAATAGTAATTCGTTCGTTGTTCGCGTCGCTGGGCGTCGCACCCATACATATTGGCGGTGTCTCTTTCTACCAGGTTCCACTCGAGAAACTGGACGCCTACAAGAACGTGGACCCGCGCGTTCTCGAAAGGCGAATGGTGGCCGTTCAACTCGGCGCGCTTATCAGTGCCGCGCAGAAGTATCTTGCAGATGGTCATCCTTCATCTGACCTGAGTCCGGTTGAAGCCCAACGCTTGAAACTTCTTCCGCCGCACTGGGCCTCTGGGGTCAATGCCCTCGATCCGCGAGCCTCCCTGGTAAATGGCTTGGTGCTCTCATCTGTCAATAATGGAGATGTATTGGTCGGAGTGATGGGCGCGCGCGATACAGTTGAAGCCGTCGCCCCGATCTACAAGCCTTTCGCGAAGAAGGTCGAAGTTTCGCCGCTGATGCCGGTAGCGATCTGGGCGGAGAGCACCCAATGGATTTTACTGCTGGAGTTTGATCCAACCCGTCTGGGTTCCGCAGCCGCGACACCGCACGAGAAGTGAAATCTAAAACTATTCAAGAAAGCCTGGGTAACCGCCTCGGTCTCGGAGCGTTCGCAATCTATCTTGCTCTCTCCTTTCTGTTCTTCGGGCGCGGCCTGGTCGGCCATCTTTCGGACCGCTACATCGGAATCGGCACCGACCCGGGCTTGTTCATTTTCTTCTTGGAATGGTGGAAGTACGCAATACTTCATCGCTTAAATCCATTTTTTACGAACATTGTCTGGGCTCCGAGTGGACTAAATCTCGCTCGTACGACATTCGTCCCACTCGCTGGTATCTTAGCCTCTCCGCTGACCGAGTATCTCGGACCGCTAGCAACCTACAATTTGATGATACTCGTAAGTCCGGCGATTGCTGCGTGGACCGGCTTCACTGTTTGTCGGTATTTATCGTCGTCATCAAGGTCGGCTTTTGTCGGCGGCTATATTTTCGGGTTCTCTCCATACATGCTCGGGCAAATGTTGGGCCATCTTCACGCATTGATGGTTTTCGCGATTCCTATCATTTTAATGGTAATACTGCTCCGAATAGACGGTATCTGGCCTTCCCGTCGATTCATAATAATGCTGTGCCTTCTTTTGACAATTCAAGCCACATGCTCACTAGAGGTATTCGCTACTGCAACAGTATTCGGCTGGGCAGCCTTTGCGATCGGCTACTGGATAGCGCCTCAATGGCGCGATCGCCTGATCGTTCTAATATTCCCCATTTCGTTCGCATATATTATTACTGCAGTCTTGCTTAGTCTGTATCTATATTACTTTTTCGTGTTTGGACCTCAGGACTTTCCAACTGGCCTGGCCACAGCTGTTTCAATTCATGTATCTGGAATGTTTTTTCCTTCACCCACTAATTGTTTCGGCACCTCCCTCTTTGCCAGGAAGCTCTGCGGTGGATTTAACCTTCAAGAAACTGGAGCGTACGTTGCGTTCCCATTAATCCTCATAGTGTGGAGTTACTCGCGCAGACATTGGATGGTGGCACAGACTAGGCTACTTCTGGCCTTGCTAATTATAATTCTCTTAGCTTCGCTTGGCCCGATACTTCGCATTACTACCCATCTGACAATACCGATGCCGTGGACAATACTTTCTCGCCTGCCTCTTAGCGACGAAGTACTACCGGCGCGTTTTGCTCTGTATGCTTTCCTTATTTTCGCGATAATTGCGAGTCTCTGGTTGGCCGACAAAACAATCCAACCGACGGTCCGAATCGCTGGCGCGATTGCAATCATATTATGCTATTTACCTAACCCCAGTGCTGCTTTCTGGACGACTGACGTTGACACACCAGCATTTTTCGCGACAGATATGTACAAACAATATCTGTCACCAGGTGAGATCGTTTTAATGCTTCCATACGGGGACGAGGGGAATAGTGATATTTGGCTGGTGAATACTCATCTGTATTTTCGGATGGCAGGTGGATGGGTTAGCGTGACTCCGCTCCCAAGGGAATTCGCACGTTATGCGATTACGGATAGTCTGTATAATTTAACGGTAATTCCACACTCAGATGAGGCACTGAAGACGTTTTTAGTTCAGAAGCATATTAGCAAGGTGATCGTTGCTGACGAGGGAGCGCACATGTGGAGATTGGTTTTCGACCAAGGTCCTCCGACGACGGAGCGCAGCCATTTCGAACCGGACGAGAAGCGAGCGATAAACGCGACCTTCGCGAGTCTTGCTTTGAACCCGATTAAGGTGGGTGGTGTTTCCATCTATGAAGTGCCGCTATCTCGTTTGAGCAGTTACATAAGTCATGATCCGCGAAAGGAGGAAGAAGCTGTCGCCACCGAACGCCTTGACGCTTTGATTAACGCAGCAAGCGAATATACCGCGCGCGGGCTAAGTCCTGCGGGGCTGAGCCCGTCTGAAGTGCAGCGGCTTGGGCTTCTACCACCGTTGTGGGTTTCGGGTGTGTCGATATATGACCGCGCCACGCCTGCGCAAAACGGCATGGTACTCGAGTCGTTCAACGACAGGCAAATTCTTATCGGGGTGCTCAGCTCTCGAGAAGTCGTGGAACGGCTCGCCACGGTGTACCGGATATTGGTGAAGAGAGTCGAGATATCGCCGCCCCGCTCAATCAGCACAAGCAGTCCGGACGCGAGGAAATGGATCCTTTTAATGGTGATTGATAGAGATCAATTACCGGGCCTCGCCGAACTGGTGCGCAGCCGGGCCGTCGGAGAGCGCAACCCGCCAACATATATTCGTTAAATTAGGCCGCAGGCTGAGGGTCCCTTCAAGGGGTTGTGCCAAGATAGCTCAATTTATTATCGGACCGCCGGGGTAGCTGGGATCGGCGAACTCTCAGAGCGGTCAGAGGCTGTGGCATGCTGCCCAACACTTGGCTCAGATTCAGGGCAGCCTCGATTAGCCCCGCACTCAGGGAGGTTCTGCAATGTTTGAATCTTCGAAGACCTGGCGACTTCGCGGCGCTGACTTCCATGAGAAATATTTCTCGAGATCTGTTCTCGACATCGGGTGCGGTGCGGATTTGATCGTGCCGCATGCCCGACCGTTTGACTTCGAGCACGGAGATGCACAACGAATCACGGAATTCCTCTCAACCGAAGTGCAATACGATTGTGTTCATAGTTCCAATTGCTCAGAGCATATGAACGATGTGCGCAGGCCGCTCTCACAATGGTGGTCATTGGTAAAGCCAAATGGCCATCTCATTATCGTAGTTCCGGATGAGGATCTCTACGAGCAGGGAATCTGGCCGTCTATCTTTAATCCAGACCATAAGGCCACTTTCCGTTTCGGAAAGCACTCAACATGGTCGCCGGTCTCTTACGACCTGAAGACAGTTCTTCAAAAACTTCCCTGCGCAGATATAGTCGACATTCGCGTGCAAGACGAGGGGTACAACCATGAACTAAATCGGAACCACATTACTCCTTTCGGTCGTCTCCTCATTCAATTCAGGCGGGCACGCAAAGCAGGATTGAGCGGTAGCATTAGGAGCCAAACTTCATCCGAACTAAACCGGTGGGTTGGTAAAATGGAATACGCTCTGGAAACGATCGAATACCGTTTCGGCGCTCCGATAAACCAAACGCTCAAGGATGCGCGCGCGCAGATCCAGGCCGTGGTCCGGAAACGATCATGATTGATGTTGGCTACGGAGATCTCTACGTCTTTACGAACTGCGAACTAAGAGCCACACAGGTGCGCGCGAACGCCTCGGGCGCGCACCCGAGTCAATGTATATCGTAATGGAATGGTCCTAGCACTGCAGATTTCCTGGCATAAACCGACATTATATATGGAACGTGACTTTCGTCAGCAAGCGGTCCAAACTGATCGACCTTCTGGTAATTGTCCATTAACCATTTATAAATCGGCTGATCATAACCAATGCCGAAGCTGTCTACACCATATTCGCTTACCGCGCGATTCGATATCAGAACGTAACTCACATTGCTTGCCACAAGATCACGAATGAACTCTCCTTCCTTCGCAGGATCGATATAACCAGGCAGCAACGAATACCAGCGGCTCGGGGCCTCCATTCCGGCGAAAACGTACAGGCTCGGCGGTTCGGGCAAGACCAGGATATCTCTCCCGTTCCGAGTGTGTGTCTTCATAAAAGAGATAATCCGGGGATACAGAACAGCGATATCCGGGTGCGTATAGAATGTTCCATATTCGGTAGTCAGCGAGGTTGACAATACCCCGGGTTTGGGAAACAGCATAATAAATAACAAAAGAATATTCACGCTGACCATGCTGCCAACCAGCCTCTCAGAACGCGTTGTGTCGAGTGATAGGCTTGCCCGACGAACAACCCTTACTGTCACTATTACGAATATTATAAACAGCGGAATATTGAAAAATACTGCATAGCCCCCACGCCACGGCCCCACTTCCAACATTACGCGTATGCTGACCACCGTCGCATAAATACTGAGCGCAGCCTCAGCAAGTGGTAAGCTGAACGTCAGTTGCCTTCGCCATTTCCAAAGACCGTGCAGCAGGAAGAAACCGCCCAGGAGAAAAAGTCCCTGTGGACACATCATCTGGAAAAGGATAGCAGTCACGACACTCGTGGCTTCGCCGGAGTGCATTCGCACCATTAACGCCAGCAGCAGGTCAACAAGCACTATCGTGATCACATATAATCGCGATCGAACCTGCAGACGGGAGATCACGGCGGCATCAGCGGCTGCGATGATATACCACAACCCGATTGAGAACAGAACCGTATAGCCGTCAAAGGTCCATTCGGACAATGAGAATCGAAAACCTACAAATGCCATCATTCGTTTGCCGAATGTTCGCATCATATAGGTTCCAGGGGTAGCTATCCAATTGTCGAGGAATATGAACTTCGCGCTAAGTTTCCAAATGAACCATCCGTAGATCATCAATGCCGGCGAGAGTCCAGCGAAGCAGCAAAACACATCTTGTTTCACGGACTGAAAAGAGCGCTCGATGATGAGATGCACGACTAGCAAGAAGCCCAATAACACCAGACAAGCGATGCCAAATTCGATTTTCGTGAGCAGTGCCAGGCCGGCCAGGAAACTCGTCAAAGCTAAATGTAGTTGTCTGCCCGTCCTCAAATATCGGAGCGCAAAATAAAGGCAAGCGAAGCCAAACGTCGATGCCATAGCCGCCGCGTAACTATATGGAAACATGTAGTTAAATATAAAAGGCGGATAGGCCTCTGAGAGGAAGAATAGCGAAGGAGCAATCGTAGCAGGAACTGGCAAGTCGAATTGGCGAGTTATCTCGAAGATTAGTAGAGCGGAACCAATGGTTAATGCAAGGCCGATCATGTACAAGACGGTAAGACTGGTTCCAAATATTCGGAACGCCAATGCTTGTAGGTAGGGCGCCAGCGGCCCATACATATACCAAAGGTCACGATACAGCAGCTTCCCGTGAACAATCGCTGCGGGCACATAAAGCTCGCGCCCGCAATCTACCTGAAAGTCACCCCAGTGCCCCCACGTGTACCAGGCGAGTGCACTGGCAATGGTTACGATAAGTCCACGCGCGATCCACGATGTGGACCCGGAAGCTGGCGACTGCTCACTTTCAGCTTTCCACTCCGACGGTACGTTGAGGTTTCCGATATTGTTGGTTCGCTGAGCGGCAGAATCTGGACTCAATGGAGTTCTCCGTATCACCCTCGTGCAGCGCCACGAACTTGCCCAACCTGGCGAGAAACGCGAAGCACACAGAATATCATGTGTCCGACGGGCCCGTGCTCCATGACTCTCTCTACCTCAGAAGCCGAGCCTGCCAGCGCTGTCTAAAACTTCCTCTCGCGTGTAGTAGTGCACGTCCCTGTCGATGATGGCGTACCAAGCAGAAGCAATCGCGGAGTAGCCCTCTTTCTGGTACCACACTTTCCGAAAATACGACGCAACTTCGCGTGACGCTGGCCAACTAGCTTTTGTGAATTTATTCGGAAAACGTACCGAATTAGCCAAACTTCCTGAGCAATTTCGGTTAGAATGTTTTGCACTTTCAAAAAATTCACAAACTCTCAGCTAAGACGAGTTCGGCGCTGCTTGGGATATGTTGCAGGGAGGAGCAGATCACCGAGATGTCAAATTCACCGTCAGCGAAGGGCAGCATCAGCGCGTCAGCCCCGCAAACGTTCCATGTTGGGCGGTTTTTTTTGCACGTTTCTACAAACGTCGGTGGAGACAAGGCAACACCTGGAAGGCGCTGTCAACAGACGGTCCCGTGCTCACGTCACCAGGCCCACATGCGGCCATCAGCACCCGCTGTCCCCGGAACAACTGCTCCGTATCGGTAAGAGGACGAGGCTTCAGACGGAAAACGCCGCATAGGAGCCATTTCCAAATTACTGTCTCGATGACGAAGCACTTGAGCTTATATAGGGTAGGGTTCGCGAAGAGGACCTTTTCTGGGAGAGAGGAACTGCGTCGAACCATGTCGATAGTCTAATCCGCCTAACGACGGCTGCAATGCTCCTTCCGTCTCCATCGCATGCGACCAACTCGATCCGCGAGACTAGCAGCGCAGACCTCCGTCGTAAATCGTGTGGGATAGCTGGGTAGTGGGCGGTTTTAAAACCGCCCACTACCCAGCTGAACCGACTTGCCTCTTATGGCAGGTTCACACATTATATGACATTACTGGACCGGCGTTAACGCGTGAGGGCGGAGGGGGGCGGTGCCATTGGCGAATTGGAAGGCGGGGCGCTTATCAGGCTCGAGGTCGCGCCGGTATGACTCGATAACACAGAATTCTGGTGGCAGAAAGGTTTTATGCGTTTTGTAAGCCCTGGAGCATTATCCAGTGCTATCGAACTGTACGCGGGAAGTCGTGAACCAGCACATTCGTAGTGCATTGCCGGGACAGGCAGGTTCGGATCCGCCGTGGCCCGTGCCTGCATTGTCGTTCGCTCAGCGGGTTTTACTTATAAGTGAAACAGCTGTGACTGTTTTCGCAGCTTTCTGGCTACATGCCTTTTCTATTGTTCCAAACCACGACAACGCTTGGTTTCTTTTAGCTACAGAGCGACTAATCGCCGGCGGACATATTTATTACGATGTGTTCGATCCCAATGTGCCGCTTATTTATATCTTGCTTTCACCGAGCGCCGCATTTTCTACGCTGACTGGACTAGATACTTACGTAGTGTTCAGCGTTTGGGTCTGCCTGCTGATTTTGTGGTCAATTGCGCAGGTTTCCCGCTCGCTACTCAACCTGTTTGGAGCGAGGCGAGTTGCCGGGGCGATCGCCGTGCTGGCTTATACTGTGCTGTTATGTTTCCTTCCGGGTTATCAATTTGGACAGCGAGAACATCTGGCGATGATTCTACTTTGTCCATGGTTGTTTCGGTTTGCCCTGAAGGAGAATGGCGATTCGGAATTGCCGGGTTTCTCTTCCGTAAGTTCGGCCGCTATTGCGGCGGTTGGGTTTCTAATCAAACCTTACTTCGTTCTGCTGCCGATCGGAATGCTCATAGCTCGCGGCATAGAGCAACAGAGTTGGCGCATTTTCTTTGGGCGCGACGCCATCATCTTCAGCATCATTTCAATCTTATATCTGGGCACAGTCGTTTTGGTATTTCCGCAATGGTTCGCTGTGGCGAGGTTAGCGGTCGATACCTATAAGTTTCTCAACCAACCGATGATTGTTGTTCTTGCGGCGTTTTGGCCACCCCTGGGCCTTGTGCTAGCCGCCTCAGTGGTGTGGGAACTCGCTCAAATAGACGAAACAGTTCGCTCTTTCTTACGCTATTTGGCGCTTGCGGCTATACTTCTGTCAATATGCTCCGTCGCACAGCACAAAGGCTGGGATTATCACAATATTCCAGCATTGATCTTGATGTCGATGATTCTGGTATTGCTGGCACTGGCTATTTGGCCGTCGCTGGCCCGAATGCATCAAGTCCCACGAATTGCCGCGGCGGTCCTGGTGATGGCGCTGCTCTTTCAAGGCGTTATTGTGACGTTGCCCATGTGGTTCACGTCGAGTCTCAGGACTCGCTCCAATTTTATGGCTCAGCCGTTCCCGCGTACCGCCGCTGAATTGGCGACTGGACGGTCTTTCCTGGCAATCGCAGCCTGGGGCTTTGATGTTGTTCTTCCGACCGTTTCATTGATAAATGCGCAATGGTCATCCCGAACGGCAGCACAATGGATGGTGCCGGTAATTGTCGGACTTTCGCTGGGCAAGCTGGCCGAACGCAAGCGTGCGGAAGAGATTAGGCAACTCTGGACCCGTCAGGTTGAGGAAGACCTCGAGCGATATAGGCCGGCGGTGGTTGCTGTGCGAACAGCCGACGACCGTTATGCCTTTGAACTGCGGCGCAGCTTTGACATCCTGCAGCTTCTCTTGCGGGATGAGGGCTTCCGTCGAGCGTGGGCTCCATACCATCAGGCACGGGTCATAAAAGACTGGGTCTTTTACACGCGATCGGCGGGTGGTTAGGGGCGATTTCCCGAACGTCAGGCGAGGCCTTTTTCTTGGCCGCGACCCGCCCATTGGACTGGAACAATTACTACGGTGAGGCACTACTCTCTGCTATCGCTTCTCAGCGACGCGCGAATCACAAGGCCCAGCGGCCGGCCGTCCGGCGCATCACTGATGACTGGGGAAGCAACCGGCCGCGCAGGTACTTGTGCACCGGCATTCGGGATGCCGAGCAGCCGCAGTACCGATTGCACTACCGGCTCCGGCTTAATTCGCTGCATGCAGATGTTGTTGCCACCGCAAGGAGGCTGATCGGCCTCGTAAAGGCACGGACTGCAAAATACCGGGGAGTAGAAAATTGCGACGTTGGGCAATTCCTGACCGTAATGCTCGGGGTTGGCTGGCCCGAATAGGCATACTGTCGGGCGCTCGAGTGCGACCGCCATGTGCATCGGGCCACTATCGTTGGTAAGCACGCACGCGGCCCCGTCCAACAGCGCCAACATCTCGCCCAGTGTCAGCCGCCCGGCGGTATTTGCCACGCGCACTTGCACCTCCGCCGGGAAGCGATCGAATAAACTCTGTACATACGGAAGCTCGCTGCGCGCTCCAATGAATGCCACCTGATGTCCTAGCGAGACCAACTTCGTGACGGCTTCGACTACATACTCGACGGGCCATCGTCGCTCCAATAACAGATCCGATGCGTTCGGGTTGACCACTATGTACGCTTGATCTGAGTGCCATCCTGTATTTTGAGACAGAACCGCGAGAACAGATGACCGATCGGCTTCCTCAATGTGTATCGGTCCAATATTCTCCGGTTGGCTCGGCGGAACTCCGGCCACTCGTCCCAACTGAAGGTACAACTGACGGACCGGCATCCGAGTGTTGAAGTACACCAGGTGGGTATAGATTCCATTTTTGAAGGCGACGCTATGTCGGTAAAACCCCAGCCGGTTGCGCGTCACTGCCCAAAGTGCCAGCAGCGACGCGAAAGCGGAATATACCTCTAAATCAAAGTACAGATCAGCACGCTGCCGAATGAGCCCGACAATTGTCTGGAGCGTCGTTATCGTCATCACCACGAGATTTCGGTCGTCGAGCGTGAGTACTTCGTCAACGGCGGGGAGCCGGTCCAGGAACTCCCGGTTCGATCGCATTGTCACGAACGTTAATCGGGCATGCGGGTATTGATGCTTCAGCGCCTTCAGCAGCGGCGTGGCCTGGAGAATGCTTCCCATACCGATGAGTTTCGCGACCACGATCCGGTTGACGTTGGACGGCGCGATTGAATGGTCTCTTCGCATTAGTGCGCCCAGAATCCGCGCAACGCCATTGAACAGAAAAGCGACCGGAGCCGCGATGATCCGATCGGCAAGGATTCGTCCACGATGAGTCATGGCCTCAGGACCACCGCCTGTTCACGATCTCTCTCCATCATCATTAATAATTAATAGTCGGGGATCGCGCCATCCTCATTCTGGCCCCGCCGCTGGTCCTCTCTGCTTGGAGTGTGCCGGCCCAAAGCGACTATCCGCCAACGGGCGACGCGGTTCGACACGCGGGCTTGGCTGCCGGCGCTTGGCAATTTTAACTTGACCTACCCCGGTCAGACTCCTCAAATGGTTGTTGAGCTCCTGATTTCATTGAAAATGCGGATTCTGATGCCTAATACGGCTGTCTTTCTGGATCGCGACGGAGTGATCAACAAAGTCATCTATCGAGATGGCAAGCCCACGTCACCCAGAAACATCGGGGAGTTCGAGTTCGAAGCAGGAGTTGAGCCGGCGCTTGACCGACTGAGCACTGGGGGATTCAAGCTTTTCGTGGTCACGAACCAGCCGGAACTGGCGCGGGGTCTCCTGACGAAAGAATCACTGTGCATGATGACGGAGCGTATTTTAAGCCTTCTCAAGATCGAGGAAGTACGCATCTGTCCCCACGACAATGATGATGGTTGCCGCTGTCGCAAGCCGCAGCCCTGGGATGCTGGTCGAATTGGCGCACAAATACGACCTTGCTCTTAAAGCGTCGTACATCGTTGGCGACACGTGGAAAGACTCGTGCGCTGGAAGCAGCGCAGGCTGCAAATCGATAATTCTCGACCGCCCATACAACCACGCTGATCCGGCTGATTGGCGCGTGCCGGATTTGAGCGGCGCGGTAAACGTGATTTGCGCAAGTCAGCGGTGAATCTTCCGAGGCGGGTCGTAATGGTTAACTTTATGTTAATGGCTCCGACTCTACAGAATCATGTATTAATCGTGCGGGACGCTTGCACAGGGCCGGCGCGCTCGGATGAAAATGTCGTTTTCTGCAGAGCACACCGTCGAGGTCATCAGTTTCGCTGAGCGTTGAAGATGATAGCGCAGTAGGAGATCACCGCGTGAGTAATGGCGAATATTCGGCGCAGTTAATCGCGGTTGGCAAGGAACTTTATAACCGTCGGCTGCAAACTACGCGAAGTGGAAATATCAGCATTCGGGACGGCGAACGGTTTCTGATCACACAGACTGGCGCCAACCTCGGTCAACTGCTCGAATCCAATTTCATTCATGTCGACATCTCGCAAGGCCTGCCGATACCCCCCGAGGCCTCGTGTGAAAGCCCACTGCACCGTGCAATATACGACGCCACTGAAGCGCTCGCGATCGTGCATGCACATCCAATTCACGCGATCGCACTTGCTCAGATTTCATGCGATGACCACATCCTCCCAATTCATAATGAAGGGCTCGCCGGTCTGAAGCGGATTCCCATCGTGGATACTACGGTGCTTGGCCTGGGCATCGGTGAAGAGCCGACCGCGATTGCCGCGGCGCTGAGGCAATCGTGCTCAGTGGTGGTGCGCGGCCACGGCGCATTCGCGATCGGCAGATCGCTCGATCAGAAGTGGTCCCGGTTCTTTGAACAGTTTTCCCCGATTTATAAGTGGGTTCCGGGCGGGTTGAGCGAGGTGCAGAGTTGTCCACGGCGGCGGGCGGCGCTTGCGACGGACCGGCCGCCGCGGTGGGCAACTCGGGGCGCACCACGGATTTCATGCTAGGCGGCCTCCTCCAGTGTTGCCGCCAAGGCCAGATAGGCCTGTTGGGGCGTGGCGCCATTGAGCCGCGAATGCGCCCGGTCGGTGTTGAACCAGTCCATATAGTGGCCGATGTCGGCGCGCGCCGCGCTCACGCCGTCATAGGCCTTGAGGTACACGCACTCGTATTTCACGCTGCGCCACAGGCGTTCGATGAACACGTTGTCCCGCCATGCGCCGCGCCCGTCCATGGAGAGCTGGCAGCCGCGAGCGCGCACGGCCTGGGTGAACTCCTCCGCCGTGAACTGGCTGCCCTGATCGGTGTTGACGATCGCGGGCACTCCAAAGCACGCAAAGGCCTGTTCGATAATCTCCCTGGCATGGCACGCCTCCAGCGTGATGGCCACCTTGTGCGCCAGCACCAGGCGGCTGGCTACATCCACTACGGCGGTGAGGTAAACAAACCCGCGCGCCATGGGGATGTACGTCGTGTCGAGCGCCCAGACCTGATTCGCGTGGGTGATGGCTAACTGGCGTAGCAGATAGGGATAGATCTTATGGTCCGGCTGGCGCTGGCTGGTGCCAGGCTGCGGACACAAAGCCTCCATGCCCATGCGCCGCATGAGCGTCCGTACGTGACGCCGGCCGACCCGGATGCCCTCGGCCAGGAGCTGGCGGCGCAGCATCCGCGCGCCCATGAAGGGATGCTCCAGATGCAGCTCATCCAGCCGCCGCATCAGCGCCAAATCGGCGGCGCTGGTGGGTTGCGGCAGGTAATACACCGACCCCCGGCTGAGGCCCAGCAGGCTGGCTTGGCGCGTTACCGACAAACGGTGCTTACGGTCGATCATAGCTTGGCGCCCAGCCCGCCCGCTTTGCGAGCGCGCGTGCTAAAAAATCCAGCTCCAGCGCCTGCTGCCCGATCTTGGCATGTAGCGGCGCCAGAACAACGGGCGCCGGCTGCGTGGTCCCGAAAACCTCGGCCGCATGTTCGAGCAATTGCCGCTTCCAGTCCGTAATCTGGTTGGGATGAATCTCAAACTGCGCAGCCAGCTCGGCCAGCGTCTGGTCCTCGCGCAACGCCGCTAACGCTACGCGCGCCTTGAACTCCGCCGTGTGCGTGCGGCGTGTCCGCCGCCCGGATTTCTTGACCATCGCAAACTCCTTCTTGCCCAGCCTGCTTCGGCCAGACTTGTGGCCCGGAGTTTCCACTTATCGCACTGTTCAAAATTGCGAGGCCACTTCTATCAGGCGTTCTACAGAATGCTGCTCCTGGAGGACACTTGCCAGATAAACCTCCTGGTCCATGATCATTTAAGGTCGGCAACGACCCCGAAGGCGCCGACTGTATTGAAATCAGCGCGTCACAGCGGTGCGCGGAGACTCGTCAGATCAGATTGACGGTTGAATATCGGTTCACGAAACAGCAGTTTTAACTCTTTCGGAATGCTGTTGGACGGAATCCGAACGCGTCGAGATGCAGGAGTGGCGAGCGCAGGAAAAACTGTTCGGCTTCGCAGAGCCAGCCTGACCGCCCCCGCACAGGGATACTTCCTGGAGCTTTTGTTACTTCTGTCTTTCAAATTCATCGCGTTGACGAACCTCCGCGCCAGTTTGAAATCCCGAAGTCTATCGCATGGCTGCGCGCTGCGCAGAGAACATCTCAGCGTACGGCGCGACGAGGCTGCGATAGTCTAAAATCATCATGGATGGGCTCGCCCGTGAGGGGTCCATATCGAGCGCGACGGAGGGCCTAATCTCAATTCCGCTGTCTGCGGGGCCCTTGCATTCACGTCCGGTCGTGATCATTCCAGGGTCAACGGTCAGGAGTCGCAAGACGGGAGCGCCTCGCGACCTTTCATTCGTCCGTCTTCTCTCAGTGACGGACTCAACTTCAAGTCGCGGGCGTTTTCGGGAGGGCAGGCCAAGATAGCCACAGGCGCTCTTGCAAGATTTACCGCGGTCGCATTGATCGGTGCACCAAATCTAGCGTGTCCAGCAACGAACGAAAGGCCGACACGCGCCGCAAAATCCCACGTGGGTTGCTTGCGTTGCTTTTGATTGGCTGCTATTAAAACTGCATACATGCAGGCGGGCAAGATGGACCAATTTGTCGGCTGCACAATCTGGGCGCGGTGAGAAAACCGATGAAACCATTTTCAAGGCATGTCGGTGAAGGCACTTTGGCAGTGGTGCTCGTGATCGCTCGGCCAGCGCTCTCTGTGGCGGGACCCGTTCAGCCGGGAGCGCTTCCCTGGGACCAGCCGCTCAACACGATCGCGGCGCTTCTGAGCGGAGCGATTGCGCCCGCGTTCCTGGCCTTCGCATTGACTGTCGCATTCCTCATTTTCGGAATCCTGGGCAACTGCGAACTCGGCCGTCGGCTGTTTAAGGCCGGGCTCGGGATGGCGGCTGCCATCGAAGCGGTCAAGCTCCTCAACTACCTGCTCCCGTACTAGCGGGATTTTCTGAGTCGGCGACGATGCGCCCGTCATCTGTGGCAGTCAGTTCTCGAGGGGCCCGGCACATATTGCCGAGAGCATCCAGCTTCGCGGCAACGCCGTTCTGCCACCGCCCGAGCTTCAGGCGAGGTGTTAGGCATCCGGGGACGTGCTCGGCTAAGGACCTCGCACGTGGGGAATGTATGACACGTCACTCATCCCTTGATGAAGGCTGCTTGCAGCACGGCGGGCGCAGAAAGCGGGAAATCCCGCGATTTCATTATGCAAGCAGGCGGATTCGTGACGTGCTTGCAAAGAGTCAGAGAGCCAGCGGTGGAATGAAAAACCCCTTGATTTCTCAATGCAAGCATCCGATTCGGCGCTGCTTGCAGGCAGGAGGTTGAGCAACATGGCGGATGAGACGAAGAAAACCTACACGATCCGGCTCCCGGAGAAATATGCCGCGCAAGTCGAGAACCACGCGGCGAGCATGAACGCAACGCCGACCACCCTGCTTCAATCGCTGATCGCACAGCACTTCGATCTCGCCGGTCAGGGCGGCGCCGATACCGCGTCCCTCGCTGCGCTCGGCGGAAAACTGGAGGCGCTCAGGAAGGGGTTCGAGCGCCTGGAGCAGGCGGAGGCCGAGCGTTACGGCCAGCTCCTGTTCGAAGTGGTCAAGAGCCGCTCGGCGCTTTTCCATTCGCTCGACCAGACCGTGGGGGCAAACATGGTGGACGAAATCATCGAAGCCTCGGAGCAGACCGCTCGTCAGTACCTCGCGCACCTCGACGGCGCGCAAGAGGCGAAGCAATGAGCGCGGGTGTTTACCGGGCGATCAGATGGCGGTCGGACGGCGCATCGCTCGCGCTGTGGACGCAGATGGCGGCGCGAGTCGCGGTCGTGATGACGCTGGTGTGGGCGGCCCTGACGTTCGGTCTGGTCTGGTACTGGACCGGTTACTATGGCGGCGCGGCCGCTCAACGTCACTTCCGACTCTGGATTCTGACCTGGTTCTTCAGCGAGATCATCCCTTTGCCGTTCGGCTCGGTGCCCTACCGCGGCGGGCGCTACACCATCCCGAGCATGTACCCGTTCCTCTGCTACAAGTACTACTCCGGCGGTTCGTTCCCCGGCTGGTTCTGGCACTATGCGCCGTGGGGCTTTCTGGTCACGGCGATTACCGTCGTCGGGATCGGCCTGATCCTCTTTAGGCCCAGACGCGACCATACCGACGACCGCTATGTGCGCGGGACCGACGTTGTCCCGCAGCGCCGCCTGCGTCACGAGCTTCAGGGCAACGGCGTCGAGATCGGCGGCATTCGTATCCAGCGGACGTTGGAGCCCCAGCACTTCATGTTCGTGGGTGCGCCCGGCTCTGGAAAATCCACCGCCATCCGCCGCATGCTACGGCAGATCGAGGCGCGCGGCGAAACCGCCGTGGTGCTCGACCCGGAGTGCGAATACCTCCCCGAGTTCTTCCGGCACGCGCGCCGCGACCTGATCCTGAACCCGCTCGATGCGCGCTGCCCGGCATGGTCGCCGTGGTGGGAGCTCAAGCCCGGCAGCGAGGCGATGGACGCCGAGGCGCTGGCGGCGGCGCTCATCCCTGACCCGTCCAACATGTTCAGCCAGAGCGGCGCCGACTTCTTCTTTCGGCAATCGGCGCGGACGCTGATCGTCGGGCTGCTTGAGAGCGTCAGGTCGCGCGAGCCCGGCGACATCCCGAAGCTGCTCGCCCTGCCAAGAGCGAAACTCAAGGAGGCGCTGCGGGGCACGCCGGCAGAAGCGCTCATCGATCCCGGTGCGCACGATCAGGGGGCGGGAATCGTCGCGACGGCCTTCAACGCGACCAACTCGCTCCGCTATCTGCCGAGCGGGACCGAGTGGGCGTGGAGCGCGCTCGAATGGGCGCAGGCGCGGGAGGGATGGCTGTTTTTGACTTCGACCGAGGACTCGCGCGACGCGGCGTTGCCGCTGCAGAGCGTGTGGCTCGACTGCATCGTGCGCCGGCTGATGGCAGAACAGGAGCGGCGCGAGCAGGTCTGGATCGTCGCCGACGAGTTGCCGGTACTGAAACGCCAGAGCCAGTTCGAAGCGTTGGTCGTGCGCGGGCGCAAGCGCGGACTGTGCGCGGTGCTGGGGTTTCAGGCGATCACCCAGCTGCGCGCGATCTACGGCCACGAGCAGACCGCGACGCTCGCCGCGGCGCCGGCGACCAAGCTAATCCTGCGCACCGGCGAGGCCGAGACCGCACGCTGGTCGAGCGCGCAGATCGGCGAGCGCGAAATCAGCCGCTCGCAGATCGGAAGCAACACCGGCCTGAAGGAGCACCGCGACAGCTTCTCCGTTCATCCGCAGCGCATCATCGAGAGCTCCGTGCTTGGCAGCGAGATTCAGATGCTGCAACCGTTCGAGGGCTATCTCTGCGTCACCGGCCATCACCGGGCGCGGGTCACGATTCCGTATCTCGCCCCGATCAAGCGCCATCCGGGTTTCATGCGCCGGGTGATGGCGGCGCAGTCCAGCGATCAAAGCGCAGCGTCGATGCCGGCCGGCAATCTCCGGTTACCGGGCGAGCGGCTAACCAAGGCTCCCACCAGTCAGCAGGCGCCGTCGAGCAGGCGCCTTCGGGCATGAGCGATGCTGGTCATGTCGAAAGGCGCGCTCAGCGCCAAACAGGCGGAGACCTATTACCAGGAAAAATACTCCCAGGACGACTACTACACCGAGCAGCACCGGGTTGCCGGACAGTGGTGCGGTCGAGGAGGGGAAGCGCTCGGACTCGCGGAAGAGGTTTCGTCAGATGATTTTCGCGCCGTATTGCACGGGCTTAATCCGGCGACCGGCGAAGTGCTGGTTCCAAACGCCAGGGGCAGCGACGAACGCCGCGCCGGATGGGATGCAACCTTCAACGCGCCCAAGTCGGTAAGCGTGCAGGCGTTGGTTGGCAGCGACGCGCGGCTCGCGGAGGCGCATCGCAACGCCGTGAGTCGCGCTCTTACCGAACTTGAGGGCTATGCGTTATCGCGCCAGCACGGCGGGCACGAATGGGTGATCACCGGAAACGTCGTCGCGGCCCGCTTCGACCACATCGCCGCGCGACCTTCACAGGGCGCTGACGACGGCTACGGCCCCGACCCGCACCTCCACACCCACGTCGTGATCGCCAACATGACGAGGCGCCCAGACGGCGCGTGGCGCGGGCTCGATCCGATCGAGATCTACCGCTCGCAGAGTTTCGCGACCAGCGTGTACCGTTCGGAGCTTGCGCTTAAAGTGCAAGATCTCGGCTATCGGATCGATGTGACTGGCGCAGATGGCCGCTGGGAGCTTGCGGGATACACTCGCGAGCAGGTGATGGCATTTTCGCGCCGGCGCCAGGACATCGAGGCGGCGATGGCGCGTCAGGGACTAAACGGTGCCGCTGCCGCACAGAACCTCGCCCATCAGACCAGGTGCCCCAAGGACCGTCGCGACGAAGAGAGCCTCAAGGCGGAATGGCGCGAGCGCGCACACGAATATCGAATCGAACTGGCCCGGCCGCTCACGAATCTCCAACCAGTGCCAGAGCGAAGTAAGGCCTCGATAGACGATGCGCTCGAATACAGCGTCGCGCACCACACCGAACGCGAAGCGGTGATCGACCGCCGCGCAATCGAGGCGACCGCACTCCAGCATGCGATGGGCAGGGCGGACCTTGAGCAGGTGCGGAGTGTTGCGGATGGATGGGAACGAGCCGCCAATCTGATCCAGATTGGCGCCACCGTCAGATCGCCGCAGGGCGCTTTCACGACACCGCAGATGGTGGCGCTTGAACGCGAGAATCTAGATCTGATGCTGGTTGGTCGGGATGGCGCGCAAAGTATCGCAAGTGCAAACGAGGTTCGCGCGTGGGCTGCACGACGAGGGCTGCTCTCCGATCAGGCCGAGGTCGCGGAGCTAACAGTGACCGCGAACGACTGGATCAGTGCGGTCGAGGGACGCGCGGGAGCGGCGAAGACCACTACGGTTGGGGCGATTCGGGAGTTCGCCGAGGATTACGGTTATGCCGTGCAAGGATTCGCGCCAACGACGCGTGCCGTTAAGGCGCTCGGCGACGCGGGGATCTCTGCCCGCACCGTCGCGAGCCTCATCGAGAATCCAATACCAGAAGCACAAGGCAAAGAGCTTTGGATCATCGATGAATCGAGCCTGCTCGGGACCGGACAAGTGAACGGCCTCTTGCGCAAGGCTCGCGACGCGGGCGTTGTGCGGATTGTCTTCGTCGGCGACCAGCGCCAGCATCATGCGATCGAGGCGGGACGGCCGCTCTATCAGATGCAGCAGGCCGGCATGCGGGTCGCCCGGCTCGACGTGATTCGCCGCCAGCGCGATCCCGAACTGCGCAAAGCGGTTAACCACGCGGCGAACGGAGAGATCGCCGAGTCGATCGACATCCTGGAACGATTCGGTCGAATCCGAGAGCTTGGCGATACCGTCAGGCGCTACGCGTCGATCGCCGCGGAATACGTCGCAGCCCATGGTGCGCGGGAACGCGTCTTAGTGGTAAGTCCGGCCAACGAGGAACGGCGCCAACTCAATGCCGTCATCCGGCAGACGCTGAAGGAACGCGGGATGATCGATTGCCGCGAGGTGTTGCACACCGTGTTCGTAAATCGCGACCTGACCCGCAGTCAGCGCGGACAAGCTCGAAATTACGACGTAGGCGACATCGTGCGATTCACGCGCGGCAGCAAGAGGTTGGGGATAGAGAAGGGCGCTCACGCGGTGGTAGAGCGCGTGGACTCCGACGCCGGAC
>Ga0116126_1000602_pt1 | contig 25678 bp, 17 predicted proteins | sample June2015DPH_16_5_FD_89730 | JGI IMG/M metagenome (GOLD analysis project Ga0116126, IMG submission 89730) | Peatland microbial communities from SPRUCE experiment site at the Marcell Experimental Forest, Minnesota, USA - June2015DPH_16_40 | ecosystem: Environmental > Terrestrial > Soil > Wetlands...
GAATATCGAGTATGCGCAGCGTCTAATCCAGGCGGGCGTGCCGACTGAGCTCCACGTTTATCCTGGGGCGTTTCATGGGTTCGATCTCTTCGCCCCGTCGGCGATGGTGTCCAAGCAATTCAAAGCCGACCGGGATAGCGCGCTCAGGCGCGCACTGCACGATACCGCGGCGCGATAGAGCGGGAAGATTCCGAAGCGGGCCAGCGTCGGCGCGGAGCTAACGCGGACGTGGAGCTGACGCCTTCCGGCGGGATAGCGCGCTCAAGCGCGCACTTCACGATAGCGCAAGATGAGCGCGGTCAGCGGCAACAGAGTCCCTCGACCTAGAAGAAGACAAAGGACCGGACCACGACGTTCTTGCGGCAAGGAGCGTCGTCGGGCGCGGTCGGGTCGATGCAGGCAGTGTGGAAAGACCAGCGCGAGACGGAACCGTCGGTGACAGAGTCATAGCACTTGAGCATCGAGACCTCGGTCGGCTTCTGCTGGGGAAACCAGTACCACTCGTGGCCGGGGCGGTAGGTGAAGCGGGTGGTCTCGCCGACGCGGTCGTCGTAAACGCGGTAGTTGGTGATGTAGGGCTGGTCAGCGAAAGAGGGCCAGGCGCAGAGCACGAAGGGGTTCTGGCGCACGGTCTCCATCGGCTTGGCGAGGTTGATAGACATGAAGCGCCGCGACATCTTCGCGTCGGCCTGCTGCTCGGTATAGTGCTGCTCGCGGCCGAAGTTCCGCAGGTTCCTGGTGAACAGCTCGCGGCAGCGCACGCGGCCGCTGTTGTCGTTCAGGTCGTTGTGGACGATGTAGGCGTAGTTGGCATTCACGCCCGGGTTCTTGTTGGCTTGGTCCTCCGTGCGGTCGCCCTTGTAGTCCTTGTCAAAGACGTCGTGGTTGTAAACGAGCGCATCGGTCGCGCCGGGGAAAAACTCCAAGAGGAGCTTCTCCATCTCGGGGTAGAAGACGCGCTCGACCTCCGCGGCGGCGTAAAAGTTTTTGCACCTGGACTCGCAATGCGCGAGCGCAACGCCAAGCCTGTCCATGCATTGGGGGCTGCTGGGCGAGAGGCCCGGGTGGTACTCCGCGATTCGTCGCGCGTCGCGCAAGACCTGCGGAAAATAGAGCGATCGGCGCCCGGTGTCCTGCTCTTCCTTGCGCAGTGCTCTTGCGTCGGCATCGCGCGCCGGGTCGCGCCAGAGCGCGTTGGACGGGACGATGGAGTAGGACGGCTGGTCGAAGACGGTGTAGCGCAGCGGAAGGGCCACGCCGCCCTCAGGGACTTTGATGTCGCTCGACCGAATATATTCCAGGCACTCTGAGTAGCTACGAAGCCCGACGCCCCACTTGGTCTTGATGGGGCCGGGGGGAGCATGCTCGAGCATATCGATAACCGCCTGCCCTTCGCCCTCGGCAAGCTGGTGGAGAGCCGCCTCGGTCGCGGCAGCAGTTCCCGCATCCCCGCCTCGATCGAACGACATGTAGGATAAACCGCCGTTCGCAGCGATGGGTGGTGGTTGTCCTTTGGTGAGTTGGAGGGGGGGCACATAGACCGACGAAACTCGCTCTCTAACCCCCGCGTCGTTCTCGATGGAATTGAGCCGGTCCATAGAATGCTCCCTAATTAGAAATACCCAATCGTGGCAGAAAGGGATTGGAGTTTTCAGGACTTATCACACACTGAACGACAGGGCGAGTATTTCGTACCGCTCAATTTCTTAGCCGGGGCGTCATTCGATCTCTCGCAGGCATTGCTTGATCTACGGGCTGCCGGAGGAACGGTCGCGATGCGCCGTCGTGCACGAGTTAGTTGTTGCGGCCGTTGCGGCGGGCGAAGCCTTTATGACGCTTCTTGCGCAGACGGTTCTTCTCGGCAAAATCGATCAGGTATTGCTGGCAGCTCGGCGCGGAATCTCCGGTACCGCGGTTGACGTAGGTGCCGTCGGACTGCATTTCCCATTGGCAGCGGTTGGGCTTGAGCTGGGCGTCGAGCACCACGCGCAACTCGCGGCGCAAGAGCGGATCTTCGACCGGAGCGACAACTTCGACGCGGCTTTCGAGGTTGCGCGTCATGCAGTCGGCGGAGCCGATGAAATACTCTTCGGCGCCGCCGTTGCGGAAGTAGTACACGCGGCCGTGTTCGAGGAAGCGGCCGATGATGCTGACCACTCGCACGCTTTCGGAAAGGCCCGGAATGCCGGGGCGCAGGCGGCAGGTATCGCGCACGATGAGGTCGATCTTCACGCCGGCGCGGGCGGCGCGGTAGAGCGCACGCGTGATGTCGACGTCCTCGAGCGCGTTCATTTTCATCTGGATGAGTCCGGGCGCGGCGGGCGAGCTGACCCGGATTTCGCGATCGATGCGGTCGAGCAGCGCGTTCTTGAGAATCGCGGGCGCCGGCAGAATTTTGGTGTAATCGCGCTTGGGCCGGTAGCCGCTGGTCAGGTAGTTGAACAGCTCGGTCAGGTCGTGACCGATGGCGTCGTCGCTGGTGAGCAGGCCGAAGTCAGCATAGAGCCGGGCGGTGCCGGGATGGTAATTGCCGGTGCCGATGTGCGCGTAACGGCGGATGCCGTTGTAGTCCTGGCGAATCACCAGGATGACTTTGCTGTGAGTCTTGTAGCCGACCACGCCGTAGGTGACGTGGATGCCGAAATCCTCGAGGCGGTTGGCGAACTGGATGTTGGCGGCTTCGTCGAAGCGCGCCTTGAGCTCGACCACGACCGCGACCTGCTTGCCGTTGCGGGCGGCATCGCACAGGTAGCCGATAATCTTGGCGTCGTGCGAGGTGCGGTAGAGCGTCATCTTGATCGCGCGCACTTTAGGGTCGACGCTGGCCTCGCGCAGGAAGCGTTCGACCGAGGTCGAGAACGATTCGTAGGGATGGGCGAGCAGGATCGAGCCGGTGTCGCGCAGGATGTGGAAGATGCTGCGCTGGGCCTCGGCCTGGAGGCGCGGCTGATCGATCGGATGATGGGGCGGATCGTGCAGCGCGGGGACGTCGAGCGCCGCCAGCTCCATCAGGTCGCGAATCTGGAGCATGCCGTCGGCCTCGAAGACGTCGGCATTTTCGTCGAGGCCAAGCTCGGCCGCGAGCATCCCGCGATGGAGCGGGTCCATCCCGTGCGGGACTTCGAGGCGCACGATGGGGGCGAAGCGGCGATCGCGCAATTCAGTTTCGATCAGCGCCAGCAGGTCGTCGGCCTCTTCCTCGTCGCGCTCGGTGTTGGCGTTGCGGGTGACGCGGAACAGTTCGCAGGAGGAGACCCGGATGCCCGGGAAGAGCAGGTCGAGGTTGTGCGCCATGACATCTTCGAGGCGCACGAAACGGTTGGCGACACCGACGCGAATGAAGCGCGGAATGCCGGAGCCGACTGGGACCTTGACCCGCGCCATCGAGGGTTCGGAGTCGTGCGGATCGCGAATCGTGACCAGCAGATTGAGCGACAGGTTGGAGACGAAAGGAAACGGATGGGCCGGGTCGATCGCGAGCGGCGTCACGAGGGGAAAGATATTGCCGTAGTAGTACTCGCGGACGCCGGACTGTTCGTCGGCCGACAATTCTTCGTAACCGGCGACGGCGATGCCGTGGGGGACGAGCGCGGCCAGGAGCTCATCGATAACCTTACGCTGGCGGCTCTGGAAGTCGCGCACGTCGGCGTAACATTCGGCAATTTGCTGGTGCGGAGTGCGGCCGTCAACCGTGAGTTCATGGACGCCGGCGGCGACCTGCTGCTTGAGGCCGCCGATGCGCTTCATGAAAAATTCGTCGAGATTGGAAGCTGTGATGGCGAGGAACTTGAGTCGTTCGAGCAGCGGATTGCGCGCATCTTGCGCCTGCGCGAGGACGCGGCGATTGAATTGCAGCCAGGTCAGCTCGCGATTGAGAAACAGTTCGGGCGCCCTGAGCGTTGGATCTATTGTGATGACGTCGGAGGAGGAGGCTACTCCATTGGTCGCGGAGAGAACGTCTTGATGCGGCTCGTCGCCGTTGAGGGCGCCGTTGGCGGCGGCGATGGCCGTCGCGGGCGCCCCGGTGGTGGTGGAAGGATCCGCTGACGAAGCGGAATCAGCAGCGTCGGATATGGTGTCGTTGGCAGCCAGTCCGCCGGGAGCCTGAGTGGTGCTCATATCGTCTTATATTGTCGTCGCTATGAGATCCGTCTGTTGCCCGATCGAAATTACCAGCACGACAGCATCATAGCCGGATGGCGGTTACGATGGCTACCGTACGAATGTTTCCATTTGGCGCGAGACACAGCTTTTGATCGAACAAACCGCGAAATATAAGGGGCCAGTAAGTAGCGACGGCGCGAGACATCTAGCTGACGGCGGCAACATCGTCGCTTTCGCGCAACATCCACGGGGCGGCGGATTCGCGTCTGGATTACAAGCGCGTCAAGTTTTGCCGACAGCTTAATTTGCCGCTTTCGCTGCCGCCCGGCAGGGGCTATCGTGCGTCGAAGAACCCCCGGGAGGAGTTAGCCTTGGATACGGGAGTCAGACCGACCATCGCAAAGAACGACGTTCGCGGTCGGAATGCGCCGTACCTTGGACTTGCGCCGCGGCTAATCGCGGGCGCGATCGCGATTGCGCTGGCGACATTGGCGGGCTGCTCGAGCAATTCGCCCAAGATCAACACGGCACATCTGCCCGCGGCCGCGGTGGCGCCAGATCCATGGGCCGCCATCTCGTCGAATCCGAAGATCGCACAGATACTCGCCAGTTCATGTTTCGACTGTCATTCGGAGGGGGGCGGCGCCGCCTGGTATGTGAAGATGGCGCCGTCGTACTGGTTTTCGGGATCGGCGCGAAAGAACCTGAACTTCACGAACTGGAAGGACTACGACGAACATCGCAGGAACGAAGCGATCGAAGCGATCGGGCGGGTGGTTAATCGCGGCGAGATGCCGCCGTGGGATTACACCGTATTCCATCCGGCGGCCGAGCTCAGCAACGAACAGAAAGACCTCGTGAGCGAATGGGCGGCGCGGCACGTGGAAGTGCTACCGGCGCATTGAGGCGGGCAGGCTCGTACACCGTATAGAGATACTGACGGGCCAGTTCGGGCTGCGGAGCTAATCGTACAGACGCGAGGCGCCGAAGAGGCCGACCACCAGGAAGACGACTCCCAGCGTGATGGTTGCCAGCGAGGGCCACAGCGCGCTGAACGCCGGCAAATCACGAATCATCAGGTTGTTGAAGGCGAGCATCGTCCAGGTGGTGGGCAGGAACTGGGCGAACGCGCGCATCCAGGACGGTTCGAAATCGAGCGGCCACCAGCATCCCCCGATTGCCGACATGGCCATCGCAACGACGGCGCCGATCGGCATCACGGAGTCGTGAGTGCGGGCGACGCAGGCGATGATGAGGCCGAAAGCGGCCGCGGCAAATGAGATAGCGGCCGCGGGCAACAGCAGCATCGCGGGATATCCGCCGAGCGACACGCCGAACAGCCAGTATCCAATCGCCAGCAGCACGATCATCTGGAGCATACCGACGAGGAAGCGGGCGAGGAGCTTGCCGAGCAGCGTGCCGGCCAATGACGCACCGCTGACGCGCAGACGCGCGAGGGTGCCCCAGTCGCGTTCGTCGATGAGGCCGAGCGAGATGCCCATCAACATACCGATGAGCAGAAAGGTGATGCCGAAGCCGGGCACGTACTGATCGAAGGAGTTGACGTTGGCGCTGGCGCCGGTGACGGTACGCTCGGCCCATCCGAGCGTACCTGGAATGACCGGCATAGCGGCGGGGGCGAGGGCTTCGAGATCGGCGCGCAATTGCGGGCTGGGGAGCGCGGGTGGCGACGGAGGCGGCGGCAATTCGATCGACCATGCGGGCGTGGCGGAGGCCGCGTCACCCACTGGCGGCAGATGCGGCGGGGCGATCGCGAAGTCGATCGGCTTGACCAGTTCGGCGAGGGCGGTTTGCGCCGGCGGAGCGGGAAAGGAGGGCGGCGGCGGAATCGCGCCGGCGTGCGATCCGGCGGCGGCCTTGAGCGCGGCGAACCAGCGGTCGAAGTCGCGCTCGCTCGCCTGCAGGGCGACGAGATAATCGGTCACGGCCGCGATCGCGCCGCGCCGTGCGCTGACTTCGGTCGCGATCGAGGCGCGCGCCTGTTCGATCGATTTTTCGACCGCGGCTTGCGTCTGCACGCGCAAAGCGTCGATGGTCGCGCCCATCTGGCGGCGAATTTGCGCTTGCAGGTCTTTCTCGGCGCGCGCGCGTGCGCCGGTCAACTGCCGCTGATAGTCGGCGACGCCGGTCTGCAAGGCGTCGAGGTTGGCGGAAATCCGCGTGAGCCGCGCGCGCAAGTCGGCGCCGCCGTGGGCGAGGCGTGTGCGGGCCTGATCCTGGGCCGCGGCGGTGATGCGCCGGCAGAGGTCGCCGATGCGGAATTCGATCGCCGAGATTTCAAGGCGTTTGATCGGATCGACGTAGAGCACGACCTCGGCGGCGCGGCCGGCGGCGAGCGTGGCGGTGGTGCCGGCTGGAATCACGATAGCGAGCGGAGCGCGATCGCGTCCGCGGATGATGGCGCGCGCGAGGTCAAGGTTCGCGACCTGGGCGACGGTGACGGCGGGCTCGTGCACGAGGGCGTCGAGAATCGCACGGGCGACCGCGCCGTGGTCGTCGTCGATCAGCGGCACCGTATAGGTATGCGCGCCCATCCGGGCGCCGTAGATATTGCCGAGCGAAAAACCAGCGACCGCGATGATCACGATCGGTGCGAGCAGCAGCATGAACAAGCCGACGCGATCCTGCGCGAGCAGGCGGAATTCATTGAGGAAGGTGAGGCGGATGGTGCGCAACATCGAAGGAACCCGGCGGAATCGACTCAGTACGAATCGGGGATCAGATCGCGCAGGGCGCGACCGGTCAGGGCGATGAAAGCGTCGGAGAGGTTAGGGCTATGCACGTTGAATTCGAGGACCTGCGCACCCGCCGCGCGTGCGCGCTCCAATACAGGGCTGACCAAAGCGAAACTTTCAAGCTGGAGGGCGATCTTGCCGTTGCCGTTGGCGCCGGGGACGGCGATTTGAGTGATGCCGGCGAGGCCATCGCACCAGGCTGGGGGCGGGGCGCCCTGGAAGGTGAGTTCCATCAGGGGCTGGCGTCCGCCGAGCGCGATCAGCTCGGCAACCGTGCCGGCGGCGACGACTTTGCCGCGATCGATCAGCAGGGCGCGGCTGCAAATACGCTCGACCTCTTCCATGTAATGGGTGCTGTAAACGACGGCGGCGCCGCCCTGCGCGGCACGGCGGACGGTCTCGAGGATCTGCTCGCGCGATTGCGGGTCCACGCCGACGGTGGGCTCGTCGAGCAAGAGCAGGTCGGGGCGATGGACCAAACCGCAGGCCAGGTTGAGCCGCCGCTGCATTCCGCCGGAGAGCGTCGCGACCCGATCATCGGCGCGTTCGGTCAGTCCGACTTCTTCGAGTGCGCGCATACATTCGCTGCGGGCCTGGCGTTTCGAGATGCCGTGAAGGCGGGCGAACAGTTCGAGGTTTTGAAAGCCGCTCAGCGACGGATAGAGGGCGATCGCCTGAGGCACGAAGCCGAGCCGGCGGCGCAGGGCGTGGTGCCTGAGCGAAGGGATGGCGCCCGCGATGCGGACGGTGCCGCTATCGGGCTCAATCAGGGTGGCGAGCAATGAGAGGGTAGTGGTCTTGCCGGCGCCGTTGGGGCCGAGCAGGCCGACCACTTCGCCGGCGTTAACGGCCAGGCTGATGCCATCGAGCACCAGGCGTGAGCCATAGCTTTTGCGCAGCGCGATCGCTTCGAGGAGTGTGGCGCCGTTGGGCACGCTCACGAGTCTGCCCGATCGAGAAGGGCGTGGCGAGGCGCCACTTTGCACCGTCGCAAATTGGGCAAGCATCGGTCGGCGGGGCCTTCGCGAGATTCCCACGATGGGATTTCAAAATTCCAGTTTAGCAATCGATCAGGTTTACTGGGGGATAGCGGTATGCGCGAGTCGGTCAGATGCATCAGATTTCGTTCCCTACAGAACCGCTCTGCTCCATCCGATTATATATGTTATATATGGAACCGCATCGCCACGTCGGCGGTTGCTATAATTACTCACGATCCACCGCGAACACGCGCAGCTCGTCCCCACGAATTGTTCGGCAGGCATCCAGCGCTTTGCCGTGTTGTCGCCAACAGTCTGGGCGGTAATCGCCTCACGGAGTTTTGTAGATGAGAATTTTGAGCGTCGGCAGCGCCTTTCCCGAGAATCTTTATCCGCAGGAAGTAATCACCGGCGCGATTAAGCAACATTGGGGCGCGCGGCTGGAGCATCCCGCGCTGCTCGATCGGCTGCATTCGCGAGCGGGCGTGAAGCAGCGCTACCTGTCCTTCCCGCTGGAAAAGTACAGCAGTTTCGAGACCTTCGGCGAGACCAATCGGGCATGGCTGGAAGTTGCGGCGCAACTCGGTGAACGAGCGATCGATGCGGCACTCGAGCGCGCCCGTCTTGGGCGCCGTGACCTCGACGCGCTCTACGTAGTCTCGGTAACCGGAGTCGCCAGCCCGTCGCTCGACGCGCGATTGATCAACCGGATGGGGCTGCGCCCGGATATCAAGCGCACGCCGATTTTCGGCGTCGGCTGTGTCGGCGGGGCGATTGGACTCACACGCGCGGCCGATTATGTGCTCGCCTATCCGAAACAGGTCGCGGTGATTTTATCGGTGGAGTTGTGCTCGCTGACGGTGCAGCGCGACGATCTCTCGACTGTAAACATGATTTCGATGGGCTTGTTCGCTGACGGCGCGGTTGCGGCAATTCTGGCGGGAGCGGAGCGCAGCACGACGGGCCCGACGATTGTCGCCAATCGGTCGGTGTTTTATCCCGACACCGAGCAGATCATGGGCTGGGACATTTCGGAGAAAGGCTTTGCGATCGTGCTTTCGCAGCAGTTGCCCGAATTGATCCAGCGGCGGCTCGGCGCTGACGTCGATTCGTTTCTGGCCGCCAATGGGCTGACCCGCCGCGAAATCGAGAGCTGGGTGATTCATCCGGGCGGCCCCAAGATATTGCAGGCGGTGGAAACGGCGCTCGGCCTGTGCCAAGGCGAGCTTGCGCTGTCGTGGGAATGCCTCGCGGAATTCGGCAACCTGTCGTCGGGGTCGGTGCTGAAAGTGTTAGAGGCCGTGATGACCACCAAGCGGCCGGCGCCAGGAGCGCCGGGAGTCATCCTCGCGATGGGCCCGGGATTTTGCTCGGAGATGATGCTGGTGCGCTGGTAAGGGGTTGGGGGAAGGAAGTTGGCGCGGAAGATCCGTGAAGCCGCAAACTGGTCTGGTGATTTGGACCGGACCGCCGGTCCTGGCTTATAACCAGGTCTATCTCTACTGAGCGCGGACAGACTTCTGGGTCAGACGCGTCGCAGGCGGCGGACGTCGCGGGCGGCGCCGATCTTTTCAAGCGCGCAAATCGTCAGATAGCCCACGTCGGGCTGGCGCCAACCCCATCCGAGCTGGGCCGAGCCCGGACGGGCGTGATGGTTGCGATGCCAGTTCTCGCCCTGAAAGAAATGCATCAGTGCGAGCCAATGCACGTTGCGGCTGGAATCCTCACCCGGCGCCGCGGTCGGTTCGGTATGGCAGATGCTGTTGACGAAACATTGCGCGTGCAACGCGAAAACCAGCCGGATTGAACCGAGCCAAAAGAACGCGGGCCATCCGAAAAAGAGCCCGCCGAAGTACGAAAGCGCGAGCACGGGCGGCTGCAGGTAAGTCCAGATGCGGTATTTGCGGCTATCGAGATCGGGGCAAAAACGTGTCGAATCGGGGATACCCGCCTGCCACAGCCAGCGCAGATGCGACCACCAGAACCCGTGTCGCGGGCTTGAGATATCCTCGTCGGTATCGGCGCTCGCGTGATGCAGCCGATGGCCGGAAACCCAGCTAATCGGCTTGCCGGAACCGTTGAGAACGGCAAAGAAGGTGAGAATCAGAAAGGCCCACGGCTTGAGCGTAAGCGCCCGATGGGCGATCGCGCGATGGTAACATACGGTGGTGCCAAGACCACCAAGCCACGCCAAGGCGATCGCGCTTAACACTATGGGCCAACCGGGAAGCGGAAACAGGATCAACCCAACGGCCGCAGTGACGTGAATCAAGACGATCCACGGCAGAATGGCGGCATCCTCGCGGGTCATCCGCCACCACGGCCATTCCCAGGGACGCTCCGCAATCCGTGTGCAGTTCTGTGCGGCGATCAAGGCGTAGCGTCCTTGACTTGATGGCTGGGAAGCAGATTCGCTTTAGAGTTGCAGAGGAAGCCGCTAGAGCACAGCCGGACTACCAGCGGCTGCCACCGCGGTTGCCGCCGCCACCGCCGCTACGATTTCCACCGCCGCCACCGCCGCGATTGCCACCACCGCCGCCCGCTTCACGCGGACGCGCCTCATTGACCTTTATATTACGGCCCTTGAGTTCGGTCTCGTTGAATTGCTCGATTGCGCGGGCGGCATCGGCCGAATCGGCCATTTCGACAAACCCGAAGCCCTTGGATTGGCCCGAGAACTTGTCGGTAATGACGGCGACGCTTTCGACGGCGCCGGCTTGGGAAAACAACGCCTCGAGGTCGGCGTTCGTGACGGAGTAGGCAAGGTTGCCCACGTAAAGCTTGCTGGCCAATTGTCTGGCCTCCTGAAATATTTGCGAGGAAGCAGCAGACAGAAAGCCGATTTGAGGCTTAACGGGGAGATGCGTCCTAGCGTGACCACAGGATAACCTGCACTCGCCCTAAAGTAAAGTGAGTGAAGTGACCCAGTAGTGATTAGCGAGTCGGGCGTTCGCGATGGCGGATGTCGCGGCCTTCGACCATGAATACCACCGACTCGGCTACGGCGGTCGCATGATCGGCGATCTTTTCCAATGATCGCGAAACGAACAGCAGCGTGGTGCCCTGTCCGATACCGGCCGGCTCGTCGATCATCGAGTTGAGCAACTGGTCGAGTACGCGACGATGCAAGGCGTCGATTTGATCGTCGGTCTCGATCACGCTTTTGGCGAGCGCGGTGTCGCTATGTTCGAACGCGCGCAGGCTCTTTTTGACCATCTCTCGGGCAATCGTAGTCATCCGTTCGATTTCGGCATCGACGCCGAACGCGACACGACGGGCGCTACTACTCGGGCGTGCGCAGATATTGACCGCCTGGTCGCCGATACGTTCGAGGTCGGTGGTAATCTTGAGGCTCGCCAGAATCATCCGCAGGTCGATCGCGGTTGGCTGATTGAGGGCGAGGATCTGCACGCAACTCTCATCGATTTCGCTGTCGAGACGGTTGACCTCGGCGTCACGCGCGGCGATCGCAGCGGCACCGTCGGCGTCGCCCGCGAACAGGCATTGGATGGCGTCGTCGATCTGATTGCACACCAACTCACCCATGCGCAGGAGCGTTTCCCGCAGCTCCGAGAGCTCCTGCTCGTAGCGGCTGTTGGTATGCTGCAAAGGTGCTCGGTCCATCGATTTCTCGCCTTACATGATTTCTCGCTTTACGCGGCGCGCGCGTGAGGGCCGCAAATGGCCGGCGTGCGCGCCGCGAGAGCCCGCCTGATGATCGGATGATAGACGTGTAATGTGTTGGCGGCGCCGACGCAACCCGTCGCGTACGCAGAGCGGTCCAAGGCCCTGGCGCTACCAGCCGCGCCCTTCGTTTTAACAGTCCGGGTAGCCGTCAACTGGTCATCACTTTATGCCCACTGCGGTAGCAAATCAGCAACAGGGGTAGCGCCGGATTCGGGCGAGGTGGTCGATATCGCAATCGATCCGCGCGGCACGACCGATCAGACGATTTTTGCCGCGTTTGGCAGCGGCGGGGTCTGGAAGTCGACCGATGACGGCAACACCTGGGCGCCTAAGACCGACGGTCTGCTGTCGCTATCAACCGGCGCGGTGGCGCTCGATCCGGGTAATCCGTCGATCGTTTATGTCGGCACGGACAATCCGGCCTTCGGCGGCGATTGTCCCGGCTGTAACTTCACGGCGGTCGGTATCTACAAGTCGTTGGATGGCGGCAATACCTGGACGCTGCTGCCCAACAGCCCGACCGGCGTCGCGATCAGACGGATAGTCTTTCCTGCTCCGGGAGTGCTGCTGGTCGCCACCACCCAAGGGCTCTATCGCTCGCTCGACGCGGGCGCGACCTTCTCGCGGCTTACTGTTTCAGGATTCGCCGGCAACGGCATCGACGATATTCGCCTCGATACGCAGAACCCGAAGCTCGTGCGCGTATCGATCGGCGGGTTGGGAATTTTCGTTTCGACTGACGCTACTCTTGCCGCCCCCCCAACCTTCACCAACCTGTGGACGGCGTCGAACGGCTCGCCGCTGCAGAACCCGGTCGTAACCGGCGGCCATATCGGATTCATTGCATTCGCGCAGTCAACTACCGGCGGCGTGAACCCACCCGGACAGACAATCTACGCGACGGTCCAGAACACGACGCCAACGACCTTGGCGCCGAGCCAATTTCTGGGGATGTGGGTTTCCACCGACGGCGGCGGCACGGCACCTGGACGAATCTGCCGGGTGCAAATGCGGCCGGCGGCGCCGACGGCAATAGCGGCAGCGGCTGCCAGTGCGGATACGATCAGACTATCGGAGTCGATCCGACCACCGATCAGACGGTCTATATCGGATTCCAGGAGGTCTGGAAGTCGACCAACGGCGGCACCAGCTTCGGCGGAACCGCGATTACGCTCAACCAGGTCCATTGGGACAACCACGCGTTCACTTTCAGCCCGCATGACGCGACCGGGCAGACTTTTTATATCGGCACGGACGGTGGCGTAGCGACCACTACCAACGGCGCGTTTACCAACATCAACGGCACGACCTCATTCTCAAATGGGGCGATTGCGGCCAATCTGCTGCGCGGGATCGATATCGGGCGCGGCTCAAATGCCAACCGGCTGTGGACCTACGGCGGTTTTCAGGACACCGGCAATTCGCAATTCGGCTCGGGTTATACCGGCACCACCTGGCAGCTTGGACAAGACGGTGACGGCGGTCCGATGACCGTGGATCCGTGCAATCCGCTCCACGCGATTACCACCGACGACGGCGGATATTCGCAGACTACCACCGGCGGCACCGCCGGAAGTTGGAGCGGTACTGTGACCCTGTCGCCGGCCGTACCGGGCGGTTTCAATCTGAGCGGAAGCGCTTTCGCCTTCGACCAGACCTGCGACACGACGGTTTACGCGGGCTTCAATATCTCCGATCCGACGGGTGTAACTCCGACCACCTTCGGGCTCTATCAGAGCACCGATAACGGCAACACCTACACCGAGGTGGACACTCTGACCAACAGCGTGTCGTCGATCGCAACGGCCAAGATCGATCCGAACGTGGTCTGGATCGGTCTGAACAACGGCAGCCTCGCCTTCAGCACCAACGCCTTGCTCGGCGCTGCTTCGACCTGGACCGCGATCCCGGATCCTTCGGGCACGGGACAGTCGGCGCTCGGAATCGCAATGGATCCGAACAACACCGCCACGGTATTCGCGGTTTATCCGGGAGTTAACGGCACGTCTCCGAGCAAGCACGTCTGGATGACGACCGATAGCGGTACTCATTGGACCGATATCTCCGGCACCGGCGCCGACGCTCTGCCGGACCTGCCGCTGCAGGCGGTCGCGGTCGATCCGAGCTCGGGCAGCAACCCGCGCACGATAATCGTCGGCGGCGAGGCCGGCGTGTTCCAGACGACCAACAACGGTGCAACCTGGCAGGTGCTTGGAGTGGGCTTGCCGACGGTGGGCGTGACCGGGGTGGCGCTGGATTCCAGCGTCAGTCCGTCGCTGTTGCGGGTCGGCACGTATGGTCGCAGCAGTTTTGAATTGGGTGCGGCAACCGGTCCGCTGCTCGCCATCAATACTACGCAGAATTTCGGAACCATCTGTCCGAGCCAATCGCCAACGACGCTGCTGCAATTGTTCAATGTTGGCGCCAGCGCCCTCACGATTACCAATATCCAGCGAATTTCGGGCAGTACCGATTTCACCATAACCGGACCGTCATTTCCGACAACGATCGCTGCGGGTGAGGAAGTCGACTGGACAATCAAGCTGGCGGTGACGTCGTCGAGCACGAACCCCGAGAGCGCAACCTTCGCGATCGACAGCAACGATAGTGTCAACCCGACCCAGGATGTGACCTACACTGCGACGGTAGGTGCGCCCAACGGCAGCACCGTGATCGCCGGCGGCGGCAACTACGGCAACGTCTGTCTGGGTTCGTTTGCCGACCTCAACCTGACGATTAACAACAGCGGGACCTGCAACTTGCTGGTCAGCGGCATGGTGTCTTCGGATCCGGACTTCCTGACGCCGAGCACACTGTCCTATCCGTTGACGGTGCACAGCGGGGGCTCGATAACGGCGCCGGTGCGCTTCGAGCCGCTCAGCCTGGGGACGTTCAGCGGCATCGTCACAGCCGACAGCACCAATAACCCGGGCGGCAACATGAGCGTGAACGTCAGCGGAGTTGCGCCGCCGGGGCATATCACGTGGAGCGGTGCGGGCACCTTCGGCAACATTTGCGCCAACACCAACGCACAGCAGACAATCACGATCGGCAATACCGGTCTGTGCAATCTGCACGTGACCAGCGCGACGATTAACTGTTCGGACTTCACGATCGAGGGCAATCCGTTCCCGGCGACACTCAGCCCGGATTCGAGTCTGCCGCTCACGATCGCGTTTACGCCGACATCGCTCGGAGCGAAGAGCTGCAATCTGACGATTGACAGCGACGATCCGATCAATCCGATTCTGGTCATACCGCTGACGGGCAACACTCCGGGGCCGGTGATCTCGCTCAATACGGCGGGTCTGACGCTGCCGCCGACGGTGATCCAGAATCGCGGGTCGTGCCATTCGCAGGTCGGGTTGCCGATTGCGAACTCGGGCCAGTGCGGTCTCACGATCAATAGCGTGGGAATCACCGGCCCCGACGCCGCGGACTATTCGCTGACCGGGCTGCCGGCATTGCCGGACACGGTCGGCGCCGGCGATCAGTTGGGCGACGGCGATCTGGATGCGGTCTTCGCACCTTCGACGATCGCGCGGACGAAGACGGCCAGCGTCAATGTGCCCTGGGTCAACGATCCGATTCTGCATACCACGACGACGCAGTCGGTTCCGTTGTGCGGTGAAGCGACCGGCCGGGGCGTGCGCGTGCTGGTAACGAACGGCGGGGTGCCGGTCGCCACGGTCCGCAAAGTGACGCTGTACTATGTGAATCAGTTCGGCTTCCAGGAGCCGCCGGCGATTCTGATCCAGCGCAAGGTTAACTTGCCGCTTGCGACGGTGACGGGGACGGCGCCCTGTCCGACGTTCCAGTATCACTATGAATTCGGGACGGTGAGTAATGAGACGCGCGTGCTCAAGCCCGGCAACTATCTCATGATTGTCACGATAGTTAGCGGCGGGCACGTGAAAACCAAGTCCGTGAAGGTTAACCTCAATACCTGCGACTTCGACAAGAATATCGTAGTCGCCTTCTAGGACCGTTAACGTCGATACCGCAGCGGGCCCGGCTGACCATGTAAATGGTTGGCCGGGCCTTTTTTCGAGTCATCGAGCAGACGGCCAATCGCGAGCGCAAAGCCGCCAAGGGTCATGATGTTGATGGTTGAACCACTCATCATGAGTCCAAAGGCGCCCGCCAAAATGGACAGTGGAATCGAAAGGAAAATCACGATGGTCGAGCGAAAACTGCCGAGGAAGATCAGGATCATGAGCGAAGCGAGTACCCGCTCCGGAGACCGCTTCATGCTCAAGGCTTTCGACCGCCGCCTTGATGTAAGTATCCTGGCCGAAGATCGCGTTGACCTTCATTCCCTTTGGCAGGTCAGTAATCTGCGGCAGGACCGCTTTGACTCCCTGCACGACTGCGATCGTGTTTGCCGAGCCCTGCTTCATCACCGGGATGTACACCGAGCGCTGACCGTCGATGCGCACGATGTTCTGCTGGATTTCGGCAGCGTCTTCAGCGTGACCGACGTCCCCGAGGAAGTCCGGCGCCTGGTCCCGTCCAATCTTGACCGGCACCTGGTTGATGGTCCGGGTTCTCGATCATGCTGTTGCTGTAAACGAAGTAGTCAGTTGAGCCGATCTTGGCGTCGCCGGCTGGGATGATCAGGTTCGCGGTATTGAGCGCGTGAACCACGTCCATCAAAGTCAGCCCGCGGGCCTGCAACGCGTCGCGATGCAGTCCGATGTTCAGGCCCTCGCTGAAATAGGCCCGGAAAACCCTTTCATCAAATGTGTCGCCCCTGCCATTTTCCCGCGCAAACTCGGCCGCCTGGAGCGCGAGCCGCGAATTTGCAAGAACATCGGGCGCTTTCATCATTACGCCCGCGGCTTCAGCCAGCTCTTGAATATGCGCCCAAACCAACCGGCGTGCCTGCGGGTCCATCATGCGCGGGTGCTGCGACAGCGGCAGCCCCTTAGCCGGCCATTCCGGATGTATCTGGAAGCCGCGCAAGTCAAGTTCAAAGCCGAACTCCGGCTGAAGCTTGCGGACGGTCTCGAAGCCGATATAGCAAAACGGGCAGATGAAATCTGAGAACATCTCGATCTTGAAAGCCGTAGCCTTTTGACCTCTTGGCGTGCCTGAACTCGCCGAACCGACCTCTCGGCAGCTTGACTCAAATCAGGGCCGGGTACTGCGGCCCTGGCGTTTTGAAACGCCTTCCGCCGTATCTACCTCGCCGGCATCCTTGCCCTGCGGGTTAACGTCTGCCAATGTTCAACTGCACAACTGGTTGTCTAGTTGACGACGCCGATATCTATCAAGGCGTCGGGCCGTATGCTCGAACTAGTGACGGCCAAAAGTCCGACGAGTGAAGTGATCGATTGAATGCCCGGATGGCTATCCTCCGCAAAAATTCCCCGCCTGACCGGAAACGAGCTAAACTCCGACCAATTTGAAGAAAGGACATCGAAACCCAAAGGGCATCGGGCCATGATGAAATTCTGCTTGCTTTGGCTGAACCTCTTTGCCGATTTCCTCAGCTTCTTGGTTCTCAGTTTACGATCTAAAAGCTCGATCGCGGCTGAGAATCTCTTTCTGCGCAAACGGAAGTGTTGCAACTTTGAAAACGGTGACGGAGGAAGTCCCGAGCGGAACTGGGCGGCGAGGTTTCAGGCAGCCAGATCGAACAGCTGGTCGATGAACCGCGAAACCATTCTCCGCGTTCAAGAGTGCCAACTCTTTGAAAGATGGAAATTCCAGCTAAGGCTCCGTTGCGCAAAGACGACCCACATCCCTAATGTACCCAAAAGCTCCGGCTTCGAACCAACCACGCAAATCCCGAAGAGCCAAAGGGAGAGAGCCCGCATGAATCCTGATCGAGCCGAACGCCAGAAGAAGTTTATCGCGATCGCCGCCGAGCACGCCGAAGATTTCAAGACGCGGGTCGCCCAGCATGATCGCGAGAATTCCTTCGCACACGAGAACGTCGCTGCGATGAAAGCCTCGGGCTACACCAACATGACGGCCCCGGCGGAGCTCGGTGGCGGCGGCGTGGACGTTCTCGACGAAGTCCTCGCGCAGGAACGCCTCGCGCGCGGCGATCTGCCGACCGCAATCTCGACCAACATGCATCTGTTCGCCGTCGGTTGGCTGAGCGATCTCTGGCGCGCCGGCGGCCGGCAGGAAGGTCGCTTGCGTAATTTTCTCGAATCTATCGTGCGTGATCGCCTCATTCTGGGCGGCGGCGTCAGCGACCCGAAAATCAACAGCATGTTGGGGTTCGGCGGCGTCATCAATACTTCGCGCCGCGCCCGGAAAGTCGCCGGCGGCTATATCGTCAACGGCATTGGCAAATTCAGCACAATGTGCGCTGCGGCAGATTTTCTTTTCGAGACCGCCCGCTACGAAGACCCGGCGACAGGCCCGGTCATCCTGAACTTCTATCTCCCGATCAAGACGCCGGGCATCAACGTCCAGAATAATTGGGACACGATGAGCATTCGGGCCTCCGCGAGCCATGACATCGTATGGGAGAACGTCTTCGTCCCCGAAGAAATCGCCACCCGGCGGCCGGTAGGCCTCTGGGACCAGTCGATGAACATGTTCTGTCGATGGAATCCGTCGCTCGAAGCTTGTTATCTGGGGCTCGCCCAGGCGGCGCGCGATTGGGCGGTTACCTGGACAGGTCAGCGGCGGCAGGAGCCCTTCGAGCAGCCGATGAGCCATTATCCACAAAACCAATTTCTCGCCGCCGAGATGGAGGTCGGGCTACGCGCCGCGCGCGCTCTGTTGATTCAGACGGCGACCGCAATCGCCGAGACTCCGGTCACAGATGAACAGCCCCTGATGGATATCATTGCCACGCATCACTTCGTTTCGGAGACCGCGGTCAGCGTGGTGGACAAAGCGATGCGGATGGTCGGTGGCGTGGGACTTTTCAAATCCAGTCCGCTCGAGCAGATGTACCGCGACGTCCGCGCCGCGATCATCCATCAGCCATTCCAGGGCTACGATGCGCTTGCGTGGCTGGGCAAACTGGCCTTCGGGATTCCGCACGACACGCTGCCCCGATGGGTGTGACAAGCCTAAGGAGCACGCCCTGCCCGATGATAGGGGGCGTAACGGAGCAATCGACTAAGAACGAAGATTCATATGCCGATCCCAAGTCGATCCACGGCAATTATGCGGCGCGATGCGCCGAGCGCATCTGGGCCTATTTCTTCAAGGCGAATTTAAGGCGAGGACCCGCGGACCTGGAAAGATCAGGCCCGGATAGGTTTTGCCAGATTCTGGCGATCTGCGCCGACCAAGCTGTGGTGCCCCGGTTATTGCAGAATCGAGGAGGCACGAAGCGCATCGTTACGAATCGCCGGCTTCCTTGGCCGCGCGGCGTCCCTTGACCCTCTGGTCGAATAGACGAGTGCGCACGGCGTCAAGCTGGGTTCCCGGGATTTGAGTCTACAGGTCGGCGGGTACGATCTTCTCAAGCGACCCGATGGCGCCCCGCAATGGATACTCCGTGTGAGCATAACGCTCCTCTTCCCGGCGGGCATTAAATGGCGAGCGGGCGCGTAGTGAACCACGCCCGCCCGCTCGGAGAATGGGCCAGCGAGAATTGGGCAAACGGGCAGTGCTTTTGTGTAGCGGCCCGGAGGTTGAGCCCGGTCAGTTTCCTGACCACCAATCTCTGAGTTCCGGAAACGCCACCGTCAGACCGAAGTTGACCGTTGTCTGCGGTGCGATCGGCGCGTATTGCCGATACACCATCCACTGTCCCGTCACAAAGAGACTCATCGGCGGCAACCCCGGACGCACCAGCGTTCGCCCGAGGCCGACGCTCAGCGGCAACATCGTAGGGGAATGGTGATGCCAACCCATCGTCCAGTTTGCGTCTGCTGAGCGGAGAAACCATTTATCCCAGAGATGAAGCGCGAAGACCGGTTGGAACTCAAAGGTGTTTTGCGGTGGACGCTTGGGTGAGGTGTACGCGAAGCTAATGGGATTCTGAACAACGAACCCTATCAGCAGCCCGGGAATGCCCTTGTAGATACTACCGAAGGCAGGTCCCGCCTGCCACGCGCCCTGACCGGCGCTTTTGGAGGTCGCGGTCGGAAATACAAATGTAGGTCCTACTCCGATCAGGAGCCCGGTTTTCTCCCTGTCTGGCCACGGCAGAACCGCTATATCGAACATCGGCAGGTCACCGAACTCGGTCCGCGTTCCACCTCGGGAGCTTGGTACCGTTACCAAGGTAAATGTTGGGCGCACCAACTGTGTAAACGGAAGCAAGGTGTTAGCTGGTATGCGCGGGATCAACGGCCGAATGATTAATTGGTTGGTCTCATCATTTCTGACGCACGATGGTGGCGTGCAAGGTCCATAATTAGCTGGTGTGTAGCTATCCCGGACGAGCACCTGTGGCAGGGTCGTCAGCGGATCGTTGAAGTCCTGCTCCAGTTTTTCTTCGGCGGATAGTGTGGTTTGATCCTGGGCGAATCCAGCGCTTGCGCTGATCGTCGATAAGACCATCAGTAGCACAGCCAGCGCTTTATGAGTTTTCATCAACGTCATTCATCTCGCTAGCAACTCTGAACTCATCGCAGCATGGTCGCGAGACGGCTTGGGCTAATATCGCTCTTCAATCGTCCGCTGTGGACCGCCTCAACGAGGGTCTTGTAATCGCGGTCCACCTGATCGGCATAGGTGACAGCGTAGTCTCCAATCGCTTCGTCAAACTGATCGCTGTTGCCCAGATATCCCGCGATCATGGCAGCGTCTCCCGCTTTGTCGTGAGCCCGGGCTAAACCAAGCCCGCAAAACTTGGCATACGCCTTCATCACATCGGCGTATGGGTTTCGATGTCGATCGAGACCTTCATATCGCGGAGTTGGCGGACGTAAAAGTCGCGGCCGGCGGGGCCTCTGGTCCAGCCCAGGAAGATATCGCTAGCCGACTGCATCAGGCGCTGCCCTATGACGACCCGTTGACCGTTGTGCTCAACCGGCTTGGTTCCGGTGTAGGGCTCGAGCACCGAGCGACCCGCTTCCTTGACCTGGAGGAACAGAGCGTCGTCGGGCGCCGCAAGTAGCAGCGCGACAAAGCAGCGCGTGCCGACGCTCCCCACGCCGACAACCTTCAACGCCCAATCGACCAACTTGAACCGGTCGAACAGCATCCGGCGTTCTTCCGAAAGAGTTTCGCGATACTGCTGGAAGAAGGCGGCAATCATCTTCTCGTTGACTTCTGTGTTACCAAACTTATTAGCATGGTAGAGGAGCGGCGGCTGGTCGACGATGCGCGGCAGACCTCGGGCCGGGGTCGTGAGCTTTTGAAAAACGTGTTCGTGGGTCTGCTTGCGCGCTTCAGCCACCTTCTTCTTAAGGCGTCCGCTCAGGTCGATGTCGTCGCCGGCCACGGCCTGCAGTTCGGCGACACCAAGTCTGGAGTACCAGGATTCCAGGACGCCGGTATTCTCGCGCTGCCTCATCGACTCGCGATACGACGCGACGCACTGGACCGCGATTTCTCGCGCCTGATCGTCGCGGAATCCGCGCCATCGGGCTGCGATCACGAAACTCGCGGCGAGCCGTTTCAGATCCCATTCGAAGGGTGCGGGCAAGGTCTCGTCGAAATCGTTGATATCGAAGACGAGATTTCGCTCGGGCGTGGCGAAGCCGCCGAAATTCATCAGATGGCAGTCACCGCACGCCTGAACGATTATGCCGCTGGTTGGCGTGCCGGCGAGATCGTAAGCCTGCACTGCCGCCGTCCCGCGAAAGTACGCGAATGCTGACTGAAGCATCCGCCCATGGCGAATAGGGACGAGGTTCTGCAGGCGGTCTTTGTTCTGGGCGTCGATCAACGCGACGACATCGCGTTTGTCGCCCTGCCCAAGCACGACCTCGCCATGTGATTTACGCAGGCACTTCTCCCGCAGCGACCTGCCCGCTTCGTGACGCTGTTCTTTACTGCGGATTTCTACCTTAGCTTTTACTTTGGACATTTCTGCCTTCGGCCGGCCCCCGTTTTGGGTATCTCCACGTCGGCGGTGATCGAGTGAGATCGATTCTTCACGTTGATGAGCGCATCCTCTTTCATCCGGATCATGCCGGGATAAACGGTTAGCGACGTGCGGTCGCCCATTAAAGGCCAAATAACCGGCGCGTCGCAGAGTCTTAACCGTTTTTGCTTCGCTCGTGAAGTTGCGGCCGCCCATGGGGCAGCCGCGGGGTCACCAGCGCGGCGTTAGTTGCTGCCTTTATCCGCTGCGGTCACCGTTTCCATCACGCGGTTGAGATTGAAGCTGCCGGGTTTCCGGCGCGGCGGGAATTCGCGGAAGCTCTGCAGCCACTGCGCGACGTAGCCCGCGGCGGGCGCCAGCACGCCTGTGACGCGGATCAATAGACGAAATCCGCACTGGTTTCGCGAGGCAGGTCACCAGGTGACGGGCGCTACCTCAATTTGGCCGAGTTTTCGGGGAGCAGGCCGCCATCAATACCCGCGAGCTTGAGTTCTTGCCCGCCACCAGTATCGTTATGCAACGCGACTGCAAAGGTCCCCATCCTACGCGGGTCCAATCCGCGGTCCAAGGGCGCAATGAGAACTCGCACATTTCCTCGTGAGACCCAGATATCTCTTGCGCCAGTTCTGTCGCCGGTATCGTTGGACTTCGCAGCCGCAGACGAGTTCAAGAAGCTCTTCGCGTCATTCGCAAGAGCGATCAGGGCTTGGCCACTCGGCTTTGCAATCATCGCCCTCTTTGCCAGCGCGTGCGCAACTCCTGTCGGAGTTACGCGGCTCGACGAGCAAGCGGCGCATCGCGAACTGAGCGCGAACGTTCTTTCGACCGGCAAACCGAGTGAGTATTCGACCCAATTGCTCGAACGCAATGCGCTTAGCGACCGTTTCGATCAAGATCCGCAGAGAGTACTTGCCGAGCTGAATTCCGGCCTTGGCCGAACAGACGAACGCGATCGGCTATTTGCACTGTCCGAACTCTCCTTCGCGTATGCCGAGGAATCGCGTAACCAAGCTTATTATCTAGCGTCCGCAACTTATGCGTATGCCTTTCTGTTTCCGCCAAATCCGGCTGACGCGCCAGGTGAATATGATCCGCGCCTGCGGCTCGCCCTTGACCTCTACAATCGGAGCATCGCTTTAGGACTCGCGACTAACGATGGGGAGGAAGTTGATCTTGGCGCTCGCCAACTGAGCTTGCCTTTTGGATCGCTCGATCTGGCGGTCAACGCGAAAGGCTTCAGTTACGGCGGATATCACCTGACGAAATTTGTATCACTCGCGGATCTGGAGGTACGCGGGCTCCGCAACACCTACCGCAGAGCCGGCATTGGCGCGGCGCTCTCGGCGCGGGTCGAACCATCGCCGGGCAGCAGCGCGAGCCGCTGGATAACGCCGGATTCGAAGGTGCCGATCACCGCCTTCGTGCGCTTCGACGATCCACGCCGCGCGATGAGCGACGGCCGATTGCACGGCACGGTGGAACTCTATGACGACGACGTGACGGCGGCGGTGCAAGCCGGTTCTTACACCGTGCCGCTCGAGTCGGATCCAAGCGCCGCGCTGGCCTACCGGCTGGAAGGCTCGCCGCTTTGGGATTTCGAGCTGGCGGGTTTTCGACGCGGGGACTTTTCGTTTCTCGGCAAGGGCAATAGCGGCGACAGCAGCGGTCTCTACATGTTGCATCCGTACCATCCCAACTTGATCCCGGTGGTGTTTGTGCATGGAACAGCCTCGAGCCCGGCCCGCTGGGCGGAGATGGAAAACGAGTTGCTCGGTGATCCCGCGATCGCCTCGCACTATCAGCTCTGGTTCTTCATCTATAACAGCGGCAATCCTATAGCGTTGTCAGCTATGCGATTACGGGAATCGCTAGTGAGTGTGCGGAAAGATGTCGATCCCGAAGAGAAGGACGGTGCGCTCGACCAGATGGTCGTGATCGGTCACAGCCAGGGCGGGCTCCTGACCAAGATGATGGTCGTCGATAGCGGCAATCGCTTCTGGAACAATGTCACATCGGTTCCGTTTGACCAGGCGGAATTGGACCCTGAGACGCGCGATTTGGCCGCTCGCACGATGTTCTTCAAACCTCTGCCGTTCGTGACGCGGGTGATCTTCATTGCAACACCGCATCGCGGCAGTTATATGGCGAGCAATCCCATAGTTAAGTTCGGAAACAAGTTTTTGAACCTGCCTGGCGGACTTGCCAAGAGCGTGGTTGCGCTCGGCAAGCTTCGCGAGACCAGCCTGATAGGAACTCCGTTTACGATCCCGACCGCGCTCGACAACATGGATGGCTCAAATCGGTTTATCAAGGCGCTCTCCGCGACGCCGATCGCTCCTGGGGTGAAGGTCAACTCGATCATACCGGTAAAAGGCGACGGGCCGGTCGCAGAGGGCAACGATGGGGTGGTCGAGTACAAGAGCGCGCATATCGACGGCGTCGAATCGGAGTTTGTCGTGCGTTCAGGCCACTCAACTCAGGCCACGCCCCAAACGATCGAAGAGGTCCGTCGAATCCTCTACAAGCACGCCGGAATTCATTGATGGCCCGTCGCGCTCTCCGCTCGATTGTGAGGGTATTGTTATCCGTGATCGTCGTCGCGGGCGTCGCCTGGGGCGCGCTGGCGCTGTGGTTCGACGGACCATCTTCACGCGTGCTTGCGGGCACGATGGCCGCGGGATTGGCGTTGGTCAGCATCGCTTTGGCGGCACTCATTCGGCCCTTCCTGAAAGGGCTTGTAGCTGCGCTGTTGCCCGTGGTTGCTGTCGCTGTTTGGTGGGCGTCGATTCCCCCAAGCAATACCCGCGATTGGTCCCCCGATGTCGCTCGCACGGCGCGCGCAGCTTTTCACGGGTCGACGGTGACGATTCAGAACGTGAGGAACTTTAAGTATCGATCCGAATTCGATTACGATCAGCATTGGGAGACACGAACTTACAAGCTCGACCGGATTCGCGGCGTCGACCTCTTCCTGTCGTTTTGGGGACCGACCCAAATCGCGCATACGATCACGAGTTGGGAGTTCGACGAGGGCCAACACCTCGCGATCTCGATCGAGACACGCAAGGAGAAGGGCGAATCATACTCGGCGCTTCGCGGCTTCTTCCGCCAGTACGAACTTTATTACGTAGTTGCCGACGAGCGTGATCTCGTCGGGTTGCGAGCGAATTACCGCGGCGAGCAGGTATATCTCTATCGTATCCGCGTTCCCGCATCACAGGCGCGGGCTCTGCTGGTTGATTACCTCAATGAAGTTAATCGGCTCGCGGACCATCCGCGATGGTACAACGCCTTGACCCAGAACTGTACGACTACTATCCGAGGCCACGCGCAAAACGCGGGCGCCGGCGGACGCCTGGACTGGAGGCTGCTCGCCAATGGCCACCTCGATCAACTCCTTTACGAACGGGGTCAGATCGATACAGATCTCCCGTTTGCAGATCTTCGGGCACGCAGCAACATCACGGAAAGAGCAAAGGCCGCGGGCGACTCTCCCGATTTTTCCGCCCGCATCCGCCAAGGCCTGCCAGAAGCCCACGGTCGGTAATCTACGGGGGCGTTGCGATAACTCAGCAAATCCTGGACCGTTTTCAGAGTCTGGCGACGGTTCGCGAACACTACATTAACAGCAGGCGATCGATGTTCCACAGCCGCACGCGCTTTGAATGCTGGCGGCATAGCACTATGAGCTGTTGGCGCAGGATCAGATTCTCGGCCTCAAGCCGCGCGCGCCGCGCGAACCATGATCGGATAACAAGCAGCTGCTGCGTCAGAAACGCGACCATCGGTCGCTTCATTACCCAACGCCCACAAGTCCTTCATCCGGATATGCTTCTCGGGAGACGTAGAGGTTGTGGAGAGTCAACTAAGTCACCTTCTCGAATTCATTCCCCAAAACTCATAGATTTGGTCGGCTGGCCGGGATAGCCCACAACCTCACGTGATTAGGAAATAACCAAATGGAGAAGCAGCACTTCTATCGTGACGCACGGCGGGATCTCGCGGGACCCTTGCAGGGAATCCGCGTGCTCGAAGCGACCACCAGTTGGGCCGGCCCGATGTGCGGATGCATGTTCGCCGACCTTGGCGCCGACGTCATCAAGGTCGAGGCGACCGAAGGCGAGGTCGGGCGGCGAGTCGGTCCTTTTGTGACGGGCGAAGGCAGCCGAGTTAGC
>Ga0116126_1000606_pt1 | contig 25553 bp, 14 predicted proteins | sample June2015DPH_16_5_FD_89730 | JGI IMG/M metagenome (GOLD analysis project Ga0116126, IMG submission 89730) | Peatland microbial communities from SPRUCE experiment site at the Marcell Experimental Forest, Minnesota, USA - June2015DPH_16_40 | ecosystem: Environmental > Terrestrial > Soil > Wetlands...
CGTCTTCAATACCGATCAGAAGCTGATCGCCGTCGAGGATCTGGCGAACGTGCTTGCGGGAATTCCGGGGCGGAAGGCGCTGGTCGAATTCACAGGCGGGATCACGCAGACCGGGGAAGAGAACCGCGCCGAGCTGCGCGCGGCGACGGACGCGGCGAACCGCGCGGACGTCTCGATCTATTCGATCGACGCGCGCGGAATGTTCGCCACGCCGCCGGGCGGCGACGTGACCACGGCCGCCGCGACCGGCACGTCGATGTTCAGCGGAGCCTCCGTCTATCACCAGACCGACCAGCGCGAGGACTCGCGCGACACGCTCGCGACGCTTTCGACGGACACGGGCGGGCGGGCGTTCTTCGACCTGGGCGATCTAAGCGATGCGTTCCCGAAGATCGAGGAAGAAAACGGCGGATACTACCTGGCCGGCTACAATCTGCCGTCCGACGCAAAGCGCGACGGCCGCTGGCACGCTGTGAGCGTGAAAGTGAACGCGCCGGGCGCGCACGTGCGCTATCGAAGCGGCTACTACGCGCCGCGGGATTTTCAGCACCTCGAAAAGGAAGACCGCGAGCAGCAACTCGCGGATGCCATGAACTCGGAGAATCCGTCGGTCGAGCTGCCCATCGCGGTGGAGACGGCGATGTTCCGCCTGGGCGACGGACAGGTGTACGTTCCGATTTCGGCGAAGCTCTCTTCGAGCGCGCTCGATTGGGCGCAGAAGCACAACCTTCGCGAGGCGGCATTCGACTTCGCGGCGGAAGTGAAAGCGGTGCCTTCGGGGCAGACTGCAGCCGCGCTGCGCGACACAATCACGGTGCACCTGGACGAGCAGCAGTTTCAGCAGGTGAATCGCGCCAATCTGGTTTATCAGGGCGGAGTGGTGCTGTCACCGGGCACGTACCGGCTGAAATTCGTGGCGCGCGAAAACGAGTCGGGAAAGATCGGGACGTTCGAGGAGCCACTCGTGGTTGCTCAGCGCGCCGCGGCGCGGATGACGCTCAGTTCGGTGCTGTTGTCGAGCCAGTTGGTGCCGGTCGCGAACGCGGCCGAGGTGCAAGCGAAGACCCTGGGAACACGCGCCAACCTGGCCGCGACGCCGCTCGAGATGGATGGCGCGAGGATCGTTCCCAGCGTTACGGGCTTTTTCACGCAGCAGCAGACGTTGTACGTTTTCTTCCAGGCGTACTATCCGGAGAAGGCGGGGGGAAACGACGCGCTCGACGGCAGTACGCTTCGGGCCGGACTGATTTTTTTCCGAGGCGGCGTGCAGATCAATGCGACGCCGCTGCTGCCGCCCACAGAAGTTGATCCGAAGACGCGCACGGCTTCGTTCCGCATCAGCCTGCCGCTCGCGAAGCTTCCCACCGGACGCTACACGGTGCAAGCGGTCGCCATCGCAGCCGGGACGCAGCAGTCGGCGTTCGGGCGCGCGTATCTCGCTCTCGCGCAAGCGGAGGCCGCGCCGAATCCCGCCGCCGCGCCGGCAGGTGCGCCGAACGGGCCCGACCAGCAGAAGCCGCCGTCACCCTGACTACCCGACCTGCCAAAAAGAAACGGCCCCGATTTCTCGGGGCCGTCTTCGTGTGACGATCGCGAAACACAGTCGGCTTAGTGGTGTTCGTCCTTCTTGTTTTCCGGCTGCTGATGCGGCTGCTGCTTTGGTGGCGGCGTCTGCGTCTGACGGTTCAGAGGCGGATGAACGTCGTACATATCGTCACGCGCCTTCTGCGGCGGCGCATACGTCACCGTTGGGCGCGCTTGGGACTGCGGCTGCTGCGCGGCGCCATTAAAGCTGGTCGCAGCATTGCCGCGATTGGCGTTATTGCCGGCCGGCGGCGGATTGCTGGCGTTCGCGCCTGCGGGCGGCTGGAAGGGCCGGAAGCCGTCGCGTGACGGCGGCTGGTTGTTGTTTGCCGGCGGATTATTGCTCCCGCGGAAATTTTGCTGCTGGTTAGCCGGTTGCTGACTGAACGGGCGGCTGTCGTTCGTGTACTGCGGCGCTCGTCGCTGGACCGGCGTGGCGGGATTCAGCCGCGCGACCACGGGGCGTTGCGCGAACGGGACGGCCGGCCTGGCGTTCGAGATATGGGCGGTCGCCGAGACGTAGCTGGCGCGAGTGGGCGCAATCGGCGCTGAATCAACGACGCGGGCGCTGCGAATCTGGTCCGCGTTGACGCGCACGGCCGCCGAAGCGACGGGGCGCGCGTTCACGAACGTGTCTCGCGAGACGGCGGTGACGGCGCGTTCGTTGTTCGCGTACATGTAATCGACGCGGTTCATTTGGTGATTCACGATCACCGTGTTGTAGACGTTGGTGACCTGCGCGACGTTTACGCCGCGCGTATTGGTGACGTTGACGATCTGGACGTATCGCGCGCTGCAGCGATAGCCGGGAACGAATACGTCGCGCGGGCCAAGCGGGAACCACGCAACGCCGGAGAGTCCGCCGCCGAATGAGACGGAGAAGCCGCCTCCGCCGACGAATCCGACGAGCGCGGGTGCGTAGACCGGGCGGACGACGATCGGGCCCGGCACCCAGCCCCAGTGATCGCGGACGTAGCACCAGCGGCCATAATGAAACGGCGCCCAGCCCCAGGGCTCCGAGTCCACCCAGGTCCAACCCCACGGCTCGATGAAGACCCAGTGGCCGAAGTGATAAGGCACCCATCCGACTGTGACGCCACTCGGCACCCAGATCTGTCCGTAGTCGGGATCGGCTTCCCAGGCGCCGTAGTCATCGAGATCGTAGTAGCCGTCGACATCGCGCGAGACGTATCGTGCCGACACCGAGTTGTTTTCGCGTTCGTCGCGCGACTGGCACCAAGCCTCGAAATCGTCGAAGCCGGGCGCCGGCGAAGCGTCATAGGTAAGTTGGTCGGTGCCGTTGAAGGTGTACTGTTGGCTGGCGGGAAGATCCCAGGAGTCGCCGCCGCCGGTGACCTCCCCTTCGCCCTCGCGGATGACGATGACGGTGGAGCCGCCGCCGGGATCGGTTTGGACGCGATATTCACCCGCGCGGGTCAGCGTGAGAGCCAGATTGGGCGTGTCAACTTCGAAGGCGTCGCCGCTTACGAGGTGTCGCAGATGAACCTCGATCGTGCCCTGCGCGAGCTGAAGCTGGACGGTGCGGTCGTCGAGGGTCAGGAACGAGATGCCAGTTTCACTACCGAGGCGAATCGCGGTGCTGCCGATGTGGACCTCGCCGCGGGAGTTTTTGTCCGCCCAGAGATTGTCGCCGGTGGTGAGTGGGCGATTGGGATCGGCCTGCACCCAGTCCTGGTCGCCCGAAACCTGATAGGAGACCGATCCCTGAATAAAATTGAGGCGTGCGACGCGGCCGGGAGGATCATCCTGGGCGACTGCCGGATTTGGAAGCGCCGCGAACATGGACGCGAAGAGGAAGGATAAGACGAAGAGCGAGCGCGAGATTTTCATGAGCTTACCTCCGTGAGGGGGTGCTTGATAGCATAGCGGACCACTCGAACCAATTCCAACCAGGCAAACCATGCGATGACGCGCAGCGTCGACATGTTTCTTCTCCCGTTCATATAAACACGCGGCGATCACATTCGTTTCTCCAGCTCCGAAGTTAGACGCGTTGGTTGCCGACATGCCACGGCCCCGATTGCTCGGGGCCGTGAATGATTCTGCTGGTTTTCTTCAGTACCGGCTTCCGCTAGCGACGACCGCCATTCGAATGGCCACCACCGCCTCCGCGAGGGGTGCTGCCACCACCACTGCGAGGCGCGCTGTAATTGCCGCGCGGAGCATTGGATCCGCCACGAGGTGCGCTAGGGCCGCGGCCGTATGATCCGTTACCGTAAGATCCGCCGCCGCGCGGCGTCACGATGGGCTGTCTCATATTAAGTTGCGGACGAGAGTATGAGGGGTATGAATTGGAGAGGCCCCGTCGTGACGCCGATGACGGCGAACTGAAAGAACGTTGCGATTGACCCGATTGTGCGAAACCGCTGCTCGATTGCTGGGGCTGCGGTTGACGCGCAGACGGTGTGAAATGCTGCCACCCACCTCGGTCGGCGGATTGAGCGCCGGGATTCGCACCCTGGGAGCCGCCTCGGGCTCTCTGAAACGACTGCTGCGGCCCGCGCTGAGCATTCGCGCCACCGTTCGGCGGGGGCGTGAACGGGTGCCATCCGGGGCGGCTGGATGCGACTGCGCCGGGGTTGGCGTTCCTGTTGGTGTTTCCGCCGAAGCCGGACTGCCCCCTTGCCGTGTTGTTTATGTTCGCAGAGGACCGCGACGCAAAGCCGTTCGATGCCGTGTTCGTCCGGCCGGCCGCGCTGAAGAAGCGTTGCGAGGCCGCCGGCGCGCTACGGAAAGACGCAGGATTCGCGGCGCGTCCCGATGGGCTGAAGCTTTCGCGCGACGGCGAGATCGGCATCTTGCCGCTCACCATGCTCGCCTGCCGGAACGAGGCTTCGCTCATTGGCTGCCCGCGCCCGGACACGGCAGCGCGGCCGAAACGGCTTGAGTCCATCGAGACCAACCCCGCACGGACGCGGTCGTTACGGAACGCTTCGTTGACGTTCGAGAAAGAGCGCTCTCCACGAGGTCCGATTGGGCCGAAGCCGTCGTGGACATTGTTGATGTTGGTGACGTTAAAGGTGTTGAACCGTCCGCCCCAACGACCCCACCACGGGTGGTACCAATCGCCCGGCCCGCAGGGCAGCCATCCGATGTGGCCAAATCCGAAGCCGAAACCGAAGCCTACACCCCAGCCACCGCCGCCCCATCCGAAGAAGGAGACATAGGCCGGCGCCCAGATTGGGTAGTAGCCAGGGTATCCAACGACGGGCCCTGGCCACCATGCCCAGTTGCCACCGTAAACGAACCAGCGCCCATAATGGTATGGCGCCCAACCCCACGGCTCGTAGGACACCCAAGTCCAGCCGTAGTACGGTTCCCAAACCCAACGGCCCGAGCTATAGGGAACCCAGCCTGGCGCTTCCTGAGGAATCCAGACAGGACCGTAATCCGGGACTTCGCTCCAGACGCCGTAGTTATCCAGGTCTTCCGATCCGGTGTAGTAGCGTTCGGTCTTGCGCCAGCTTTGGGCGCTGCTGATATTGCGATCGCGGTCGTTGTTCCAGGAATCCCACTCATCGCTCGCGGGCGCGGCGGACGTCTTATATTGCGGGTTGTCCGTGCCCTGAACCGTGATCATTTGCCCCGCGTCCACGTGAGTGCTGCCCTGAGGTTCAGAGACATCCGCTGAACCTTGGCGAACCGTCACTTCCGTTTCGCCGTCAGAGTTCACCTGAATGCGGTAGTCGCCGGGTCCATCCGGGTGAATCGCGGCGTTGGGAGTGTCGATTTCCGAATTCGCCTCGCTACCGCGGAGCACCGAGTAGGTGACGAGGCCCTGGCCGACTTGAATCTGAATGTTCGTGCGGCTTATGCCGGCGATCTTAGCGGTCGCGCCATCCGACAGGCGGAGCACGTCGGCGGAGTCAAGCTGAAGCTCGGCGCGGGAATTCTGCCCCGTAGAAACACGGTCACCGACCGAAACCGGCGTATTCACTGTGGCGGCCACCCAGTCGCCGTTGTCGCCGCGCTGCGAAGAGACGTCTCCTTGCATGAAGCTGACGCGACCGACGCCCGGCGCGGGACCGGATTGGTCGGTTGGTTGGTTGTCCTGTTGGCCGGGCGGAGGAGGCGGCGCAGATTGCTGCGAGTATTGTCCATAACCATCTTGTGCGCTTACCGAGAGCACGCCCACCATGAAAATGGCTGCTATTAAACTCGCTAGATGTCTTTTCATCGCTCACCTCCTGGCGAACGCTCAGCCAGGAATCCTTTGACTCGGACCCAGATAATGCAGGGGCGATGCCAAACCGGACTATTCCGGGGGTGCGAGGCGTAAGTTATTTCAGGGACGGCGATTACGGGGGCGGAACCCTGAAAAACAAGAACCATTCGGAAGGACTGCCAGTGGTGGCTTTCGAGCAACGGTGGTGGTTTTCAACCACCGGACAATTCCGGCTTAGCCCGTTGAAATCGGCGAAATCAGCTCGCTGAGTTCTCCGGCGGGTCGGGAACGCCCATTTTCGAGAGGCGATAGCGAAGTGCGTTGCGCGAGAGGCCGAGCGCGCGGGCGGCCTGGCTTTTGTTGCCGTCGGCGCGGCGCAGGGCTTCTCGAATGATCTCTTCTTCCCATTGCTCGAGGGTGACGCCGTCGGGCAGGACGGGGGAGAGGCCGGCATGCGAACGGGGCGCACGTGCGTCGAAGTGGATGTCGGCGGCATCGAGCGTTGGTCCCGAGGAAAGCGTGACGCTGCGCGCGAGGATGTTCTCGAGTTCGCGCACGTTACCCGGCCAGTGGAAATCCATGAGGAGTTTCAGAGCCTGCGGCGTGATACGGGGCGCAGGCTTGCCTGATTCGCGCCCAAATTTCTCCAGGAAGAAGGTGACAAGTTCCGGGATGTCTTCCTTGTGTTCGCGCAGAGGGGGGATATCGATTGCGACGACGTTCAGACGATAGTAGAGGTCCTGGCGGAACGTGCCGTCCTCGATCGCGGTGCGCAGATCGCGATTGGTGGCGGCAATCAGGCGGACATCCACCTTCAGGGTTTTCGTTCCGCCGAGGCGCTCGAATTCGCGCTCCTGAAGGACGCGAAGGAGCTTTACCTGTATGGCGGGCGGAACGTCGCCGATTTCGTCGAGGAAGAGCGTGCCCGTGTCGGCCAACTCGAATTTGCCGGGCTTACTGGAGGTGGCCCCGGAGAAGGCGCCCTTCTCGTAGCCGAACAGCTCGCTTTCGAGCAGGTTTTCGGGGATCGCGGTGCTGTTGATTTTGAGGAACGGGCCGGATGCGCGCTGGGAATGTTCGTGAATGGCGCGAGCGATCAGATCCTTTCCGACGCCGCTTTCGCCTCCGAGAAGCACGGTGACGTTCGTCGGCGCGACGCGCTCGACGAGGGCGAGCACCGCCTGCATTGCGTCGCTCTGCGCGACGATGTTCTTGTACTCGTAGCGGCGGCCGAGCGCTTCGCGCAGATCGCGGTTTTCCTCGCGCAGCCGGCGCGCAGCGAGTTCCTTGCGGATGACGAGAACGAGTTCGGCGAGCGAGAACGGCTTCAAGACGTAGTCGCTCGCGCCCGCTTTCATGGCGTCCACGGCGGACTCAACGGTACCGTGGGCGGTCATCATGATCACAGGCAGATCCGCGTCGACGCGTTTGACTGCATGAAGAAATTCGAGGCCGTTCATGCCGGGCAGCTTGAAATCCGTGACTACTAGATCGAACGGCTCCTTATTGAGGAGCTGCAGACCGGTCTCGGCGTCCGGCGCGGTGCGCGCCTGGAAGCCCTCCTCGGCAAGCTGTAGTTCGAGGAGGCGCCGCATTTTGGCTTCGTCCTCAACCACCAATATGGAGGATTTACCGAGTTTCATACGGCGGCCTGTTTGACGCCGGGCTGTTTCGACGCAGCAGCGGAGCCTGCCGAGGATGAGCCGGGCTCGGCGGGGAGAAACACGTGGAAGCGCGCGCCTTGGGCCGAATCGTTCTCCAGCTTGATCGAGCCGCGGTGGTCATCGACGATCTTGGCGACGATCGCGAGACCCAAGCCAACGCCATCCTTCTTCGAAGTGAAAAACGGGTTGAAAATCTGCTCGCGCGCTTCGAGCGGCACACCGGGACCGGTGTCTTCGATCACGATGCCCACACCTGCGCGGCCGCTTGAGGACTCAGGCGTAATTGCGATGCGTAGGACTGCGTCGCGGCCGTTGGGGGTAGATTCCATCGCCTGGTAAGCATTCTGGATCAGATTGATAAAGATGCGCTCGCAAAGTTGCTCGTCCGCGAGAATTTCGGGCAGAGCCGGGGCGTAGAGGCGCTCGACGCGGACCGGGGCCGCGGGGAACTGGGCGCGAACGGATTCGACGGCTCGATCCACGAGTTCGGCAGTGCGCTGCGGCCGCAGTTCGAGCTGAGAAGGACGCGCGAAATCGAGAAAGCGCGCGACGAGGGCGTTCACACGATTCACTTCGGAGGAGATGTAGCCGGAGAGCTCGCTCGCAAGCGGATCGGTATCGCGCAGCTTTTGCACGAGCATCTCGGCGGACCCTTTGATCACGCCGAGGGGATTGCGGATTTCGTGGGCGAGCCCGGCGGACATCTGGCCGAGTGCGGCAAGGCGCTCGGAGCGGCGCGCATCGGCTTCGGCGCGCTGCAATTGGCGGTTCGTTTCCTCGAGGCGCTCGGAAAGGTCGCGGTATCGTTGCACCTGGCGGCGGTTATCCATGACGAAGCGGTTCACAAGCATGGCCGCGAGAAAGAAGAAGAGAATCCGGATGGCAAGGATCGTCTCTCCCTCGACGCCCAGCTCGAATTCCTGAAGGGCCGGAATAAGGAAGGAGCAGTAAGCGAGGGAAGAAAGCGCGGTCCACAAAAGAGTGCCCAGCGGGCCGAAATAGATGGCGGCGGTGAGAACGGGCAGGTAGTAGATCGGATAGTAGGTGCTGTTGATTCCAACTTCACCCGTGTGCTCGAGAAGGAGCGTGGCGAGCATGATTTTTGCGACCACGGCGTAAACGCGGCCGCGTCCGGGCAGCCACGCGACCAAACGACCTTCGAGAAACTGAAAAATGGCGATGACCAGGAGGATTATCTGCTTGTGGACCTGATCGTCGGCGGGGAGAACGGCAAGCCCGGCCAGAAGAAGGAGGATGAGGAGGTCGAACCAACTGACGACCGATCGTTTGCGGTCAAGCATTTCGCGAATGGGTTCCCGGCGGAAACCAGCCCCGGCGAATCCCAAATGAATCTAACACGAAGAGGCAGGTTTGGTTTCAGGGAGCCGGCCGGATTTGTAGGGCGAGTGAGCAACCTTGCCGCTTACAGCGAAGAGAGAATCAGGTCGACTTCTTCGAGCGCGAGCGACGGATTGGCGGCGCCGGCGGCTCGAAGGGCGCGTTCAAGAGGGCGACCGATCAAAAGAATCGACGGGGACTCCATGCGCGGCAGCCGATCAAGATTTTCGAGGGTTGTGCAGATGTGCCGCTGACGAGCCGTGGTTGCGTTCGACACGATCAGGGCGGGTATTGCCGGAGCGAGACCCGCGGCGAGGAGTTCGTCGCGCAGAGCCGAAAAAACGTGCCCGGGCATGTAGATCACCAGGGTCACATCTTCGCGGGCGAGGGTGCTCCAGTCGGGCTTTTCCTGCGGCCGGTTCTTGCGAGCATGGTAGCCTGTGACGACGACGACGCGCGCGGACGTGCGGCGATCCGTGAGCGAAACGCCAAGAGACGCCGCCGCGCCGATTCCGGCCGTGATACCGGGAACGACTTCGAAGGGCACGCCGGCGGCTTCAAGTGCGTCGATTTCCTCGGCAAGGCGCCCGAAGATTCCGGGATCGCCGCTCTTCAGGCGGACGACGTCGAGACCGCATCGCGCGGATTCGATCATACGCGCATTGATTTCGTCCTGCGTGATTCCTTTGGCGCCGCAGCGCTTGCCGACATTGGAAACCTCGGCTTGCGGGCCCGCCAAAGCAAGGATCTCTGCGGGCACGAGGTCGTCGTGCAAGATGACGGAAGCGCGGCGCAACAGGCGGGCGGCTTTCACGGTGAGGAGTTCGGGGTCGCCCGGCCCCGCGCCGACTAGATAGACCGTCCCTGATTCAGGCTTCTGTTTCAATTTTCGAGCGTCCACGACATCCGTTTTGCTGTCCTTACTGCAAACAAAAAACCCGCTTCCAGCCTTTACATCTGCTGATCAGCGGGCTCGATTTCTTGCTTGTGCGCTACGACTTCGATCGCACGCCCGCCGGAGTTGTGGTGAGTCGACAACACGCTCCGCAGGCGCTCTTCCGCGCGCGATCCATAAAACGGATCTTACTTGAGCCACTTCTTCGGGTCAAGGCAAGTGGGCTGAGGGTGGTGTCCGAATCTCATCTGAGGCGACAAATTCCATTCCAACCCGGGCCGAAAGCCCGCCCGAGATTCGTGTATCCCGTAAAGATTCCCCAACGTCTAAAAACTGTGAAAAAATAAGGCCAAGGAGTCATATGCCGTCGTCATTGCGTCAGCCGCCTTCCTCGTCGGGTACTACGAAAATGGAAGCCAGCGATCCGGGCGCCCGGACTGGGCCTGGCGCCCCTGAGGGTGGGAGCGCGCCAAGGCGCCACACCTGGGTTTGGGTCGTCATCGTCCTCCTCCTCATCGCTGCCGGCATTGTGCTTTATCGGATGCACTCAAGTTCCCAGGCGGCATCCAAGAGTAAGGACTCAAGCACTCAAACCGTTTCCGTTGGAGTGACCACGGTTCAGCAGCGGGACGTGCCCTTCTACCTCACGGGTCTCGGATCGGTGACGGCTTATAACACGGTAACCGTACACACGCGCGTTGATGGCCAGATCATGCAGGTGTTTTTCAAGGAAGGGCAATTCGTCCGCGAAGGTGACGTGCTTATCGAAATCGATCCGCGGCCTTATCAGGTTGCCCTCGATCAGGCGCAGGGGCAGCTCGCAAAGGATGTCGCGTCGCAGAATGACGCGAAGGTCAATCTCAACCGCTATCAGACACTCTGGCAGGAGGGAGTTGTCGCCCGGCAGCAGTTAGATACACAGCAGGCGACCGTGGGCCAATTCGACGGCGCTATCCAATCCGATAAAGCGCAGATCGACAGCGCGAGGCTCAATCTGACGTACTCTCGGATCACATCGCCCATCAATGGGCGCGTCGGCCTGCGGCTGGTTGATCCGGGCAACATCGTTCACGCCACGGACACGAACGGAATGCTGGTGATCACGCAGGTGCAGCCGATCGCCGTGATCTTCACTCTTCCTGAGGACAACCTGCCGCAGGTCGTGGCGCAAATGAAGAACGGGCAGCTGGCGGTTCAGGCCTATAGCCGCGACGACAACGCGAAACTCGCGGACGGCAAACTGCTGATGATCGACAATCAGATCGATCAGACGACCGGAACCGTCAAGCTGAAATCTGAATTCGACAATCACGACAATTCGCTATGGCCGAACCAGTTTGTGAACATCCGCCTGTTTCTCAGTGTTCGGAAGGATGCGATCGTCGTCCCGTCCGCCGTGATTCAGTCGGGTGCTCAGGGATCATTCGCGTACGTGATTGGCTCCGATAACAAGGCGGAAGTGCGTCCGATCCAGGTGGATTTTAGCGAAGGCAACATTTCCGTGATCCACCAGGGGCTGAAAGCCGGCGAGCAGGTGGTCGTTGACGGGGCGGACAAGCTTCAGTCGGGATCCACAGTCACGACTCATCAGTCCACTCCGAATCGCAATCAGACCGGGGATTCTTCGACGGAACCGCACCCGTGAGTCCTTCAAGGCCCTTCATACTCAGGCCGGTTGCCACGTCGCTGCTGATGGTGGGCGTGATGCTTGTGGGGATTGTGGCTTATCTGCAGCTTCCGGTTTCGGCGCTGCCCCAGGTTGATTATCCGACGATTCAGGTGCTGACGTTTTATCCGGGCGGGAGCCCGGACGTGATGGCGTCGGCTGTGACCACGCCGCTCGAGCGGCAGCTAGGGGAGTTGCCGGGACTCGCGCAGATGACATCGACCAGCTCACTGGGCGGGTCGGTGATTACGCTGCAATTTGAGTTGAACGAAAACATTGACGTCGCCGAGCAGGAGGTGCAGGCGGCGATCAATGCCGCGTCGACATATCTTCCTAAAGACCTGCCGAATCCGCCGATCTACAGCAAAGTGAATCCCGCCGATAGCCCGATTCTTACGCTCGCGCTCACATCCGAGACGCTACCGCTTCAAAAGATCGAGGATCTTGCCGATACGAACCTCGCGCAGAAGATCTCGCAGTTGTCCGGCGTCGGCTTGGTCACGATCAGCGGCGGCCAGAAACCTGCCGTTCGCGTCCTGGCGAATCCCACCACACTGGCATCCTACGGGTTGAGTCTCGAAGATCTTCGCACCGCGCTCGGAAACGCCAACGTCGATCAGGCTAAGGGCAACCTGAATGGCGCGCGCCAGTCATTCACGATTCAAGACAACGACCAGCTTCTTTCGAGCGATAAGTACAGGCCTCTCATCATCGCGTACAAGAACGGGGCGCCGGTCCGGCTTTCCGATGTCGCGAACGTGGTGGACAGCACCGAAAACACGACGCAGGCTGCCTGGATGAACTCGCAGCCCGCGGTGATTCTCAATATCCAGCGCCAGCCCGGCACCAACATCATCGGCGTTGCCGACCGCGTCAAAAACTTGCTTCCGCGCTTGCAGGCTTCGCTGCCTTCTTCGGTCCACGTGACCATCCTCACGGATATGACGACGACAATCCGGGCCTCGGTGAAGGACATTCAGTTCGAGCTGATGCTGACGATTGCGCTCGTCGTGATGGTGATGTTCCTGTTCTTGCGCAGCTTGGCCGCGACAATTATCCCGAGCGTCGCCGTACCGCTTTCGATCGTCGGCACCTTCGGCGTGATGTATCTGGCCGGCTACAGCCTCGACAACCTCTCCTTGATGGCACTCACCATCTCCACCGGCTTCGTGGTCGACGACGCCATCGTGATGATCGAAAACATCGCCCGGTATATCGAGGAAGGGAATTCACCGCTCGAGGCAGCCCTGAAAGGCTCCGCGCAGATCGGATTCACGATTCTCTCGCTGACGGTTTCGCTGATTGCCGTGCTCATTCCTCTGCTTTTCATGGGCGACATCATCGGCCGGCTGTTCCGGGAGTTCGCGGTCACGCTAGGCGTTACGATCCTGGTTTCCGCGTTCGTCTCTCTGACGCTTACACCGATGATGTGTTCCAAGCTGCTCCACCGCGAGGATCCGTCGCAACAGGGGAAGTTTTATCAGGCGTCGGGGCGCTTTTTCGAGCGATTGATCGCCTTCTATGGGAGAACGCTGCAAGTAGTTCTGCGGCATCAGACAATCACGCTCGTCGTCACCGTATCGACGTTGGCTCTGACGTTGTTGCTCTACTACTACATTCCCAAGGGCTTTTTCCCCGTGCAGGATACGGGTGTGATCCTCGGTATTTCGGACGCTGGTCAGTCCGTGTCATTTTCAGAGATGGCCAATCGCCAGCAGGCGCTGGCCGCGGTCATTCTCAAGGATCCTGATGTCGTGAGTCTCTCCTCCTTTATCGGCGTCGACGGCACGAACATGACTCCGAACAGCGGGCGCATACAGATCAACTTGAAATCGCGCGACGACAGAAAGGAAACCAGCTCTGACATCATCCGCCGCCTGCAACCGCAACTCGCGCAGGTAGACGGCATCACGCTTTTCATGCAGCCGGTGCAGGACATAACGGTCGAGGACCGCGTCAGCCGCACGGAGTATCAGTATTCGATCGAAGATGCGGACGGGCAGGAACTCTCGCGGTGGGCTCCCCAAATTGTGGACAAACTGAAATCCCTGCCGCAGTTGCGCGACATCGCCACCGACCAGCAGGACCATGGGTTGCAGGCGGATCTGGTGATCGATCGCGACACCGCCGCGCGGCTCGGAATTCTTCCGACGGCAATTGACAACACGCTCTACGACGCCTTCGGCCAGCGTCAGGTCTCCACCATTTTCACGCAATTGAATCAGTATCACGTCGTTCTCGAGGTCAACCCGCAGTTCGAGCAGAATCCCGATGCGCTCAAGAGTATTTACGTGAAATCGTCGAATGGCACGCAGGTGCCGCTGAGCGCCTTTACGCACTTCGAGCAACGAACGACGGCGCTCGCCGTGAACCATCAGGGACAGTTTCCGGTCGTAACGCTGTCGTTTAACCTGGCCCCCAATGCTTCGCTCGGGAATGCCGTCGATGCGATCCACAAGGCTGAACGGGAGATCAATCTGCCTCTTTCGGTCCACCCAAGCTTTCAAGGCACGGCGCAGGCATTTCAGGGTTCGCTTGTCAACGAGCCATTGTTGATCCTTGCGGCGGTTGTGACGGTGTATATCGTGCTGGGAATTCTCTACGAAAGTTACATTCACCCCATCACGATTCTGTCTACGCTCCCCTCGGCAGGCGTCGGCGCGCTGCTGGCCCTTTTGGTCTGCGGGAATGATTTCAGCGTGATTGCACTGATCGGCATCATCCTGCTCATTGGCATCGTGCAGAAAAACGCAATCATGATGATCGACTTCGCGCTCGATGCGGAGCGCAAGGAAGGAAAGCCGCCGGAAGACGCGATTTACCAGGCGTGCTTGCTGCGGTTTCGCCCGATCATGATGACGACAATGGCGGCTTTGCTGGGCGGTTTGCCGCTCGCGATGGGAAGCGGTACGGGTTCGGAATTGCGCCAGCCGCTGGGCATCAGCATCGTCGGTGGCCTGCTGATCAGCCAAGTGCTCACGCTTTACACCACGCCGGTTGTGTATTTGGCATTCGACCGGCTCGCGAGGCGATTCGCCCGCCACCGGATCGGCAATCCCGCCGAATCGGAAGCAACGGCGGACTGACGACGAAGGCAATTGACGGCAATTAGCGGCGACGAATATGAACATCTCCGCGCCATTCGTAAAAAGACCGATCGCCACCTCGCTGCTGACCGTGGCGCTGCTGCTCTCCGGCGCCATCGCATATAACTTCCTTCCCGTGGCGCCGCTGCCGCAAGTGGAGTTTCCCACAATCCAGGTGCAGGCGAGCCTTCCCGGCGCAAGTCCTGAAATCATGGCTTCGTCCGTTGCCACTCCTCTAGAGCGCCAGTTCGGGCGAATTGCGGGAGTGACGGAGATGACCTCGAGCAGCCAGGGCGGCAACACGTCGCTCACGCTGCAATTCGATCTGAATCGCAACATTGACGCGGCTGCTCGCGACGTTCAGGCGGCGATCAACGCCTCTGCCAGCCAGCTGCCCGCGAATCTTCCGAGCCTGCCGACCTACAGGAAAGTCAATCCCGCCGACTCACCAGTCATGATTCTCGCGGTGAGATCGGACGTTTTGCCAGTAAGCCGCCTTTACGACATCGCTGACTCGATCATCGGGCAGAAGCTGTCGCAGGTGGACGGCGTTGGCCAGGCCACAGTCGGCGGGAGCGCGCGTCCAGCAGTTCGTATTGAAATAAACCCGAAGATCCTTGCCGGCTACGGCCTTGGCTTAGAAGACGTTCGGACGGCACTCGGCCAGGTGAACTCGAACGAGCCCAAGGGAGGAGTTTCCAATGGGCTCGTGCGGTGGACGTTTTACGATAACGACCAAATATTTGACGCAAATCACTACCGCCCTCTGATTGTCGCCTATCGCAACGGCGCTCCTGTGCGCCTGGGTGACATCGCCACCGTGGTGGATTCGGTGGAAGATGTCCATCAGGCCGGGCTCGTAAACAACAAGCGGTCGGTCATGGTCATCATCAACCGTCAGCCGGGCGCCAACATCGTCGGCACCGCGGACCGGATCCGCGCCATGCTTCCGCTGCTGCAGGCTTCGATTCCGGCTGCGGTCGATTTGGCTGTCGCGATCGACCGAACGATCACAATCCGGGCCTCGGTCAAGGACGTACAGATCACGCTGCTTATCACTGTTGTGCTCGTAATTCTGGTCATTTTCGTTTTCCTGCGAACCTTGTGGGCGACCATAATTCCCGCCGTCGCCGTCCCCGTATCGCTGATCGGAACGTTCGGCGTGATGTATCTGCTCGGTTACTCGATTGACAATTTGTCCTTGATGGCGCTCACGATCTCCACGGGTTTTGTGGTGGATGATGCAATCGTCGTGATCGAAAACATTACGCGCTACCGCGAGGCGGGTCTCTCACCCCTTAACGCCGCGCTCCGAGGGGCGCAGGAGATCGGGTTCACGGTCCTTTCGATGAGTGCGTCGCTGGTCGCTGTTTTCATTCCGCTTTTGCTGATGGGTGGCATCGTGGGGCGTCTCTTCCGCGAATTCGCCGTTACGCTGAGCGTGACGATCGTGATGTCGCTGGCGGTTTCGCTGACCACGACGCCCATGATGTGTGCAAAATTCCTCAAGCCCATTCGGCGTGAAGGACACAACTGGCTCTATCGGTTGAGCGAGCGCACTTTCCAAAGAATGGTCGACGGATACGACCGAGGTCTTCGTTGGGTGCTGGATCATCAGCCGCTGACCCTAACGATCACGATCGCCACGGTTTTCCTGAGCGCAATCCTCTACTACTACGTTCCCAAAGGGTTCTTTCCGCAGCAGGATACGGGCCTTCTGAGCGGATCGATTCAGGCATCGCAGGATATCTCGTTCGATGCAATGCGCGTGAAGCAAGATCAGTTCAGCCAAATCGTCACATCCGATCCGGCCGTGCAAAGCAACATCGCTTTCGTTGGCGGAGGCAACGCGCTGAACACAGGTCGCATGTACATCATGCTGAAACCCCTATCGGAGCGCAAAATCAGGGCGGATCAAGTGATTGCGCGGCTGCGCAAGAAACTTGCCGTGGTGTCCGGCGCCACTCTATATCTCCAGGCAAACCAGGATATTCGCGTCGGAGGCCGGCAGAGCAACTCGCAGTATCAGTACACTCTCGAAAGCGAAAACTTGTCTGATCTGAACACATGGTCTCCCCGCCTCCTGGCGGTGCTCAAGACCCTCCCGGAGTTGCGCGATGTTTCGACCGACCAGCAGGACAAGGGTCTTCAGGAAACGCTAGTGATCGATCGCGACACGGCCTCGCGGCTCGGCCTCGACGCGCAGACCATCGACAACACGCTATATGACGCTTTCGGCCAGCGGCAAGTCTCGACCGTCTTCACGCAACTTAACGAGTACCATCTTGTGATGGAGGTGGCGCCTGACTTCCAGCAGAACCCGGATGCTCTCAAGGGTATCTATGTCGGCTCGTCAAATGGCACAGAGGTGCCGCTCAGCGCCTTTACCCATTTCCAATCGAGGACCGCGCCCCTGGCCGTGAATCATCAGGGGCAGTATCCGGCCGTGACGCTCTCCTTCAACCTCGCTCCCAACGTTGCGCTCGGAGAGGCAGTGGATGCGATTAACGCCGCCGAGCGCCAGATCAACCTGCCGTCCTCGATCCGGGCCACTTTTCAGGGCACCGCGCAGGCATTCCAGGCTTCGCTTGCCAACGAGCCGGTGCTGATTCTCGCGGCGCTCTTCACCGTTTATATCGTCCTGGGCATGCTGTATGAGAGCTTCATCCACCCGATCACGATTTTGTCGACCCTCCCATCGGCAGGTGTTGGCGCGCTTCTCGCGCTGCTCATCTCCGGGACGGAGCTGAGCGTAATGGCGATGATCGGGATCATTTTGCTGATTGGCATCGTCAAGAAAAACGCGATTATGATGATTGACTTCGCGCTCGATGCGGAACGCAAAGAGGGTAGATCGCCGCGGGACGCGATCTATCAGGCGTGCCTGCTGCGATTCCGGCCCATCATGATGACGACGATGGCAGCGCTGTTAGGCGGGCTGCCGCTGGCGTTGGGAACGGGAACCGGCTCGGAGCTACGCCGCCCGCTCGGCATCAGCATCGTCGGCGGATTGATTGTGAGCCAGATGCTCACACTATTCACAACACCAGTCGTCTACCTCTACATGGACCGGCTTCGCGGGCATTGGGCGCGGCGTAAAGAGAAGCCCGCAGTTGCGAAGCGCGCGCGAGAACTACGGCCCGCTTCGCTGCCGGATTCTCCTCTCGGGTGATCTTCATCTGGGCTACGCAAGGTTTCCTACACGATTGCCTTTAGATTCTTGCGGCCTCTTGAAAGAAACTTCAGTGTCTTCGTATATTCTTCTCAGGCGGCGCCGCTGCGTTACGACGGAGCCATTTTTTCGTCGCCGGATTTTCGCGCCAGTTGCCGGCTCCGCAATACCTCTTCTATCCCTCGATTGACCGGCGGTCTCAATGGGTCGACGCAACACCTAGCTCAAAGTCCACGTGCCAGGAGTCTACGAAGCTAAACTCGTTCAAGGGCGTTGTTGATGTGAACGGAACACTGCCCTGCTTAGGTTCTGATTGAGTACAGCCTTATAGATCGGTTTCCTAGAGGAAGTATCGTCGGATCAACTGATTAGATGGTGTTGCATCGACCGGTTGAGCTGGCACCCATTATCGGAAAAAACCGCGATCTCGACAGTCGGCGCCCCAACCGCCTGAAGGATCCGGGAGGCGTCCTCCGAACCATTATGACTATCGAACGACGGTTCCCCTTTCTCACGGCTTGGGTCCTGTCTGTCGATCCGTATCTCACTGTTCGCCGCGACATCTCCACACGGACACGGTTTCAACTATTGGAATCGATATCCCACTTCAAGCTCACATCGATAGTCCTTAGCTTGGTTTTTCTCCACTCGGATATCGCAATGCGCCCAGCTTAAGACGGCAGCAGGTCCTAGGGCGAATACTTCGCGAGATTGGTTCATTTCGGCAACTATGCTGGGGCCTTCGGCTGTGGCCGGCAGAGTAAAATTCATCGTCCGGCCAAAAATAACGGCGGAAGACTGACGGACAATCTCGCCAACCGCAGAGCGAAATACGTCGCCCTGCAGCAAGAAAGTTGTGGTATCGGACCAGTCACGCACGGACGTGCTGATCGTGCGACCACCCTGGGAAAAACCATCCGCATCAATCCGGGTGAAGGGGCATGGTCCTGCGATGCAGTCCACCCTTGCATTGCGGAATACATTGCCTTCTCCCGCATCCAAAGATGCAGAACCCACCTGCGCACTCCATTTGCCGTCAGGCGAACATGGAGAATGTCCGTTGCATGGAAGGTTGCCGGTATTCACGACTTGGAATGTTTTTACTCCGCTGCCGATATTCTCCGTTGAAGTCCTCACGGTGGAGTATCTCACAAGAACGTTACTCACAAGAATTGCGGCTTTATTAATTGCCGTCTCAACTTCGCTGTGAAGCGGCAGCATGCGAACAACATATAGTTTGTCGCTGACAACTTCCTTCAGGTCGAAAGGCGCGAAATCCGGATGTCGAAAGGTGAGCGTGATGGTTTGTCCTCGTTTCACTCCCGGACGCAAACGAAGACGGAAGCCACCTGAAAAAATAGAGGAGGAATCACTGGCGGCCAAGCCGTTCTCCGCACTCACATCCACGTTCGCAATCGGCGATTGGGCTTTCGTGTCGGAATCTTGTTTAATAACCGCGCCCACCAATATGATTGGCCGGTGCATTCGATGTTGGCGAATCATAATGAGTGCCGCAGTTAGAACTCCGCAGAGACCTACGATCAGCGTTATCCAGATAACCAACTTCCGATTTCGCTTTATGAACATTGCTCTTTCAAGTTAGGTACCGTACAAGTGCAGATCGATACGGATTTCTACCGATATCGGGAATTCTTTTTGCGAAGCTGAGTGACCGATCCGATGCAAATCTTTCTCTTTTCGTTCAGCGTACCACGTATATGGGCTCCCCGGACCAGAAGAACGTCTATAATTGTTTCAAATGAACGGTAGAGTTAACAAGTGGGACAGGCTATCGCGTCGAGAACTGTTGAAGGGCGCTGCCAGCCTTGGGGCTTGGGTCCCATTTTCACGCCTGGGCACTCTGTCTCTCGCGCAAGCGCTACACCAACAGACCACTCACCCTCATCCAATTAAGACCTCTTTTTCGACCAGCGACGATGCGTTTCTGGAAGAATTGGAAAGAGCCAATTTTCAATACTTTTGGGGACAGGCACATCCGGAAACCGGGGTTGTGCAGGATCGATGTCACGCACGCAACCCGGTGACAAGCGAACTGGGAAGCATCGCCGCAACAGGCTTTGGACTGACTGCCCTTTGCATTGGAGAGAAACGCGGATTTATTGCGCGTCCAGAAGCGCAGACCCGCGCTCTGAATGCACTGCGCTTCTTATGGAAGAAATTGGCAAACCATCGGGGATTCTTCTATCACTGGGCCAATATCAATACGGGCGAACGAATATGGGAGGCCGAAGTTTCCTCCGTCGACACCGCCATCCTGCTCTGCGGAGTTCTCACTTGCAGGCAGCACTTTGTACATTCCGAGATCAGCGAACTGGCGTCTGAGATCTTTAACCGGGTCGACTGGAACTGGCTCTCGGAAGATACTCCCTTACTGCCGCATGGATGGACACCTGAAACTGGCTTTCTGCAATACCGCTGGGGCGACTACAGCGAGATGATGATGATGTACCTTCTGGGGCTAGGATCTTCTACGCATCCCTTGCCAGCCGAAGCATGGAGCGCCTGGAAGCGAACGATCTTCGAATATGACGGCATTCAGTACATCGGGTCATTCGCGCCTCTGTTCATTCACCAGTATTCGCAGGCCTGGTTTGATTTCCGCGACAAGCGCGACAAGTATGCCGATTATTTTCAGAATTCGATTACCGCTATCGATGTTCACCGCCGTTTCTGTTTGGATTTGGCAAAACAGTTTCCCGATTATAGCGACGACCTCTGGGGCATTACCGCTTCGGATTCGTCGAAAGGCTATGTGGTATGGGGCGGCCCTCCGGCAACAGGACCGATTGATGGAACCGTCGTTCCATGCGCAGCAGGGGGTTCGCTGCCCTTCCTGCCGGAAGCGGCCTTGCGTGTTCTGCGAACGATTAAAGATCGGTACGGAACAAGCGCCTGGACAAACTACGGTTTTGTCGATGCATTCAACCCACTGACAAACTGGTACGACATCGACGTCGTGGGAATCGACACAGGAATTACCATGATCATGGCGGAAAACGCACGCACGGCCTTCGTGTGGGACACCTTCATGAAGAACCCGGAAGCCCAGCGTGGAATGGAACGCGCCGGATTCAAGGCGTATCAGCCTTCAGCAACGCAGCAGAGCGGACAAGCATCCTCCACGATATTCCAACCGGGCGCGCAGTTCTAATTCGCTATCGAATCTCAATCAGCACGAGTCCTTGAGGCGGCAGCTCCAGCATCAGTTTGCCGTGTTGCAGCATTTTCACCTCTGGTGCCGGGAGTTCTGCCGCGCGGCGTAGCTCTTTCAGTTGTTTGGGGGTCGGATAGGCAGGCCTAGCCATCGAATCGTACAGGCGCAACAGCGATCCATGTGTTGCGTCGAGCCGAGAAACTAAGACACGATGGGGACTCGTTAGGCCTTTCACGATGATGCTGACATCCTTGGGCCGGCCTTGCTGGTCAGGCAAGAATAAATTCCAGATGGCCATGACGATCGTACCGTCCGCGCGCCGGGTGACGAGCGCCGATTGTGAATCCAGCGCGATCCGCCGCTCCCCAAGACGATGCAGCAGTTTGAATACATTATAAGAAGGCTTTGGCAGACCATCTTCCGCGATCAGACCATATCCTCCATAGAATGGCTGTTTGACCACGCCCTGCTCTTCGAACACATCTGAAAATGTCCAATACGAAAGGATGTCGACCAATCCATCGCATTGGCGGATCGTGTCGGCGAGCCAGGGCCCCATGAACACTCCGTCCGTCACGGAGGGCTCGTTCTTATAACTTGCGTTGTACTCGCTCCAAATTATCGGCAGATCGGGACGAGCCGATGCCTTCACTTGATCGTGCACTTTCTGTGCGGCGCGGCAAACCATCTGTGTGCGCGGAATGGATTCGTTGGTGCCAAACACATCCTTGGCGGAGTCATTGGCATAGACGTGAGTGGAAACAAAATCCAACGGAACCTGATGTTCCACTGCGTGAGCAATAAAGCGATCAACCCATGCTGCCTGAGCTGTGGCCGGACCGCCGACACGCAGCCGGGGACTGATCGTTTTTAGTGCACGAGCCGTCGCGTCGTAGAGCTGAAAATACGTTTCCTGTTTGGGCTCTCCCGCCCAGAAATCAAGATTCGGTTCGTTCCAAACCTCAAAATACCAATGAGACATTTCCTCGATTCCGTAGCGATCCACAAGGTGTTGGGCAAATTGTGAGATGAGGTCGTCCCATTTGACCCAATCCTTGGGAGGAGAAACAATCGGCTGATACCAAAAGGACTGTGTGATCGGCTCGGCGGCGAGCTTCCTGGGCATGAAACTCAATTCGACGAATGGGCGAACGCCATTTTCCAATAGCCCATCATAAATTTGATCCACATAAGAAAAATTGTAAACGGGGTGTCCATCGACTTCATCGTACAAACCAACTTCGTCGTCAAAAATTGCATGGAAGCGGATGTATTCAAATCCGGTTGCCTGCTTGACCGTGCGCAAGTCCTGCCGGTAGCCATCGCGCAGAGACAAGATGGCTCGCCCAGACCCAAACATGCGCTCCCAATAGTGGGGAAAGGGATGGCTCTCGGCTCTCGGGTTTACTTCTATGGTTTCTGTTCGGACCTGTGCCTGGGTCGTCCGTGGGATACAAGCAGTGATAACCAAGATTGCCAGCCAAGCCTGCCTGCTGACAGCCGCACTACGTTTCTTTACCAACTTTCACTCCAGGCTTGAGGGGATATGGGGAATTCCACGCTCCCGGCCAGGGACAATTTTTAGATTATCAGCGGTAGCTGGCCGCTTGCAGTTCGAACATTTCCGCGTAGCTTCCGCCCGCTTTGAGAAGCTGCTCGTGGCACCCCTGTTCTGCAATACTTCCGTTCTCGAGGACAAGGACTCGATCTGCCATTTTGACAGTCGAGAGTCGATGGGAAATCAAGAGAGACATCTTACCCTCTGTAAGCTCGGCAAATCGCTTGAAGACCTCATGCTCGGAGCGGGCATCCAAAGAGGCCGTGGGCTCGTCCAGAATCAGCAGTTGCGCATCACGCAGATAGGCGCGCGCGAGAGCGATTTTTTGCCATTCTCCTCCGGAAAGATCGACTCCACCTTCGAACCGGCAGCCCAGACGCTGTTCATAGCGTTTAGGAAGTTGACGAATCACATCATCCGCCAAACTCTTGTGAGCAGCGGAGCGGATGCGAAACTGATTGTCTCTTTCTTTGATTCGGCCGATCGCGATATTTTCAGAAGAAGTTAATTCGTACCGCATGAAATCCTGAAAAATAACGCCGACTTCTCTCCACAAGTCTTCCAGGTTGTACTCGCGGATGTCCACGCCGTCCAGAAGGACTTGACCCGAGGTCACATCGTATAAGCGCGTAAGAAGTTTGACTATAGTGGTCTTTCCCTGGCCGTTTTTACCGACAAGCGCGATCCGTTCCGATGGCTCGAGGCGGAAATTGATGTTCTTCAGAACGAGCTTTGAACTTCCGGGATAGGAAAATGAGACGTCCTTAAATTCAAATCCTCGGTGGATGGGTCGCGGGGCGAGCAGCGCGTTAGGTTTCGAAACAACCTTGGGGCGAACGGAAAAAAAATCCAGCAAATCTGTCAGAAAGAGAGCCTGACCGGCAATGCTCGAAAACGTGGACAAGACTGCCTGAATATTGGAGCTTGCACCAGCGATAGCTCCCGCGAGCAGAGTCAGCGTTCCTAAAGTCAACACGCCAATCAGGGTTTGATGAATTGCGAATGCGTAGGAGCCGTAGTAGCCAATAATCCCGAGAAGCGCAAATACCATCCCCGCAAGCAACCGGCGTCGCGACAATGCGACCGTCTCCCCATAAAGTTCGTCGGAAAGCTTTGTATATCTGTCTACCAGGAATGAGCTCAACCCAAACAGTTTCAGTTCCTTTGCGCTTTCCTTGCTGCCGCCGAGAACCCGAAAGTATTCCATCTCCCGGCGAGCAGGAGTCTGCCTGGAATTAAGCGAATACCCCAGAAATGCAAAGCGTGTCTCCACCAGGAAAGTTGGCAGAATACACACGATCAGGACAAACAAAATCCACGGAGAAAAGAGGAAGATGCTTGCAGCTAGACTAGCGGTGGTGATGATTTCCTGTACCAATCGACCGGTGGCCTGAATCATTCCGATTCGGTCCGTGCCTTGCACGCGCGCACGCTCAAGCCTGTCGTAGAAAAGGGGGTCTTCAAAGGACATCAAATCGAGAGACGACGCATGGTCCATAATCCGGATATTGATGTAGCGGGTAAACTTATCGGCAAGCAGGCCATCGCAGAGATTGATGACCCGTGCCGAAATCATCGCGAGACTCGCGAGCGCAAATTCGAGAGCCACCAGCCACCAAAACATTTCCGGAAGCGCAGTATGGTGCGAAGTGAGGTTATAAATCGAATCGATGATCACTTTCGTGACGGCCAAAATTGCAAGCGGAACCAGGGCGGCAAGCAGCCTGAGGAAGATGCTCGACGCCACCACTCCCGGTGCGGCTTTCCACACCATTTTGAACAAAGGCGGAACATTGCGCACAGCCTTGATGTGTTCTCGCCAATTCGAGTGCGTCTCTTCATACTTTCCTACCTGCGCCATACTCATCGATCTAGAAATCCTTTCGGAGCCGAGGGAATAGGTTCACACGGGTTAATTTGCGTCCAATTACTCCGTGAACCGACGTTTCTCATTTCTCATTCAGAAATCTATTAAAGCACGCACAAGTCCAAGCGGATATTTCCGTAAGTGTCTTTCATTGAGTGACTTACCTTTGGGTTCTTCAACTGCGCATAGGTTGATTTTTCGCTCTACGAGAAAACGCTACCTGACAGGCCGTATCTCTCATGATAGCTCCAACTGCATCCTGGACTCAGCGGAAGCCATTATCTGTTCGCTTCTGGACAGTTTGGGAGACGCGGCACTTTGTCCACGACGGCGGCACCGTTAAGGTCGAGCAGCAGATTGAAAAGCATGCACAGCTGAGATTCCCCCAAATTACTCAGTCATGAACTCCGCCGAGCGAAGCCTCTACCTCAAACTCATTCGATAGCACCCGATGTTGAGGCGCGCTGGAGGTACGGCTAGACGTGAGGAAGATACGGGCATGAACTCTTCTGACCCTCTGAAGGCAGCCGAAGAAAACTGGATGACATCCTTCTCGTCTATATCGAGCGGAACCGGCACGACTCAGGACTTCACCAACGTCTAGTCGACGATCTGAGGACGGCGACGACTGAGTTCTTGGAAATGCGTAGGCAATTCATTCTGGGACTCGGACGGCCGACAAAGCTAGGCTGAACGTTCCGCTCTGTCTAACCGCTTTCAAACCCTCTTAGAGGCGCCGAGGAATCGCGGAATTTGAACGTTTTACCTTGCAATCCTGAGTTCCCCCCAGGAACACCGAGTACGCATGATTTGCGATGTTTTTGCGGTTCCCTGCATATTCAGCCGTATTCCGTGTGAAAACACCGCAGACTCCTCGGCACGTCCGACGACAGTGGTTTAAAACTGGTCGTCACCGTGGATTTCGATGGGGAATCTGAAAATCAAATCAGGCATGCCTGCGCAATCCCTGGGCGGCAACACTTTCTGTTTGCGCGGTGACAAGGGAAGTTGTCGAAGCAGGAGGGGGAGCCGCAGGGAGTATACTCGCAGCTACATCGGAGGCAAGCCGGGACGAGATGGAATCCCGGATTACGGTCGGCGCGTATCGGTGGGAGGAACTTGATGCGATTCAAGATGATTGTCGCTTTGGTTTTTGTAACGAGTCTTTCGGTATTTGCAAGCACCAGTGCTGCTCAACGCCCGGCCCAGCCCCCACCCGCGCAATCCGCGCAGGACCAGCAACAGTCCGCCAACTCTGGGGTTCCCGGCCAGCGACTAGTGGGTCCAGTCATAATGGGCGCGGGCATGATGACCCCGGACATGATGCAGATGATGGGACCGATGTCGCGGCGCTCCCAGGAC
>Ga0116126_1000608_pt1 | contig 25523 bp, 37 predicted proteins | sample June2015DPH_16_5_FD_89730 | JGI IMG/M metagenome (GOLD analysis project Ga0116126, IMG submission 89730) | Peatland microbial communities from SPRUCE experiment site at the Marcell Experimental Forest, Minnesota, USA - June2015DPH_16_40 | ecosystem: Environmental > Terrestrial > Soil > Wetlands...
CCAAATCGGGAAAGGCGAAAGAGCTCTCGAACACCATCAACGACAAGGTACTGCCGATTCTGAAGAAACAAGCCGGGTTTGTGGATGAGACCCTTTTGGTAGCCCAACGGTGCCGCCACGAGGCACGCAGGAGCTATTCCCACAGGGCAGGTCAGAAACGTAGGCTTTAAGCGGGCATCTCGGTATTCGGAGAAGAAGCTATGTGGATGAGGTCATGCGCTGTATGTAAGGCACTCATGATGAAGCTCCGATTGCGCGATTCCGTCCGCTGTCGGTGTGGGTGGGAGTGGAACTGGTAGGGGCGATCCAAATTGACGAATCGCAGTTGGCTAAAGACGCAGAGATTTTACAAGATGAAGGGGAAGCTGTTATGGCCCGAGTAATTGAATTCTACATACCGATGAGCTTCCGAAGAAAAGCGGCGTCGGTTCCGCAGTCGCAACCCGGAAAAGTAATCGCGTTTTACCTACTGGCAAAGAAATCAGCGTAGCGCGATCTTCCGCAACCGCACACCACTCGCAGGCGTGCCCACGGCCAAGAAGAACACTTTTGATCTATCAAGTGGTGCCGAGAGTGCTGGCTACAGTGGAGAAGGCGTTGTTGGCGTTCCCCCCGATCAGACGCACAGTGCCGATCACCAATACTAGGATGACGGCAAGCATGACGGCATATTCAGCGATATCTTGTCCTTGATCGTCCGTGAAAAGTTTGCGAAGAAACTGCATTAGAACCTCCGGGCTGAGGAACAAATTTCCGGGGAACTTGTGTAGGCAAATAATGTCGCCTCGGACAGCGATTGTCAATCGCAATCGTGTCTTTCCACCGTTTTTTCCACCTGCTTACTGTAGGCTTCAAAGTCAATATGATCTGCCCGACTGTCGGCACGCCTGCCCAAATCTCGGCGTGCGTGTCGGTTCAATATCAATACGACTGCCCTGCGATCCCGTGTTTTCAGTGGGATCACTCGGCATGGCGTCTGGAATCTTGCGTGCTTTTCTGTACTGCTCCGGTGCAGGAGCGCCCGATGCCAACTCTGACCGACACAACCTTGATCATCCGCTGCCCGCATTGCATGGTGGGCATCGAGTTCAGACCGATGATCGCATACAAGGATGGGCGGTTCGTCTGCCGCGACTGCGCTCATACGGTGCGCCCCGGCGTGCTTGACGACAGGTGCACCTGCCGCCCCTGCTTGAGGCTGTCGCGCTGCTCTGAGACAAACTAAGCATTGCTGTGGTCAATGAAGTTCGCTTCGTCCTCGCTAGAGGCTTTCCATTCGAGCGATTGACGAGCGCGAGTAAAATTCCACGTCGTCAAACCAGAGTTCCGCCGTGCGTCGTAATCGGGTTATCTTCTCCTCAAACGACGTTAAGTGGCCTTGGCTCCTCGCGACCTGCGGCGGAAAGTCCCTGCCAGCTTCAATTTCCAATATCCGCCACGATCAGCAGGTTCCGCACGGCCCCCGTCGTTTAGCAACTGGAGCGCGTCTTTAATGGTCTGCGTTGTCTCTCTGAATCGGCGTGCCAATTCTGGAATCTCAACGATTACGTATGGGGGCGTGAGTGCGGACAACTCCTCATACGCTATCATTCGTCCGTAATCAATGATCGCTTCTGCAAGCTGGCGTAGTTCCTCAGGGGTTAACTGCTGCTCCATCCGCAGAAAGCGCCTGAGAACGTCAATCAGCTTCCGATACATATCCATGGCTCCGAAAAGAGGTGATGGTATATGCATCTCGTTCTGCGGCTTGTGGCATCGCATACCTGTTACGAAATCCGAACCAATTCTTAATGCGTCACACTGTCACAGATTTGTCTTTTTCCCGGTGGTAGAATTTTGGTCTTTCCCGGAGAAGTCACCTCCTGACCCAGTGATTCCCGCCTAGCGTGTGCTGTCATTTCGATGAACAATCCTTAATCCACTCAAAAGGAGCGCCCTATGACCACCGTCCCAGCCGCCCAGTACCTCCGGGTATCCACGGAACGTCAGGAGTATTCACTCGATTGTCAAAACGCAAGGATTGCCAATTACGCACAGGAGAAGGGCTTCGCCGTCTGTCAAACCTACTGTGACGAGGCCAAGAGCGGCTTGGAAATTGGGCGAAGAACAGGATTGTCCCAACTGCTTCAGGATGTCGTAGGGGGCAAGCAATCCTATAAGGCGATCCTTGTGTACGATGTGAGCCGTTGGGGACGTTTTCAAGACCCGGATGAGGCAGCGCACTACGAGTTCCTGTGCAAAGCTGCCGGAGTAAGCGTCCACTACTGTGCGGAGCAGTTCTCGAACGACGGGCACCCTGCCAGCCTGATTTTGAAGACGCTGAAAAGAGTCATGGCAGCAGAATACAGTCGAGAACTATCCGACAAGGTGTTCGCTGGCATGACGCAAGTAGTCAGAAAAGGATTTCGTTCGGGAGCGCACCCCGGTTACGGCTTTCGGCGATTACTCGTCTCGGTTAACGGAATTCCGAGGCAGCAACTCTCAACAGGCGAGCGAAAAAGCATTGCCACTGACCGGGTAGTTCTCGTCCCCGGCCCCGCAAACGAGGTCTCTTGGGTCAGGGAAATCTATCGACTGTTCGTTTCGGAAAACAAGACGTTCGCTGGCATCGCCGCCGAACTTGATCAAAGAGGCGCACCTTTCCTTGATGGGAAGCGGTGGAGCGACCATGCTGTGAAGAGGATTCTAACGCATCCGAAATATAAAGGAACCGCCATCTACAACCGCACGACGGAAAGGCTTTGTTCCAAGTCTAGAAAGGTTCCGGAGTCGGAATGGATCATCGTGCCCGATGCCTTTGAACCGCTCGTGGAACCAAGAACATTTGAGGCGGCTCAAGAGACCCTGCGCCAAAGGTTCTCGCATCGTTCAAACGAGCAAGTCTTAGAGCAACTGAAGTCCATCCTCAAAACTCACGGCCACCTGTCAACCGCTATTCTCGGCTTGCACGGACTGTCGCCGGGCGGTCTCAACTATCGGTTCGGGTCAATGATTAAGGCATACGATCTCATCGGCTACCAGACGATGTACAAAAAGACCGCCGAGCACCGTTTGCATGTTCGCAGGATTCGTTCCGAACTGATGCAGCAGTTGGTGGAAATGTTTCCGGGGAGAGTGTCCATGTTTTCGTGGGCATGGAGGCGTCGGAACTGCCTAAGGCTCAAGAATGGCACTAAGGTTGCCGTTCGTGTCTGTCGTTCGATCAAGTTGGTCAAGGGGCGTATGTGGATATTACAGGCTGCTCGTGACGAACGCTGTCGGATAACGCTGGTGGCGGGAATGAACCCCGAGAATGCGGCTCTCGAAGCGTTTTACTTGACGACTCGCTTGAAGAATCCATGCAAAGTCCACATCACAGAGAACAGCGAATGGCTGGAAAAAGGTGTGCGTCTTGAAGACTTGCGATCCTTCTATGAGGTCGCGATGGCGCGACAGTGGAAATAGTCCCGCTGGTTCGAGCGGCTGTCCTTGCTCCGCGCCCCCTCGCGGTCGATCCCCCGAAGCTGTCGCCCAATAACGCCTCCCACGTCCCTGTGCTTTGAGTCACATCGTCTCCGCTGTCCAAGAGCGCAAAATGGTGAACGACGGAGGGCAAAACTATGCACGGCAACAAAAAGGTCATCGAGCAATTGAATGCGGCTCTCGCTTCTGAATTGACCGCAATCGTTCAGTACATGGTTCAATCAGAGACCTGCCAAAACTGGGGATACGTGCGGATAGGCGAATACCTGAAGAGACGTGCAATCGAGGAAATGGGTCACGCCGAAGGTCTCATCGAACGCATCGTGTTCTTGGATGCCACACCAAAGGTGGATGTCGCTCTGACTCCCAAGATTGGCGCTAACGTGCAACAGCAACTCGAAGGCGACTTCAAGGACGAAGAAGATGCCGTGCGCCAGTACAACTCCGCCATGAAGATGTGTGCCGAAGCTGGGGACAACGGATCAGGCGACTTATTTCAGCGCATGCTCAAGGACGAAGAAGGGCACGCGGACTTCTTGGACGCTCAGCTTCATTCCATCAAGGAAATGGGCATTGCCAACTACCTCGCGCAGCAGTTGCATGGTGAGAAATAGGGCGGTCGAGAAAGTTCTGTGAGAAGTACGCGGCGAAGGAAGTGAAGAAGTACTGTTCGAAATTCGACGTGGCGGTTAGCGTCGAGTTGGGCTGAAAAGCAGTCGGCTTAATCGAGTGGCTAACGACGACGCTGAATGCTCCGCGCCCGTGGAACTCACACAGATTCAGGATCGGCTTTTCTTGTAGTTCGACTGTCGGGCAGGGTACCCGCCACGTCCCTGTGCTCTGGGTCACAGCCTCCCTGTTGTCCAGCAGAATTCAGATCACGTGCGCTGTGACCCAATGTCCGATGCTCTTGCTTACGAAGATAATTACCATTGCAACGGCGAGATGTTTTCCTACTTCGGGCATTGCGCTGACTTTCCGATGCCGGGCGAGAATGTAGGTCAGCACGGTAAGCAATGACATTCCCCAAACGATTCCCCCTGCGACGGCGGCGTGCTCTCGGAACAGCATAACGATCAGCACGAAGCTAAGACACAAAATGAACCGCGTTGCGAAATTGGTCAGCGTTCCAACAAATGCTTCCCTCTCCTCAAGACGTTCTGATTCTTGGTACATGTGAACGCTCAGGGAGTCCGTGAGGTTGTCGGCAACTGCCGCAATAAGCAGGGCGCTCACCATAGTGGCTCTTCCAGCCTTCGCAGCGTCAAGCCCGGTAATTAGAGCCATGCTTGTCACGATTGCTGCCGTCCCGCCGAAACTGATTCTAGTTGGCTTGATCATTTCAGATAGTCTAGCGTGCCCCACCCCTCGGTTCCGGGAGAAGTACGGGGCGAAAGACGTGAAGAAGTATTATGCGAAATTCGACGCGGCGGTCTGCTTGAGACGATGCGATGGCCCTCGTGACCCCTGCCGAAGCCCTGCGGGCACAGGGCGAGCAACAACAGGCCTGTGGCAAGTCTCTTCATCCTGTCGATCTTACGTCGGGGGGAAGCCCGATTGTTTGCGCCGGTTCGGTGTAAAGTTGAAGAATGTCCGGGCTGCCCGCTCAACTTCCGTGGAGGCGTTTCGTCTGCGTTCTCCACAAGCTCGGTTACCGCCCGGAAAAGACAGGGCAGGGTTCGGCGAGGGTGTTCTTCAATCCCACACGCCAACCGACCACAGTCTCATTCCGCGAACCTCATCCCGGTACCACTCTGCGGCAGACGATATTGCACAACTACATCCGCAAGCTAATGCTAACTTCGGATGAGTTCATGGAGCTTCTGAAGGAGTGCTGAGGGCTAGCTTTCTCCCGTGTTGAATCCCGCTGGGGCATTGGGAGTGCCTGCGTTTGCCAAGGACGAGGCGTTCCCTTGGGCATGAGCAGCATACATCCAGACATCCAGAATGCCCCGACTCGGACCCTTCTGATCGGTTGCCTGCCGATATCCTCCTTCGCCAAGAGCCCGACGATGCGGAGGAAGACGAAGACGACGACACGACCGACGACGGCTACTCGGAGTGAGCGTGCCCTTGTTTTCTGATGCGAGACTTATTGGGCAGTCAGTTCGACTGAGCGTGTCACAAAGGGAGTAAGCTCTAACTATGTCCGAGTAGAACTGGTCGGGGGGTGATGAGTGTGGCAGAAATTCGACTGCAAGAAGGCGAGTCAATAGAAAACGCCCTCCGTCGCTTCAAGCGGAAGGTTCAGACGGAAGACATCATTAAGGAGGTTAAGCGCCACTCCTTCTACCTGAAGCCGGGCGCGAAGCGCCGGGTGAAGCAAGCTTTGGCGCAACAGCGTGCCCGAAAGAAGATGCGCAAAGAGCGGCTTGATTAAGTTGCAACCATTTGGGCCGCTGCTGCCAAGCAGCGGCCTTCCGTTTCGGTTGGCAATCTGACCATCAGAGATGTATTGCCGGTGCTGAAGCAGCAACAGGAGGAGCCAATGTCAAAGCATGATTCTGTCACCAAACGCCACCGACGCCCGATGTCGGGAAAGCGTGCAGACTACACCGCACGGACCATGGCGGCTGTGAAGCAACTCGAACAAGCAGCGAAGCTCAAAGTTAAGGCTGCCTAGCTTCGGTCAGAGGCAAAAATGCCCGAAATATCCTTTCGAATCTCGGGCACGCTATCGCCTTAGAAAGCGTCGTTACCTAGACAGCGGTAACGTTCTCCGCTTGCCAGCCCTTGGGGCCTTTGGTCACGTCAAACTGCACCTTTTGGCCTTCTTGCAGGCTCTTAAAGCCGCCTGCTTGAATCGCGGAGAAATGCACGAAAACGTCTTCGCCAGTTTGACGGCTGATGAAACCATAGCCTTTGGCGTCGTTAAACCACTTCACTGTTCCTTGTTCTGCCATTGATGTTCCTATTCTTGTTTCTTGAATTGTGCTGAGAAGATTCGCTGCTGTAGAGGGGGTGGCGCTGGTTGGCGGTACCGACCTTCAACTGCTTGTGAGTCAAACTTAGCGAATACTAATGTAGCACAACAAATCGGCGAAACTCTCGAAACTTTGCTGGGGGATGGTCTCCGGTCTCCCACCCTCGCAGACCACATCGGCGTTGTCATCCGCGACAAATCGCTGGACGAGCAGCCGCCGATAATGTTTTCGCGCTGATTGATCTGTTCATCGTCTCTCACCTCGAAGTTCTGAAGTTATTTGCCGACACCGCAAGTTCCCTGCTTAAAGACGGACTGAGCTACGGAATCGTCAGGCGTGTGACAGACGGCCGGCGGCGATCTTCTACTAACCCGACTTCAGTGAAACCGTAGAGTCACACCAAACCTTCTGTGGGTTATGATGTGTGCTCCCAAGCGAGGAGGGTGCAATGGCAAACCGCATTGCGGCCGCGAAGAAGGCGGCTCAAACGAGAAAGCACCGGGCAGCAGGCAAGAAAGCGGCAAGAACTCGGAAACTGAGGGCAGCAGGTAAGAAAGCAGCACTCACCAGAAAGCGGAGAGCGGCGGGACGGAAGGCAGCGGCTACTCGCAAGCTGAAGAAGGTACAGAGTGCGCCTGCGCCACCAACTCCGCAAGCGGAGGCACAATCGGCAACACAGCCGGAGATTGGTGACGTTCAGCCGTGACCTCAGCCTATTTCTGAGGCTGACGCGGAGAGAGTTAGATGTGCCAGCCTGATGCAGCTAAGCTCGACACCCATTGCTCATTCATTCCCCCTCGGACTCAACGACCGCCGCTCTGACGGTTTGCACAATTTGAGTGACTGTTTGCACAAATGCTTCTACCTTGCCATCCAATACCCCATAGCGCGGGGTCAGGGCGTTCGTTTTGGTCGGATCGGAAACGTCCTCTGGGCGGTAAAACGTCGCAATCGTGTTGATAGTCTGTTTGCACGAGACGAATCTCTCATCCCCAAGAGCCCGAACTGCCCGCATCGGTATTTGGAACCAAACCTGAGCGTTAGACAAGCTAACAAGCGGCATGAATGATCCACCCACATCCGCCCCGAATTGCACCGTGGAAGGCAGCCCACGCGACTTCAATCCAGAGCCCATGAATTGCGAAAGCACAGCCTCGCCGATCTGGGCTATCTCTGGTGAATTCTTTGCGCGAATCTGCTCAACTAACTTTTCGTTGGTCAACGGATTTGCCGCAGGAGCAATCTTGCGCTTCTCTGTGGGCTGGCTGGGTGTGCTGACTGTTGCGGAGACAGCTTCTCTGTTGACGCCTTTAGAGTTTGCGGCAACATCAGCCTCCGTAGCTATCGGCAGCACCATGACGAAAATGTTGGAGGCGTTCCAGCATTCCTTTGCTACTTTGGAGTCCACGTCTTTCCATGCTTTGACAAGACAGCCCTTGTGGGACGCATCATAAGCAACCAAGCAAGCGTAATCATAATCCCATCCGGTGTGCTTGCCGCTCGCTGGAACTTTCGGCTGACCACGGTAGTAAAAGCACTGATAAATAGATTTTACGAGTTCAGTTCTTGCCGCGTCCATTCCGCCTTTACGGAACACCTTGCATTCAAAAACTACCTTGTGCGGGCACGGCAAGCGAAGAGCCCAGTCTGGACAGCTTTGGGAAAGAGGTTTCTTCTTACTGGTTCCCCACCACGTTTTCACCAGCGTCTTGGCTGACACACCCAATACCTTTGTAAAGAGGTGTCGATGAGCGCTTGCGGGAGTTCCTGATGCTAGTCCTTTTTTCTTTGCATCTCCGGACTCGGCAAGAAACGCCTTGTACGCTTCTGTCGGGCTTAGAGTTTGCTGAAGGTATTCTGAGATTTTCGGAAGGATGAAGGCGTTTACGAGGTCTGATTCGTAATTACCTTTGCTCCCCTGTACCGACTGGACGACCAGCGAGTGGTTGATGTTTTTACCGAGGTGCTGTTCTAGCCCTTTTAAGAATTTCCATGCGCCTTCTCGATTCGTGTTGGAATCAGCAATCATTCTCGACCGGACTGCGATGCACAGCCCGGATTCTAGCACCGATATCGCGAGATCAGGTTCTAGTTCGCAGAGGTTGGCCCTGCGATGCTCGGCTGATGCGGTGCTATCCCATCAGCACGCGGATCAATCACGTGGCGAACGACGACGAGGAATGCTCCGCGCCCGTGGAACTCGCACAGTTTCAGAGTCGTCTTTTCTCGTAGACTCATGTTGAGGGTGAACAAGCTGCCTGACGCTTCTGTCGGCTTGATTGTAACCAGTCCGCCATACAACGTACGCATCAGCACAGGCAACGGCATGAAGATTGACACCGCAGAACTCGGAGCGCAGAATGATCGGGCCGTTTAACGGGCTCCAACGTGTCGGTACAGGAGTCACTCCATGAGAAAAGCGAGTTTCGCGGTAAACATCTTCGCCTTACCCCTGCTCATTGCGACACACGCGTTTTCCGAACCTCCAAAGATCGTCACTGAAGGCTATTACGTTCCATCAAAAGATCAGGGAATCCAACTGTACGTGCGAAACAAGCGTCAGGAGGGCATGACCAAGTTCAGCCCGGATCACATCCTGCTCTTCGTCCACGGTGCTACGTATCCCTCGGAGGCTACATTCGATCTGCCAGTCGGAGGATTTTCGTGGATGGACTACATCGTGCAGCAAGGATGGGACGTGTATCTCATGGACCTCCGTGGTTACGGAGCGTCAACGCGACCCCCAGAGATGAGTCAGCCGCCTTCTGCTAATCCTCCAATTGTTAATACGGATGTCGCAGTGAGGGACCTCGCGATAGTTGTGGATCACATACTTTCTCGGCGTGGGGTGCCGCGGGTTACATTGATGGGCTGGTCGTGGGGCACAGCGATAATTGGAGCGTATACCGCGCAAAACAATTCGAAGGTGGAACGCATCGTCCTCTATGCGCCAATCTGGCTGCGACAAGGCCCTTTGGCACCGGGTCTAGCAATTCGCATGGACGGACCGCTGGGAGCGTACCGTTCGGTGACTATGGAGACTGCACGACAAAGATGGCTTCAGGGGGTTCCGGCGGAGAAGCAAAAAGACCTGATACCAGAAGGCTGGTTCGAGGCATGGTGGAAAGCTCTTCTTGAATCCGACCCGATGGGCGCTGCGGAGACACCGCCGGTTCTCCGCGCTCCTAATGGAGTGCTCGAAGACATTAGAAAATACTGGTCGTCCGATACCCGCTACTATGACCCATCGAAAATTACTGTCCCGGCCCTACTGGTACAGGCCGAATGGGACAACGATGCTCCTCCGTATATGGCGCAGGCGGTTTTCGCAAGGTTGACCAACACTCGGTTCAAGCGCTATGCGCTGATAGGCGAGGGCACGCACACGGTGATGCTGGAGCGAAACCGCATGCAACTGTTCCGCGAGGTACAGTTGTTCTTAGACGAGTCGCACTGACGATGCCGAGCAGCGGTCTTGCATGTCTTATTCTGCGCCAAGCAGTGGGCCGAGTTTCAAAAAATCCTCGACCATCGCGGGATTGTGTAGAACGAACCCATCGGCGCACTGGCGCACTTGCAATTGGGCAGAGCCTACGTGATGACAGGCGAAAGCACCAAAGCCAAAGCCGCCTACAAAGATTTCCTCACGCTCTGGAAAGAGGCCGACCCCGACATCCCCATCTACAAAGCCGCCAAAGCCGAGTACGCGAAACTGCGGTGAGCGCACTCAAGCTGCTGGGCGGGAGGTTTTGTTAGGCGCTCTTATAGAGTTCGCGAACTTCCCACGCCCAGTTTCCGTAACATCATGCGGGGGCACGAAAATGCGAGCACGGCGCGTCATCCGCACAGTGGTCGTCTGTTACGCCTTGTTCTGCGCGATCCTTGCCATCTTCCTTGGAGAATTGGCATTCCGCCCCCTGCGAGTACGTGTTACAGAGCGCCAGTCCGCCGAAGCCACAGCCGCCCGGTTCGGCGCAACTTTGCAAGACGTTTCGGTCAGTGCCGCCGATGGTAGCTATCTTCAAGGCTGGTTTGCGCGTCCAGCAAATGCGAACGGCGATGCCTTAATACTTCTCCACGGCGTCGGAGACAACCGCCAAGGCATGATGGGATTTGCGGAACTGTTCCTCTCGAATGGCTTTACCGTGTTAGTACCCGACTCGCGTGGTCAGGGTGAAAGTGGAGGCGACTTCCCGACCTACGGACTAAAGGAGAGCGGGGACGTGCATCTCTGGTTCGACTGGTTGGTGATGCAGCAGCACTCCAAGTGCGTTTTCGGGATGGGCGAATCGATGGGTGCGGCTGTTCTGCTTCAGTCCGTTGAAAAAGAAAATCGCTTCTGTGCAGTCGTCGCCGAATCGTCGTTCGCCAGCTTCCGCCAGATTGCATACGTGCGAGTGGGCCAATTCTTTCACACGGGAACGTGGCTCGGTAGAATCGTTCTTCGCCCAGCAGTGGAAGCGGCATTCGTATACGGGCGTCTGACTCGCGGCGTCAACTTGGCGGATGCCTCTCCCGAGAGATCGGTGGTTGGAAGCCGCGTACCAATTCTCCTGATACACGGGCTGGCTGATGACAACATTCCGCCCCAGCAGTCCGAACGGATTCGTGCCCACAACCCGGCTGAAATAGTTCTGTGGGAGGTACCGCTTGCTGGTCATTGCGGTGCGGTGAATGCGGCTGGTCAGGAGTTCGACACGCGAGTGCTGGGTTGGTTTCGTTCCCATGAAGCCGGATTCGTCGCTGCACTACCTCGGTCATGATCGCCCTGCTCATACCGTCTCAAAGGGTCCTATGAGAAGGGATGTCAAGTGAAAAACACTTCTCCCTGCCGGAACGCCAGAAATAATTTTCCGGCATCCAGCCCCCTCCACATTGCCGACACTTCTTCTTTAGCTGCTTGACCGTCTTGGCCTGTCGCGGAGCGGCCCATAAGCCGCGGAGCGACGGGCCCGCAATGCTGCTTCCTCCCGGTCGTTTCATATTCGCTGTCACGACGGCGCCATTCGGTTCTCTGAAACTCACAAGCTAACCTGGTTGCAGAGTTGCCAACCATGGTCCTATCTGAGACTCGTGGCCTATAGCTTTTTTTGGTCATGCGAGGGGGTATAGGGTATACCCTGAGACTTGGTGCACGCATGGGCGCACAAAGCCTAAGCTTTTGATGGATACTCTCCCTCGACCCGAGCGTCTCAACAAGAACCCGACTGGCCACCGCCGAGGAATGATCCCCAAGGGATGGAACGGACTCTTGGTCCGAAACGCTCAAGCTGCTTGTGGTTTCAGTTGTTCAGCGTCGAAATGTGCTCCTTTCTTCCAGAGGATTAGAGTGATCGCCGCAATCTTTCGCGCCAAGGTGAGGCGAGCCATCGCAGGCTCCATACCTTTGGTGAGCAAGCCCTGGTAGAAATCGTGGAACGGTCCCTCCCGGCTGCTGGCCATAGTGGCCGCACTCTTGAAGATGGTCTTCATATCATGATTGTGATTTTGGTTGAGCCCACGAACTTGCTGTGGTTTCTTGGAATGTTGCAGCTGTCCGGCCACGTAACGGTGTTGCGCACTGTCGCGCGTCTCGATCGCCAAACCGCTGTAGGTCCAAAGTTGCCGTTTGGTGCGGAACCGGTAAGGGGTCTGGATCAGCGCGATCAACAGAGCAGCCCAAATCGGACCGATGTAAGGAATCTGGCGCAGCAATTTCGTGGCGCCATGTTTTCGGCTCTCGGCCAACAGATCTCGCCGCACTTCTTGGCGCAAAGCTCGCAGAGCATCAAGCTGTTGGTAGAAGAACTCGGCCCGACGGCGCACGCCGGCTTCCCCGATCTTGTTCAACCACTCCGCGCGATGACGCGGTGCATAGACTTGCTGACCTCCACAGGGAATGCCCCAGCTTCGATACAGAGCCTTGACCCGATTCATCACCCGGGTGAGATCTTTGCTGATCGTTAGATAACTGCGTGCCAGCTCCTTCAAGATGCGTAGGCCGTTCTCTCCGTGGTAGACCGAGCGCAGATATCCGCCGCGCAGCAGATCGGCGAGCTTGCGCGCGTCAATCTTGTCGCTCTTATTGCCTTGCTTCATCACGGCGTTCTTCCTTGGATCGCACACTACGAGCTCCGTGACGTGTGGCTTCAGTAAGTCATATAGCCAAGCCGCCCAGGTTCCTTCTTCAAACGTCACATGCAAATCACCGCGTACCCCGTGGATAAACTGCAGGATGGTGCTCGCCTTGGTTTCGATGATGGATTCCATCACCAGTCTCCCATCGTCTTTCATCACCGCGATCGAAATGGTTTCCTTGTGAACGTCCATGCCGATATACTTAATGTCCATAGTGGGTGCTCCTTTCGGTAGCGTTCTGCATCACACTCAAAACCTACCTTAACGGGGCGCCCTCTCATAACGCGTATACCCGCGTGACCACCCCGAACCCGAATTTCCCGACCAATCAAATCATCCACTTGCGGCTGCTGCGGAAAGACCCTTTTGGACTACCGGGGAGAAAAGGGCTCAGGAAGGTTGAAATGGCGCGACTTGCGCTTTCCCGTGTGCGATGCCCTTCAATTTGACTTTGGTCTGTGGCGCTCCTAGCATCTGGTGCCTGAGGGTGGAACAATGGTTGCAACAGAAGCCCGCTGAATTACGCGCTCCTGATCGGCTCAAAGCGGGGATTATGGAGGACCTATGCGATCTCGCCGTGTTGTCGCCAGCGTAGTGACGCTGTTCTGTGTGTTCTTGCTCTTCCAACTGCCTGCCGATGCATGGGACCGCTCTCATGCCACCACGTTTGCCGTCCTTCCGCCCGGCAGTGCTCATCCCGAGGGGATCACTACCGATTCGAAGGGAAACTTCTATGTTGTCACTTGGGACTACGACCATCCGGGCCACCCCGGACACCTGATCGTCTTCTCCCGCGAGGGCAAGGTTCAGCGTCGGGTCGAGATTGCCGGGGCCTCAAGTCGGCTGGGCGATGTCAGCTTTCAACAAGGCACGGGCGACCTGTTGGTCGTTGATTACGGCGGCAAGCAGGTGCTGAAGGTCGATCCAATGACCGGCGCATCGTCCGTCTTCACCAGCATTCCGGGTGAGAAGGCCGCCCCTAACGGTATGACCTTCGACAAAAAGGGGAACATCTACCTCACCGACTCGTTTCAGGGGACGGTGTGGAAGACGGGTGCTACGGGAGGAGCGCCCACGCCTTGGGTCAAGACGGATTTGCTGGTATCCCACGGCGTTGGTACCCCTCTGGGCGCGAACGGGCTGGCGTTCGACCATAACGAGACCGCCCTGTTCGTCGGGAACACGGGTGACAATACGATTATTCGCGTGCCGGTGGTGAACGGCGAAGCCGGGCAACCCGAAGTATGGGTCAGCAGCAGCATCGTTGGTCCCGATGGAATGTTTTTCGACGAGGAAGACCGCTTGTGGGTGGTCGCCAATCGAGCGGATGAGGTCGTGGTTCTCGATAAGACCGGAAAAATGGTCGCGAAGCTCGGCGACTTTGAAGGTCTGGACGAGCAGGGTGCCCCGCGTGGTCTTCTCTTTCCAGCGGAGATGACAAAGATCGGCGACTACCTCTACGTCGGGAATCTGACGGTTGACGTGCGCTATTTCAAGGGCAGAGCGCAGGAGGGAATCAGCCAGTGGGCTGCGCAGGTGAAGGTCTTCAACATTGTCAAGATGCGGATTCCGCCATTGCCTAAATAACAGGGTCGAAGAAGGTCAAGCATTAACGAGCGGGAAAGGACTGTCAGTTTCTTGCTTTACGTTGGCTTCCCATCGCAGCACTCCTAACATTTCCGCCAATGGGCATATCCACCCAGCTTGTCGGTCAGACCATCTCCCACTATCGCATCGTCGAAAAGCTCGGCGGCGGCGGTATGGGTGTCGTCTACAAAGCCGAAGATATCGAGCTTGGGCGCTTCGTAGCACTGAAGTTCCTGCCAGAGGACGTAGCCCAAGACCCGCAGGCATTGGAACGGTTCCGCCGCGAGGCGCGAGCGGCTTCCGCCTTGAACCATCCAAACATCTGCACCATCCACGAAATCGGCAAGCACGACGGTCGTTCGTTCATTGTCATGGAGTTTCTGGATGGGCTGACTCTGAAGCACCGCATCGCTGGGCGTGCGCTGGAAACTGAGTTGATTCTGTCGCTCGGTATCGAGATCGCCGATGCACTCGACGCCGCTCATGCCGCTGGCATCGTCCACCGCGACATCAAGCCCGCAAATATCTTTGTGACCAAGCGTGGACACGCCAAGATTCTCGACTTCGGTCTGGCGAAAGTGACACCAGTCCTCAGCAACATCGGGCAGCCACGTCTGACGGCAGAATCAACGGTGACGCTGGAAGAGCACCTGACCAGCCCCGGCACGGCGGTCGGCACTGTCGCCTACATGTCCCCGGAACAAGTCCGAACGAAGGGACTGGATTCGCGCACAGACCTGTTTTCGTTTGGCGCTGTGCTGTATGAGATGACGACCGCAACGCTGCCCTTCCGAGGGGAGAGCACGGGACTGGTCTTCGAGTCTATCCTCAATCGCACTCCAGTCCCTCCCGTTCGACTGAATCCCGACACGCCGCCCAAGCTGGAAGAAATCATCAACAAGTGTCTGGAAAAAGATCGCAACCTTCGCTACCAGCACGCTTCGGAGATACGCACCGACCTGCAAAGGCTGAGGCGGGACTCCGAGAGCGGACGGAGTGCGGCGGCAAGCTCGGGCACGGTGGCAGTGGCAGAGAAAAAGCTCTGGAGGATTGCGGTTCCCGTCCTGCTTGTCGCCTTGCTCGTAGCGGGCGGACTTTACTATCGGTCGCATCAGCAAAACAAGCGCCTGACCGACAAAGACACCATCGTGCTCGCCGATTTTGCCAACAGCACGGGCGATGCAGTATTCGACGATACGCTGAAGACCGCGCTCAACCTTTCCCTGCGGCAATCGCCTTTCCTCAATATGCTCTCGGACAGCGCGGTTGAGAAGACCTTGCAGGAGATGACCCGTCCCGCAAGCACGAAACTCACGCCCGAGGTGACCCGCGAGCTTTGCCAGCGAGCAGGCAGCAAAGCCTACATTGCCGGAACGATTGGCAGTCTGGGCAGCGAATACGTCTTGGGATTGAAGGCGGTGAATTGCCGGAACGGAGACACGCTGGCGCAGGAGCAGGTGACGGCGGCGTCCAAGGAGAAGGTGCTGGACGAGCTGGGTGAAGCAGCATCCAAGCTGCGCGGTGAACTGGGCGAGTCGCTGGCTACGGTGCGGAAGTTCGATGTTCCGCTGTCCGAGGCTACCACCTCTTCGCTTGAAGCGTTGAAAGCGTACACCCTTGGCGAGAAGGCCCATCGCGAGAAAGGCGCACCCGCCGGACTGCCTTACCACCAGCGAGCCATCGAACTCGATCCCAATTTTGCCATGGGGTATGAGGAAGTGGGCAGCGATTACTCCACCTTGGGTGAAGTAGGACGTGGCAGCGAATACTTCACCAAGGCATTTCAATTGCGCGAGCATGCCAGCGAACGGGAAAAGCTGCACATCACTGCTGACTACTATTCGAACGTAACCGGGGAACTGGACAAAGCAGCACAGACCTATCAGGAGGAAATCCAAGCCTACCCGCGAGAATACAGAGCACATCTCGATCTGGGCAATACGTACACATCGCAGGGGCAGTATGAGAAGGCGAGGGACGCATACAGCCAAAGCCTCCGCCTCGCCCCGGATCATGCCGGGATATACGCCAATCTCGCTAACACCCAGCTCGCCTTGCAGCGGTTTGACGAAGCCCGACAGACACTTCGGCAGGCGGAAGCGAGAAAAGTGGATGTTTTCTTACTTCACAATACTCTTTATGCTCTGAGTTTCTTTGCTGCGGATTTTTCGGGCATGGAGGAACAGCTGCGGTGGTTTGCGGGCAAGCCCGAAGAGAACATTGGACTGGCGCTTGCATCTGACACCGAGGCGTATGGCGGTCATGTGGGCAAGGCGCGGGAACTGATCAAGCGGGCTGTGGATTCCGCAACAAAAGCGGACAGCAAGGAAAATGGGGCAATCTCGCAGGCCAATGCTGCTCTGCTCCAAGCCGCTTACGGCAAGACCACAGAAGCGCGGCAGGCAGCGGAAGAGGCTCTGAAACTTGCTCCCACGAGTCAGGGTGTTGAGAGCGAAGCGGCTCTCGCGTTTGCCATCGCGGGCGACACGACACGAGCCGAATCGCTGGCGCAAGACCTGAACAAACGCTTCCCGCTGGACACGCAGATGCAGTCGCTCTGGTTGCCTGCGATTCAGGCACAATTGGCGCTGGGCAGAAAGAATCCGACCGCCGCCGTGAATGCTCTGCAAGCTGCTTCATCCATCGAGTTGGGGCAAATTACGTTCGTCCAGAATGTTTCCTGCCTCTATCACGTGTACATACGCGGAGAGGCGTATCTCGCTGCTGGGCAGGGCAAAGAAGCCGCCGCCGAGTTCCAGAAGATTCTCGACCACAGCGGCATTGTCTGGAATTGCTGGACGGGAGCGTTGGCGCATCTGGGTGTGGCTCGTGCCAATGCCTTGCAGTCGAGAACTTCGCAGGGAGCGGATGCCGATGCCGCTCGCGTCCGGGCGCTCGCCGCCTACAAAGATTTCCTCACCCTCTGGAAAGACGCCGACCCCGACATCCCCATTCTGAAGGAAGCCAAAGCTGAGTATGCGAGGCTGCAATAACGCCTTTCGACTTTCGACTCAATCACAAGGCACCGAACAAGTTTGGCAATACCTCCCCCCGCTTTGCCAAAGCAGCTACCTGAGCAGCGGCCATGCGAGCGATCAGCACGCACTGGCGACCCGACTTCAATACTCAGTTTTCGCAGGAATGATCGAATTTATGCGTGCGGCGGGTGAAACACGCACACAGAAGCACGACAAAGGCGACGTAGAGCCCAACGCCAAGTTCGACTGTATGAGCAAACTCGGTCCACGGCGGTGCTGGATGCCGTAGCTTATCGCTCCACGCTATACTAGCCTTTGCCTCCGCCGCATAGCTGGCAAACTCCGCATCCTTGTCGTAGATGCCATTGGCGTGAGCGGCGGCAACCCAAAACTCGGGGCTCCCTGTGGCATAGAGAGCCTTCACAGCCGCGTCCTGATTGTCCGTCAACTCAGGTGCAATCGCGTCGTACCAGATCGAGGTATTGCGGGGCACGAAATCTTCATCGGTGCAATGAGCCGACGCCAAGCACATGCCTGTGTACCAATTCTGCTGTGTGCCTAGTTCATCTCCGTCCGCGTGTTTCAAGAATGACACCAGCACGACGGGGGCGTTCGGCATATTGGGAGAGGGGTTACCATTCGCTTCTTTCAAATGATCAATCAGTTTCCCCCTATAGCAGGCGGCGGCAATATATGCCGACTGGAACACGTCGCTCTTCTTGATAAGCCAGTCACGATTGCTAAGACCGAGGGGTTCCCCTTCCTTAGCAGCTACACTACTATCTATGTCATCACCATCGTAATATTCACTGCCCTGTTTCACAACAGCCTCAGACCCGTTCACGAAGCTGACGCGGAAGACTGATTCCTGCGTGATGAAATCCTTGGTCAGTTTCGCACGTTCGTCGTGGGCGGTGAACATCCAACCGAAGAAACACATCACCAAGAACGAAATGAAGAGCAGGGTGTAGACGAACGTCTTGATGAGGCCCACCACCAAGTGCAGGGGGTACGTGATCCACGCGGCGTCGTCGATCATTCGCTCTAATTGTGTGTTTGATGTGCGTGAGAGCCCTAGCTTGTTGGTGTTCATATCCATAAAAGCTGAACAGCTTCCCTGATCTCCTCCCGAATGAAAAAGTTCACTGCGGCGGTTGCACAGGACAATCGAATGCTGCGTTGGCGTCCGTCTCCCATCTTGCGTTGCCCTCGTCCCAAACAATTTCCTTGCGGGCGATCCTTAATTCGCATTTGTTCCAAACCACTGCTTGAATCCAGTTGTTGTCAACCTGCTCGACCACCGCGATCCCGTGCCCGAGGATCGCCACGCGATCGCCCAGCCTCAGGGTTCGCTCCAGTCGGCGTCGGTCGTAATACCTTTTGCTCCTCTCGATCAGGTAATCGAGCCCAGCCGGGCTGTACCCTGAATCCTTGCCCCATAGAGAAATAGTCTCATCGTTGCCAATGACGAAGATGTCGCTACCGTAGAGAGTGAGAGCTTGGAGCCGAGACTGAATTTCCGCCAGCGTGGACGGTAGCATTTTGGGCGGCAGATACAGATTTTTCGGATAGGCAAACTGGGCACGAAAACCTTGCTCGTGCTCGACGACCGTGCCCCACAGGTTGACCTCGCCGCAGATTCCGTACCGTTCGTATCCCGTCGTGCGTAGGTGCTCAAGGCTTTTCGACGCGTACACGCCGCACGTGCACTTCTCTCGTGGGGCATCGTTGGCATCATGCGCTGCCTCCGCACGACCCACCGTCGTCCTCCGATTCGATGCCCTGCACGCCGCCGCAAGCGGCTTGCCCGGAGACCATGGCTCGCCGTTCAGCGACTTAAGCCCAGCGGCAACCCATTGCCAGACGCGGTAGCCAACGATGGGCGAGATGTAATCAGGGATGCTCACGGCGTGACTGGCACCTGCTCGGGCTCAGGTTCCGGCGACTGAATCGGCTCGGGCTCAGGTTCGCTTGTTGGCTGTTCCACTGGAAGTTCCAGCGGCTCCACGATGATGGTTCGAAGCGGGTCACCGATTTGCATCATTTCCTCCCAGTTTTCCTGTTGCCTTTAGAGCCGAGCCTCTAGCCCAGCTTCTTCGCTAGGAATTGCAAAGGCGAGAGAGCAATCGTCGTTCGCCCCTTTCATCAGGCGGCAGACACTCGCCCGTGAGATGCCGTGCTTCTTGGCAACCTTGGTCAGGGACATCCCTGAGCGGCGGTCGTGGACGATCTGTTCCCGATTCACATCTAACCGCGATCTTCCGATCTGCCGCCCTTCGAGCTTTGCCCTTCTCATCCCCGATTTGACACGATCCACCACGAGTGACCTTTCCAGTTCTGCAATCGCCGAGATGATCGTCACGAAAAGGCGCCCCATCGGTCCGCTGGTATCGACGTTTTCTCGCCGTGAGATGAACTCAATTCCCATACTGTCCAACTCATCGATCACTTGTAGAAAATTCCGAGTGCTCCGCGCAATGCGGTCGAAAGCCGCCACGAGCACGACGGAAAACCTTTTCCGCCGCGCATCAGCCATGAGTGCATCAAGCCCCGGACGGCGTGCCTTCTTTCCACAAACACCACGATCTTCGTATTCGTGCACAACCTCGAAGCCTCGCTGTGCCGCTAACTCTCGGAGATCGTACAACTGCGACTCAACGTGTTGGTCGGGTGTTGAGACTCGGACGTAGATTGCGGCGGCTTTTTTCATTCTGCTCTATGCTCCTTTTCTATTCGCTAACTCTTGGTTCTCGGAAGCCCGTATTTGCCCTGTAGCAGTTGGACAGCTTGCCCAGTGCAGCCGTCGAACAAAACCGTTTCCGAGTCGAACTTTGCTTGGAATCCTGCCCGCTGCAAGCAAGCTCTGGCCTTCGACACGTTCAACACCATGAAAAGGTTGCTGGCGAACTTGTTTTGCTGGAACGGAAGCTGGAGAAACGGGATGCCCGCGTTGAAAAAAGCGATCTCCGCATTCATTATGTGTTCGCCCTCTGCAACGCGGCGGTTAAAGGACTCGCGCTCAGCGATTTCGAACGCCTGCGGCTCTTCGGCAGCCTCCGCGAGTTCGCCGTCATCCGCAAGAATCTTCTTCAATTCGTCCAGTGTTATCTGCCGCCAATCCGAGTCTTCTTCTCGCAGTTCCAGATCGGGGACGGCAGCGGTCAGGGCAAAGCGTCCGATCTGAGGATCGTCGATCAAAATGTCAAAATCGTCCGAGCCAAGATCGTGTCGAACTCGAACCGACTCGAATGCGATCCCGCTCACCTTCACATTTACTTGCCGCACATCGGCTCGGTCAGATTTATTCATACGCCCTCCAGAATTCGGCACCTGCACCCCTGATCTCGATGTCGCTCAGTTGTCCTCCTGAAAGAAAGCGTTCAACTCCCTCGCCAAAGGGTCAGCAAAGATCAGCAGTGGGCAGTTCTTGGCGATGCACTGGACGTTGGACAACACGATCTCTTGCGCCTGAGCAGGAGTGATCCCCAATCTGTGATCCTCGCTCTCAGCCGTTTTCAAGATTTTCTTGGCGAGCTTTTCCTTACCCGCAGGGCTGAGATCGGGGCGCAGCAGCGAGGCACACGCCCAAGCCGTGAGCACCCTGTCACGGCACCTCACGAGCTTCTCGTTGAACCTTTCGTCCGTGTGTTTGTCGCTCATCGGTGCCTCCTGAACCCACTGCTGATGATCCTTGTACGTGCTTCAGAAGAAACAGCGGGAGCTTTTCACAATTCGGTGAACTGTGGTTTTGCTCAATCGAAGCAGCCTGCTGATCTCACCGAGACTGTTGCCACCAGAGCGCAGTTTTAGGATTCTGTTACGATCGCAGTCCACACGCGGCCTGCCGCCGACGCGCCCTTGAGCCCGAGCCCGTTCTAGACCGGAAAGAGTCCTTTCACTCAGCCGGATGCGTTCCTGCCGCGCCAAACACGCGAGGATAGAAATGACACCGTCACGGAACGGCCCAAGGCTGTCTAGGTAGGGCTCGGTGTAGGAACGGTAGGCGATACCGTAGGCGGTAAGCTTTTGCAGGTGTTGGAGTGTTTCCAGCGCACCCTCACGGGATAGACGGTCTAAACTCCAAAAGAGGAGAACATCAAACTTGCACTTGGAAGCGGCAGAGAACATGTTTTTGAACTGCTCTCGGTCGCTGGTCTTTCCGCTGGTGTGGTCGCTGAACTGGTGAACGATCACCCAGCCCTGTTTCTTGGCGAAGTCCCTTAATTGGCGAAGCTGGTTTTCAACATCCTGTCCCTTGTCGCGTGTGCTCACACGGCAGTAGATTGCGACCTTCATGCCTCCATTGTATACGTATATGCGTATATGCGTAATGGCACGGTCGTGCCAAAAACGGTCGATTTTGGGACGACGAAGCCCATCCCGCTAAGTGATTGATTCTTCGTGCTTGGCGATTGGAGATTCCGACCCCGTTTTCGGAACGGCGGTGGAGTGCGGGGAAGGACTACGTAAATACGTCGGTGCGGATATACTGGCGTGCGAAGGACAGGGTACCGATGGCAGAGAAGAAGAGAGCAACGCGCATAAGCAGTCGGGTCGCGGCACAGGAAAGGCCCGTAGCATTGACACTCAAGATCGACCGCACCATGTACAGGCGGCTGGTCGGCCTGCGTGCAACCGGAGAGAAATTACGAACGCATCAAGACATTCTGCGGCAGGCGCTAAAGGAGTATCTGGACCGGGTCGGGGCTTGATCCTGTATCCTATTGACCGTTTGAGCTCGATCTAAGGGACAACGCCGCCGAGTCGCCAGTTGTCGGACACCGAGCAGCGTTCCCGGCCGGATCTCCCAACTTCTGGTTGGCCGACGATACATCCAGGGTCGAGTAGGCATCAGCGTGTCAATGAGCACACGATGAGCAGGCAGCAAGTGGCTGCTGCACTTGGAGCATGCGAGTAGTATGCTCCAATGTGTAAGGTCAGGAGTCATCCCGATGGCCGACGCTCTTCAGTTGGTTGAACAAATTCGTTCGGACCTCAGACCCCTGGAGGCGAAAATCTCATGTCACCCTTACCTCAAAGCACTCGAGGAGGGCCGCGTGCAACGTGACTTGCTCAAGGTGTTCGCCGGGCAGCAACACCACATCATCAGCAGTGACCTGCGCAGCATCGCTCTGATCCTCTCCAGGCAAGGTATGCTGCCCAGCCGTCATTTTCTGATGAATGTACTCCAAGGCGAAGCGGCTGCTCTGGATGCGCTTCACGCCTTCACGAGGGTACTGGGGCTCAACCCTGGCGATCTGGAGATTTTCGAGCCCTTGCCGGCGGCACACGCGTACTGCACTTTCGTCGCCTGGCTCGCGCTCTACGGCTCCGATGCAGAACTGGCCGGCGCGTTTCTGATCAACTTACCTGCTTGGGGGGCCAACTGCGGACGGATGCACAAGGCACTCCATGAGAAGTACGGCATTGCGCCGTCGGCGCTTGGCTTCTTCGACCTTTTTGCGAATATGCCCTCTTTCGAGCAGGAAGCTCTATCCATCATTCAGAATGGTCTTGACCGAGGTGTGTCCACACCATTCATCCACCGGGCAGCGCGTATGCTACAGAGCTATGAGCTGATGTTTTGGGACGCCATGGCTGGCGCCGCGGGGATTCCCTGACCGAGCAGAATGGAGTGACGGCGGAGCGATTCACCGAGCATCTGCGCCAAAACGCGGCGGGGACTTGGGAGGGGCACATCGGCACCCGCTTGTGTGGGGGATTGGCGATGGAACGCTTGCAAGCGCCGCGCCATGTCCGTTGTCCACTGTTCGAGAAGTTGGCAATCGCAATGATTTTCGAGGCGCCGGTTTTTCGGGTCGGGTTTTCTCCTAAGTGGGTTCGGATACAATGTTGCGATCTTTGCATCATTCAGGGCCGCTGGAGAAGGGACGACTCGCCGAGCAACCACTGCGGGGGTCGAGTCTCCATCGACACGATTCGTTCAGAAGGGCATCGTGGCTTTGCGCCCGACACCTATTGAGGAGGCTGCATGAGCCTGTTTCGAAACACACTACGGGTCAAGTCTGGCCTATCACAAATCATGTGCTCGACTCCGTTCAGGCCGCCATGGACTCAATGGAGAGCTTCCGTAGTAGCTTGAAATCATCAAGCATCTTGCCCGTCCCCAGAACAACGCAGCACAGCGGGTCATCGGCAATCGAGACAGGAAGTTCTGTTTCTTCACTGATGCGCCTATCCAAGTTCTTCAAGAGCGCTCCACCGCCGGTGAGCACGATGCCGCGATCGCTGATGTCAGCTGAGAGTTCGGGCGGTATGCGCTCTAGCCCCACACGAATGGCATTCATGAGGGTCGACACCCATTCACTCAACGCCTCGCGGACTTCACTGTCGTTCAAAATGACGATCTTGGGTACCCCTTCAACCAGGTGGCGGCCCTTGATTTCCATCGTCAGTGGTTTCTCGAGTGGGAACGCACTCCCGATTTCAATCTTGATCTGCTCGGCGGTACGTTCGCCAATCAGCAAGTTATATTTTCGCTTCACGTAAGTCATGATGGCTTCGTCCATTTGGTTTCCTGCCATACGCAAAGAACGGGCGTAGACGATGCCACTCAGAGAGATCACCGCAATGTCCGTGGTACCTCCGCCAATGTCGATGATCATGCTTCCGGTGGGTTCACTGGTGGGAAGCCCGGCGCCAATCGCCGCCACCATGGCCTGGTCCACGAGATAGACCTCGCTGGCTTTCGCCCGGTAAGCTGAGTCCATGACCGCGCGCCGTTCCACCTGCGTGATCTCCGCGGCCACACCAATCACGATGCGTGGGTGTACCAGCATCTTGCGGTTGTGCGCCTTCTGGATAAAGTAATTCAACATCTTCTCGGTCACTTTGAAATCGGCAATGACCCCGTCTTTCAACGGTCGAATCGCAACTATGTGGCCCGGCGTACGACCCAGCATTTCCTTGGCCTCTTTTCCCACCGCTTCCACCTCACCGGTGTTCTTGTTGATGGCTACGATGGACGGCTCGTTCACCACGATGCCCTTGCCCCGAACATAAACGAGTGTGTTGGCGGTTCCCAGATCGATGGCCAGGTCGCTCGAGAAAAGGCTAAAAAGCGGCCTTAGACTGCGCACGCGCGCCGCGCCGGGATAAAAACCACGAGGTGACATACGGATATTTCTTTCTAAGCTGAGTGAGCAAAAACAGGGTCGTCCACCGAAGTCCTTCAGCCGCAGTCCTCGTCGGCCGAATCCAGTCCACCCCAACAGTGGCTTCAGTTGGGGGCAGCCTCTTGTTCTGCATGATGCTGTTGATCACGTGCGGACAGGTTCGAACCAGCGCGACAAACGGAAGGATATCGCAAAATCGATGGATCACCATCCCAAGCCAAGAACAGCCTACTGCGATTGTATATCTCAATTGTTGCGGGCGGAGTTTGTCGAAAACTAGCTTTCCCCGGTCAGTCGCCAGTTCACGAGCCTCAGCGCAGCCCAGCAGCCCAGCGATGTCAACAGGGCCAGGATCAGACGGTTACGCGCCAACTTCGTCACGTGCTCTTGGCCAACCCCTTTACGTTGGCGCCTCATGAGCGTCGGACCTTTGCTCGGCTCTGCCATGCTTCGGGAGGCAAGTTGGAACAGATCCAATTCCTTTTGGGACACGTCTCAGTTCAAACCACCGAACGCTACCTTGGCTGCAAACAGCGGATTCGATCAGCCGTCAATGATCGCATTGGCATCGAGCCAAATCCTTGAGCTGGGTACGCGGTTGTGGAAGGGTTGCCGACCAACCGCCCAGTGACGAGCCGATTCCGGGATTGTGAATGCTATTGACAGGGTCAGCGTATCAACCCACACTCCGCAGTGCTGCAGAATTACGAGATAATTGCAGCTTCAAACCAGACCGGCATCGACACCACCTGGTCCAGAGAGTACGACTATGCTCAGACCTACCATGAAGCACAATTCTCGTCCACGACGGTGAAGGAACTGATCACGGAATTCGAAAGCGATCGCGGCGCAAAGGCGGACGCCAGCAAGGAATACATTCGCAATTACTAAGTAGGCGATCGCTCTCCCGAACTCAAACCGTTCTGGTCGCAGTACATTCGTGCGTTAGGAAATCACACAGCCAAGGCATTTGCTGCCTGCGTATGCTCCGCTGGTAAGTAAGTCACACTCTGGCTGGTCGAGCTGGGGGTGACCGTCTTCGCAGGCAGTTGCTCAAAGGCGTGCCGGATCGTCCGGGCACGGTGCGCATGCGTCGCGAAGCTCCGCTAGGTGGGCGGCCCTCTGGCGAGCCCCGCTTTCTCGATTGCCTTAGGAGCGGCGCTCGGCCTAGACTAAGACTAGAAGATGTTCTCCTACCTCGGGCGAGGGTCCCTCCATGAGCGGCGACCACGTTTTCCACATCGGTGACAGGATCGTTTACCCTAACCACGGCGTCGGAATTATCGACCAAATCAGCAGCCGGACCATGGGAACCACGG
>Ga0116126_1000611_pt1 | contig 25412 bp, 25 predicted proteins | sample June2015DPH_16_5_FD_89730 | JGI IMG/M metagenome (GOLD analysis project Ga0116126, IMG submission 89730) | Peatland microbial communities from SPRUCE experiment site at the Marcell Experimental Forest, Minnesota, USA - June2015DPH_16_40 | ecosystem: Environmental > Terrestrial > Soil > Wetlands...
CGAACGACGCCGCTTCCCAGACCGCGCCTTCGGCGATTTCGCCGTCGCCGAGGAGGACGTAGGTGTTGTAATTGAGATTGTCCAGACGCGCAGCCAGCGCCATGCCGGCACCGACGCTCAAGCCCTGGCCCAGCGAGCCGGTCGCCACGTCCACAAAGGGCAGGCGCGGCGTCGGATGACCTTCAAGGTCGCAGCCGAATTGGCGGAGTTTCAACAGCTCGCTCACCGGGAACAAACCGGTTTCCGCCCACGCGGCATAAAGCAGTGGCGCGGCGTGGCCTTTGGAAAGGATGAAACGATCGTTGTTGTAATAGTGCGGATTCTTCGGGTCGTAACGCATGTGGCCGAAGAACAGCGTGGCCACCACGTCCGCCGCCGAGCAGCACGAAGTTGGGTGTCCGCTGCCCGCCGCGGTGGTTGAGGTGATCGAGTGAATCCGCAATTGATTTGCGATGCCCTTCAGTAATTCAATGTCCGTGTCAATCATGGAACAGAAAGTCTAGGTGAAGGATGGCAAAAGCCAAGAATGAAAATTGAAAAAAAGCGGATCACTGCGGCAGGACGTGGCCGGGGACTGAACAAGTCGGCAGCACACCGACAGCATTGATCGTATAGGTGCCGCCGGAAGGGCAAACCGGGAAAACCAAGTTGGAGAAATACGGCAACAGGTCCTGGGCGGACGGAATGGCATCGGCAGTTTTGTCGTTTTCCAAAGCCCATTGCTGTTTGGCCGCGTCAATTTGCCGGAGATTGTTGATGCAGGTGTTGAGCTGGGCGGCCGGCGACATTGCTTGTTCCGCCGTTGCCTCGGTGACGGTGGCGGCTTGCTGATTTTCCGCCTGCATTGCCTGCAACTGCTCCTGCTGCTGTTGCAGGGTATTATGCGCCGTCTCCACCTGCTGGGTCAGCTTCTGGTTTTGCTGGCGCGATTGGTTGATTTCGTTTTGCAGTTGGGCAAATTTCTGGGTTAAACCCTGGTTTTCGGCGCGCAGCCGGGCGTTCTCCGTGCTCAACGTGGCGACACTGGAACTTTTGAGCTGATCCAGATCCGACTGCAACTGCGCGACCTTCTGTTGCGACTCATGCAACTGGACGAGCGCCGCATCCTTTTGCCGGTTGGCCAAAAAGAGAAAAACTTCCGTGGCCAAAAGTGCCGCCACGCAACACCAGAGAACCCAGTTTTTAAGTTTCATGGACAAGCTTCTTTTCGCCCTTCCGCGCACTGCCGTCAAACACGAAATCGTATAAAAATCTATTGCAATTTCACTCCGCGAACCGGCACGGTGAACCGGTGCGGCAGTCGCACTGGCTGGCCGGGCCGTAGCTGGCCGCTGCCGGCCAGCAAAGGCTGGTACGCGAGGCGGGGGTCGAACCCACAACCTTCGGCTCCGGAGGCCGACGCTCTATCCAATTGAGCTACTCGCGCAGGGCAAACCTACAATACGCACCCGCGCGCCTTTGCTCAAATGGAATCTGCAAATTGCAGCGGCACATTGTGAGTGTCGCCGTTTGCCCGGCGGTCACAGACCGCCGCTGCAAAACACTCACTGCCTTTGCGCACAAGAACAAAAAGGGACGGCGCGAGGCCGTCCCGATATCAACTAGGTCACCCCGCAGATTATTGTTTCGGCGGAGCAGCGGGCGCATTCGTGCTCCCGGCTTTTTCGTTGCCCGGAGGCGGGCCGCCGGGATGGATCCTGTGTGGTCCCATGGGAGACGTTTTTTGCCACTTATCAAATTGCTCCGGCGTAAGGACGGCTTTCATCTGCTGGGCCGTTTCTTCCACGACAACCTTGCGTTTGGCTTGCCGGGCATCCTGCGACAGGGTGGTGTCGTTGCGCAAATCGAGCATTTTCTGCCTTTGCGTGTCCATGATGGATTGCACTTTCGGTTTCTGGTCGGCCGTCAGGTTGAGTTGTTCCGCCATGCGCTCAAAACCGGCGCGCGATGGCTGACCAGCGGGCGGAGCGCCTGCGGGCGGAGTGGAAGACGGCTTGTTGGTGTCATCCGCGCGCAAGGCCGGACTCCACACCAGCAAACTGCCCACGGCCAATGCCGCGATTAACATTGTTTTATTTGCTTTCATAATTCTTTGTCGTGGTTTGTTTTTCAATTTCGCCGCGCCATGATGACGCGGTTCACTACCTGTCAGACGCCCATCATAACAAGAGGTTACAATCCGCGCAACACTTTCATCGCCGCGCTGACCGTCTTTTCAACGTCCGCCGGACTGTGCGCCGTGGAAATAAAACCCGCCTCGAATTGCGATGGCGCCAGATAAATTCCTTCGGCCAGCATCCCGTGAAAATACCTTTTAAACCGTTCGCGGTCGCTCTTCATCGCGGCGGCGAGGTTCCAGACCGGCCCGCCGGTGAAATAGGCACAGAACATCGAGCCGCAGCGGTTGAACGTCACGGGCACATCCGCCGATTTTGCGGCGTCTTTCATCCCGGCTTCGAGTTGTCTGCCCAGTGTTTCGAGCCGGGCATAGGCATCTTTTTCGGAGGGCGGAGTTTGGCTTTCCAAGCCCGCCACAGATTTGTTGCCCCAAATGGGACGTTCGCTTCGCGAATTATGGTCACGACGCCCTGACTTGATTTCGGATTTCTTTTCCGGGGCTTGCGGAGCTCGCCCCTCCGACAGCAATTCGAGCGCCGCAATACCCGCCGCCAGCGCCAGCGGATTGCCGCTCAACGTGCCCGCCTGGTAAACCGGCCCCAGCGGCGTGAGCAAATCCATGATGTCCGCCCGCCCGCCGAACGCGCCGACGGGCAGCCCGCCGCCGATGATTTTGCCGAGGCAGGTCAAATCCGGCTTGTTGCCGAACCGTTCCTGCGCGCCGCCAGGCGCAAGCCGGAATCCGGTCATCACCTCGTCGAAAATCAGCAAGGCACCGTTTATCTGCGTGATTTCGCGCAAAAATTCCAGGTAGCCCGGCTTCGGCAGATACAATCCGGCATTGCCCGGCACCGGCTCGACGATGATGCCGGCGATTTCATTTTTGTTCGCGACAAACGCGGCCTTGACTGCGTCCGCGTCGTTGAACGGCAGAACGATGGTATGCTGGGTGAACGCGGCGGGCACCCCGGCGCTGTCGGGATGACCAAACGTGAGCGCGCCGGAACCGGCCTTGACGAGCAGTGAATCCACATGACCGTGATAACACCCGTCGAACTTGATGATTTTGTCGCGCTTTGTGAATCCACGTGCCAGACGAATTGCGCTCATGCAGGCTTCCGTTCCCGAATTGCACATGCGCACCTTTTGCACGCTGGGCACCAATTCGCAGATGAGTTTCGCCATCGTGACTTCAAATGGATTCGGAATGCCGAAACTCGTGCCGTGGTCGGCAGCGGCCTTGATGGCGGCAATGATTTTGGGATGCGCATGGCCGAGAATCGCCGGCCCCCAGGTGAGGACGTAATCGATCAACTCGTTGCCATCCACATCCCAAACGCGCGCGCCCCTGGCGCGGTGGACAAAGAACGGCTGGCCGCCGACGGCGCGGAACGCGCGCACGGGCGAATTGACGCCTCCGGGAATGTATTTCAACGCCTCGGCGAAAAGTTTTTCGGATTTGGCGCGCGACATCATAGGTTCAAATTAACAACAAAAACGCAAAGACACAAAGAAGAACGGAATTAACTGATTAATCGCCATGCGTCTCAAAGAAGCCGAACCGGAAAGCAAACTGGTGTAGTTCCTCTTAGTGCGAGGCGCCCCAACTGCCATCTTCTGTTTCTTTTGCAGAAGCCGTTTTACCTGAGGCGTAAAGGCTCAATAATTTCAAGCTATTTGCAGCTGTTTCTTTTTGGCCAGTTATCCATGCAAGGGCACGCGCGATTTGTGCCATTTCGCATGCTTGCGGAAACTGACCGGCTTGAGCGTACGCAGCGGCAAGGGTTCCAATGATTGTTGGTTGTGTGCCATAAGTCAGTATAACAGCTTTGGTAGCAAGCTGCACAGCTTCTTTTCCATTGCGCAATTCGGGTTTGTCGGCGGTCGCGAGAATCCGGGCCAGATTGTTCAAGACCACCGGGTTGTTGGAATCCATACTCAGAGTATTACGGTACTGCTGGATGGCTTCTTCGATCTTTCCCTCCGTCTTCAGTTGAGCGGCGAGTCGGGCTTGATTCATAACTTCCGGTTGACTGGCGAATGTTACGGCGTTTTCCGCCCGGAAAGAAATGCCCGAAAAACTGGGCACATCGCCGGCCTGCACCTCCCGCGGGTTGGCGGGTTGTGTGTTGTATTGCACCCGGGAAAAAACCCTTACGACGTAATAATCTTGAAAAGGAAGCTTTCCGGTGGCGAAAGGAACAGGCCCCCAATTTGCCCCATAGAATCCTGCAGCTCCGTTTTCTGTGCCGCCCATCAGATTCATCCATGAAGATGGCGCGTATTGTAAGTGTTCAACCCACCCCACACTGCCTGGTGGAAGCATGGTATAAATACCGATTTCTGGGACAACGACGGTGTCCCCCGGTTGAAGCAATGTCCGTTCGACATCTATTGGCAGCCCGCCGAGTTTTTCCATGTAGTATTGGAACGCATGCCCTTCAAACCATAGTTGGTGGCTTGTGGATTTATATTTTAAGGTGATTTGTTCCGCAGCGGTTCTGGCCGAGTTGGCCAATTGGTAGTCAGCCATTACAATGCTCAATGTAATGGCCGCTGCTGGAATTAGCGGCCACAGTAACCAACCATTCGCCACAGAGTTTCCTCGTGTCGCCTCCAATCGTCGCACGAGAAGAATCGCCACTGCTGGAACGACAGGGAGAAAACTCCTGACATTCACTGTCCAGTTCAAAACCGTCGCAAAATAGATTACGCCGATGATCCAGAGGGCCAATGTTATTGTAACTGCGTCCCGTCGCCGCCAAGTTTCTGCCACAACCAGCAACAACAAGTGCAAGCCACCCGCCGTCAATAACACCGCTTGTATCAGGAAATCCCAGTGTTTCATCAGGTTGAGGTCGGGAGCCATGCACATCAAGCCAAGATTGTCACACAGCCGAAATGTCAGCAGCAATGCTCCGAGAATTACCATGCCACCGGCCAACAACACGCGGCGTCGCCACAGTAACGGTGCAAAAAAAAGCAACGGCAGCAAGCTGCCTCCGGCAAAGGCCAGACCGATGATTCCACTTGCTTTCCATCCGCCGGGGAACCCGACATGGGTTGTTTGAGCATAATGTACCGCGGCAAAGAACAGCCCCTTTCCGTACATTCTGGCTGTAATCAGTTCATAACCAGCCAGCATAAACACTGGCACTGTGAGTCCCAGCAACCCCCACCCCAACTTGCGGGTTCTGAGAATGCTCAAGATCGGTAACAGGGGCAGTAATGTGATTGCGCTGTATTTGGTCAATACCGCCAAGCCTGCAAGAACTCCAGCTCCGATGAATTGCCACCGGCTTTGCCCGTTTCCCAAGGCCCGCTCCCAAAGCACGAGCGTCCAAATCCAGAAAGTCAACATGAGTATATCGCACATCAGCGTCGAGCTTGAAACCAGGAATGCCGGCGTGAACATCGCGATCACGGTGGCCAGCAACGGCCGTTGACACCACATTTGGGCCAGGGAATAAACACCCAGGGCGGCCAGGAAAGCGACGACCAGGCAGGCAAGGTGCAGGACCATTTCGTTCCAACCAAACAAGGAGGCCACCCCCGCCAGAAAGTAGGACAGGAGCGGCGGGTTATAATTTGCCATCCACATGGGGATCGCCGACCCCCACCAGTTCACCTGGCAACCAAAAAAGTCCGCTGGATGCTTTTGAATCCATTCCGCCGCCCAAACGAAGAGCGCGTCATCCGTATGGATGGCCTTGTTGATAAACGGGCCAAGACACACAACCAAGATGAACCCAATCACGACGCGGGGATGCGCTGAAATCCAGGCTTTCTTCAAATTCACCGGTTGTGATTCAGTATCCATGGAAACGGCGAAACGTTACCGGCTTGTCAGTTGACAAACAATCTTTGAAAGATGGGGGAGGGAAAAACAACACGAGTCTGGTCCGGCCGATTTATCCGCGTTGGCTCTTATGCGCGCACGGGCGAATTGACACCGCCGGGAATGTATTTCAACACCTCGGCGAAAAGTTTTTCAGATTTAGCGCACACAGAATTATTTTCGAAAAAACGTCTCCTGCAACGAACCTTTGTCAGTGCGGATGACCGCACCCGGGCTGATGTTATGCCGCGCGAACCAGCCTTGCGGCACTTCGAGCACGAATTGCACGTTGGCGGATTGCGAAGGAATGCCCGTCTCGTCGTGCGGTTTCATGTTGATAATTTCGAGAATGACGCCTTCCGGCGAAATGTAAGCCGCAGACAATGGCACAAAACAATTACGCATATAGAAACTGCGCGGTTCGGCGTCAGGAAACACGAAAATCATCGCCGTGTTTTCAGGCATATTTGTGCGGAACATCATACCCGTAGCGATTTGCACCTGTGCGCGCGCAATTTCCGTGACTAATTCCTGGTCGCCCAACCAAACGTTGACCGTGGGCAGTATCGACTGCGCATGGAGTAAATGGCCGTAAACCGGATCAACGGCGTTGGGATCGGGCGGCGCTTGGGACGGTTTGCCACAACCCGCAAAGACGCCTACCGTCATTAACAGCAACACCAAATGTTTTGTCAGTTTCACGCCGCCAGCTTGCGGAAAGCCGCCGCCGTTTTCAATCAAACGTTGCAGCCGGCAAAAGCCGCTGGTTTGCCGGACAACCGCGCTTGCGCGGACGGCAGCCAGCTACTAATGTCCCTTTGGCTGCGCCCGTAGCTCAGTTGGATAGAGCATCTGCCTTCTAAGTCCTAAATGGGCGTTGGCTATGATTAGCAATGCTTGATTCCATCAATGTTTGCAAAGGTTTCCTCGCTTTTCACTTTAACTGCCATTAGCTATTTTTTGCCATAAAAATGGCACTCAGTATAGAAAACAAGTATAGAAAATCCTGCGGCTTTTGACTTCTCACTGCGCCCCGCGAATTGGCTCACGCACCTGCACGCCCGCGCCATAACCGATCAGTTTTCCAGTCCGGCAAGTTGTCGCCATCTCTTGAACATCTGATCCACAGTGGTTATCTCATTGCGTTGCATTGCCAGAAGTTTCTGCCAAAACGGATCGTTGGCGCTTTCAGCGCAGCACGCTTCCGCAACGAAGGCCTTGAAAATGGCTTCGACAGTTGAACCTTCCCCTTGCCGCGTGGTTGCGCCGGTTTCGAGAAGCCTAGCAATCTCTACACGATAGCGGCTCGGCTCAATTGATTCGATAATGTTGTCCGGTGCGATTCTCCACGTTGGGAACTTTTGGCGAATCGCGTCTGCGACCTTGTTCGGGAGTTGGAAACCGTGCGAACCGTCATGCCCTGAACCGTCCTGATTCACGGAGCAAATCTCTGTGCCTCGTTTGAAGATATGCAAATGATGCTGCGCCTGTGCAAAACGAGGAGTGTGGTGTGTCGCCGAATACGGACCGCCAAGCGGTTCGCCGCGGTGGCGTGCTTCTTGAAGCAACTGAACGTCTTCGTTGCTCGTCACCGTGATTGTGACCGCGAATTCGTCAACCTGAAATTCGATGCTTTCCACATCCGGGAGAATCGCACCCTTGGGTCGTCACGGCAAGAGTTCTGTAAGTAGTACAATCGCAGTTTCCCTCGGTGAATCCTTAAAGGCAAGAAACGGGCGAAGCGAGCACTGTCAATCGAGGTGTGAGGGTGTGGGGGACACCGACATTGACAGGCGCAGCGGAGCCGTACATTGCGCCGAAGGCGATTCACCGGGAAACGCAATGGGCATGGATGAGATTAAACCCGAATGCTATGACCGCGATTTTGTTTCTGCACTTCCTCGTGGGAGACTGAATGTGTGAATCGTCGCATGACAGCATCGGCAACTCGGCTCATGTCCTGGCCGGGATATTTCTCCACCAGAAATTCCTTCACCTGCGCCGTCATGTCCTCCGTCCAAATCTGCAACGCCTGCCGTTGTTCTTGTGCAAACACCTTCAATACCTCCATTGCATTCCAGCCGCGGTTCCAGATTTCGTTCGTGCCACGCGCCGGGAAATGCTCCACCACCGCATATTCCGCCCCGCCTGTGATGGGACGGTGGCAAAGGCAAATGTTGTCCATCAGATCAACGCTTTTGTGCCATTGCCCATCGTCGTCAACTTGGATGATATTCTCTTTGGGTGTTGGTTTTGCTGCGGCCATGTTCGCTGCCAGTGTTGATTTGGCAATGTTCCGCTCCAGCCGTTCAACCGCCTCGCGGCTGGCGGGAAATTGTTTCAGGTGTTCGGCAAAATGCTGGCTGGCCTCGGCGTGGGCTTGTTCCTCCAGCACCGTCGGTCGGCGGTCATCAAATCGGTTGCTCATATTGGCCTCATTGAGTTCCCAAGAGTTTTAGCAATTCCGCGCGCGGCACCAGCAGCTTGCCGCGCAAGGCCCGGCACACTTTGAGTTTACCACGCTGGATGAGCCGGTAAACGCTGAAATAATTCACGCCAAGCAGGTCGGCAGATTCCTGGACGGAATAGGCCAACCGCTCGGTTGGCGTGACGGCGGGCTGTTCTTCGGTTTTGGGGATGGGTTCCATACGTTCCTCCTTTTACGGGTGTTTCACAGTTACGATGAGCGAGAAAATGAAGCCAACGGCAACACGAGACCGCGTTTGGCGTTATGGATGTAGCGAAGAATGGCGTCTTGAATTGGCCGGCCTGAATCCAATTGGGGATATAAAGCGTCCCTGGGCACGCCCAATACGGCGGCCAGCCAGGTGACTTGGAAGTCATGGACATAAACCGTGCCGCCTTCGATCTTGGAAACGCCGCTGCGTGAGATGGCCCAGCCGGTCCGTTGTAACCGGCCCGCCAAGCCCTCCTGCGACCAGTCACGCTGGTTGCGGAACTTGCTGACCTGTCGGCCAACGATGTTTAGCGTCTTCTTCACTTCCCAACCGGCCATTTTAGCAGTGCCGCCAGTCCGGCGTTAGGGAGTAGGTGCCAGTTAAAATCACCTTCATGGGGCAGCGTTGGCGTTTCTGTTGTCGGCACATGGCTTCGAGTCTCCTTGTTTCTTGCAATGTCAACGGTCAAAATCGTTGGCACAAAACCACTTCCAAGGCGGAACAATCCACGCCTTGGGAAATTTATTTAAGTATGGGGTCATCAAGCCGACCGCAAACCGGCGGTCAAACTCTCACCAATGAAGCCTCAATTGAGGGAATTTCAGGTATCCTACCTGGCCTAAGAAGGCGACAATTTGACAAAATGCCGGGATTGGCGTTCACAAAAAAAGCAAAGCACGGCCATGCAATGTGACGGCAAGGGACAGTGCGTGACAAGAGGATGTAGCAGGCGATGCGCGAGCATCGCCACGCTGCCTGGCGCGGCAGCCAGAGCGCCTACAAAGCAGGCCAGCGACGTTTGCCCACGCAACGCGGCACAAAGGTTCGGACGCCGTTCCGACAAACCAGCAATCCACTCCTAGAAGCGGTCTTTACAAACGAACGCAAACCCATGACGTAGCACGCGGCGAGGAACGGACGAATCACCGGCAAACGACCGGCGCGATTTCGTTTTCCTGTCCGGTTGGTGACGACGAACGGCACGACGTTCGGAGCGGACACTCTAACTGAACTGCTTTGCGTCCGCTCCGGTCGGCGGGACGGTCGGCGCTCACGAACCGGCTAAATTTTGATGAAGCGAAGCAGGCGTGTTGCTGGCATTGGGCTTGCCGATTTAGCAACGCACCATGCCAGTAACGTGCCTGCGAGCGTTCCCTCCGCCAATCAGCGGCAAAGATTCGGGCGCGAATGCGTTCAATGTTCCGTCTCGGCTCAAGCAATGGCGTCGTTTCGGTTCCGGCGACTGCCGGTTTATTGAACGATCAATGTCCGTTGCCATCAGTTCAACCATGCCAATACCAGCTTGACCAGATATGGCAGCGCCAAAGCGATGATGATAATGAACCAGTAAAACTCTCGTTTCGAGAGCCTCAGCGCGATTTTAGTTTTTAGTTTCACGCTCTAATTACTGAGCGTGCTTGTGCAAACTGATGGCCAGCCTTTGGCTGCCTCAATGGACGTTGTAAACGTTTACATTTTCACTCTCCCTGGCTGTCGGTGGCGGGCAGCGCCGGGCACTTCGTCCCGGCAGCGCGCAGCCACGGACAGGCGGGCGACTGCCCTTCATCTACCAGCGAAGCAGGCGCGTGCGAGGCAGGTCGCTGGCCGGCTTTGGCCAAGCGCCCTGACCGCACGGGCCTGCGTGCTTTTTCCAAACGCGACTGCGCTCAACGTTCGGGCAGCCGGAGTCCTGGCTGGCCGTCGCCTGACGTGTTCTTGCTCCGTCCGCCTTGGCTTGGTGCTGGCGGCGTTGAGGCATGAGCGGTGGCGCGTTTGACCCGCCTGGTTCCTCGCCGCTTGGCGCCTCCGTTGCCGCCAGCCGTCCAGCGATTCAAGCACTCGCGCAAACGCGCCGGACTCACCGGCACTCCGGCGGCCTTCAATTCATCCACCAGTTGCTTGCTGCTCCATCCCTTGCGTTGCAACGCCAGCAACCGCTCGCGCAACGGCTCCAATACGTCACCGGCGGTTTTCCGCTTTTTGGGCGGTTCGCGTTCCGCCAGTTGCGTCAGCTTTTTCTCCAGCGCCGCGTAATCCAGTTTTGCGGCAATCTGTGTGTAATCAATGCGTGTGCTCATAATGTTTGGTTTGCTCCTTTCTCTGGCCGGTGATGCGTCCACCCATCTAGGCGTGCCGGGTCATGCCTGTCCGTTTATTGGCAGGCAACCCTGTGACCTGGCTTCGCTCATTTCTATGGCGTTTCATCCGACCGTTGTTCGGCTCGCCTTCAACTTTTTTGTCGAACGCCCGATGGCCCGGCGGCGAGCGACTTCTTCACCGGCCTGGGGCGGGGTAAGTGTCATGGCACTTCTACGGTTTCCCTTCTCAGAAACCGCCGCTTCATTTCCTGCGGACTTGCAGCAAATGGTTCGGCGCTTCTGTGCCTGCTTACCGGATAATCCATAGCATTAAACGGATGTCAGGTTGCGCTCGCTTGGGCGCAATCGGTTCTGAACTTCGTGCTACCGTTCCAGGCATGAACGTCATCTTATCGGGGAATGGGCAATCAGGTTGTAACGGTTTCATTGCAACCTGTCGGATGGTGTTGACGTAAAAATCGAGTCATGTTTAGCGGCATACCACAGAAGAATCGGGCGGGGGCGGAGACGTATTTTGATGAGCACCTGTCCCATAACGATTATTACACCCAGGCTGAAACGGAACATGGCCATTGGATTGGTGCCGGCGCTGAATGGTTGGGCTTGCAACCAGGTGATGTCGTTACCCGTGAAACGTTCCTGAAATTGTGCGATAACCAGCATCCAGAGACGGGGGAACAGTTGACACCGCAGCAGTTCCGGGAACGCCGGATTTATTTCGACTTCGTGTGTTCGCCACCCAAGTCCGTTTCGATTCTGGCGGTCACGATGAATGACCGGCGTATCATTGAGGCGCACAAGGAGGCGTCTGGAATCGCGCTTCGGGAACTGGAACAATTCGCCGCCACAAGGATTCGGAAAGGGGGCATCGAGGAAGGTGACCGGGTCACTGGCAATCTAGTCGGCGCGGCTTTCCTGCACACTTCCTCCCGTGCCCTTGACCCGCAATTGCACACGCATTTTGTCCTGTTCAACTGCACCTGGGACAAAACGGAACGGCGTTGGAAGGCGCTTCAGACCGGCGACATGTTCGGCGCGCTCAATTACGGCACGGCAGTCTATCGCAATGAACTGGCCAAGCGTCTCCACCGGATTGGTTACTCCACCCGACGCACGGGTTCGGCTTTTGAAATCGAAGGGGTCGAGGCCAAGTTTATTGAACGGTTCTCGAAACGGTCGCAGCAACGGGATATGGCGGTCAAACGACAGGAAGCCAGGCTCGGTCGCAAGCTCACCAAACAGGAGGTCGCCCATGTCGTCCATCAGTCCCGGCCCAAAAAATTGAAGGGCGCTTCGGATGAACAGGTGCGTCAACAACAACTCGGTGAGATCGGCTTTTTCGAGAAGCGCTCCTTACGGAGTGTCACCAGCGCCGCCGATGGCGTCGCTAAACCTTTTGCTCAACACATTGGCACGGATGAGGCCGTGGCACATGGCGTTGCACATGTTTTTGAACGCCAGTCGGTCGTCCCGCGACATAAGATTTTGGAGGCTGCCTTGGTCAAAGGCTGCGGCCAATTGGATTTGGACCAGCTTAAAAGCGAACTTAATGGGAAGACGAACCTCGTCCGGGTTGGTTCGGAGGTTTCGACACGGGAGATTCTGACCAAAGAGCTTTATCTGATTCGCAGCGTCAACGCCGGGGTCGAGGCCGTTGCTCCCATCACCAGCCGGTATGAACCACCGGCACGTCTCGGCCTGGACCAGCGCAAGGCTTTGGAACACGTTCTCACCAGCCCCGACCAGTTCACCGGCTTCCGTGGCCTGGCCGGTTCAGGCAAAAGTACCGCCCTGGTCGAACTGGCCACCGCACTCTGCCACCGGGGTTATGATTCCGTTTTCTGTGCTCCTACTGCTTCCGCCGCCGACACGCTCCGCAAAGAGGTGTCCTATCTGGCCAAGACCATGACGTTGCAAAAACTGCTGGCCGATCCACAGGCGCAGTCCCGGCTCTCCCCCGGTTCGGTTATTGTCCTGGATGAGGCCGGGGCCGTCGGTCTGGATGACATGGCCAAAGTGTTCGAGTTGGCCCGTCTCAGGAATTGCCGGGTGATTATGTCCGGCGACACCGGCCAGCATTCCTCCGTTCCCAAAGGCGATGCCCTTCGCATTCTCGAACAGTATTCCAATTACCAATTCAGCGAACTGACGACCATCCGCCGGCAGAAACCCGAAGTTTTCCGGCAAATTGTCAAACTGGCCGCCGACAAACGAACCGATCAGGCGTTTGCCAAACTCATGGAGCTTGGCGCGGTCAGTGAAGCGCCGACGGATGACGGTCAGCTTTATCAAAAGGCGGCTGATGCGTATTTGTCGGCCACGAAGCAAGGCAAGTCGGCATTGCTGGTCTCGCCCACCTGGGCGGAGATTGAGGCCGTGACCGAGAAGGTGCGGGAAACGTTGAAAACCGATGGTGTGGTCAGCCCGGATGAACAGGTGTTTCCCGTCTTTGATTCGCTTTCGTGGACGGAAGCACAAAAGAAAAATGCCAGCCAATATGAACCCGGCCAGCGCCTGCGTTTTGTCCGCAAGACCCGGAAATTTGACCGGGGCGAGACGGTCGAGGTTGCCGCCGTTGTTGAAAACGGTTTGCGTGTCCGCCGGGCCGATGGGACGGAAATGGATTTTATCCCCGCCAATGCCGCCAGCACCTTTGATGTCGGGGAAGCCAGTGAACTGAAAGTTGCCACCGGCGACTGGCTCCTGCTTCAGGCCAATCACGGCAAGGAATTCATCAACGGGGAGCGCGTCCAGGTGCGGGAGATCCAAAACGGCCGCATTTCGTTGACCGATGGTCGCCAACTCCCCGCCAGCTTCAACACGTTCACGCACGGCTACGCCGTCACGTCGCATTCGTCTCAAAGCAAGACGGTGGATGAAGTGTTGTTGGTCGCCTCCTCGCGTTCTTTTGCTGCCGTCAATCGCGAACAGTTCTACGTTTCCATCTCCCGTGGCCGCGAGCGTGTCCACGTATTCACCGATGACACCGAATTGCTCGCCCGCCGTGTCACTGATTCGCACGAACGCAAAGCCGCCGTCGAACTCGAAGCCCTTCGCGATGAACTGGCCAGACTCGGTTTCGTTCGCAAGGAATCGCTGGAAGAAAAAGACACGACGCCGGCGGTGAGGACCATGCGCCAGCACCGTCCCACGCGGTTCACCCGTCTCTCACCCGTTCAACGGTTGACGCAGGTTGTCGAAGAAATCACCCGCTGGCTCGGGGATGTGTTCCAGCCCGGCCAGATGTTGGCGCACGGTCACAAGGATGAAGCCGTTGTCGAAAAAGTCGAACCGGTGGGCGCCGTGAAGCAAACCGGAAAAATTGAGCCAGCCGAGTCCCTAAAGCCAACCGAATCAATCAAACCAGCGCCTACCGTCAGAGAAGCGCGCCTGCAAAGAGAGGCTACTCGCCGCAAATTGGGTCGTGGCATCACCTCGCCCGGCGATGCCGGCCATTCTCATTCCCATGGCATCGGCGTTTAATTTCTCATCCATCAACCATCAACCTCAACCAACCTATGTCCATGAACTTCCTAAAAGACGATTGTTTCCAGCCCACTGAAATGCATTGCTTCAGTATCGAGTTCCATTTCGAGGGACGGCGGCGCGGTTTCCACACCAGCCAGTTGATTGAATACACCCTTGAACCCAACCCCGAGGCCGACGATGCCAAGGATGCGCCGCCGGACAAACTGGCTTTTGCCTTTTCCACCGCCGACGTGGTCGTCCTGGGGTGGCGGCTCGGGCGCATTGCCGATTATCTGCGTGAAAATAAACTCACCGCCATCTGCACCCTCCCCAAACGTTACAGCGACCTCGACCGCAACAAGCCTTTTATCGCCTCCATTAAAATCGAGCCGGTCGACAAAGGATAAAAATTTTGTATCACTGGAACTTCATGTGCAACGTCAAACCGCATCATAAACCTCGGTAGCCCAATGATTGCGAATTCTGATTAAGTCGTTGAATAGGTGACCCGCTCAGGAAAAACCAAATCGGCCAACGTCCGATATTCGTACTTCATCAAGAGCTGGACGAAGCAACGAAAACTATTGGCCAATCCTGGCGGCGAAAAAAATGTCCGACGCAATGGCTTGAACTCAGAAAAAATGGCAAATTTGGTCGTAGCTGTTCACGAAATTAGCTTGTCTTAAAGCCCGATTTGCTGGATAAGTTAGGGCGAAATGAAGCCTCCGCAAGTTGTGAAGATTGCCTGTCTGCTGATTGCTCTGGCGTTGCCTGTCACGGGGCAGGCGCAATTCACCTTTACAACAAATGACGACAATACAATCACCATTACGGACTATACCGGTTCCAACGGCGTGGTAACGATTCCCGGCTCCATAGGAGGCCTGCCCGTTGTCAGCATTGGCGACTGGGCTTTTTATGCTGCCAGCGTCACCAACGTCTTGATTGCCGACAGCGTCACCAGCATCGGGGATGGGGCATTCTTTGACTGTGAATCGCTGACCAACGTCACGATCGGCAGCAGCGTCACCAACATTGGGGATTGGACATTCGCTTTCTGCCCCAGCCTGACAAGTGTCTGTTGTCGCGGGAATGCGCCCAGTCTTGGAGGTGGCAATGTGTTCTACGGCAACTTGGCCACGATGTATTATTTGTCAGGAGCCACCAACTGGGGGCCGCTGTTCGATGGTCATCCAGCCGTGCTGTGGAATCCGAATGTGCCATTCACTTACACAATAAACAGTGACGGCATTACTCTCACCATCACAGGATACACTGGTTCTGATGGAACAGTAATAATACCAAGCAATATAAATTTCCTGCCGGTTACTAGCATCGGGGATTTTGCGTTCATTGACTGCTTTATCCTGACGAGTGTCACGATCCCTAACGGTGTAACCAGCATCGGGGAAGATGCGTTCTATAACTGCTACTTCCTTGCCAGCGTCACGATCCCTGACGGCGTGACCAACATTGAAGACGGTGCATTTATTGACTGCTGGCCCCTGACCGACGTTACGATCCCCAACAGCGTCATCAGCATTGGGGATTATGCATTCTGGAATTGCTTTGGCCTGACCAACATCACGATCGGCACCAATGTCACCAGCATTGGAATCACCGCTTTCTATAACTGCTACAAGATGACTAGCATCACGATCCCTAACAGCGTGACCAACATTAAAAACGGCGCGTTCGGTAACTGGGAGAGCCTGACCAACGTTACGATCCCTAACAACGTTACAAGCATCGGTTACGGGGCGTTCTATAACTGCACCAGCCTGACCAGCGTCTATTTTCAAGGTAACGCTCCGACCCCCACCAATGATTTATCTGTTTTTGCAAATGACAACAATGTGACGGCCTATTATTTGCCGGGGACCACGGGCTGGGGCGCGAGCTTTGACGGTCTTCCGACAGCGTTAGGGTTCCTTCCATACCCGGTAATTATAAACAGCCCCAGCTTTGGCGTGCAGACCAACTGTTTCGGTTTCACCATCGCTTGGGCAACTAACATCTCTGTTGTGGTCGAAGCCTGCACGAATCTGACCAATCCCGTTTGGCAACCGGTGCAAACCAACATGCTCACGACTGACTCGGCCTATTTCAGCGATCCGCAATGGACGAATTATCCCAGCCGCTTCTACCGCCTGCGTTCACCATGAGGTTAACATACCGTGAAAAATGCCAATATTTTCGTAGATGTTGACCTGACGCTGGTGGATGCGAGTGGCAAGCTGTTGGATGGAGCACGGGAGGGATTGCAACGACTCAAAGACGAGGGTTGCCACCTGTTTCTCTGGAGCACAGTCGGTGTCGAGTATGCGCGCACCGTGGCAGCACGCCATCACCTCACCGATTTGTTCGAGGGATACGTTTCCAAACCGGACATTATTATTGATGACATGCCCTCGACAGCAGTCGCCCCGTTCATTTTCAACGTGCATGATGAGGCTTCTTGGCAGAGCATGGCCGAGAAGATCATCAAGAAGCACATAGATTGAGCACGAGAGAGACGCGGTTATTTCCTCAGCGTCCGGTCTAAAATCAATCTGCCAATCGCAACTCGTCACAACGAAACTCAGTCTCGATTCCACTGCATATCTCGGCGCAAAAGGGCACGTCAGCGCGTGTCCCACGAATGACGATTGCACGTGATATATCAGGGCCGCATTTCACGGCCACTCGGCTCGGCGTCGAGGACCGACTCATGCAGACCCGCGATTACGGCTTTTGGCTCACCATCCTTATTTACCTCGAATAAACGCCAAGCAATATCTTTGACCTCATCCTCCAAGTCTCCCGGATCGTCCAGAAGATAACAGAACGCGGACAACAACCTCCATTGCATGACTCGAACAACAATAGTCAGATCTCCCTCACTTGCACCCACCTCTCGCAGACGCTTAAGAGCAGAGATGATTGCACTTCCTGGAGCTGATGAGCCGGTGTTCGCTTGCATCTGAATCCAAGTTCGGTCATCTGGGCTGACGACGAGTTTCCATGCTTGACGCAAGAAGAGAAACCTAGCGAGTTGAGAAATATTTCCCCCCAACTGGGACTTGGCCCACTGCTCTGGATTTCTAGCGCCGAGTCTAGCGAACAGCGTGATGAGTTTCTGCTTATTCATGATGTTCGCCTCGCGTTGTTGTTCAAGTAATTGAGTCGTTTCAGGAAATGACTTTCCCGGTATTTAAATCGTAAATTTCCCCTTCGTCACCGCGAATTATCGCGTCAAGGTGCGAAGCTAAAGCTGCTGCTATCTGCCAAACAGGGTCTGAGACATTGTCAGGCAGGAGCATTGCTTTGTATGCGGCTGACGGTCCACGCCTAGTTTCCGGCAGCAGACCGTGAGATCATGGCGGGATGGATACATCAAATACTGAAACGAAACGGCGGCGTTGGACCTCTAAACGGCGGCAGCGATTACTGGCAAAATTCCACCAAACCCAATTATCTCAATACGATTTTTCCAAACAACATGGCATTGGCCTCTCCACTCTCAATCGGTGGTTGCGATTGGAACGTGAGGCCGTTCCACCAAAGGTAAAATTCAGAGAAGTGCGGCTACCGAACCCAGCATCGCGCTGGCCGGTCGAAGTTGTCAGCCCACAAGGATGGATCGTGCGGCTGCAAAACGGTTCAGATGTGCAGATGTTGCCCGATTTGTTTCGGACGCTGCCATGCTAAGTGTCACCAGCGCAACACGGGTGCTGGTCGCCACTACGCCGGTGGATTTGCGAGGCAGCTTCAACCGTCTCTACAGTCTAGTTGTGGAGCAACTCAAGGGCGATCCGCTGTCCGGTCACCTGTTCGTGTTTACCAATGGACGACGTAACCGGGTCAAAGTGCTTTACTGGGATGGGTCTGGTTTATGGGTTTGTGCGAAAAGATTGGAACAGGGACGATTCACCTGGCCGATAAGTGAAAACGGCCAGATATATTTGCGGGGTGAAGAGTTCAGCGCGTTGATTCATGGGCTGGAAGTGCGCTCAAAAAAGAACTGGTATCGCCGGTAAAACGCAGACTAAAAATATTTTTAAAGCAATGTAACTTTTTTCTGTGGCGTGAGTCTGTAAATGCGAGCTGATGAACACCGACACCACGCTGCACGAAAAGTTGGAAGAGATGAGCGCCCGTGTCGTCGCGTTGGAAACCGAGAACCGGCTATTACGCCAAAAGCTCGACCAATACATCCGCCATTATTTCGGCGGACAGCGCAATGAAGGTTTGGACAAACACCAGCTCGAACTACTGCTTCAAGGTCTGCCCAACGTCATCACGCTGCCAGCAGCAGAGCCAAAGACCACGACCGCTACTCGCAATGGTGCGGCACATCCGGTGCGGCGGATGCTGGTCGAGGACAAGCTGGAGACGCAGGAGATCGTGATTGAACCATCTGAAGTTCAAGCCCAACCCGATGGCTGGAAAAAGATCAGTGAAGAACGCACGAGCCAACTAGACTGGGTTGCGCCCAAGATCATCAAACGAGTTTACATCCGCCCGCGTTATGTAAAGCAGGAACGCTTCGCCCTAGCACCACTGCCACCCCAACCGATTGAACAAGGTATGGTGGGGCCGGGCTTACTGGCACAGATTCTGGTCAGCAAATATGAATATCATCAACCGCTCTACCGGCAGGAGAAAATGTTCCGGCAACAGTTTGGGGTGGAACTGAGCCGCAAGACGATGGGCTGCTGGGTCGAACAAGCCGCTGAACTGTTGAAACCGGCGTATCGGGCGATTCGGGACGATTTACTGGCGGGCAATTATCTACAAGCCGACGAGACACCGATCCGATATTTGGATCCGGATGTGAAGGGCAAAAGCCAGCAGGGTTATCTTTGGGTTTACAGCCGCCCAAAAAGCGATGTGCTGTTTGAATGGCGAATAAGCAGATCAAGGGAAGGACCACAGGAATTTCTGAAAAAGTTTCGGGGCAAACTCCAGACCGACGGCTATGGAGCATACGAATCTTTGGCTAAACAACGTAGTGATCTAACTTTGGTTGGATGCTGGGCACACGTTCGCAGAGGATTTCACGAAGCGTTGGCGGAAACGAAACTAGCAGCGTGGTTTGTGGGGCAGATTGGACAGCTTTATGCGGTGGAAAAGAAATTACGTGAACAAAAGGCTGGCCCGGCACTGCGGCAGGCGATGCGGGTGTGGCAATCACAACCGGTATTGGCTCGATTGCATCGTGCCATGGAGTTGATACGGAGAAAGACCTTGCCGCAAGGATTGTTGGGACAAGCGATTGATTACACGCTGAAACGCTGGGAAGCGCTAAACCAGTTCATAGAGGACGGAACATTGGAAATCGACAATAACCTGATCGAGAATGCGATTCGCCCCAGTGCTCTTGGAAAGAAAAACTGGTTGTTCGTGGGGCATCCTGAAGCCGGGGAACGCAGCGCGGTAATTTATACGTTGCTTGGCAGTTGTCGGCGGCATGGAATCAACCCGTTCGAATACTTGAAAGATTTGTTCACCCGATTGCCAGCGGCCAAGATCACCCAAATCAAGGAGTTTACGCCTGCGGCTTGGGCCAAAGCCAAGGCGAAGGAACAACTAGTCGCTCTGACCGCTTGAACAAACCTTCCGGTTCGCGAAATCCCCCCCCCGGGGCATAAACCTCTGGTCCCAGCCCGGTCGTTTTCGCTTTGAAGGGATGGAAAGTTTCGGATAATGTGGTGGGGATCAGTCCAAAGCAAAAAATCAAATCCCGTTGCTTATGAAAAAAATGATTCAAAGCGCAGCCGTTTTATTGCTGCTCGCCACCCTCAACTCCCAGCTCGCAACCGTCCACGCCCAGGGCACGGCGTTCACTTATCAAGGCCGGTTGAATAACAACGGCAGTCCGGCCAGCGGCATCTACAACCTGACCTTCTCGCTGTTCAACACCGATACCAGCGGTGCCGCCATCGCCGAACCGGTCACCAACAATGCCGTGGTTGTCACCAACGGCCTGTTCACGGTGCTGGTTGATTTTGGCCCCGGCGTGTTCACGGGCGCGACCAACTGGCTGGAAATTGCCGTGGAGACCAACGGGGGCAATACGTTCACCACGCTGGCGCCGCGCCAGCAATTAACGCCGACGCCGTATGCCATCTTTGCCGGCACGGCCGGTGGTTTGTCCGGCACGCTGCCGGTGAGCCAGGTCAGCGGGGTGGTGCCGCTCACCCAATTGCCTGTGGCCGTGATGACGAACTACGCCACAAGCGTTTCCTTGGCGGGCTTTTTCAACGGCAGTTTTGGCGGCTCCTTCTACGGCAACGGTGGCGGGTTGACCGGTTTGAATCCGGCAAATTTGACTGGAATCATTGCTGATTCCCAGCTTTCGGCAAACATCGTCCGGCAGAACGGGACGAACAATTTCACCGGCACGAACACGTTTGTCGGCGTGACAGTCGCCACCAACGTGAACAATGTCATCGTCGGCGCATTCATCGGCAACGGCGGCGGGCTGACTAATCTCAACACGGCGCAATTTGCCAACTCCGTCCTGACGAACGGCGAAACCGGGGTCACGCTGGGCGGCACTTTCACCGGCAACGGCAGCGGGTTGACCAACATTCCTGCCAGCGCGGTTGTGGCTGCTCCCCCCGGCATGGTGCTGATTCCGGCGGGGTCGTTCACGATGGGGGACAGTCTGGATGGCGAGAGCGATGCCATGCCGACGACGAACATCACGGTGTCGGCATTTTACATGGACGTAAATCTGGTGAGCTATGCGCAATGGCAGTCGGTCTTTTTTTGGGCGACGAACCACGGGTATGGCTTTGTGAATGTGGGTGCCGGGAAAGCGGCGAATCATCCGGTGCAGATTGTGGACTGGTATGACAGTGTGAAGTGGAGCAATGCGCGGTCGCAGCAGGCGGGATTGGTGCCGGCGTATTACACCGATGTGGGATTTACGCAGGTGTTCACGAATGGCGACAGTGGCACCACGGTCTATCTGAATTTGACAAATAACGGGTATCGGTTGCCGACGGAAGCGGAGTGGGAAAAGGCGGCGCGGGGCGGGTTGAGCGGGCAACGGTTCCCGTGGGGCAACGTCATCACGGAAAATCTGGCCAACTATTATGGGGCGACCGCCAGCTACAGCTACGATTTGGGGCCGAACGGATTTAACACGGCCTTCACGAACGGAGTGGTACCCTACACGAGTCCGGTGGGCTATTTTGCCCCCAATGGGTATGGATTATATGACATGGCGGGGAATGTATTTGAGTGGTGTTGGGATTGGTATGGGACGCCGTATGGCCAACCCACCAACACAAATCCAACCGGACCGGCCACAGGGGGCAACCGTGTGGCGCGCGGCGGCGGTTGGAACTACGAAGCCAACCTCGCGGGGTGCGCCAATCGCAGCCTCCTCAACCCGAGCGGCGTCATCATCATCGGGTTTCGTTGTGTGAGGGGGCATTAGTTTTTGGTCTTTTACGCTTTAACCCTTTTGAGCCTGTGCGCGTAATTTTTTACAGTGGTCATGGTCAGGCTGGTCGGGTCTGGAGCAAAGCCCGCGCAGTGGTGGAATTTTTTTGAGGAAAATGGCATGGCTGAAAGCAACAACATTTTGACGAAGTCTAAAATGAAAAATTACATCCGAACATCTTGCATGATTATTGCTGGCTTGCTGTTGGCGCAGCCCAAACTGCACGCCCAGTCCTACACGATTGATTGGTATAAAATCTCCGGTGGCGGCGGCACGAGCACCAGCGGCACTTATCAAGTCAGCGGCACCATCGGCCAGCATGACGCCGGCGGGCCGATGACCGGTGGCAGTTATTCGCTCACCGGCGGATTTTGGGCGCTGATTTCCGTGGTGCAAACGCCCGGCGCGCCGACGCTTTATATCAGCCGTTCCGGCAACGCTGTGACGGTCTATTGGCAGGCTGTCTCCGGCTGGAGTTTGCAGCAGAACAATAACCTGACCATGCCCGCCAACTGGATAGCCAGCGGCGGCGTGACAACCTCCAACGGCACGAATTATTTGAACCTCACGTCGCCCACGGGGAATTTGTTTTTCCGATTGAGCAATCCCTAAAACGCTGAAACAAGTCATCTGACACCGCAGACCAGACGTATTCCGTCAGACGGATACATTGCTTTGAACGAGATTCTACCATTAAACCAATAAAACGATGCGCGCCACGTGTTATCCGCTGACGAATAAATTTCTGCATCACCTTCACTGCGCGGGAAACTGATGACTTCACCAGTTCTTGGATTGGTTGCTGAATGTCCGCTAGAGCAAAGCCTTACTCCGTTGACTCTATCAATAGCAGACTTCCAATCTTCTAATTGAATTATCCCATTGCGCCTTTCAATGTGGAGTTCGTATGCCACAATTATTCAATTTAGATCCTGTGCACAGGCCATCATTTCACCAATGAGGGAACTATAAACGGCTTTAACGTTTTCTGTTTTGGTCGGCCAGCGGCAGAGCTTTACCAACTCACTGAACGATTTTATGCGAATAAAATCCTTATCGAGATCAGGATGTACAAATGACAATTCCTCAAGCCTGTGATAAAACACACCAGACGCAAAATATAAAAGATTGAGCGCAAAATCTATTTGTTGACTTTTCTCATTTCTATCTCGCATTGAAACAGCAACAAATAACGCCTTAAATGCAGTCCAAAAGTGTTTTATCTCCTTGCCAGAATCGTTCTCATCTGATTCATCAATTGCTTCTTCAATACATGCCAGACCATTTTCCAAAGTCTTAAAAAGGTTAGTGCCTATGAAGGTGGATGCGCCTGCCAAGGCAGGCTCACCAGGTTTCGGCCAAGCTGTGCTAAAGATGGAGTGAAATTTTGCAACCCACCACATCAACTTTTCGTAGTTTGCTTTACTGATCATTATTGAAATTTTTCTTTCAGCAATTTTTCTGTGTTTTCGGTAACCGTGGGCACAAATTCTGCAATCACGTTAGTCAGACAAGACCTTCACTTTTCATCATTGGATGCCTTGAACCGCTCCGGGTGTTGATACATTAACCGCATTTGAGCGTTGTGTGCTTCATTCAGGCGGCGTTGAGCGTAATTCCACGCAGACGGCATATCTGGATGATATTCATCAAACCAAATCTCAAACGGCCCATCGTAGCGGCCCGAGAATCGTGGAAAATCATTGGTTGGAACTATCTCAAAAAGAACCAAGCGGCCTTTGCGAAATTCAGACATAGCTTGCATAGCACCCGCTTGACTAGCCATGTGGTCAAGCGACTTCTTCAACCAAAAGTTCTGCCAAAGTAAATACAATACAAGCCCGATACAAATGGTTAGCGCACCACAAAAAAACACGGTTGCCTTTCCCCACTTGTTCGGAACTTTCTCATTGGTTGAAGATATTTTTGCACGACTTGTCAGGAATGCTATTAGGGACAACACAGCCGGCAGACACGACGCCAAGATTCCCAGCCACCAGAAAACTTTCACATCTTCGTCCGACAGATCAAGACTCAAAGCAAACAGAATGAGCAATGGGATTGTCCCCCAAAGTATTGCTCTCGACATCCGATAAGCGTAAGGCGCATATTTGGATGCAAACGACAACGGAATGCAAAGAACTGAAGCCACAAGCGCAATGAAGACCGATATGGCCCAGACCAGATCGAAATGTTCAGAATAGATTTTCATCAGACAACATCATTTACATCGCTTTCCGGAATTTCAACACAGAAAACGCAGGGGGCGTTAGGCTGCTGGATACGTTGGCGTAAATGTCACCCCCGTTAATTTTGCGTTAAGAATAGAGCGGTATAACTGTTGTGAAACGAATATGGCCCGAAAGCCTGATGCTCCACTCCCAAACCATTCTTCCCCCATAAAATAATGCATAGGAGTCTCATTTGTAATTCCAGGGAAGAAACCTCGGGTTATGGGCAAATATTTTCTTTTGCCACATCGAGAACAAATATTGTAAGAATATGATTCCATTTGACTACCACAAACTGCTACCCCTTGTGGAATAAGCTGAACAATTGATTTTAGTTTCTTAGATGATTGATATTCCTGCACTTCCAATGATGGAATATCAAACAGTTTAAAAATGTTTTGCCAAACATCTGGAAGGCAAAAAAACACGTCAAATACCCAATTCAGTTGTAGAATCTGTTTTTTCTTCCATTGTGGTTCACCTTTGATTTTGAACGGAGCAGCTTGAATTGCTCCACAGCCGCACGATGGACAGGGGCAATCAGCTTTATACGTTGCCGACAAATACCCGCGTTTAGTTTCTGGTTGCGGATAACCCCAATGCCATGCTGGTTCCATTTTAAGAAAAGATGCTTCGGAAAGCTCTGTTGAGGTAAACTCGGTCGTTACAACATCCACCGCTCCCCATTCTTGAATTTTGTGCTGAAGTGATTTCCACGACGATACGCTTTCGTCTATATCAAATGACGCAAAACCAAGTGACACCTCAACACCGGAGTCTGACAATTCAGACCTTACTTTATCATCTACGGTAAGCGAAATTCTGTGAATGATCCTCATTTATTTGAATTCACTTTGTGCTGATTTCAACAATTCAGGATAATTTTTATATATTTGCTGCGCAGCAGCACGAACCTGTTCAACTGTAGCATTAGCAGTGCCCTGTCCATATGGGATAGCCTGTCGCCACGCCTTGGTGAAAGCAGCATGCTCCGCCCGAGTTAGTGCAACAGCGGACATATCTCCAGCATCTTTCCCTAACAACGCTGCGAATCGTTGTTCGATTATATGATGCGCTTCTAGACCTGTGCCAGATGTTAATTTTCTGAGGTCATTGTATGATTTTATGCCAAATTCCGATGCTCGTGAGAATTGCGATAACCCCTGCTTTGCAGTTTGCCCTTCGGCAATGATTTCTACTTTTGTTCCTCCCGCCGCCATCCTTGCCTCAGGAGCGACTATACTCGCTTCAACAGTAATGTAAGCACTTGCCATTCCTCCCGCAGCATGTGCTCCAGCCGTGACAGATCTAAGATCGCCAGCGGTGGGTATTGCGTTTTTTTGGCGAGCAGCCATGAACTGCGTGTAGTTACCATATTCTGTGTGCTTCTGAACCATTTCATTAACTGCCCACTGACCTTTAACCTCTTCCCACCAAGGAACCCATGAATGCCCACTTGGGTCGGTGTAGGCGAGTGGATTATTGGCGACATAGCTATACCTATTGTAACTTTGTGGATTACTGAGATCAGGGATTCTGTCG
>Ga0116126_1000616_pt1 | contig 25311 bp, 23 predicted proteins | sample June2015DPH_16_5_FD_89730 | JGI IMG/M metagenome (GOLD analysis project Ga0116126, IMG submission 89730) | Peatland microbial communities from SPRUCE experiment site at the Marcell Experimental Forest, Minnesota, USA - June2015DPH_16_40 | ecosystem: Environmental > Terrestrial > Soil > Wetlands...
ACCACGTTCAACCGATAGAACAGGTCTTCGCGAAACCGGTTGTTCTTGACCTCTTCATCGAGGTTGTGATTGCTGGCGGCGAGAATCCTCGCGTTCGTCTGAATCTCGCGGTTGGAACCAACGCGCTGAAACCGTCCGTCCTGGGTCACGCGAAGGAGTTTCGCCTGGAGCTGCTGGGTCATCTCGGCGATTTCGTCGAGAAAGATCGTGCCGTCGTTGGCTTCTTCGAACCGGCCGATGCGTTGCGCGTGCGCGCCGGTGAACGAGCCCCGCTCGTGCCCGAACAGCTCGCTTTCCAGCAGAGACTCTGGAATCGCCGCGCAATTCACTTTCACCAGCGGCCCGGCGGATCGGGCGCTCCACGCGTGAATGACGTCGGCCACGACTTCCTTGCCGACTCCGCTCTCGCCGGTAATCAGCACCCGCGTGTCCGAAGGCGCGACCAGGGAAACATCCCGAAAGAGGGCCGCCATCAGCGGGCTTTTGGCGACGACGTACCCGGGCAATTGCCGATTCTCATCGTAGCGCAGCGGTGTGGACTTGGAGATGCCGGTGGCCTGCTGGACCGATGTGAGCAATTCATCGAGATCGATGGGCTTAGCGAGATAATTTACCGCGCCGTCGCGCATGGCACCGACCGCTTCGCGAATGTCGGCATAAGCGGTGACGAGCAGGACCGGCAGCGTGGCGTTGATCTGGCGGGCCCGGCGCAGTGTTTCCAGACCGGTGAGGCCGGGCATGCGCACATCGGACACCATCATGGTAATGTTGCCGTCGCGCAACACCTCCAAGGCGCGCTCGCCGGATTCCACAACCGTGGTCTCGAACCCCTGGCTCCGCAAAAACGTGTCCAGCAGGCTCCGTTGGCCCACGTCATCATCCACAATCAGGATCCGCGCGGTTGATGGGGTGCCTGATGCCGCCGTTTTCAATTCTTTCCCGCGAGTTTCACGTGTGCCACACGGAAGATAGCACCTTTCGGTTCGTTGGGAAGGCATTCAATTTCCCAGCCGTGGGCGTGCACAATTTGCTGAACAACCGTCAGCCCGAGCCCGGTTCCCTTCGGTTGCGTGGTAAAATAGGGTTTGAAGATCTCTTTCCGTTGTTCCGCCGGCACGCCCGGCCCGTTATCGCGAATCTCCAACACAGATTCCGAGGCGTTCTGTCGCGCCATGACGACCTGAATAAAGCCGCCGGCGCCGACCGCCTGAATGGCGTTCAGGAGCAGATTGAACAGCGCCTGGCGCAGCAGTTGTTCGTCCGCCTCAATCGACAAGGCCTCGCCCTTGATTTCGACCTGGACCTGTTTCTCCTCGATGTCGTATCCCAACGTGTGGACCACTTCATTCACCACCGACGAAAGCGCCAGCACGCTGCGCCGCACTTCGCGGGGACGAGAGTAGTTGATGAACTCGTTCAATTGCACGGTGACTTTGTCCGCCTCGTCGACGATGGCGCGCGATTTCTCGCGGATTTCTGCCGGTGCGTCGCCCTGCTTGGAAATCATCTGGGCCAGTCCACGGATGATGTTGAGCGGGTTGCGCGTTTCATGAGCGAGGCCGGCGGCGGCGAGATTCATTTCCTTGAGATGGGTGGTCAATTCACTGGCGCGCACCAGCCGCAGTTGGAGCTCGGAAGACTTGGTGAGATTACGCCAGGCCAGTCCCGAGCCAACAACCGAAACCGTGGCCAGCAACGCAATGATGCATCGCAGCCAGAGATCCTGCCGACTCGCGGCCAGCACGGGTTGGGTGGACATGACGATCACAAAACTGCGCACACCCTGTTTTTGCAGCATTGCATTGTAGACTTCCTCGCTCATCCAGGGCGGACGCGTAAAGCGGGGTCGGCCCGGTCCACCGCGGAACCAAGGCCTGTTCGTGGAAGAACCCGACGGTGGCGGTCCCGCAACCTCGTTGGTCGCCGTGCCGGCGCGGTTTGATTCCTCTTCCGATGGCGGCGGCGGCGGCGGCTCTGGCGGCGGGCCTACGGCAAACCGGTTGGTATCGGATGGACGGAAGAATTCTTCCCGGGTCAACACGATCGGCGGCCGGCTGCTCTCGATGTCCTGGGTCACGTTCGTGCCCAGATCCACCAGGTTCATCAACGTAACGGTTTGCTTGTTCCAGCGCTCGGCCGGTCCCTCGACCCCTTTGGTTTGGAAATCCCCGAGCACACCCGCCGACGCCACCACGTCTCCGGCGGCATTGAGCAAGGCGATTCCCTTGAGTTCACCGGGCCTGACCAGATCGTGCAGGGCGGATTCCAACCGCTCTTTGGAAAGGACCCCAAACCGGCGCTGCGAGCGGAGCACGATGCCCAGTGTCGTGGAAATGTCCTGGGCCCGATAGATTAACTGCGCCCGTGCCGCGCGACGCACGCGGAAATGCTCGGCCGTCTGCCACGCCAGGACCAATCCCCACGCAGCCAACAGCAATCCATAGAGCAACGTGCTACGGCGGCCTATGTCCATGGGGGGCGTTCCATATGGCTTTGGTTACTGAACCGTGGCGGAGGAGCCGGATCTTCCGCCTTTCGATTGTTTTGTCGGCACCTTGTCGAGAAATCTATCCAATTCCTGCTCGGAATACGACTTGGGAATCAATCCATGCGCCTTTTCATTGGCAGAGAACGCGGCCAATTGCGTCGGCGCCTGGATCACGTACGGTGTCAGAAAAATCAAGAGCTCCTCACGGGAGTTGCTGGCGACCCTCCGCTTGAAAACATTCCCGAGGAACGGGATGTCCCCGAGGATCGGAATTTTCTGCTCGGAGGAAGACTTGTCACGCTGCATCAGGCCGCCGATGACAACGGTTTGCCCGTTGGGTGTGATGGCCACGGTGTTGGCAGCAACCGTGTCAATGACCGGTGCGTTGACCCCTTGGGCGATGGGAACCGTCAGAGTCGGGTCAATGGATGACGTCTGCGGCGCGACGATCATCTCGACCAACCCGTCGCTGGTGATATAGGGCGTTACGGTCAAAATGATCCCTACATCCGTGTACGTTACGGAGTTGATCGGTGCGCCGGAGATCGAGTTGTAGCTGACGCTGGTGATCAAGGGGACATATTGCCCGACAACGACGCTGGCCGGCTGGTTGTTCCGGGCCAGAATGGACGGACGAGAAAGCACCTCGGCCTTTCCCGCTTGCGCGATGGCCCGCAACGTCGCCTGAAAATCGTTTCCGAGGATTTGATACATCCCGGCGCCCGCGCCGGCCGCGAACGGCGCGATCTGAGAAAAACTCGACACCGGCAGCCCGAACGCGTTGAGCGTGGGAGCATTTGACCCCGTACCGGAAGCGAGCGACGACAGGCCGAACGAATTGGCCACTTGTCCCGTCATGGAGGCGCTAATTCCCTTCATCCAGCCGCCTTCCACGCCAATGTCTGTCGCGTCGCTGTGCGTGACCTGCAGGAACACGACTTTGATCAGGACTTGGGGTTGCGGACGGTCCAGGTTGGAAATGACGGCACTGATATTTCGCGTGGTATCGTCGTCGGCCATGATTGTAATGTTGTGCGTATCCGGATCGTACGAAATCGTGGCGTTGCCCACCGTGCCGTTGGCGTTGTACTGCTGGCTACCGGTGGTTGAGCCGCTACGATTGGCGGCCCCGCCGCCGAAGCCACCGAAACCGCCCCCGGCGCCGCCGGGGCGCTGCGCCTGCTGTTGGGCGTGGATTCTGTTTGGCGCGCACAGACAAAGGCCAAGAACGAGTGCGAGCCAGCCTTTCGATTTCAAGAATTTGGTGTTCATAGGTTCCTTGCGATTACACGCTCGTCAAAACGAAGTTCCTCCGAGTCCGCTCCGCGACGTTCCCAGGCCTGAGCTTCCCATTCCCGTGCTGGAGGTCGTGGTGCCGGCATTCTGTTGAATTCGATTTTGCAGCGGACTGACCTGCGTCGAGCTGCTGCGCGACGTCTGGCTGCTCTGGAACATGTCTTGCAACACCTGCTCCACCTGCTGTGGATCCGCATTCTCCAGATGCACGACGCTCACATGCGGCACCCGTGGCGAATCCTGATCGAGTTGCTCGATCATCTTCGCGATTTGATCCATTAAATCCTTCGAAGCCGTGACCGCCACGGAAGACGTGCGCGGATCGGCCACAGCAACAACCTCCTGCCGTTTCTTAATCCGCGCCGCTTGACCGTTGGCGGGGGTATTGGCCGCCGCCTGGGCCGCCGCTGCACGTGCGGCAAACCCACCGAAGCCGCCACCGCCAAATCCCCCGAAGCCGCCGGGGCCGCCAGGGCCGCCGAACCGTATCGGGGTCTGGCTGCCGCTCGTATTACCCTGTCCGGAAAAGAGCCCGGTCAACAGGTTGGCAATCTCGGTCGGGTCGTGGTGTTTCAAGTGAAACACGCGCAATTCGGTCTCATCCTCGGCGCTCGAATCGATCGCTTTGATGATCTCCACCAGATGCCGGATATTGGCCTGCGTATCTGTCACCGCGATGGAGTTGCCGGCTTCATTGGCGACGATGGTCGCATGTGAGGACACCATCGGCGACAGGTCCTTCACCAGTTGCTCCGCCTCCACGAACCGGATGGGAATGATCTGCGTGACGATTTCATCGTTCTTTGGAATGGCTCCGGGGTCGTTGCCGGTCTTCACCGGAATATCGCCATGAATCGCTTCGTCCTTGCCGATGATGGTCAACATTCTCCCGTTTCGAATGGCGGCGTAGCCATTCTTGTTGAGCATCGAGTTCAACAGATCCACCGCCTCGTCCTTCGTCACCGGATGGGTGCTCCACACATCCACCTTGCCCTTCACGGGGGTGTCCACTTCGATGATGAACCCGGCTGCGTCGCTCAGATAATTCAACACCAGATCGATCGGCGCGTTGTGAAAATTCAGGTACAACCCCTTTCCGACACCCGTGTCTTCAGACGTGGTTGCAGTCGGAGAAGCGGCCTGCTCCCCGGCGCTGGTTTCCGCGGCGGTGGATGAATTCACCGTTGCGGGCTCGGGTTGGGCCGGCGCCGGTGGAGCCGTCATGCTCTGCTCCGCTTCTGAAGCCAGCGCTTCATCCTGTTGCAGCGCGGCAGCGGAAGGTTCCGCTTGCGCGGGCACGCTGTTGCTCATGCTGTCGGCCAGCTGTGGTTCGGGAGCCGGCGACTGCCCGGTCTGTGCGTGCGCTGTCAGCAGCCTGCCACACAGACCGACCGTTGCCAGAATGCGAAAGATCGTGGTTCTCATTGTAATTCTTGTTCCCTCCGTTGCATAAGTCGTTTGAGCACATCGTTGCCCTCGGTACTGGAATCGTTGCCGGCCGGCTCGACCGACGCCGAATCCAAGGTTTCCGTCGCGTCGGCTGGCAATTCACTACTGGCCACCAATTGCCAGAGTCCTTTTTCCTCCCGCCGCATTTGTGTCCCAATCTTCATAATCAACTGTTTATCCCCGTTGGTCAGCTTCACACTGGTCGGAGTGATGTCCGTCACCTTGTAGCCGGCAATCGTGCCGGTGTTTCGCAGGGCTTTTCGGTATTCGGAAGTCGTGCCGTCGAAAAACGCGAATGTCCCTTTCGCGTAGCTCATCGTGCCCACCAGGGAAAATGCATCCGCCACAGGTTGCGGGCGGCCCCCGCCCCGATGCCGCGCGGTGCGGTTCGGGTTGAAGATATTCCTCTCACTGATGACTTGGAAATTCGAGAAGTCCACCCGGCCCGTGCGGTTCGTCTGCTGCGCCCGGGCAGCGAAGCCGTTGGTGATCACCAGCACGGCGATCACGAGGATCTTCCACGCGCGGAACGCCATTCGGATAATTGTCGGTTTCCAGTTCATTGGGTTTGCGGTGTCAGGATAAGACCGCTGACTTCGAGCGCGAGGCTCAACTGCTGGCCGATGGTGTCGTGTGAACTCAACTCCGCCGATACCACCTTTAAGGCCATCGGTCCCTTTTCGACGGCGTACAGGAATTGCGCCAGCGTCGCCATGTCGCCCGTGGCATCCACGCGACACTCGAGCGTCATATAATCGTCGGCGTCATGTTTCCATTGAGGCGTAATCGACGTAACGCTCACCCGGCTTTGTTGCGACCACGTATCAACTGCCTTGAGCATCTGCTGCTCGGCCAGCGAGGGGTTGTTCGTCAGCATGTTCGTCCGCATTTCATCCCAGCGACGGCGAATGAGTTGTTCCCGTTGCAGTAACGACGACCCTTGGGCAATCTCCTGACGGAGTTCGGCGATTTTCTTCGAGCGCGCCTGCCAGAGGTGCGTCAGCGGCGTGAACACAAACCAGTCGGAAATCAGGAGGCCGAGACCCGAAATAGCGAGGATCGCCAGGAGTCGTTGGCGCTGGCTAATTCGCATGGCCCCCTCCTTCGCCCCATTGAAAATCGAACGTGAACTGCATCGGGGCTTTGCCGCGGATCTGGTCCACCTTCAGACCGGTCACCCCGCTTGTAGAGCGCAACTGGGTCAACGTCCTCAATAATACGGTGTTGTCCCGCGCCGTACCCGAACAGGTCACCGTGTTGGCGTCGCGGATTTCCACGGTCTTGGCCGAGACGACCCCGTCTTCGGGAAACGCCAGCGTCAGCTCGCGCAGCACGCTCAAGCTGGGGAAGGACCGGTCAAACCAGGGGCGATACTGCCGGATCTGCTGTTGCAAGCCGTCGAGTTCTTCCACCTTCTGCGACATGGCCCCCCAGCGCGAGCGCAGCCGGGTGAGTTGCCATTGTTGAATCAAAAACACTCCTGCCACCAAGAGCGCCACCGCGCCCGTGGTGGCTCCCGCCATGCGAAGTCGGCTGGAGGAATAGCGTGCCGCCAGTCGCTGCCACGGCGCAATTTTGGGCGGCAGAAATTCAAATGGCGCACCCTGGCGCGTCAGATAACGCGCTCCGAAGCTGAACGCCCGGGAAACCGTTGCTCCTGTGGGAAGCTCGACGCCAAGTTCTCCGGGTGAATACGCCGTGACCAATTCCACGGTCAGTCCCATTGCGGCCAGTGGCGCCTCGATTTCGCTGGCCAGTTCCCCGGCAATGTCGGCCGGGCCAAAGAGACTAACGCTACGGACGGTTTCGCGGAATTCCGACGGCAACTGACCGAGGGTAATGCGCGTCTCGCGCGCTACGACGTCCGAATGGAGAAGTTTGCGAGTGCCTTCGATTTCCAGCGCGCCTTCCAACGCCCGCAATGCGCCCACGCCACCGCCGCAGGTAATTTGCAAATCAATGTTGTCTTCTCCAATGGCCAGCGCCAAGACGCCGTCGGCGGACTTAACGTCGGGAGGTTGGAGAGCGGTGATGCCAAGGGAGAAACTGACCGCCTTTAGTCTGGCTCCCAGAAGGACCCGCTCCAGCAGGGCGAGATGGTTCTCGGGAATCCCAATCAACGTCGCATACTGCTTTCCGGACGCCGCCTGCCACCGCGAGGTGGCCAACCGCAACGTGGCGACATCGCAGGGGAACCCGCGCTCCGCTTCGATCTGTAGGAAGCTGGCCACGTCCGCCTCGGGTAATTCGGGCAAATCCACATGCACGACCAGTGCCCATTTCAACGGCACACAGACAACGCAATGCCGCTCCCGCACGCCGGCGGCATCCAGGTGATTGCGAACTTCTCGCCCCATGAGTTCGGGATCCGCCGTCAGCGGATCGAGCGATAAAGCTTCCGAGAACGACTGCCGCGCTTGCAGCGAGCCGTTGGTGCGCCGCAACACAATCCCCTCCAAACGACCACCGTCCAGCGACAATGCCAACACAGAGGAATGGCCCTGCCGCTTCCACGATTTCCAATCAAGCCAGTCCATTATGACGCCTCCTGGCCCGATATCCGCTGGCGGACATCCTGGCCGAGCGCCCACCCGAGTCGGGTGAGATCCTGTCGATAGAGGATCCTGGCGGTGCCGTCGCTGATGTCGAAAATGAATTTCACCCGACGATAACCACGTCCGTATGCGCCGACCGCCGCAATATCCGCCGTGAACTGAAAGCTGCGCGTAGTAATGTAATCGCCCGTCTCCAGGCCCAGGATTGGCGTGCTCCCTCTTCCCAGTGCATCCACGATCCAGGCGATCGACCCGAGGTTGTTGGGATTCGACTGCCGATAGCTGACCACTTGCTGCGCGCTGTTTATATCCATTCCCGGCAGACAGGACAGCACGGTCGCGCTGGCGGTGTTGATGTTCACGCGGCCCTGCGTGTACGGTGCGCCGCCGACGGCGATATCCGGATAGATTTGCTGGAATTCGGTCTCGCTTAATCCGCTGCGGAGATAGAACTGGAGCAATCCATTCAGGGTGACGACAGCCCCTCTCGCGGGGGCGTTGGTTGTCCCCGGACGCGTGGCCGTCCCAAACCCAAGGCGGCTCATGACTTGATTGGCGCGTCCCCCGCCAAAGTTACTCTGCAACAGCGTTCGGAGTTGCGTTTGATTGTTGATATTGACGAGCTGGGTGCCGTCGCTGTGCGCGTTCGGCTCGCGGCTGTACACCGTGAGATACTCGATAATCCCCGGGTCGACCTGGCCATTCCCGTCCTCATCCGGTTCGCTCGAGTCTAGAACCCCGTTCCGATTCAGGTCGTCGCCAACGAGGATGTCCATCGTCGTGCCATACACCAGCCGCAGTTCATCGACCGTCTCGAATGGCGCGCCTTTGCGTTGATACGGTGGCTGCGCCATCGCGTAGTACAGCTCAGTCCCGCCATTGCTGTTCGGGTTGCGCCAATCGAGGATCCCGTTGACCACATCCGATGTCATCCGCGGCAGCATCCCGAGCGTGTTGGTGGACGCGGTGTTGAGGTTCAACTTTGACGACTCATCCACCAAACCGAAGGCCACCCGATCGGGGTGCGTCACGGGATACCCGTTGTCCCGTCCGATGATCCAGAAGTGCGCGTCTCCGACCGGCACGGCTTCTGCCTGATACTCGGTGAGGTCGGGCATGACCCCGTTCGTAGCATAGGTGGTGAGAACATACTCGACATAGCGCGCCGCGCCTTCAATGGCCTGATCGGCTGCGACAGCGCTCGCCCGATTGTCCGACGCCCGTAACTCCATGGCCATCGAGTTCGCAAAATACAGCGCAATACTGACCAGCCCCAGCGTGATCCACAGGACGATGACCAGCACCGAGCCTCCGCGAGAATCGGCGGCTTGCGTTTGACCAACGTGTTGTGGGCAGCGACGTGTCATTTCGTTTAGCTTCCGCTGGTGGGTACCTGGTTGGTGCGCGATTGGGAATCAATCGGAACCGTCAGAACGATCGGTTCGCGGGCGCGCGGGTCACCGGCACCCTCTCCCGCCAATTGGATGGTGACACGGACGGCTATTGGCAAATTGGTGTCTGACACCGTCGTATCCCAGGAATTGCGCCATTGTGTGCCGTCGTAACAATCGAACGTCAGGCTTTGCACGTGGCCCAGGATCCACTGGTCTTCGGGCACCGGAGTGATCGTCGCGAGAAGATTCCGGGTGACGCTGCGGACCAAATCCTGGCCTTGGTTTCCCGCGCCGCCGGCCGATGGCCGGAGCTCATACGTAACGCACTGGACATCGCCCCAAGGCTCGTTTTCGTGGAGCGCGCCGGTCGTGGTGTGCAACTCGATGGACACGTTCTGATTCAGCCCGGCGCTGGTGATGTCCCCCACACGGAAATCACCCGCCATCACGCCGTTGGTTGTCGGCGACATCGCCGACTGCAAATCACCACGCATCGTGGTCAGCGCCAGTTGCGCGGGCTCGGATTCATCCACCGCCCGAATCGTCGCCTCGCGCAGACGCAACGCGCCAAAGAACACGCCGTTGATCGCGGCCAATACGATGGCGCAAACTCCCATGGCCAACATCAACTCCATCAAGGTAAATCCCCCCTTGTGGGCAAGTCGGCGGCGATTTGGTTGTGCCGGACGGTTCATTTTCATTGCTGCGGCAGGTTCACCAATGTGCTCAGGCGCGTCGAATACGCCCGGTCGCGCGAGGTAAAGGTTACTTCCATGGTCAGGAGTTGCATCGAATCCCGCGGCCAAAGCTCGCTGTGCAACTTCCACTGGTAGCTGTGTCCACCCTCTTGAACGGTGCCGTTCTGAGCGGTAATCCCCCCGGTCGCTGTCACGGCGATCTCGTTCAGCTCGCGTTCGGCCACGCGCGCGGCTTCCGCCTTGTGCACAGCGAGTTCGCCCGCGGCGCTGGCAATGCGCAGCCCGTCAACCGCCACCGGAATCACAATGGCCATGAACATCATCGCCGCCAGCACTTCGGCGAGCGTGAAGCCGGCTTCCGCGCCCCGCGTGGATGGCTTCCTACTGGTTGACAGTCTGAATCGCATAGGTCATGTGATTGGTTTCTTCCACCAGCCAGAGGATCGACCCGTCCGCCCCCGCGAGTCGCAGGGCCGACGGGCTGGAATCGTCAATCGTACCATCCGGCTGGAAGCGGACCGCAGGCAACTTCCGTCCGCCAACCGAAATCGGCGCGGCGTTGACCGCGTCCACCTGCAGGCCGTCCGCCACGGTGAAATTCTCCGCCCGGGGATCGCCCGTGCGGGACGCGCTTTCCAACTCCAATCCGTACTCGTGCTGTGGCGCATCGATCCACAGCAACGCTGGTGTTCCCTCGGATACCGCCCGGCTTTGTCCCGCCCGCGTCAGGGACAACAACCGTCGCGCCTCGGAATCCAGCGCGCGACCGTGGAAAAAACGCGACAGCACCGGTGCCGTCACGGAAATCGCGACGACCAGCAATGCCATCACCAAAACCAGTTCGATCAACGTAAACCCGCCGCGGCGGGTAAACACCGATCGAATGTTTCCGGTGTTCACGTTTACGGTCAGCAGGTTCATTTACGCAGTGTCCAATTGCAGATGTCGTCGTCGGTCCCGAAACGACCGTCCGGCCCTGCCGACGATATATCGTAGGAACTGGGATTATGTTTGCCGGGGCACTCATACAAGTAATCGTTGAGCCACGGGTCTTTCGGAATCGAGTCGCTTTGTAGATACGGCCCGTGCCAGTTGGCACCGTCCCGCGGTTGCTGAATCAAATCCATCAACCCGTTCCGGCCCTTCGGGTAATACCCCATGTCGACCTCAAACGCGTCCAGTGCGGTCTTGAACACGGAGATCTGCGTGGCGGCGGCTGTCACCTTACCGCGCTGGGACACGCCGGAGAATTTCGGGAGAACGATGGCCGCCAGCGTGCCGAGAATAACCAGCACGAGCAGCAATTCGACCAAGGTGAACGCGCTTTGCTCCCGGCGAACGCGAGTGAATGTACGAGAGATGTTCTTCATAATAGTATGGGGGTTATTTGATGTATTGTTGCATGGTGAAGATCGGCAACAGCATCCCGATAAAGATGGTGCCGATGAATCCCGCGATGAGAAACAGCATCAGCGGTTCCGCAAAGGCAACCGCGGTTTTCAATTGCCGGTCCAGGTCGCCCTCGGTCACATTCGCAACCCGGACCAATTCCGTGTCCAACCGTCCGCTTTCCTCGGCGACGGAAATCATTTCCAGCACGGAACTGGGAAACAATCCACGACACTTTGCCAGGCTTTGCCCGAGGCGCTCGCCTTCCTGCACCTTCTCGATCGACGTGGAAACCGCGTCGACAAGAATCTGGTTGCCGATGGATTTCCGCGCAACGTTCAGCCCCTGCACGAGCGGCACGCCGGCACCGAGCAATGTGCCCAGCATCCGGCAAAAGCGCGCCATGGCGAATTCCGCGACCAGCGGTCCCACCATCGGCAGGCGCAGGATCGTTCCCTCCCAGACGCGCCGTCCTTTTTCCGAGGCGAACCAGTTGCGCACCATGAATACACCTGTGGCGAGGCCGGCGAGGACGAACAATCCATACGAGCGCACGATGTGACTGGCGGCAATGACCATCTGCGTCAGCATCGGGAGCGAACCACCGAATTCCCCGAACAGTTTCTGGAGGCTGGGGACGAAGAACACGAGCAGAAACGTCAACACCCCGAGCGCGAGCACGAGGAGGATGGTCGGATACAACATGGCGCTCGTCACTTTCGAGCGCAGTTCCTTTTCGCGTGATTGAAAATCGGCGATTTGCGCCAGCACCACGTCCAGAAAGCCGCCCGTCTCGCCGGCTTGGACCATCGCCACATACACGCGCGGGAAAACATCCGGTGATTTGGCCATCGCTTCCGCCAGCGGCATGCCGTCAATCACCAGATCGTGAATCTCTTTCCATTTCGCCGCCGCGGCCGGCGTGGAGGCTTCCGAGTACAGGATGACGAGCGCCCGGCTCAACGACACCCCGGCGGCCAGCAAACTGGACAGCAGGCGCGTGAAGTTTTCCAATGCTTTTGCGGAAACGCGCTGCGACTGGAATTTGAATGAAATATCCCCGACATTGCCGAGGCTCGGTCCGGTTTGTTTCTCGGTCGCCGCGCCTTCCGAAAGACTGACCGGGCGCAAGCCGAGCCCCTCCATCTGGCGAAACGCGTCGGGCCGGCCGGAGGCCTCCAACTGACCTTCGGCGACGGCGCCATCGGTTTGCAATGCCTTGTAGTGAAATGTGGACATGGTGGGGAGTTATCCTGCCACTCGGGTCGCCGCCGGAGCGGGGTTCGATGATTCTTGTTTGGTTGTGCGGGCCACTTCCTTGGCGGTGGTCACGCTCAACACTTCCTCGACGGTCGTGATCCCGCGCGCCACGAGACGCCAGCCGTCTTCGGCCAGCGTGCGCATGCCGGCGCGGCGGGCCGTGTCGCGTATCTGGTCCGAGGATGCGCTCTTCAGGATCAATTGCCGGATGTCTTCGTCGGTATCCATCCATTCAAAAATCGCGTGGCGACCGTAGAAACCGGTGTTACGACATTCACGGCAGCCAATCGAGCGAAAGATCGCCACGTTGGCGGGAATCCCCACGCTGGCCTTGAACGCCTGCGCCGTGGGCGAACGGTCTTCCTGTTTACAATGCGTGCACAGGACGCGCACGAGACGTTGCGCGAGCACGGCTTCCAGCGACGAGGCGACGAGATACGGCTCGACTCCCATGTCCACGAGACGGGTCAATGCCCCGGGGGCATCGTTGGTGTGCAACGTCGAGAACACCAGGTGGCCGGTCAACGACGCTTGGACGGCAATTTGGGCCGTTTCCTGATCGCGGATTTCGCCAATGAGAATGACATCGGGATCGTGACGGAGAATCGAACGCAGGCCGCGGGCAAAGGTCAAACCAGCCTTTTCCGAAACCTGGATTTGGTTGACGCCCTTGAGCTGATATTCAATGGGGTCTTCGATGGTGATGATCTTGCGCAGGGCGTCATTGATTTCATTCAGTGCTGTGTACAGCGTCGAGGTCTTGCCGCTGCCGGTGGGGCCCGTGACGAGGATGATTCCGTGCGGCAACTGGAGGATTCGTCGAAAGCTCTTTAGTTCGCGTTCTTCCATGTCCAGTTCGCTCATGCCGCGCAGGGTCGCGTTCTGACGGAGCAACCGCATGACGACCGCTTCGCCATGCAGCATCGGGATGACGGAGACGCGGATGTCCACTTCGCTTTCATCGATGCGGATCTTGATGCGGCCGTCCTGGGGAAGCCGTTTTTCCGCGATGTTGAGGTGACTCAGGATTTTGACACGCGAGACGATGGCGGGCTGGAAACGTTTGAGCTGCGCGGGTACAGGGATTTCCTGCAACACACCGTCGATGCGGTAGCGAATACGGAATTCGTCTTCGAACGGTTCGAGATGGATGTCTGAAGCCCGCAAATCGATCGCGTCGCGCAACACCTGATTGACAAAGTGAATGATGGAGGCTTCGTCTTCGGCGGCGGCGTCGAGGTTGGTGTCGTCAATGTTGTCATCGATGACCTGAAACGATTTCTCCTCGTGTAGCGTGTCGATTGTGTCGGCGCCGACGCCGAGATGTTTCTTGATTTCGCGCTGGATCGCTTCCGTCGACGCGAGAACGGGTTTGAGACTCAGGCCGGTCAGGGTCTGGAGCGAGTCGAGACCCTGGGTCGCGAACAGACGGCTGGTGGCGACCTCGGCGGAACCGTTCAAGCGGCGCAGGGGAAGCAGTTGTTCCTTCAGAAGGATACGCGCGGGAAATAGTGAGAGAAGCTGGCGATCCGGTTCGATATTTTCCAGGGTGGTATACGAGAGGCCGTATTCTTTGGCCAACCACTGCAAAACATCTTCCTCGCTCTGCATGGCGTGCTTCGCGCGAGCCAGAGCGTCCGCGTCCAGCGCGGACAGTTGCTTTTCGGATACCATCCGCTCCAGCAACGGCTTCGAGGGCGAGTCTTGGGTGAAAGCTTCGCTCATGGCACAAACCGCCAGCTTCTCTCCGGATTGATCATTTAGTTCAGCAATCCCAACAGAGCGGCTTGCGCCTCTTGTCGGCTGGTCAGCACCTTGCGAAGGCCCTCTTGTGCCTGGGCCAGCTTGGCCTCTTTGTCTTTGCGCGCCGCGCGGTATTTATCGAGCAGAGCCTTCACTTGCGTGGCTGGCGCATTGTCGTCGATGGCCTTCTGCAACGCCTCGGCCTCCGGACTGGGCGCACCGAAGAACCCGCCGCGGCGACCACCCGGGGCGTTGTCTCCACCGCCACCGCCACGTCGCATCATACCCATGCCGGGCATGCCCACATCGCGCCGCGCGTCGAACACCTTCTGGATGAGAGGCTGGACTGCCGCCCAGTCGGTGTCGTTGGTGAACGCGAGCCGATCCCGGAAGTCGTCCATCATGCGCTGTTGGCGTTGCGCGGGGTCGAAGTTGCCGCCACCACCACGACGGCCCGGGCCTCCGCCAGCGTTTGAATTTGAATTAGTGTTGTCCTGCGCCAGAAGCGTGCTGGCGCTCAAACAAACAGCCGCGGCGATCCCGCAGATTCCCAAAATTTTTTCGACCTTCATTCTCCGAATCTCCTTCTGCAGCCATTACTATGTTGTTTTTGGTTCACGTCGAATCGATTGCTGGGCGGTCTCCACGATCCCGCCCACAAGCTGCGGCTTATGCCATTGCAGGGAACATGCCATTGAGAGAAAACCAATAAAATCAGGGGGAAACGAAGGGCGACCTGCGCAAACTCTGCTCGAAGGCGCCCGCCGCGCGCAGATTTTGCGCAGGGCCATCGACCGCTAATGTGGCCGCACGAAAAGAGAACGACCGTCGTTGGGTTGCGTGTCGTTGCGGACAAGCAACAACCGGAGGTTCACGACAACGGAATAGCGCACATGGCGATCGATGCGCACGCAGGGAATCCTGTGTTGGGTGATGGACGAATCGGACCATGACCTCGACGACCGGGGTTCGCCGTCGTTGGGGCGGAACAGGCGACAGGCCGGGATCGGACCCAAACAGATTCCAGACGCCGTCAAGGAAAGCAGTTCGAAGAAAGGAAGAACATCGCGAACCCTTATCCTGAGCATGGTGCCTTTCTTGATGTCTTCCTTCCTGTCAATTTGGCTGAGGCCATAGACAAGATGGCTGGGACCAAGCGGAAAATAGCGGGCGGATTCCAAATCAGGGGACCACCCGGCAGGTGGGCGGTGAGATTTTTTCCAGTTTTTGCAAGCGATCTGATCAACGTTCTCGCCCTTATCGAAAACAGTGGTTTCTTGCCCAGCTTACAGGGGGTCTGGCGCAATTCGTGCTTTCCCTTATTTCGGTTGTTTTCAGCAGCGGCCGCGGTGGTTGCCCTCGCCAAAGAATGGTAACCAATCGCCGCTTGCTAACGAGCGAGACTACGCCTACAAACACGGGGACACATGATAGAGAAGTACGGTTTTTTCGATGCACAGATGTCAATGTTGATGTCGTGTCTGTCGTCTTCCCTAAAGCCATCGATTCTCGCCATCGGTATACTCGTCCTGACGATCCAGTGCAGGGCGGCCAACTATTACGTGGACTATTCCGGTGGAGTTGACACCAACTACGGCACGGACACTTCGACCGCCTGGCAGCATTGCCCGGGGGATCCCGCGGCCACCGGGGTTGCGGGCAGCACCCCGCTCAATCCCGGCGATACGGTGTTCTTCAAGGGCGGCGTGCCGTACGTGCTGACCGGCGACGGAAACTCTGTCTACCAGACCGGCATCGGGCTGAATTGGAGCGGGACCCCCGGGCAGCCGATCACCTACGACGGCAACAGCGCCGGCACCTGGGGCACCGGGCGGGCCATCTTGACGGACAACTACAGCACCAAGCACATCGCCGCGTTTTACACCTACGGTGACGTGGGCAATCTGGTGTTTAACAATCTGGAGATCGGCCCGATCGGCGGCTCGGCTACGCTGCCGCCGGATCCCGGCACCGGTCTGCCCAGCAATCAGGGTTACGGAATCTTTGTCAACGGCTCGCTCAGCGGCGTCACCATCGCCAACTGTTATTTCCACGACCTCGGCTACTGGTACAACCAGCCGCCCATGGACGGTCTGTCGGTCGCCGCCAGCGATAGCCGCGAAAGCGCTGTCGGGGTCGAGACCCACGGTGCGGTGTCGCTGGTCATCAGCAATTGCGAGTTCACCAAGGTCCACACCGGCATCGAGCTGGCTTATTCCAGCACCATGTCCAACGTCACGATCGCCTCCAGTCGCTTCCATGATTACATCGTCTGGTGCATCGACCTGGCCGGGCAAAACGGCAGCCTCGATGACCTGTTCATCCATGACAACCTCTTCCAGGACTACGACTGGGCCTACTCGCCAATCTACTGGACCGGCTACAATTACCACCCGGCCAGTTGTTCGAGCTGTTTCACCGGGCCGCCGCATCAGGATGCAATCTTTCATCGCAGCATGAGCGCCGCGTCGGTCAACGGCACCAACATCGACATCTACAACAACACCTGGACCGGCACCCACACCAATGGCGTGGCCACTTCCTGCATCTATCTGGAGTACGCCGCCAGCGCCAATATCTACAACAACCTGTTTAACATCCCCAATGCCGGCATCCCGGGCAACGGCGGTGGCCCGGAGCCGGCGGTGGAGATTTCCTACGAACTGAACGCACCCTCCACGGTTCGGATCCTCAACAACACGACCATTGTCAACACCACTGCCAATGCGCAGAACTCCGCTTTTCTCTGGGGCGCGTGCGGTTGCCTGTCGCCTTCATCGTACTGGCCGACCAATGGCATCCTGACCGTGGAAAACAACCTCGTGTACAGTTTCACCATCTCGGGGGGCGGGGACCCCACCCTGCTAACGATTGGTGTCGTCCTCAACCAACCCGGGCCGTCGGTCTGGACGATTGATTACAACGACTGGTACTCGCTCGATTCGGCCAACGACTGGTTCTGGTGGAACAACCCGGCCCCGGCCTTTAACATCCACGGCGGTCTGGCCGACATGCAATCGCTCGGGTTTGAGGCCCACGGCCAAACCAGCGATCCGCTGTTTGCCGGCTTGGACTACGGCTCGAGCCCGAAGGCTGCTTTCAACGACTATCACCTGCAGTCCGGTTCTCCGGCGATTGGCGCGGGGGTCAACCTTGGCGACCTGAATCTGCCGGGGCTTAACACCGATAAAGACGGCACGCCCCGTCCCGCGTCGGGACCGTGGGACCTCGGAGCCTACGAGTACAATACCAACAGTGTATCTCCTCCGCCGGGCCAGCCGTTACCGACGCCGCCCCCGCAGGGAGGCCCCGGCCCGGCTCTTGTTACACTGGATTTTTCGAACGTCGTACAGACCTGCAAGACCAAAATCAAGATCGACCGCACAACGATGACGACCAACTCTGTCACGACGTGCAAGGTGAGCTTCGCGCTGGTTGCCAGCAATGCCGGGGGGGCGAATTCCTCCGCGTTCCCCGTCCTGTTTTGGATGGGTCAGGGCAGCACTTTTGATCCGACCGTCAATCCTTGGTCCGTGGCGCGGAGAGTGACGGCCCTCAAGCAGAACAAATCGGCAAGGATCAAGCTGAGTTGCAGGTTCACCGGGGACCAGACCGGCACCTTCATTTACGCTACCGACACCAATAACAACGTCCTCGCCTCCACCGCGATCCCCGATCCCCAGTAGGCGCGCGGTAGATAATAAGAGTGGCCGCCGCGCCAGGACCTCGAAACCACGAAAAAACACGCTCCTTGACCATCAAGCATTTGGGGTGATCTCAAACCGCGAACTGCCAGACTGCTACCCATGCCTACGCAACGCTGGCGCGCGCATCCCGACAAGCATCTTTTAACGACACCAGCGCCCCGGTGACGACACGGTCGAGCGATTTCCCGCCTTGCAGATCGCTTAGGGCTAGCTTTTCGATCTCCGCAATTCGATGAATCAGCAGACCTCCACCGGTTGCTGTAAAGCGAAAAACTGTTTCACGGGCAACTGGTTCAGTGACGCTGACATTGGTTTCATTGCTCATTTGATCCCCTTCGGTCCCGTCAGGTCAATCACGTCGCGACGCTCGGTGGTTTCATCCACCACCCGCATGATGTCTCCCCATTGTCCCGGCGACGGCACGGATGCCACACCGTAACCGTTCAATGCATCCAGCAGGTTGTGGACGGCATTCATCATCAAACCGGTGTTCGTGACATACATGGATGCCGCGTCATCGCCGTCGCGTGTGACTTCGTATAGCGGCCAGTCACACTTCTTGAGCATCTTGGCGATCGTGGTCAGCACATCACGCCACTCGCTGTTGGACGGCGTGTGCCACGATTGGAACGCCTCGCAATCCAATAATCCACAGGCGAGCGTATACTTTTCGTTGAAAAACCGATTAAATTCCTCCCGGCTGATGGCCACAAGAATCTCCTCTGGCAGCGATGTTTGCTGTTGCGCCGTGCTGCCTACCTGCGCCGCAGTGCTGCGAAGTCTTGGTCGGAGAGAAGCAGCTCGCTTAAACTGATCCACCATAACCCCAACGGCGGAACAACCTGGTTATTTCTCAAACAATCTCTTCGGGCCGCCTGTCGCAGAAGAGTGATGTTGGGCCGGCGGGACACGGTGGCGGATGGTGCCCGTCTAGTGTTTCAGCTTCAAGTCATCTTGGAAGCAGCGAACCACCTTCTTGATCTCGTGGAGCAGGATGGCGGCGTAGATCATGCGGTCGGTTCCCTTCGTGAACGCCAACGTCGGCGCGGCAACGAAATCGCCCCGCCAGACCAGCGCCTCCGATTTTTCGCCGACACGGATCGGCCAGATCTCGCTCAGTGTCGCGGCAGCGTAGTACTTGCCGCTGACGTAATACTGCACGTCCATGAGTTGGTAGTGATCGCCTTGCGGCAACAGGTAAATGGCCCCCAGGCTCAACGTGGCGTGATGGTTGGCCTCGAACAGGGTCCAGTACAGCGTTGGCGTGAGCGACCCGGCCCGCCCGCTACCCAGCAGGCCGCTCTCCCGCAGCAGCGTGGCAAACTGCCGGGCCACCGCCGGCTGATCGCGCAACATCTCGCGGAGTTGCGTCCCCGGTGACACCGTTACTCCGTTGGCTTCGTATGGCGGCAGGCCGTCGAACCCCTCCCGCTGGAATGCGGCGGCGCGTTCCTGCAACAATTCCCCCCAACAGGCGCTGATGTCTTGCGGATCGGGACTGCTTCTGGCACAGTTCGCCAGTTGTTGCGCCTCGGCGCGTGTCAAGTTGAGATCGGATTTGTCCGCCGTGGTGGCCAGGGTCTTGTCCAGCAGCCAGCGGATGGCGCCCTGGTTCGACTTCAGGTTCAGGCTTTGAAAATCCCCGATCTCGCACGGCCCGCGCATCGCTTGATACGCGAACACGTTCAGCGCATCGTGCGGCAATGGATCCCAGACCCGCAATCGCCGGGCTGTCTCCGCTGCTGCCTCCGGCGTCACGAAACAGGTCTGCGCCGAGAGCCCGGTGGGAAAATTCATCAGCGAACCGCGCGCCCCGAGAATGTCTCCGTCGAGCACGTGACGAAGGTCGGTTGCGGCAAAATCACTAAACCGTCTGACATCTTCCAGTGGATCGGACGCCGTCGCGACCGCGGCCGCTACCAGAAATCCGCCCATCAGACCTGTCAGGGCAACCTTGCTGACTCCATGTCGTTTCCTTGGTGTTATCACGGGACACAGGCACGCTACGCCATGTAGCCAACCGTGTGCCATGGGGTAGAACCCTACCCTGTCCCGGACAACCACAGCGCGGCGTTTATTCCATCGCGGCCAGTACGTCATCGAGCGGCAGCGTGGCGAACGTGGTGGCGTAGTCGGACATCGCGTATGGGATGATGAGTTGACGGGCGCGCAGGAGACTGCCACAGGAATACACGACGTTGGGCACGTAGCCTTCACGCTCATTCTCGTCGGGCTTGATCAGCGGCTCGCGCAAACGGCCGATGACCCTGGCTGGGTCATCGCGGTCGAGAAGGAATGCGCCGATACAGTACTTACGCATCGGCCCCACGCCGTGACTCAGAACCAGCCAGCCGGCGTCGGTTTCGATTGGCGAGCCACAATTGCCCAATTGGACGAATTCCCATGGGAACTTCGGCTTCAGGAGCAGTTGCGTCTTGTGCCAGAAATGCAAATGATCGGAATACATCATGTACAGGTTCTCAGAATCCTGGCGCCCGAGCATGGCGTAGCGGCCGTTGATCTTTCGCGGGAACAGCGCCATTCCCTTGTTCTGCACAGCCGGGCCGTTCAGCGTGATGAATTTGAAGTGGAGAAAATCGGGCGTCTCAATAAATTGCGGCAGAATCAATTTGCCGTCGTACGCGGTATAGGTGGCGTAATAGGTCCCCGTGCCGTCCTCGTTGTGAAACAGAACAAAGCGGGCGTCCTCGATCCCGTTGCTCTGCGACGGCGTGGTGGGAAATAACACGCGTTCAGACAGGCGCGTGTCCGGCGTAAATTGCACCTCGTAATTCGATTGGGCCAGCATCAGGATTTTTCGCGCCGCGGATTGTCGTTCCTCATCTCGGGCCCGAAGGTGTTTCACGGTCGCCAGGACGCTACGGCGCAACTCCGCCAGCGTGAACGAGTCGCCCAGACCTTGCAGCGCCTCGCGGCTGAAGTCGCCCGCCAGACCCTGTTCATGAAGTTGCCGATCGAACAACCCTTTCTCGTACGACGTATTGGGCACTTGTGCCGGCTCGAGGCAGTACCGTGTGGGCGCGTTGATGGTGATGTTGCCGTCGGCGCCCAAATACCCGGTGCGAAACGTAATCGAGGAAATGTGACCTTCACCGGTGGCCCGCAGGCTGAGTATGAATCGCAACGAGCCCGGTGGGAGATCCGACTGGTCCGGGTGCGGCACGATCGAGGGATTGAACAGCGCCGCGGCTTCGAGCGAATACTCATGGCTGAAATAGGCGCCGAGTAACAACTTCCTTTCCTCAGACGGTTCCTCGTTGGTTCGCAAACAGGGACGGACCCGGTCGAACCGCCGTCTCAGGAACTCGTCGATTTTCACGTGGCGATCCCCAAACTCGGCCTGTACCTGCAGCAGCAGCATGTGAACGTCGCCTTCAGCAAGGGCCATGACCTGGGCGCAAAGATTGATCGCTCGCCGGTCGTACGTCAGAAGGAATGGACGGAGCAGCACCCGCGTGCGGTCCGGATGCAGAATGACGTTAGTGCGTCGGATGTTGATGGCCCGCATCGGGTGATCGTGCCTAGGAAACCGGCTGGTTGAAGGTCGTGACGGCGTTTTGCATGAGTTGCATTTCCGCCAGGGAGAGCAGGAAGGCCAGGGTCGACTCCGCGCCTTGATTCTGGTTGACGCGGTCCACGTGCAACGCATCGCGGCAACCGCCGGTGCTGGGCGAGTACACCTCCAAGCCGAGATCGTTCCAACCGAGAAACCAATCGAAGGCGCGCTGGGCCTCCGCGTACCACCATGCGTCCGATGTGGCCCGATAAGCTTCGAGACAGGCGGACACCATGGCCTGCGCTTCGATGGGTTGCTGATCGAACGTCGCGCGCAGCCCGCCGCGTTGATGAAATCCGTTGCTGCCGATGGGGCGGAAGTCTCCACTCTCCGCGGTCTGCATTTCCGCGAGCCAGCGCAATGTTTGCAGTCCCCGCTCAAACACCGGCTTTTGCCCCATCGCTCTCCCGCTCACGATCAGGGCATGCGCGAGCTTCGCGTTGTCGTAGGAAAGCACGTCTTCAAACCACGGCCAGTCCGGCTGCTCGGTCCGATGGAACAGTTCCATGAGTCGCGTGGTCAGTGTGTCACGAATCTGGCTGGCGGTTCGGTCGCCGCTCAACCGTTGCAGGTATTCATGAATGCCGAGCAGGCTGAACGCCCATGCGCGCGGCGATGTGAATTCGATCGCCGCCGGCAGTGCCTGGGCGAAGATTTGTCCCGACATGACCTGAAAACTCCGGTAGGGCGAGCGTCCCACGCCCGTGCCCAGCGCCCACAGAGCCCGTGCGTGAGAGTCTTCCGAGCCCTGTTCATCGAGCCAGCGACGGTCGAAACTCAGGTGGTTATGGAACCGCTTTGTCTTGGAATCGAAGGCGTGATGCAGAAAGGCCGCATAGATCGTCGCCACCGTCCGCACGCGCTCCGTTACTTCTCCCAACTCGTCCAACAGCACGGCGAGAATGAAGGCGCGAGCGTTGTCATCCGTGCAATAGCCCTCGGAAAAATTCGGCACGGTAAAGATGGCGTGTTGAAACAGTCCGGCGGAATCGGTCATCCGCGACAGGTGATCCAGTTTCAACTCGGGCAGGTCTCGTGGCTGCTGGTCCAGCGTCTTGGTGGCGAACGACTTTCGGGACAACACGGCCCGCTCAATTCGCGCCAGTTCGAACGAGCGCATGTAGAGCCGGGCCACATTGCTCCAGACCATCTCGCGTCCGAGCTTGTATGCGTTCTTGCGCATGGCGTGCCGTCGCGTGTCGTCCCGCAGTAAGCCGATGACCTCGCTGGCAATGGCCTTCGCGTCTCCGAACGGCACCAGCACGCCGCGTCCGTCGGCCAGCAACTCGGTCGCGTGCCAGTAGGGAGTCGAGATCACGGCTTTGCCCGCCCCAAATGTGTACGCCAGCGTGCCCGAGGTGATTTGCGCTTCGTTGAGATACGGGGTGATATACAGGTCCGCCGCGCCAATGAACTCCTTGAGTTCATCGAGTTCCACGAACCGGTTGTAGAAGATGACGTTCTTCTGGACCTTGTTCCTCTTGGCGAGGCGTTCGAGCCGCAGACGATAGGCCTCCCCCTGCTCGCGCACCTCATTCGGGTGCGTGGCCCCCAGGACCAGGTACACCACGTCGGGGAACTCCGCCAGAATCTGCGGCAGCGCGTTGAGCACATGCTCAATGCCCTTGTTCGGCGACAGCAACCCAAACGTCAGCAAGACCACTCTCCCCGCCACGCCGAATTGGTCCTTGTAGTAGTTGGGATCGACAAACGGAATGTCGGGAATGCCGTGGGGAATGAAATCGATTTTGGACGGCGGCGCCTGATAGACGTCCTGCAACAGTTGCCGTCCGCGCTCGGCCATGACCAGCAGCCGCGTGGAGCGTGTAATGAGTTCCTGCATCACGCGCCGTTGATCGGCGTTCGGCTCGCGCAGCACCGTGTGAAGCGTCGTGACGACAGGCATTCTCAGTTCGCGCAACAACGCCAGCAGATGGCTGCCCGCCGGTCCGCCGAAAATCCCGAACTCGTGTTGCAAACTGACAATGTCGACGTTGCTGATGTTGAGGAAGTCCGCCGCGCGCTGGTAGGACGACAAATCCTGTTCCTCAATCTCGAAGTGAACCACGTCGGAATACTCATACCCGCCCGGGATGTCATTGACCGGTACGGCGAAACACTGCGTTTGCGGGTGCTCGGCCGCCACGGCGGAAAGCACGTCCGCCGTGAACGTCGCGATGCCGCATTTGCGCGGCAGATAATCGCCGAGAAATGCAATCTTTTGAATTTGAGATGGTTTGTCCACAAACTTGTCCGCTCTAGTGTGCGCCATGTTCCGTCACCTTACGTATAAGGTAAAACCCTACCTGGAAGCTCCGGGGTAGGGTTCCGCGTTACCGACGGCTTGAGGCAATTGTCAGATAGTGACCGTGGATGATGGGGCGCACGTCGCTCGGGGCTTCATCAACCACCCGCCTGACATCACTCCACTACCCCGTCGACGGCGCGGACGCCACACAGTAATTGTTGAATGTATCCAGCAATTCGCGGATGACGCGTCATCTCCATCCTCGCGCAGGTGTTTTGGGACTCACGGCGAACAATACGATCCCGCCGATCAGGGCGAGCGCCCCGGCGATCGGGGGTACATAGTTGGTCTTGGTCGTCTCCACGTGCACTCCCAGGACATCGACCGGCTTTCCCCGGCTCTTGAAAGTGATGCCCTGGTAGGCGAGCACCACGATGCCGAGAGCGATCAGTATGACGGCAATCGTCTTTGAATTCATTTCGAACCTCCAGTTTTCTTTTCTTCTTTAACCACTTTATTACACGGCTCTGCGGCCGGTAATGACGTTAACCAGGATCATGATGATGGCAACCACCAGCAGGAAGTGAATAAACCCTCCCATCGTGTAACTGGTCACCAATCCCAGCAGCCAGAGAACAATTAGTACCACCGCGATTGTGTACAACATGTGATTCTCCCTTCCGTTTGATTTGGATTCACCACCGACTGGTGCGCCCCTCACCGCCCGCACCAGCCAGCAATGAGTCAATGTCTGCTTGTTAATGAACGACGGCCACCTTGGGTTGTTTCAGCACGACCTTGGCGCCATGCGCGGTCTTGGTCACTGCGTTGCGAACCGTCTCCACGGCGGTCGAACCCACCTTGCCAGCCGCCTTCAAGGCCCCATCGGCAGCCGCCGACACAGCGTCCTCCGCGCTGACTCCCACTTCCTTGGCGCCTGCGATTGCCCCTTCAACCAGACCGGTGGTAGCGGCCTCAAGGTCGCCGCCAACCGCGGCCGTGTCTCGGATCGTGACATGGGCGGTGTGGCTGATTGTACCCATGACTTCCGCGCCCGCCTCTTTCGTGCCGCGCAGTACCCCGACCATGATCCCTTTCGCGGCATGCCCCAGGTCGGCGCTCACCTGTACGGCGCCGCGGATCGCTCCGCTCGCCACGTTCGCAATGGCATCGGTCACGGATGTGCCCACCTTGCCGGTATCTTTCAATGTTGCGGCGAGCATTTTGGTAATGGTATCCGCCGTCGCTTTGACGATGTCACCCGTCCCTTGGATCGCGGCAACAATCCCGTCTTTTACTGTCTCAATCATTCCTGCGTGTTCTGTCTTCATGTTTGCTTACCTTTCAGTCTGCTTCTGTCTGCCTTTGATTCACTACCGACCGGTGCGCCCCTCACCGCCCCCATGCACCAGCCAGCAGTGAGTGAACATCTACTTGTTACTGGACACGGTCGTCCCAATGGTCATGTTGTTGACCACGCTCTGCACACCGTTGATGTCGGTGGCGA
>Ga0116126_1000620_pt1 | contig 25124 bp, 25 predicted proteins | sample June2015DPH_16_5_FD_89730 | JGI IMG/M metagenome (GOLD analysis project Ga0116126, IMG submission 89730) | Peatland microbial communities from SPRUCE experiment site at the Marcell Experimental Forest, Minnesota, USA - June2015DPH_16_40 | ecosystem: Environmental > Terrestrial > Soil > Wetlands...
ACTTGGTGTAGAGTGGAACTTCGATGTCACGCTATTACGCCAGCTCATTTAGCGGCCGGTTCTGGTTTAGCCAGATCCGGTAGAGCGGCGTTGGTTGCGTCAGGCGTTGATGGATTTCGAAACCGGCCCGCTCTTTACGGAGCGGGCTTTTTGTTTTAGAGGGAGCGGTTATGGTGATCTCGATGCGGCAGCACGCCACCAAAGAAGAAATCGAACACGTTTGCGAGCGGATTCAGGAGTTCGGCTACAAGGTCCACTCGATTGTCGGCGAGTCGCGGGTGGTGATCGGCGTAGTCGGGGTCGGCGACGTCACGGCCTGCCTGGAATCGCTGGAGGCCACGCCCGGTGTGGAAACGGCGGTGCGCATTTCGGCGCCGTATAAGTTCGTCAGCCGCGAATTCCGCAAAGAGCGCAGCGCCATCAAGCTCAACGGGATCGATATCGGCGGTGCCGACTTGGTCGTGATGGCCGGGCCGTGTTCGGTGGAAAGCGAAAAGCAGATCATGCAGACGGCGGAGGGCGTGGCCGCGGCAGGCGCCCGCGTGCTGCGCGGCGGAGCGTTCAAGCCGCGCACCTCGCCGTACGACTTTCAGGGCATGGAGCTCGAGGGGTTGAAGCTGCTGCGCAAGGCGAAGGAAGCCACCGGCCTCGCCATTGTCACCGAGGTGATGAGCGACCGCGACGTCGAGCTGGTGGCCGAATACGCCGACTGCATGCAGGTGGGCGCGCGCAACATGCAGAATTTCGCGCTGCTGAAATCGCTGGGCGGCTGTGGCCGGCCGGTTCTCCTCAAGCGAGGCATGAGCTCCACCATCAAGGAGCTGCTGATGTCGGCCGAATACATTGTGGCGCACGGCAACCCCAACGTGATTCTCTGCGAGCGCGGCATCCGCACCTTCGAAACCGCCACGCGCAACACGTGCGACATCACCGCCGTGCCGGTGTTGAACGAACTGACGCACCTCCCGGTGGTTCTCGACCCCAGCCACGCCACCGGCAAACGCAGCCTGGTACCTGCGCTGGCGCGCGCGGGCGTGGCCATCGGCGCCGATGGGATTATCGTGGAAGTGCACCCGTATCCGGAGAAGGCCGTCAGCGACGGGGCGCAGTCGTTGACGCTCGATGGATTCGCCGCCATGATGCGGGACTTGGCGCCTTATATCGAAATGTGGCGGCAGGCGCGCGCGGCCCAGAGCGCGGCGCTGGCAAGCGCCGTGTGAACCGGCGCCAAGGGCCGTTCAGGAAATAACCCCGTCCAATCGCCGACCTAGAATTCCGCCGCTGGCTTCGCCTGTTCGGCGCCAACGCGGCCGGTGACAATGTCGGCCAGGAAGTAGTTCTCGCCGTGGAACGGGCAGCCAGCCAAGCGGCGCAGCATGGCGATCTGGCCGACGTGAGTCAGCGCATCGGCAATCGGGCCCTGGAACAGCTTTTCGGCCGGGCACGCCGGCGGCACATCGGAAGCCGAGCGCCGGTCGAAAGCCTCGATCGCTGCGAAGAAACGCGCCGTGCCCCGCTCCCACGCGAGCGGCGGTGAATCGTGCCAGGCCTGCTTGCCTTCAGCTAGCGTCAGCGCCCAATCCAGAAGATCGCCGATGTGCGCCAGAATCTGGCCCGGCGTGCGCGGTGATTCTCCAATGCGAAATTCCGCGAATTCGGCCGGCGCGCCGCGCAGGGCCTTGCCTCCGCGGTAGGCCAGCGTCGCCAGCGTGTGGCGCAGCAGAGCGGTTTTCTCGTCCATTCAAGATACTTTACCGAAATCCAGGAAGCCGCGCTGCGGGTCGGTGCTCAACAGCGTCACGCGCAGGCGGTCGCCTACGTCCAGCCCCTGCTCGCCGCGCATCAGCCTGCCTTCCACCGGCGGATCGAAAATCCTCACGAAGACGCCCTTGGGCGTGTTGCCCGTCACCACAGCCTGAAAATTCTCGCCGATTCGATGTTGCAGCGCCACCGCCGCCAGGCGCTTGGTCATGGCGCGCTCCACTTTACGTGCGGCATCCTCTTTCAGAGTGCAATTCTTCGCGATTGCGTCCAGCTCGCCGTCCGCGTAACCCGCCTCCGTCCCGGCCGCGTGCGCCTTGATGAGGCGCTGGGTCACCACATCGGCGAAGCGGCGGTTGGGCGCCGTCGAGTGCGTGTAGTCCTGCGCGGCGAGACCGAAGTGGCCTTGCGCCGGATCGCCCGGCCGCATCAGCACGTACTCGCCCGGACCCATCAGCTTCAGCACCGAAAGTGATATGTCGGCGTAGTGCACCGGGTCGGCCGCTTTGCGCCGCACCAGAAAAGCATTGAGCGCGCCCGGATCGGGCACGGCGGGCAGCGTGTCGCCGCATTGCTTCGCCAGCTCGACAATGCGGGGCCAGCGCTCCGGCGCTTTCACCACGCGGCGGATCGAGGAAACGCCGGCATCTCGAAGCGTGCGCGCCATCACTTCATTGGCCGCGATCATGAAATCTTCGATCAGGTGCGCCGCGCGGTTGGCGGCACGAGCGGTAATGTCCTGCACCTTGCCATCGGCGAACACCGGCTGCGCTTCCAGGCGATCGAAGGTGAGCGCGCCCAGCCGGTGGCGCGCCTCGCGCAGGATTCCGGCGGCCTCGTCCTGCAACTTGAGTTGCGCGGCCAGTTCCGCGGAGGCGGCCACCTTCGCGGGCGCCGGGCCGGTGCCTTCGAGCCACGCGCCCACGCCGTTGTAGGCGAGCTGCGCGCGGTTGCGCACGTGGGCCCGGTAGATGCCGCTCTTCGCGACCGCTCCATCGGCCGCCACCACGGTCTCGATGACCACCGCGGCGCGCTCCTGGCCTTCGTTGAGCGAAGTCAGGTCCGTCGACAGCCGCTCCGGCAGCATGGGAAACGTGCGGACTCCGGTGTAGACCGTGGTGGTCTCCTGGGCCGCGTGCGCATCGATGGGCGTCCCCTTGCCCACCAGCGAATCCACGTCGGCGACGCCCACCAGCACGCGGATCCCATCCGCCGTCCGTTCCGCCCATTCGATCTGGTCGAGATCGCGCGAATCGTCGTTGTCGATGGAAGACCACAGCAGGTCCGTGAGATCGCGCAAGCTGGCGTCCGAGCTTGGCTGGATGGCCGCAAGCTGGCGCTCAGCTTCGGGCGAAAAGTCCGGCGCAAAACCGTGGTCGATCATTTCCTGGCGCGCCGCCGCCAGCAGGTTGAAATCGTCGTGGGGCATGAAACGATGAGGGTAACAGAAGCCGGCGTAGCGTGGCGCGGGCATTCGTGCCTGCTGTGTCGAGGTTCGTCTCGACATTTCTTTTGCCGCGCCACGCTCAGCATCGGAGTGGTGGGTGAGAAAGACCGCCTACCTTCGCAACCGCCAGGCCAGCAGCAGCCAGCCGGCGATAAATGCGATCCCGCCGATGGGCGTAATTGCGCCCAGCCAGCGGTTGCCGGTGAGGGCCAGCAGATACAGGCTCCCCGAAAAGAACACGATTCCCGCCAGCAGCACCGCGCAAACGGTGCCCGCGGCATCCTCCGTCATAGCACCGGCGCGGGGCAGGATGGAAACTATGAGCATTCCCAGCGCGTGCAGGAAGTGGTAGAGCGCGGCCTTCTCCCACACGCTCATCCGGTAAGCGTCCACGCGCTCTCTCAGCTCATGCGCGCCGAACGCGCCCAGCGCCACGGCCAGCGCCAACAGAATCGCTCCCGTCATGCTCCAGTTCATGTTCTCTCGCCTCTTAATGCGAAGGATACCAGGACGCGGCGGATCAGGCTTTCGCGCCGGAGTCTGCTCGCGCCACTTGTTATGATTGGTGGCGAAACGATGAGTTTCCTGCGCTCCCTGCTGTTTTCGACTCCCCTGATCGCGCTCGCCACCGTTGTTATGGGGACGCTCTCGCTTCTGGCATCGCTGGTCGACCGCACGGGCCGCACCCAACACCGGCTGGCGCGCATTTGGGGCAGGATGCTGCTGGGGGCGAGCTTCATCCGGGTTCGCACGGAAGGTCTCGAGAAGCTCGATCGGAATGCCACTTACGTGTTCGTTGCCAATCACGCCAGCTACATGGACATCCCCGCCCTGCTGGCTCGTCTGCCGTTTCAGTTCCGCTTTTTCGCCAAGCAAGGGCTTTACAAGATTCCCTTTCTGGGCGGACATCTGAATCGCGCCGGCCATATCCCGGTGGATCGTTCCAGCCCGCGCGCTTCGTTGAAGAGCATGAGTGAGGGCGCTCGCATCGTGGCCCAGCGGCGGGTTTCCGTGCTCCTGTTTCCCGAGGGCGGGCGCTGCCCCGAAGGCCTGCGCGAGTTCAAGGAAGGCGCCGCTTACATCGCCATCAAGGCGGGTGTGCCGGTGGTGCCGATGGCGCTGGTCGGCATGCGCCGCCTCTTGCCGATGGGCTCCATCCACCTGCGGAGCGGCCAGGCAGTCCTGCGCATTGGCGATCCCATCCCCACCGCAGGCATCGGGCTACACGGCCGCACAGCGCTCAACCAACGTCTGTATCAGGAGGTCGCGCAACTACTGGCGGGGGGAGTGTAGGTAGGACAGACCACCGCCTTTCGTGGTCTGTCGTGCCTCACTAAGTTGCGATACTTGGCAGACGACAAAAACCGATCGTCCGTCCTACCTTTGGATTACCGGGCCGCCATCAGCGCGCGCAGGCGGCGTGCCCGTTCCGGGGCGCGCAACTGACGCAGGGCTTTGGCTTCGATCTGGCGAATCCGCTCACGCGTGACGTCGAACTCCTGGCCGATCTCTTCCAGCGTGTGCTCCCGCTCGCAGCCAATCCCGAACCGCATGCGAATCACCTTCTCCTCTTTCGGGGAAAGCGTCTTCAGAATGCCGGCCGTTTCGTCGCGAACATTGGTTTCGATCACCGCATCCACCGGCGAGCCCACCCAGCGGTCTTCGATCAGATCGCCCAGCGCCGATTCGCCGTCGCGGCCTACCGGCGTCTCAAGCGACACCGGGTCACGGGAAATGGTCTTCAGCTTTTGCACCTTCTCGACCGGGATTTCCATGCGCCGGCCGATTTCGTCATTTGTAGGAGTTCGACCCAGTTCCTTCTCGAGCTCGCGAGTGGCGCGCAGAAACTTGTTCATGCTCTCGTTCATATGCACCGGAATGCGAATGGTCCGCGACTGATCGGCGATGGCGCGCGTGATGGCCTGCCGGATCCACCAGGTGGCGTAAGTCGAGAACTTGTAGCCGCGCCGATATTCGAATTTGTCGGCGGCGCGCATCAGGCCGATATTGCCCTCCTGGATCAGGTCGAGCAGGTGTAACCCGCGATTTACGTATTTCTTAGCGACCGAAACCACGAGCCGGAGGTTGGCCTCGACCAGGTCCTTCTTGGCCCGCTCGGCTTCGGCTTCGCCGTGGCGGATCACGGTCAGGGTGTGGCGCAGTTCGGGCAGCGAGGCGCCGGCTGCCGCTTCGCGCTTGCGGATCTCGCGCTTCAACTCCCGCAGGCGAGCCTGTAGCAGGGGGCTGTTACGCGCCTCCAGCTTCTTGATCTCGCCATCCAGGTGGTTGATCTCTTCCACCGCCCGCTCGATTTCGCGTGAGAAGTCTTTCCACCGGTTCCCGCGGAACGGGCAGCGCCGGATGGCCAGCGAGGTTTCCACCTTGGCCCGATTGAACTTACCGACCAGCCGCTTGCGCGGTTTCTTGTTGGCCAGGGGCGTGGCTTCCACCTTTTCCTCAAGCTGCTGCTGCTTCTTGTGGAGTACGATCACGTCGGCGAACAGCTTGGAGGCATCCGCACGCACCTTCAGATCCGCCGGAGACCCTTCTTCCACATCGCCCAGGTCGGCAACGGACTCCAGTTCGATGGCTCCCTTTTTCAACGCCTCGGCCATATCCAGGGCCACCCGCTGCACCACGGCGGAACGGCTAATCGCCTTCTGCATCCGTAGTTTGCCGCGTTCCATGCGGCGCGCCAGATCCACTTCGCCTTCGCGTGTCAGTAGCGGAACCGCTCCCATTTCCCGCAGATACACACGCACCGGATCATCCGTGTAGATGGATTCTTCCACCGGCGGCTGATGCAGAAAGTCGGTCTCGTGCGCAGCTTCCGCATCGAAGAATTTCGCGTCCTCTTCGAAGTTCAGGCCCAGACTTTCAGGATTCTCCGCGAGAAAATGCTCTTCAAAACGGTCCACTAAGACTCACCTCCCCAAAGGCACGCAGAAACATACGCAAATTATGGGAAATAAGATATTTGTTGAAATAAACTCGACTTGCGGGTTGTCGCCCGGCCACATCGCGCAATTGTCAGGCACAGGGCAGATCTTCCAAACGATCATACCACCGTTCCCCAATAAAGTTAAGCCCTATTTTATAAGGATGTCTTGAAACTGATAAGGTTACAGGAGATTTGCCGCCTACCACGACTCAGGGCAACTTCTGCCGCATCAGGTTCTTGAGCTCGTTGAAAAACGCCTCCTCGTCCTGAAAGTCCCGGTAGACCGACGCAAATCGTACATAGGCGATCTTGTCCAGTTCCCGGAGGCCTTCCATCAGGAATTCTCCTATTTCTGTAGTTGAAATTTCCCGGTCCGGCGAGTCGCTGACCTTCGCTTCCACGCGGTTCACCAGCTCGGAAAGTTTCGATACGCTAATAGGACGTTTCTCACAGGCTTTTAGTAGCCCCGTCAACACCTTTTGACGGTCGAACTTCTCACGGCGACCGTCCTTCTTGATCGCCATGTAAGGAACCTCATCGATGCGTTCATAGGTAGTGAATCGCCGCTCACAGGCTAGACACTCGCGCCGGCGGCGTATGGCATCGCCTTCCTTGCTTTCCCGTGAGTCCACCACCCTGTCATGTAAGTGACTGCAAAAAGGGCACTTCATTGTTCGCGTCCGATCCGGCGCAAGCTGCGCCAGTCCAGCCCTTCCTTAACCGTGAGCATCAATCCAGCCGGAACTACTACTACAAAACTAAGAACCCAAATCAGCATGGCGAAGGAAGTCGCTGGCTCCAAGCGCACCCGAAACAGTTCGGTCAGAACCACCACCGCCACAACCTGCAAGCCACCGCCGATCCCGGGAATCTGCACGGCCGCTCCAAACGAAATGAAGCCCACAAAGATGAGGACGTCCACGAACGAGAAGTGCAGCACCGCGTCGAACGAGCGGGCCAGACACCAGTAGGACACGGCGATCAGCGTCCATTCGAGCACGGAGTACAGGAAGATCGCCAGCAGAGCGCCATCGCTGCGGGTCGATTCCACTCCCTGCACACAGGCCGCCAGCAGCTTTTCGGCGCGCGCGAAGTACCGTTCGGGCCAAAAACGGATGAGGTGGGTCAGATAGCGGCGAACCGGTTCGGCGAAATGGCGCATGGCAAACAGCAGGACCAGCAATCCCAGGCAGGATATGGCGACAAAACGCCCTCCGGCGGCCAAGACCCAAGCGATCCTCGGCCCCACGCGCACGCCGGTGGAGGTGATGCGCATCAGGGCGAAGGCAAAGAGCAGAAGCGCCATCAGCAGGTCGAAGATCCGCTCCAGCAGCCATGCCGCCAGTTGGGAAGGAAAGGGGACCTTCTCCTTGACCGCGATCAGGTACGGCCGCACGAACTCGCCGGCGCGGCCGAACAGCGTGATGGCGGTGAACCCGACCACCGTCGCCGAGAGCAGGTTGCGAATCGACGGGCGCGGCTTGAGAGGCTTCAGAAACACTGCCCAGCGCAAGGCCCGCACGTAATACGAGCCGGCGACGGGAACCAGAGAGGCGCCAATCCATCTCAAGTCCAGGCCGGCTACGGCCGCGGCCGCCAAGTGCCAATCGAAAGCCCGCGGGGAGAATCGCCATACCAGACCGACTCCCGCGGCGGCCACGACCAGGCCGGCCGCGGCCCATTTCCACCAGCGTTGCTGAATCGAACCTCCTCACGAGCGGCAAGCCCGTTTCCCAATGCAGACAAGCGCCAGTACAAGTATCTCAAAAGAACCGGAATACGGGAAAAGATTGAACCTGGCAGGCGAAAACATCGTTTCTCCATACGAAGGAACGGGAGTGATGGCAACCGCGACGCTAGCCTTGGGAACATTCCAGAATTCGCCAGCCGGGCAGGACGCGCTGGGCGGGCTGGTGGGTGCGCGGTCGAGCCATGTGGTAGAACGAATCTTGGACCAAGACTCCTCTCTCGTTTCGCGATGCCTGCGCGGCGACGAGTCGGCGTGGGAGGATCTCGTCCGCGTGCACAGCCGCCGCGTCTACGGATTGTGCTACCGCTTCACCAACAGCGGCTCGGAGTCGCAGGATCTGACGCAGGAAGTTTTCCTGCGCGTCTTCCGCACGTTACACTCTTTTCGCGCGGCGGAAGGCTCGTTCGGCACCTGGCTGGCGCGGCTTACGCGCAATCTTCTGATCGATCATTACCGGCGCACGCGGCAGGACCGGGTGACGGATTCGCTCGACGATCAGCTCCCCGTGCTCGGGGATCGAAGCGCCGCGGGTGCGTCTCGCGCGGACCAGGCGGTGGCCGGCCGCGAGGCTAGCGAAATTCTACAGGCCGCGCTGCAGAAGCTGTCGCCCGATTTGCGCGAGGCAGTCATCCTGCGCGACCTGCAGGAAATGGAATACCGGGAAATCGCCCAGGTGCTGGCGATACCGGAAGGCACGGTGAAATCGAGAATCAACCGCGGCCGCGCTGAACTGGCGCGGCTGCTGCGCAAGCAGAAGCTGGTAGTATGAACTGCGCCGAACTGGACATCCTGCTTTGCGAGTACGTGGATGGCACGCTCGACGCGGCTACGCGGGCCGCCGTGGAACGCCACCTGGCCGGTTGCCCTGCGTGTGCCGAACTGGCGCGCGATTCCGCCGCCGCCGTCCGCTTCCTCGGGCGCGCCGCCGATGTGGAGCCTCCGGCCGAGCTGGTGAATCGCATCCTTTTCGCCGCTCCCTGGCGCGAGAACCTGAAATCGAAGCCGCGAAGCTGGCTGGCCGGGCTGCTCAGTCCCATCTTGCAGCCGCGCTACGTAATGAGCTTCGCCATGACCATCGTTTCGTTTTCGCTGTTGCGCTCGGTGATCCCGGTGCGCAGCATCCGCCCCGACGATCTGCGTCCTTCCAAGGTTTGGGCGGGCCTGGAAACGCGCGTGGAATATGGCTGGGGACGCGTGGAGAAGTTTTACGACAATCTGAAAGTGGTTTATAAGATTCAAACCACGCTGCGAGATTGGCAACAACGGGAAGACGAGCGGGAGCCCGCGGCTCCGCTGCGGAAACCCGCGTTCAACGACGAGCGGAAGCTGCCGGTTGTCTCCGCTCCGCCGGCCGGGGAAACACAGGGCGGGAGACCCGCCCAGCGACCGGAAACATCACACTGAGGGTAATGCCATGAACTGTCAAAATCATCCGGACGTAGCTGCAATCGCTTATTGCCGAACCTGCGGCAAGCCGGTATGCGGCGAGTGCCGCCGGGAAGCCTCGGGCACGGTGTACTGCGCCGAGCATGCGCCGGCCGCCGCACCGCCGCCCTACACCACGGCGCCTCCGCCCTACACCGCGCCGCCTCCACCAACCGCGCCGCCTTACGCGCCGCTGGTCGCACCCTCACCGTTCGTGCGCTCCGATATCCATCCCGGGCTGGCGTTTGCGCTGGGCTGGATTCCCGGAGTTGGCGCCATCTACAACGGGCAGTACGCCAAGGGCTTGATCCACGCGGTGATCTGGGGCGTCCTGGTGAGCATTCTCGATTCGGGTGCCACTCACGATATGGAGCCGCTCTTCGGCATACTGTTGGCGGCGTGGATGTTCTACATGGCGTTCGAGGCGCACCGCACGGCGCAGAAGCTGCAACGCGGCCAGCCGGTGGATGAATACTCGAGCGTGCTCCAGTTGCGCGGCGGGCCGGGGCGGTTCCCGATGGCCGCCGTGGCGCTGATCGTGCTGGGCGTGCTGTTGCTGCTGCACACCCTCGACCTGATGAGTTTTGAAAGGATCGTGCCGTACTGGCCGGTGCTGCTGATTGCGGCCGGAGCCTATATGCTGTGGTCGCGCTTTGCCGGCCAGGAGCCAGCCCCGGGAGAGGTGCGCCATGAAAGGTGAACGAAACGTATTCAGGGCCGTCCGCGGACCCGTGACGCTGATCACACTCGGGGCCCTGTTCGCCTTGCAGAACTTTACGTCCTACGATTTCGGCCAGACCTGGCCCGTGCTGCTGATCGTGTTCGGCCTGTTGAGCCTGCTGGGGCGGACCATGGCGCCGCCGCCGCCCGCCCCGCCGCTGCCGCAATACGCCTGGCAGCCGCCCGCATGGCAGCCGCCGCCGGCAGCCAATCAGCCGGCAGGCGGGTACCGCGCCACATCTTACGCGCAGGGGCCCAATCCACAGCCGGCGGCCGGCGCGGATGCGGCCTCGTCGTCCGGCGCGGCCAAACCGGATACGCCGCCTGAAAGTTCCACCCCCGGAGGTGCTGTATGAGACCACGTTCCCTCACCGGGCCACTGATCCTGGTGATCATTGGCGGCCTATTCCTGTGGCGCAACTTCCATCCGGAAGCGCCCATCTACGAGATCTTCGCGCTCTACTGGCCGTTCCTGCTCATCCTGTGGGGCGTGTTGCGGTTGATCGAAGTCGCCTGGCCCGGCTCGCCCTGGAAGGGCGGCTTCACCGGCGGCGAGGTCGTGCTGGTGGTGCTGGTCTGCCTGATCGGCTCGGCGATGTGGGCCGGTTACCGCCATGGTTACCACTGGTCGGGAGATGGTCTCAGCGTCTTCGGCAATGAGTACGATTATCCGGTGTCCGCCAAGGCCTCCGCCGCCGGGATGAAGCGCATCGAGTTCGACGTCGCGCGCGGCAACATCAAGGTGACCGGCGGCGATACGCAAGAGGTTGTGGTGAGCGGCAACAAAGTGATCCGCAGTCTCGGGCGGGATGAGGCCGACCGCATCAACACCAACACGCCGCTCGAAATCGTGCCCGAAGGCGATCACCTGCTGGTCACCGCGAACCGGTCTCAGCGGTACGATAACCAGCGCGTCTCCGACGATATCGAAGTGACCGTGCCGAGGGCCATGGCGATCCTGGCCCGCAACCGGCGCGGCGATTTCGAGATCGGCGATATGGACGGCGACGTCGATCTCGGCAGCGCCCACGGCGACGTGCGCCTGTCCCGCCTGGGCGGCAACGCTCGCGTGGAAGTGAGCCACAGCGACACCATCCGCGCCGTGGATGTGAAGGGCCACATCGACGTGCAGGGTGAGGGCTCCGATCTCTCGCTCGAAAACGTGCAGGGGCAGGTCACCATCAACGGAGCTTTTTCCGGCACTCTGGATTTCAAGAACCTGGCCAAGCCGCTCGAATTCGAAGGCGCGCGCAACACCGAACTGCATGTGGAAGCCGTGCCGGGCAACATCAGCATGGACATGGGTGAGTTCACCGCCAATGGGCTGGTGGGGCCGGTGCGGTTCGTCACGCGCTCGCGCGATATCAAGATCGGCCGCTTCAGCCAGACCATGACCGTCGAAACCGAGCACGGCAACATCGAGCTCGATCCGGGCATGCCCGTACCCGCCATTGACGCGCGTTCCGGCGCCGGCAACATCGAGCTGACGCTGCCCGAAAAAGCCGCCTTCCAGCTCGATGCCAGAGCGGAGCGCGGCGATGCCACCAACGATTTCGGCGCGCAGATTTCGAAAGAGAGTTTCGGACGCAGCGCCAGTTTGAAAGGCAAGGTGGGAGATGGCCCGTCCATCCGGCTGATCGCCTCTCACGGCGAGGTAGAAGTGCGCAAGGGCGATGAATCCGTGCGCCCGCCCGACACTCCCGCCGCACCCGCCGCGCCCGCATCGCCAACAGTGCCCAAGGCTCCGGCCAAGAATCTTAAAGACTCCGAGATCAAGCTGTGAACCCCGGCAGCGGGGCGCCTCGCTCCGCCCCGCTGCTGATTCTTTTCCTCGTCAACGTTCTTAACTTTTACGACCGCCAGGTGCTGGGTGCGGTGCTGGAGCCATTGCACCGCGAGTTCGGCCTCTCCGATACGCAACTCGCCGTGCTCGCCACGGCCTTCACGCTGCTCTACGCAGTGGCCGGCTTGCCGCTCGGGCGGCTGGCCGACCAGTGGAGCCGCAAACGCCTGCTGACAATCGGCGTCAGCGTGTGGGCGGCGCTGACTGCCATCGGCGGCCTCGCTTCCAGTTACGGGATACTGCTGGCGACGCGCTTGGGAGTGGGGATCGGCGAAGCCACCTGCGCACCCGCCGCCACAAGCTGGATCGGCGACCTGGTGCCCGCCGGCCGCCGTGCGCGCGCCATGGCCATGTTCATGATGGCCGTTCCCGTGGGCGGCTTCCTCAGCTTCGCCGTCGGCGGCCCGGTGGCGCAGGCCTGGGGCTGGCGAATGGCGCTGGTGCTGGCGGCCGTCCCAGCAGTGGCGCTGGTGCCTGCGCTGGCAATGCTGCGCGAGCCGAGGTGGGGCATGCTTCAGCTTGCCAACGCCCGCTTGCGGGCGGGTGCTCTGCCATCTTCCGGCGCTCCCGCCTCCGAACCGAGCCGGAACCGTCCCGGTCGGAGCCGCGACCGTGAGGGAGCGGTCCTCCCCGAGCCCGCAACTCCGCCCGTCAGCAGCCTCAGCCCGTGGCTGCTGGCGCGCATCCCGGCCTTCTGGTGGATCGCCGCCTCCGGCGCCATCGTCAATTTCATGCTCTACAGCTTCTCGTTCTTTCTGCCGGCGTTTCTCACCCGCTATCACGGCCTAACGGTAGCGCGCTCGGGCGTCTGGAGCGGGGTTGGATCGGGCGCCGCTGGCGTACTCGGTGCGCTGGCTGCCGGATACCTGGGTGACCGAGTGGCGCGCGACCTCGGCCGTCACCGCCTTCTGCTGGCCGCAGCAGCAGCCGCTCTCGCCGCCCCGCCGGCCCTTGCCGCTATCAGTCTTCCCGCCGGCAGCGTGCTCGCAGCCGTATTACTCCTTATGCTCGCTTACGGATTGTGGCAAACCTACTACGGCTTAGTCTACGCCGCGATCCAAGATATTGTGCCCGCTCAGTTACGCGGGACCGCGATGGCCACTTACTATCTCGCCATGTACTTATGCGGCGCCTCGTTTGGCCCGCTAGTAACCGGCCGCCTCAGCGACCATTTCGCCCGTGCGGCCGCTAACTCCGGTGTCGCGTTTGATGCCGCCCGCGCCATCGGCTTACACGATGCCATGTACCTCATCCCAGCGTGTTCGGCGATGCTGGCCGCTGTGTTATGGATGGCAGCGAGACGTCACTTCCGCGACGCAAGGTAAAATAGTGAACCGCTCCGCGCAACACTCCGAGCCCAAGTTGTAGACTGAAGCAAAGCCGATGCCTTTTCGAATCGAAGTCATGAAAACGGATGACTGGCCGGACGTGCGCGCGATTTACGAAGAAGGGCTGGCCACCGGGGTGGGGAGCTTTGAAACGGCCGCTCCTTCGTGGGAACAATGGGATCGGGCGCGATTACCGCATTCCCGACTGGTGGCGCGGGAGAACGCGGTTCTCGGTTGGGCCGCGCTGAGCGCTGTGTCGCAGCGCGCTTGTTACGCGGGCGTCGCGGAAGTTGGGATCTATGTCGCGGCCGCAGCGCGGGGCCGCGGCGTGGGTCGGGCTCTGCTGGAGGCGGTCATCGAATCTGCCGAGTCTCACGGGATCTGGACCCTGCAAGGGGCCACGATTGCCGAGAACGCGGCTAGCCTGGCGCTTCAGGCGCGATGCGGCTTTCGAACCGTGAGGCGGCGCGAGCGCATCGCCAAGCGCGACGGCGTGTGGCACGACACGATACTCACCGAGCGGCGCAGCAAAAAGACCGGAGTGGACTGAGTGACGGCATCTCGCAATTACAATCGCGTCTCGTCGCGCGACACGCGGGCGAGGCGTGCCTCGCCCCTACAGCGCCCGGCATGCCCGGCCCGGCCCGCGAATCCGTCTCCATCCTCGGGATTCCTCATTTGAAAACCAGCGCGGAAGTGCTCGAATTCGAATCGCTGCTTCAGCTCGTGGGCCGTTATGTGGCCAGCCCGATGGGGCGCCGCGAACTGGAGAAGGTCGAGCCGCACACGGGCCGCGAGCGCCTGCTGGACGACCTGGCCGAAGCCGGGGAAGCCATCGAATATCTGCGCTCCGCGGCCCGCCCGCAGCAGGCCGCCCGCGGCGCGGCCATCCGCATCGACTTCGGTGGCCTGCCGGACGTGGAGCCGGCGGCGCAGAAACTGCACATCGAAGGCGCCGGCCTGGAGCCCAAAGAGATCTTCGACCTGTTCACGCTGCTCGATCGCGCGGCGGACGCGAAGTCGGTGCTCACGGCTACGGTTGGCCGCTTCCCTCGGCTCGGCCTGCGCGGCCAATCGATCGGCGATTTTCGCGCCCTGTTGCAGGACCTGCAAGGCAAGATCCTGCCCGATGGCACGGTGGCCGATCACGCCAGTGTGGCGCTGGCGCGGCTGCGCCGCGACGCGGAGCGGCAGAAGAAAGCGATTCAGGAATCGCTCGAGCGCTTCTTGAAAGCCCACCGCGAGGAAGGCATCCTCCAGGAAGAGTTCGTCACCATCCGCAATGAGCGTTTCGTGGTGCCGGTGATCGCCGGCCAGCGGCGCAAGCTGGACGGGGTGATTCACGGCGCCAGCTCGAGCGGCCATACGCTGTTCGTCGAGCCGCTGGAAACGATCGATCTCAACAACGAGCTGGTGCGGCTCTGTGAAGAGGAAGCCCGCGAAGTCCACCGCATCCTGCTCGAGATGACGGACCGGCTGCGCGGCCACGCCGATTCCATCCGGCAGACGCTGGCAGTTATGGCGGAGCTGGATCTGATTTTCGCCAAGGCGCGCTTCGCGATCGAGTTCGATTGCGTCATCCCGCGCTTCGGCGAACGGCTGCTGCTGCGCGAGGCGCGCCATCCGTTGCTCGAAGACGTGCTCCGGCGCCGCCAGGGCAAGCCTGTGCCGGTCTCGCTCGATCTGGCGCGCGAGCGCAGCACGCTGCTCATCAGCGGTCCCAACACCGGCGGCAAAACGGTGGCGCTCAAGACCGTGGGACTGCTGAGCCTGATGGCGCAGGCCGCGCTGCCGGTGCCGGCGGCGGAAGCCGAATTCCCGCTCTTCGAGCAGGTGCTGGCCGACATCGGCGATTATCAGTCGATCCAGGAAAACCTCAGCACGTTTTCGGCGCACGTGTCGAACATTCGCGAAATGGCGCTGGATGTGACGCCCGGCACGCTGGTGCTGCTCGACGAATTGGGCGCCGCCACCGATCCGGAAGAAGGCGGCGCGCTGGGCGTGGCGATTGTGGACCATTTCCGCGCGGCCGGCGCATTTACGCTGGTCTCCACCCATCTGATGGCGCTCAAGATCTACGGCGCATCGACGGAAGGCGTGGTCAACGGGTCGATGGGGTTCGACGAAAGCACCTTCGAGCCGACGTTCCATCTGCAACTGGGGCTGCCGGGGAAGTCGGCGGGCCTCGAAATCGCCACGCGCCTCGGCATGCCGGAAGACATCATGCGACGCGCGCGAATGGCGCTGAGCGACCGCGAGCGGGATGTGACGAGATTCCTGAGCGAGCTGGATCGGCGCGTCAAGGAGACCCAGGCCCTGGAGCAAAGCCTGCGCGAGAAACTAATGGCCCAGGAGCGCAGCGAAAAAGAGATCGCCCGCGAGTGGGAACGGCGCGAAACCGTCAAGCTGAAGGAGCTGGAGCGCCGCACCGAGGAGGCGCTCCAGCGTTTTGAAGAGCACGCACGCGAGACCATCGAAAAGATTGCGCAAGGGGGCGAGCGCCGCAAGGCCGAGCAGGAGGCGCAGCGGCGCGTTTCCAAAGCCAAGCGCGAGCTGCGCGACGATTTCGAAACCACCGTTTTGTCCACCGAGGACGACTCGCGGCAGGACCGCATCCAGCCGCTGCGCATCGCCGAGGGCGCGCGCGTGCGGCTGAAGGACGTGCGGGAACCGGCCCGCGTGACGCGGTTTCTTGCCAACGACCGCATCGAGGTCGAAGCCGGTTTCTTGCGCATGCAGGTTTCGCGCGACGACGTGATCGAGGTGCTGCCGGAGACCGGCGGCGCGCCTGCCAAGCTGCCGCAAGGCGTGACGTACAAGCCGGCTCCGCAGTTATCGCCGGCGTTCCAGGAGATCAACGTGATCGGCCGGCACGCCGAGGAAGCGCGCGATGCGGTGGACGAGTTCCTCGACCGCGCCGTGATGGCCACCGCCTCGCGGGTGCGCATCGTACACGGCTTCGGCATGGGCGTGCTGCGCAAGACCATTCAGGAGCTGCTCAGCAGCCATCCGCACGTAGCGAAATTCTACCCCGCCCCGCAGCAGGAAGGCGGCGCCGGCGCGACCATCGTCGAACTTCGGGAATAGGCAAGGTGGGGCACGCTTCAGCTTGCCAACGCCCGCTTGCGGGCGCATTTTTTGCTCGCTGACGCTCGCGCCTGCGCGCTAAGCCACGACCGTGCGGGAGTGGTTTGCCGAAGGTCGGAGCCCTACTCGGATTCCCCTTCCGGTGGTTCCCACGCATCCAGCAGCTCCGGGTTCTTGGCGAACCGTTTCAGGACGCGCAGGATTTCGCCCGACTTGAAACCGGCATGCAGCAGGCGGCGGTAAGCGGCAGCCAGGTCCTTATCCTCTTCGAAAAGCCCTTCGCGCACAGCGAGGCGGTACTTGCGGCGAACCCAGTCCTCGATCAGCGCCGTCTCGTCGACGCCCGCATATACGTCGCGCACGGTGCGCTCGGCCAGCGCAGGCGCCACGCGGCGGCGACGCAAATCCTGGACCACGCGGGTGCTTCCCAGCTTGTCGCCGGAGAGGCGCGCGGTGGCGAAGGATTCGGCGAAGCGGCGGTCGTCCAGGTAGCCGAGATCCTTGAGGCGCGCCACGGCGTTGTCCGCGTCGGCCTCGCGTTGCGCGCGGCGGCGCAATTTCTCGCGCAGCTCTCCGGTGGAATACGCCCTGCCCGCGAGCAGCCGCAGTGCGTAGGTCCACAATCGTTCGGCGTTCAGGCGCCGGTCCGGTTTTTCCGCCATGATGGAGGTTCTTATGCGGAGTATACTGAAAATTGGCTCGGATAGAGACGGTTGAGCCGAAGGAAACAGGAGGCACACGATGGATAAGAACGGACTTTCGGCATTCTTGTTGGGCCTGGGCGTGGGAGTCGGCATCGGCATATTGTTCGCTCCCAAGTCCGGTGAGGAAACGCGCGAGTATCTTCGCAGTAAGGCCAACGAAGGCGGCGATTTGCTGAAGCAGCGCAGCGCTGATTTGAAGCAGACCGCGGCCGATTGGGTCGACAAAAGCAAAGAGGCCCTCAATCGCCAGAAGGAAAACCTGGCCGACGCGGTGGAAGCGGGCAAGCAGGCCTATCGCGATGCGCGCGCGCCGCAGACACCCAGCGAGGGTAACGCTTAGGATCGATTGGGCGGCGGAACGGAACTGACGGCATGACCGACGAAGTTTTTCGCTGGATCGCGACTGCGGGCGTGGTGCTGGTGGCCGCTGCGTTCGTGGTGCTAGCAGTGGCAGCCGTCGCGATTACCCGTGGCCTCGGCCAGTTGCAGGCAAAGATCGCCGGTTTCCTGGCCAGCGCCGAACCAACCATCGCGCGCCTCGATCCGATGATCGAACGCGCCAACGTGTTGATGGACACGGCCACGCCGCAGATCCGGGTCGTCGGCGCCACCATCGAAAAAGCCGGCCCGGCGCTGGAGAGGGCTCGCGTCACACTGGACAAAGCCAGCGCCGCCATTGACCGTGCCGGACCGCTCATCGATCACGCCAAGGCACTGGCGGCAAACGCAAACCTGGTGATTGAAGAAAACCGCCCGAGAGTCTCGGAAATCACCGAGCAGGCGGCCGGGATCGCACGCACCACCCGCGAGCAGGTGGATCGCCTGGGTGCACTGGTGGAGGATGCCGGCGACCGCGCCCGCGCGCGATTGGCGCAGATCGACGACACGGTCACCGACGCGGTGGACCAGGTGGGCGAAGTGGGCGACGCGCTGAAGCGCGCGGCCATGCGCCCGGTGCGCGAAGCCAGCAGCGTGGCGGCTGGAATTTCAGCCGCGGTTTCCACCTTCGTGAAAGGCCGCAAATATCCCCCCGATATGGCGACCCAGGACGAGGAGATGTTCATCTGAGGCCGCTCAAGACAGAGCGGAACGCCCGCCCCGCCGTTAACGGCTGAACCTCCGTAAACAGCCTTCGTAATCGACCTGGCCAGAACCGGCCAAAATCAACGAGCTACTCCTCTTGACATTCTAAAGGAACAAGCGCATACTCCTTTTGGATGTCTACAAGAGAAGCCAAAACGGACATACTCCAGGGCACGCTGGACCTGATGGTGCTGCGGACGCTGGCCACCATGGGGGCGCAGCACGGTTTCGGGCTGGCGCAGCGGATTCAACAGATCTCCGGCGGCATGCTGGACCTGAACCAGGGGACGCTGTACCCGGCGCTGCTGCGGCTGGAGCACCGCGGATGGATCCGCTCGCGCTGGGGCGTCTCCGGCAATAACCGGCGCGCCAAGTTTTACGAAATCACGGCCGCGGGACGCCGGCAGGTGGAAAGAGAATCCGAGGACTGGGCGCGCACGGTTGCCATCATGGACCGTTTCGAGCGGCTGACGGAGATGGAGTAACCCATGGCCGGAATTTGGATGCGCTTTCATGAGCTGATCCGCGGGGCACGCCTCGACGGCGAACTGGATGATGAGGTGGGCCTGCATCTGCAGATGATGGAGGAGGAATTCCGGCGGCGCGGAATGAGCGAGGCGGAAGCCCGCGCCGCCGCGCGCCGCGAGTTCGGCGGCGTGGCGCACGCCAAGGAAGCCTATCGCGACCAGCGCGGCTTCCCGCGGCTCGAAAGTTTCGCCAAAGACGTCCGCTACGCGCTGCGCGGCCTGCGCCGCAGCCCCGGCTTCACGGCCGCGGCGGTCGTTTCGCTGGCGCTCGGTATCGGAGCCAACACGGCGATTTTCTCGCTGTTTCACACGCTGATGCTGCGCATGTTGCCGGTAGCGCATGCGGAGCAACTGGTCGCGATCCATCGCACCGGCGGTTGGGGAACGGGGACGGTGTCGCTGCCGCTCTACAGAGAGATCGCAGGCCGCGCGGATCTTTTCAACGGCGTGCTCGCTACCGGCGGCGTAGCCAAGGTACGGTTCGTAGCGGCTGCGGGCGGCCGCGACGAGTTCGCGCAACAGGAATTCGTATCGGGCAATTACTTCCAGGTGCTGGGAATCCAGCCGGTGATCGGGCGGCTGTTCACCGGCGAGGACAACCGCGTTCCGGGTGGGCATCCGCTGGCGGTGCTCAGCTATGACCTGTGGCGAAATCGTTTCGGCGCGGACCCAGCCGTGCTGGGCCGCAACGTTATTGTCGATGAGCAATTGCTGACCGTGATCGGCGTCGCCGCGCCGGGTTTCCACGGTGTGGCGCCGGAGCGGCACACCGACATCTGGGTGCCTGCGATGATGACCCATTTCGGCCAGGCGATGAGTCCGAACATGTGGTGGTTGATGCCGCTGGCGCGCGTGCGGCCGGACGTGCCGGTCCAGCGGGTGCGGGCTGCGCTCGATGTGCTGATGCAGCAGCATCTGAGAACGATCTACGGGCGGAGTTACGATTCCGCGATGCGCAAAAAGGCGATCGAGCAGCGGTTGGAGATTCGCGAAGGGAGCGTTGGCCTCTCGATGTTGCGGGAACATTTCGGCAAGCCGCTGGGTGTTCTGTTGGCGCTGGTGGCGCTGGTGCTGCTGGCGGCGTGCATCAACGTGGCGAACCTGCTGCTGGCGCGGGGAGCAGCGCGGCAAAAGGAAATCGCCATGCGGCTTTCGCTCGGCGCCACCCGCGCGCGCCTGGTGCGCCAGGCGCTGACCGAGACGCTGCTGATCGCGGCCGCTGGCACGGCGGTGGGCATCGGGCTGGCCGCCTGCGGCGTGCGCGTGATCGCGAGTTTCTTGCCGGAGGAGGCCGGTAACCCATTCTCCAGCGCGCCCGATCTGCCGGTGCTCGGGTTCACCATCGCCATTTCCGCTGCCTCGGCTTTGCTCTTCGGCCTGGGGCCGGCGCTGCGCTCCACTGCCGTCAACCCGGCCGCGGGGCTGCGTTCGGGGGGGCTCGACCGCGCCGGCCGCCCGATGCTGCGCCGCGTTCTGGTGGTGGCGCAAGTGGCGTTCAGCGTGGTGCTGGTGGCCATGGCCGGCTTGTTCGGGCACAGCCTGCTCGCCATGCGTTCGGTCGACCTGGGTTTCCGCAATCAAAGCGTGATTGCGTTCAGCCTGGATCTCCCGCGCCTGTGGAAGGGGAACCTCCGCCAAGCACAGGACCAGTTGATGAAGACGCTGGCTGCGACTCCGGGCATCTACTCGGTGAGTTGCGCTTTCCCCGGATTATTTGGCGGCGGCTCGTCCGACGCCACCATTCGCGTGCCCGGATCGGAGCGCACCGCGATGGAACCGGTGGACGTAGATGTAGCCAAAATCGCCCCGCGCTATTTCGAAACCATCGGCGCCGCGCTGAAAGGCCGCGAGTTCGATCGGAATGATACGGCGACATCGCCCAAGGTCGCGGTGGTAAACGAGGCCTTCGTGCGCGAGTTCCTGCCGGGCGAGGCCCATCCCGAAACGCGCTGGCTGAGCTTTGACGATAGCAAGCCAGAAGGCGGCTCGCGGACGAGCATCGTGGGCGTGGTGCGCGATATCCGGCAGGACGGTATTCAGCAGAAGATTGCGCCGAGAGTGTACACGCCTTTCGGGCAGGGCGACGACCCGACGTTCCCGCCCGACACCCTGGTGAGAACCGCTCTGCCTCTGGCCGCCGTGCGGGCCGCTGTCCTGCGCGAGCTACCCAAACTAGGCGCGGGCACCGCCGTGGCGGAATGGGGAACCGTCCGCCAGCGGATCGACGATTCGATTTTCGAGACTCGCCTGCTGGCCACGCTGGGAGGATTCTTCGGCGTGCTGGCCCTGCTGCTGGCCGCGGTGGGCCTCTACGGCGTGATGTCATATGGCATGGCCAAGCGGGCCGGCGAGATCGGCATTCGCATGGCGCTCGGGGCGAGGCGCGCCGATGTGGTCGGCATGGTGCTGGGGGATGCGCTGCTGCTGGTGGCCGCCGGTCTCATCCTCGGTTTTCCGCTGGCCTGGGCAGCGGCGCGTGCGGTCCATTCGCTTCTGTTCGGCATCGCCGCCGTGGACCCGCTGGCGTTCGGGGGCACTGGCGCCGTGCTGATCGTCGTTGCGCTGGGCGCGGCATTCCTCCCGGCGCGGCGCGCCGCATCCATCGACCCGATGCGCGCGCTGCGGCATGAGTAACGATCCACAACCGCTCCCTGACGGTCGCGGCTCTGTTGCGCTCTCGATTGTTCTTCCGAGCCGCGACCGTTAGGGAGCGGTCGTGTCGAGCGTCACGCAAAGACCGGCTCGCTACCCGTGGCGGATCACCAGCACGTCGCCGTCCTTGACCAGGTACTCTTTGCCCTCGAGACGCAGCAGGCCCTTTTCACGCACGCCGGCATAGCCGCCATGATCGACGAGCGCTTGCCAGTTCACCACTTCGGCGCGAATGAATTTCTTTTCGAAATCGGAGTGGATGGCGCCGGCGGCCTTGACTGCGTGGCTGTTCATGGGGATGGTCCAGGCGCGGCATTCGTCTTCTCCGGCAGTGAGGAAGCTCATCAGGCCGAGTAGCGAATAGGTGGCGGAAATCAAGCGCTCGAGGCCGGATTCCTTGAGGCCGTAGCTGGCCAGGTAATCGGCCTGCTCGGCGGGCGGTAACTCGGCGAGTTCGGCCTCGATCTTGCCGCAGACCGCGGTCACCGCGGTGTGGGCGCGTCCGGCCAGCGGGCCCTCGCGAAATTCGCGCTCGCGTTCGTGCATTCTGGCGGCGTCGCCTTCGCCCAGGTTCAAGACATAGAGCACCGGCTTGCGCGACAGGAACTGAAAGCCACGGATGCGTTTCTCATCGTCCGCGTCGAGTTCGAGTTGGCGCAACGGCTGGTTCTGTTCGAGCGCGGCCTGGCAGCGCGTTAGCAAATCGAATTCCCGATCCAACTCGGGATTCTTGATCTTCTTGCGATCCTTGTCGAGGCGTTCGAGGCGCTTTTCGATCACCACCAGGTCGCTGAGGATCAGCTCGGTATCGACGTCTTCGAGATCGCGCAGCGGATCCACCGACCCTTTTTCGTGCGGGACGGTTTCGTCTTCAAACAGGCGCAGCACATGGGCAAAAGCGTCGCCCACGCGGAGGCTGGCCAAGTAGGCTGGATCGCGCAGGCTTTCGCGCGAGATCGACGGCATGTCCACGTATTCGACCGTGGCGTGGGTGACCTTGGGAGGCTCGAAGAGGCGGCCGAGCGCCTCAAGGCGCGCGTCCGGGACCTTGGCGACGCCGGTGCGCACGGCGGTGGATCCCATGCGGGTTTCGTGATGGACGCCGGTGAGAATGGCGAACAGAGAGGTCTTGCCCGTCATGGGCAGGCCGATGATGGCAGTCTTCATAAAGGCGTGTCTCTACAGGGGGACTTCCACCTGGGTGAGAATTTGCTCGATGATGCGCTCGCCCGCGTCGAGGCGGCGCTCCACCAGCGTGTTGCGCGTGTTGATCACCACGCGATGGGCGAAGACGGGCACGGCCAGCCGCTTCACGTCGTCTGGCGTCGCGTAGTCGCGGCCTTCCAGCAACGCGAGCGCCTGCGCGGCCCGATAGAGCGCCTGCGCGCCGCGCGGGCTGACGCCGAGCGCCAGCGAGTCGTGATGCCGGGTCTGCTCGACAATCGCGAGGATGTAATCCACCACCGCGTCTTCGACGAGGACGCCTTGCGCCGCATCCTGCATCCGCAGGATGTCCTCCGCCCCCAGGCCGCTCGGGCCGGCTTCGGGCAGCGCGCCGCCGGACTGGCGTACGATGTCGCGCTCGTTGGCTGCGTCCGGGTAACCGATGCGCAGCCGCATGAAGAAGCGATCCAGTTGCGATTCCGGCAGCGGGTAAGTGCCGTGATGTTCGACCGGATTCTGCGTGGCGATCACCATGAACGGGCGCGGCAGCGAGTGCGGATGTCCGTCGATGGTCACCTGGCTTTCGTTCATGGCTTCGAGCAGCGCGGATTGCGTCTTGGGAGTGGTGCGGTTGATTTCATCCGCCAGCAGAAAGTTGGTGAAGATGGGACCCGGTTTGAACTCGAAAGCTTCCGACTGGAGGTTGTAGATTGTGACGCCGAGCACATCGCTGGGCAGCATGTCGCTGGTGAACTGCAAGCGGTGAAAGCGGCAGGCGATCGAGCGCGCCAGGGCCTGCGCCAAAGTGGTTTTGCCGACGCCGGGAACGTCTTCGATGAGCAGATGGCCGCGCGCCAGCAGGCAGACCAGCGAAAACCGGATGACTTCCGGCTTGCCGCGAATCGCCGACCCGAGCACCGCTTCGAGCGAGTCGAACTTGGGAAGAACCCGGGGCGGGATTCCAGCCGGAGCAGCGACCAACGATTCCCGCTCGGTCATTATAAAGCCATGATACTAGACCCGCGCGGGCCAGCGCGGCAGGCCCCGCAAAGAAGTAAAGTGGTTTCGTGAGCACCGCCCGTTACGTCCACTGGCAAGACGGCAGCATGTGGCTCGGGTATTTCGAGGAGTTCCCCGATTACCTGACCCAAGGCGAGACGCTGCCGAAATTGGAAGAGAATCTCCGCGATCTCTACCGGGACCTGACAAGCGGCGACATTGCCGGCATTCGCAGAGTCGCCGAGCTTGCGGTCTGAGGTAGGACAGACCATCGGTTTTTGTGGTCTGTCGGCGGGCGGAAGACAGTCGACAAGAACCGATCGACTGTTCTACCGGCGCACGCGGAGAATTGAGCCTATCGCGCCCGCCCCTCCAGCACCTTCCATGCCCTTCGCGCCACGATCAGCTCTTCGTTGGTGGCCAGTGCCAGCACGGTGACGGGCGAATCGGCAGTGGAGACGGCGCGGTCGCCTGTGCCAGCTTCGTTTCGGTGGCGGTCAAGCTGGATGCCCAAGAATTCGATGCCCTCGCAACACGCGGCGCGCAAGCGCGCGGAGTTTTCGCCGATGCCGCCGGTAAACGCGATGGCTTCAATCCCGCCCATGGCGGCGGCATAAGCGCCGATGGTTTTCTTCACCTGGTAAACGAAGACCGCCAGAGCGAGCGCGGCGTTGCGGTTGCCGGCCGCGGCGGCGGCTTCCAGGTCGCGCACGTCGCCGCCGGCGATGCCGGAAAGCCCGGCCAGGCCGCTCGCCTGCGCCAGTTGGCGGCGCACTTCCTCCACGCTCCAGCCGCGGCGCTCCATCATGTAGAGCACGGCGAACACGTCCACGTCGCCGGAGCGCGTGGCGTTCTCCAAACCCGATTGCGGCGAAAATCCCATCGTAGTGTCGATCGAATGCCCGCCGGCGATGGCACAGATCGAGGAGCTGCCGCCCAGGTGGCAACTCAGCAGCTTCGGATCTCGACCTAGCATCTCGCGCACTCGGCCCGCGATGAACTGGTGCGAAGCGCCGTGAAACCCGTACTTGACGACGCCCTCCTCGTGCCAGTCCGCGGGGACGCCGTAGAGACGGGCGTGCTCCGGCATCGTGGAATGGAATTCCGGCTCGAAGGCGCACACGATGGGCAGGCCCGGCATGGCCTTTTCGAACCCCTCGATGGCGGCCAGGTAGATCGCGTTGTGGAGGGCCGCGGCCGCCAGGTAGCGCCGCATGGCCGCCAGAACGCCCGCATCCACCAGAAACGTTCCCCGGTAATCCGGCCCGCCGTGCACGGCTTTGAGCGCGATGGCATCGATCGGGATTCCCGCAGTGACGATTTGCGACAGAGCGCCGCCGTAATCCGTAACGCGTTCCAGCTTGCCCTTGGCCAGCACCGCTTCGCCTGGCATTTCGAGAATCTGATATTTGAGCGAGGTCGAGCCGAGATTCGGTACGAGGAGGTTCATGCAGTTTCAGTTTAAAGCCCTGCGGGATGTGGAAGGGAGAAGTCAGGAGTCAGAAGAGAGAAGACGGAATGGTGGCAGCGTGGCCTCGGCTGCCGTTGAGAACAAAACTCTTGTTCGCCACGCTAAAGGCAACGTGAAGGCTTTAGCTTGCCGGCCCTTCTAAGAGCCGCCATTTCCCGATAAAACCGAGCGCCGCCGTTTCTATGTCCTAACCCAGGTAACCCAGGGTGTGCGACATAGAAG
>Ga0116126_1000636_pt1 | contig 24738 bp, 25 predicted proteins | sample June2015DPH_16_5_FD_89730 | JGI IMG/M metagenome (GOLD analysis project Ga0116126, IMG submission 89730) | Peatland microbial communities from SPRUCE experiment site at the Marcell Experimental Forest, Minnesota, USA - June2015DPH_16_40 | ecosystem: Environmental > Terrestrial > Soil > Wetlands...
ATCCCGACGTGCGATTTGACGCGACACATCCAAGGTAGGAGCCGTATGCGGTAATCCCGCTCGTACGGATCTGTGCGGGGGGCGGCCAGCGATGGTCGTCCCTACCGCGACCGGGACGTAACCCCGGCCAAAACCAATCACCGCCCCTGCATTTTTCCTAACTCGCGCCTGACCAGCAGCTTACTAGCCTGCGCGCCCCTCCCGGAGCCCTCGTCAACGGCACACGCGGGATAATCGGATCGGGAGCGGTTCCTCGTTTCACCGGAAAGCACCAAGGTGGGGCGATTCGCCCCACTAAGAGAGACTCAAGTGCCTGATTCCATTGCAGAGCGCCCTCAAGAAACGGGGCAAATTGCCCCGTTTTGGGCGCCCCGAGTCGCGCCATGATCCGCGGGCGGAGAAATTCGGAGGCTGCAGAAGCCCGAAAAATGGGCGCCCGGAAGCGGATGCTGGCAAGCTGAAGCATGCCCTACCAGCTACTGCCCGTTGCGGCGCGCTTTCTGCGCGAGCGAGGCCATCCCGTCCACGTTCGGCCACTCGGATTTCGGCAGCTTCCCCTGGTCGCGCAGCCCGGCCAACAGGGCGCGGGCTTGCTCATATTCTCCGGCGGCGGCCAGGTAATCGGCGCGGCGCTGGGCGGCGGCTGTGGCGTGAGCCTGTGCCAGGTCGGTCCAGGTCTCGGCGATATCCGAGCGGGTTTCCGCCAGGCTGCGCACGGTCGCCCAGCCGGCGCCAGGCCGGCGGCTCAACTCGCCGTAGCGCTGCACCGCCTGCTCGAACTCGGCCAAAGCTTCGCGCGGTTTCGCCATCTTCTTGAAGACCAGGCCGATCTTCCTCATGCTCGCGGCCACGGCGCCAGCGGCGCGGAAATCCTGTGGGTCCGCCTGGGCGGCCTGCTGCCGGAGATCGAGAGCCTTGCGGTGGAATTCGAGCGCATCGTCCAGGCGGTTCATGGCGCCGGCTGCCCAGCCGAGGTCGCTCAAGTCAAACGACAGATCGATCTTGGCACGCATGTCCTGCGGATTGCGGGCGCAGCGTTGTTCATCGATCGTGCGCGCCAGCTCATACTCGCGGCGGCAATCGTCCAGACGGCCGGTGACGCCGTAGAGCGCGGCCAGCCGCTTTTCCGCCAGCGCCAGCGAGCGTTGCGCTTCCTGGCTGTCATGCAGCGAAACCAACCGGCGGGCCAAGTCCTGCACCCGCTCCCGCGAGGCAATAGCTTCCGGATAGCGCTTTTGGTTGATGAGCGCGTCCGCCAAGGCGGCCAGCGCGGCCTCCAGATCGCTCGTCGCAACCGCGTCGCCGGGTTGCGCTCCGGCGGCGGGCTCGGCGCTGGCGACGGTGCGCCGGGCCAGGGCGATCTCAGCGTCAAATTGGCCCGCCTGACCGTAGGCTCTGGCAAGATCGATCGCGGCGCGCAGGGATTCGTGGCGCAGTCCTCGGTCGCCGGGCGAGCCTGCCGCCAGCCGTTCCAAAATCCCCGCGCCTTTGCGAAGGCTCTCCAGCGAGTCGGGCACGCGGCCGAGGTTCGCTTGGGCGAGATCGCCTTCCACTTCGCCGATCCTCGCGTAGCCCAGCGCGACCTCGCGCTGCAGCGAACGATTGCCGCCGGCTTCCTGCGACAGATTCTCCAGGTATTCGAGGGCACGGCGCCCCAGCAGCGCACGCGCCGCGGTAGAGCCGGGCAGCGGCGCGATGGCGTCGTAGAGTTCGAACATCACCGCGTGGGCCAGGCCGCGCACCTGGTTGAAGCGGCGTTCGGAGCGGCGCGCTTCCCACCAGCCGAAGGCGGCGAATCCGACGATCAAGAGCAAAGCCAGCGCGCCCGCCGGGACGGCAATCCGGTGCCGCGCCACCATGCGGGCCGCTCGGTAGCGCCAGGTGGGCTTGCGCGCCATCACGGGGCGGCCTTCCTGAAAACGCCGGAGGTCGGCGGCGAACTCATCCACCGTCGGATAACGGCGGCGCGGGTCCTTTTCGAGAGCCTTGGCGACGATGGTTTCGAGGTCGCCGCGCAGCCGCCGCCGCAGCGACGCCGCGTGGGGCGCGTTGGCGTCCACTGCGTCCGCCAGTGGTGGGGCATCCGCATCGCAAATGGCCCGCGCCAGATCCAGGTAGTTGGTGGTGGCGGGATAGGGCCTGCGCCCGGCCAGCAGCTCAAACAGAATCACGCCCAGCGAATAGACGTCGCCCGCCACGGTGTAGCTTTCGCCGCGAATCTGTTCCGGGCTGGCGTAGGCTGGGGTCATCGGCGCGGGACCGGCTTGGGTGATTTCGTCGCCGGGTTGCTGTCCGCCGATTATCTGCCCGAGGCCGAAATCGAGCAGCTTGGCCTGTCCCTCGGCGGTGACCAGGATGTTGCCGGGCTTCAGGTCGCGATGCACGATGAGCCGCCGGTGCGCGTAAGCCACCGCGTCGGCGATCTGCAAGAAAAGGAGCAGGCGCTCGCTCACGCCGAGCGGGCCGCGCCGGCAGAATTCGAGCAGCGGCAGGCCGTCGACATACTCCATGATGAAGTACGGCTGGCCGCCGGCCGTGGCGCCTCCATCGAGCAGGCGCGCGATGCCAGGATGCTCGAGTTGCGCCAGAATCTGCCGTTCGCGCTCAAAGCGGCGCCCGGTCTGCGCGTCGGGGTGGGCGGCGGTGATGAGTTTGATCGCCACCTGCTTGCGGTACTGGCCGTCGGCGCGCTCGCCCAGGTAAACCACGCCCATGCCGCCGCGGCCGATCTCTTTCACCACGCGGTAGGCTCCGATGGTCTCCGGGGCCGGCGCCTCGGCGCGCCACGCGGCGCCCGGCGCGCCCGCCGAATCGAGTAGCGCGTCAGCTTTCTGTTCCAAGGCGAGCAGCGATTCGACCGAACTGCGCAGCTCGGAATCGCTTCCGCACAGCCGGTCCAGTTCGGCGGCGCGTTGGCTGGGGTCGGTCTCGAGCAGGCTCGCCAGGACCGTCTTCACCTCGCCCCAGCGGGCCGCGGTCATGGCTGCGCGGGTCCTTCCATGTGACGCAGCAGCCACAGCCGGGCGGTGCCCCATTCCCGCTTCACGGTGGCCGGCGAAATCCCCAGGCACTCGGCGGTTTCCTCAATCGAAAGGCCGCCGAAATAGCGCAGTTCGACGACCTTGCCTTGTTGCGGGTCGAGCTTGTCCAACTCGTCGAGCGAGTAGTTCAGCGCCAGCACATCGATGGCGGGCGAAGGGAAGATGCCGAACGCGTCTTCCAGGGTTACGGCGTTCGAGAAACCCTCGCGCTTGGCGGCATTGCGGGCCTTGGCGTGGTTGATCAACACGCGCCGCATCATGGTGGCCGCGACGCCCAGAAAGTGCGCCCGGTTGCGCCAATCCACCGAGCGCTGCCCCACCAGCCGCAGATAGGCCTCATGCACCAAAGCCGTGGGCTGTAGCGTGTGATCGGGCCGTTCCGCGGCCAGCAGCCGCTGCGCCAGGCGGCGCAGTTCGTCATAGACGAGAGGCGTCATCTCGTCCAACGCGGCCTTATCGCCCTCCCCAATCCGCACCAGCAGTTGGGCGACATCCTGAGGCGCCAACAAAAACCTCCCCTGGGACTCATTCACATTTTACACGGAACAAACGCGGCTGTTCGGCCCGATGAGCCGATTGAGCGCGGTTTGCTGCGTATAGAGATAAGCAGGCGAAAACCGGACGGAGACCGGCTCTGCCAGCGGCTGCGTGGAGCGCACCCGGCCGGCAGTTTGGCGGATGCCGGCCGGTCGCCTGCGAGCGAGTCCTTCGGAGGACGGCAAGCCGGCGAGGCTAGCTGAAGAGGCCAGCCAACGCCGACTTGCCGAGCACGTAGACCGCCCAGGGAAGTACCACGGCGAAAAGCGCGCTCCCAAACGACAGTTTCTTGCCCGCCGCCGCTTTCAGGCCGACGGCCATCAGCAGAATCGTCCAAATGTAAAAAAGGTCGAGCGAGGTGGCCAGCGAATACAGGAACTTCGAACTTGTTCCCGGGTCCATGAACGCCGCCGGGTTGAACGCCAGTGGGTTTTGCGAGTTGAATTCATCCGGGTTCTTCAGGAAGATCACCACGATCGTCAGGATTGACTGGATCACCCCGGTCAGGCTCGCATAACATACCACCGCAAAAACCTGTTTGAAGCGGATCCCCGCAGAGAGAATTCCGGACGCCATGCCTAAGAGGACGGCAGCCATGATCACATAGATCACGGGCACAATGACGATGAAGACGTAGCCCATGATCGACGCGAATTTGACGCCCATTGCGACCGCCTGCTCGCGCTGCTCCGGCGTCATCTGCTGCGCCCGCGAGCTGGCTTCCATCCCATGCCGGACGATGCGTTCAGCGCCGATGTGCTGCATCATGGTCATGCTCACCGCCAGGACGGCGATCATGATCAGAACCAGAGGCACAATCCAGGTGGGCCGTTTCGCGATATCTTCGAAGGTTTTCTTGGGGTCGAAAAAGACCCCGGTGATTCGCGAGAATTCGCCCATTCCCGCTGGGGCCGGCTCGACGGCCGGAGAGTTTTCGGGTGTCATATCTTTGGTGATTGTACGCCATTCGGGGCAATTTGTTCCACGGAACATTCGCGGCGGCAACTGCGTAAGCCGAAATCGAGGGTTTTTCATGCGCGCTCTACTCGTTCTGCCCGTGCTGGCAGCCATGATGACGCTGGCCGGCTGCGATATCGACGATTTCGATGGCAACTGGCAGCATTTCAGCCGCGACTTTCACTACAGTTACCCATGCGCACCGGGCAGCCGGATCTCGGTCGAGACGTTTAACGGCTCGGTCGAGATTTCGAGCTGGGACGAGAATAACGTCGAGATCAGCGGCACCAAGTACGGTCCCACGCAGGCCGCCGCCGATAACCTGCGCATCGATATCGACCGCGGTACCGGGTCTGTCGCCATCCGCGCCGTCCGGCCGGTGGAGCGGCGCAACAACCAGGGGGCGCGGTTCGTCCTCAAGGTTCCGCGCGCGGCTGTGCTCGAGCGCATCACCGCCAGCAACGGCGCCATCCACACCGCCGATGGCGTTGGGCCGTCTCATTTCCGCACCAGCAACGGATCGGTTCGGGTGGAGCGCCTTCACGGCAGGCTGGACGCAGAGACCTCGAATGGCCCTATCGACCTGGTGGATGTGGAAGGCGACGCCCTGCTTCGGACATCGAACGGCAACGTGGATGTCCGGGGGCTGCGCGGCTCGCTCGACTCGACCACCAGCAACAGCGCGATCAGGGCGGAGATCGACCGTACCTCGAGCGACGTACGAGCCACCACCAACAATGGCTCGATCGATCTGGAACTGCCCGCGGATTTCGCGGCCGGAATTCGCGCCCACACTTCCAACAGCTCGATCACCGTCCACCTGCCGCCCAGCATGAGCGCCCACGTGATCGCCTCCACCAACAACGACTCCATCAGCTCGGAGTTTGAAATGACGGTGCATGGCGAGATCAGTAAGACTCACCTGGAGGGCGACATAGGAAAGGGCGGCCCGCTGGTCGATCTCGACACTTCCAACGGCGGCATCCGGATTCTGAAAGGCGCGCGGTAGCGGTGGCGCTACTGGGCTGATCAAAATCCGGAGCTACCAATACCGCATCTCCGACAGCTTGGTTGCCGGGTTCGCAATCTTCTGAGCGACCATCGGCGCTGTCAGAACCGCTGAACTCCAGAGGCCTGGGGCCATCCACCGCGCCCATGGCGCTGCCACCACCCACCCCCATGGGATCGTGTGCATGGCGTATTGAGCGATGCCCCCGCACACTATCCAGGAACAAAGCGCCAAAAGGAAGGTAGCCCTACGGCAGCGTTTTGCCGGCCAGCGTCGGGATCTTGCAACCAAACCAATGGTAAGGCCCGGGATCAATGCCGTCAGCGCAACAAGAGATACCCACAGTCCGATGCGGGCAGACATACCCGCCCCGAAGATTAGCGCACCTGGAAGAGCACCCGGAATCGGTTATTCCCACCAGATTTTGCCGGGTCGACAGATCGACGCCAGCACGTGCACGGGGACAAAGGCGATGAGCAAACGCATCTGGGCCAATGAAGAAACCGCTCGGAGGTTAAATCGGCGGCGCCACGGAGCTACGAACCGGTGCCGGCTGCCATGCTGTGTTCAGACGATCTCGCAAGAGCCGTCATGGAATAACCATGCCAAATCCTTGCGACCGACGTGGCGCACGCACTCGTGCGTGCCGTGTCGAGACTCTTCTCGACACCTCCTCGGCGCGAAGCCCTGCGTCGGCACGAGTGCCGACGCGGCACGCACGAGTGCGTGCGCCACCTCGGAATGGCACAGTTATCCTCTGACCGGCCCTAAACCAAGAAATGTGCGTGCTCCTCAGAGCTGGCTGATGATGATGCGATGCACCTTGATCAGCAGATCGACCTCCTGGCGCGGGACTTCGAGCAGCGAGGCGATCCGTTCGGGGGGATCTCCGCGACGGTGCATGCGCAGGACTTGTGCCCGTTTGTTGAGATTCAAGGCGGCCCTGCCGGCATCCGGAACGGCTTCCACCGGCAGCCTGCGCAGTTCCGCGGCCTGTTCCTGCAAACTTTCGAAGCGGGCGGCGAGAGCCTCCATGTTCCGTTGGTTGTTCGCTCCCAATGCCGCGGTCTGGCGGGCGGCGCCGATCGCCACCCGCGCGAACAGGAGGGCCGTCCCGCCGCACACCAGGGCCACCAGAAAGGCGGCCGAAAACACGATCAGGCAGGTGTTCATGGGATGCTCCGCAAGCGTTCGTTGCGGCTGGCGATTTCCTGGATTTTCACGCCGTAGTTGCCCTCCACCACCACCACCTCGCCGCGCGCGATCAGGCGCTGATTGACCAGCACCTCCACCGGGTCATTCACGTCGCGGTCCAGCTCCACGATCGACCCGGTAGTCAGCTTGAGAACTTCCTTCATGGGGAGGCGCGTCTTACCGAACGAGATGCTGACCGGAAGATCGACATCGAGCAGCAGGCCGATGGTCCGCGAGTTCAGAGCCAACTGGCCGGCGTCGCTCGAATACTCGGCGCGCGCCGGCTCGGCTTGGGCTGGCTCGCCAGGGGGCGGCGCGTTGATCAGCGACAGTAGAATTGGGCTGAACGCCACCAGCAACGGCGGTTGTCCGCCATCCGCGAACGTGAGCGAGACCGAGGCCCACTCGGTCGATCCCGGGGCCGATTCTCGCTCGGCGCCGGCGCCGCAGGTGATCTCGCGTCCCAGCAGGCCGCCGATCGACCGGGCCATCGCGGACAGGGATTGACCCAGAATCTCGAACCACGTGTTTTGGGCCTCGCTCGCAGCCACCGTATCGAGGCCCGCGGCCTTGAGGGTCAGCGTGCCGACGTGCTCCCAGGTGGGCTGCGGAGAACCGATCCACACCAGGGCGCCGGGCGCCGCCGAAAAAGGATGTTCCCACCAAAGGTACGGATATTCTCCGGAAGCCGCTTCAGCGGCTGCGCCGCCGACTGCCTGCCAGGCGACCTGCGGCCGCTGATCGGTCATGGAAGCCAATACCTGCGCCAGCGCTTCGGCCCACTGATTGAGGACGCCACCGGGTCTGCCGGCCGCATCGAGCGCGTTGGTTCGAGTCTTGTCGCCCTGGCTCATACGCTCATGACTCCCCTGGTGATCGGCCACCGCGCGGCCAGGTGGCTTCGCAGCCGCAGAATCGCCTGCGACTTGAGCTGCGATATGCGCGATTCGTGCAGGTTGACCACCTGCGCGATCTCGCGCAGCGTGAGTTCCTCACGGAAGTAGAGACTGAGCACCGTCCGCTCGATCTCGGGAATTCCATCGATTCCCGCGGCCAGCAGACGTTCCAGCTCCGCTCGCTCGAGGAGGCTGGAAGGCGAGTTGTCCTGCCCGTCGGCAATATAGCGCAACAGGTCGCCGGAACTCTCGCCGGAGGCATACTCCAGACTGGCGATGTTCAGCCCGCGGGTTTCCACCAGCCACCCGTGGTATTCGTCGAGCGTCACACCCAGCTCGAACGCGATGTCCTCTTCGGTTGGACTGCGCTTGAGACGCTGCTCGGCCTGGTTGATCGCGGTTTCGATCTGTTTGGCTTTGCGGCGTTTCTGCCGCGGCGCCCAGTCGAGCCCGCGCAGGCTGTCGAGGATGGCCCCGCGAATCTTGTATTCGGCATAGGTTTTCAGCTTCACGTTGAAGCGCGGATCGAAGTTGTCAATCGCCGAGATCAGGCCCAGCACGCCGGTCGAGACCAGGTCTTCCAGACTGATGTTTTCCGGCAGCCGCTCCTGAATCCGCCGCGCGATCAGACGCACTTGCGGCAGGTGTTGCAGAATCAGCCGCTCGCGTTCTTCTTCGCCGATCACCTCGGGCGCCGTAGGCGAGTACATAGTCGTTCGCTCTTTTGCATCGGGCTCCTCAGGCCACCGAAGCGGCCTGGCTGGCTGGCGTGCCGAGGAGCCCCTCCACCAGCCGGTCCCACGTGACAGCTTCCAGGTCCTCCGGAATTCGCTGGCCATTGGCGAAGAACGACAACGGTTTCCCGGTGCGTGCGGCCTCGTTGAAAATCGGGCCGAGCGACTCGGTTTCGTCCAGTCTCGTAAACAGCAGCCGCTGCGGCCGGAAGATCTCAAATCGATCCACCATGCGGGTTACATCGGCGGCTTTCATCGAGGACGATAGGACCAAATGCGTGTCGATGTCGCTGCGGGAAGAGAGAAACTGCGCCAATCCGCAATCGGCTTCCATATCGGCCGGACCGAATCCGGGAGTATCGATCAAGATCAAATCCTTGCCGCGATTCTCCTGGATGGCCTGAGCCAGGGCTCCCACGTTCTCGAGCACCTGGAGACCGACACCCAGGATGGCCGCGAAAGATCGCAGTTGCGCCGCGGCGGCGATGCGGAACGTGTCGACCGACAAAAGCTGCACCGGGCGACGGCTGGCGAGACCGTATTGCACGGCCAGCTTCACCAGCGTGGTGGTCTTGCCCGAGCCGGACGGCCCGACCATGGCCGCCACCCGGGGCGGGGATTCGCCACGGCCCAGGCCGGGCTCGACCGTGAAGCGGGAACGGACTTCCTCCACCAGGGCCTGGCGCCAGTTCGCTTGGTCCCCGCTCTGCGCCGCCCGCGGCGCCGTGGTGCGCGCCGCCGCGACCCGCGCTTCAGCCGCCTCGACGATTTCGCGAGCCAGGCTGGGCAGCACTTCCTGGGCGGCCAGCGCGGCGTAAGCCTCCGATGCGGTGGGCGACACTCCGCTCCAGCGGGCGGGCGCAAACGCCGACCGCACCAAAGCGCGCCGCATGCCCTCCAGTTCGTTTTTGAGGCTGGCCACGTCCATCGCCAGCCGGTCGGCGCCGTTCCCGCTTTGTGCCTGGACTTGCGCGGCAGTGCCTTCCGCCTGGGCGGGGACATTCTCGGCCGCGAAAACGACTTCGTATTCCCCCAGGTGGCGGGCCTCGGGCGGCGACTTGCGAGTGTTCACCAGCATCGCCTCCGGCCCCAGTTCCTGGCGCGCCTGTGCCATGGCGTCTTCCACGGCGGCGGCGAAATAGGACTTGATCCTCATCCAACGCTCCTCGCCCGGCGGGCGCGGTGGCTCGCCGGTCATTGAGATTGATCGGCGGAGCGGGTGTTTTCCTGTAGGGCGGGACTACGAAATACTTCCCAGCGATTGCACGCGGACTCCGGGTGGAATCTCGTTGTGCGCCAGGAAGAAGAGGTTGGGGATGGTGGGTTCGGTAATCTGCCGCAGGAAGGCGCGCGCGCCAGTGGAAGTAATTGCCACCACCGCGGTTTCCGGCGTTATCACACGGGCCCCGATGCGGTTCAATATGTCGCGCACCGCCTGCGGCGCCAGCGTCAGGTGGCTGGTTTGCTCGCCATGCTCCACGGCGGCCTCGACGGCCTGCTCGATGGCCGGATCGAGAAACCAGGCAGGCAGTTCGCCGGCACGGTTCAAGTACGGCTTGACCACCGAACGGCGAATCGTCTGGCGCGCATATTCGGTCAGCAGGAGGGTGTTGCGCGTGGCGGCGCCGGCCTCGCCGAGCGCCTCCAGAATGGTCACCGCGTCGCGAATCGATACCCGTTCGCGCAATAGGTTCTGCAACACGCGCTGCACGGCGGCCAGGGGCAGCACCTTGGGCACCAGATCCTCCACCACCTTGGGGTTGTCGATCGCCACCCGGTCCAGCAGCCGCTTGGCGTCCTGGCGCGAAAAGAGCTCGTAAGCGTGACGGCGGATCAGTTCGGAGAGATGTGTCCCCAGCACGCTCACGCCGTCCACCACGGTATAGCCGGATTGCCGCGCCCGCTCCGCGCGCTCGAGCGGAATCCAAAAGGCGCCGATGCCGAAGGCGGGTTCGCGCGTCGGCTGTCCGTCGAGCGCGTGGTCGATTTGGGCCCCGGGTATGGCCAGCTCCCTGCCCTGCGGCAGTTCATAGCGGGCGACTTCGACCCCCTTCATCGAGATGACATATTCCCGGCTGCGCAGCGACAGATTGTCGGTGACGCGAACAGGCGGCAGCAAGTAGCCCAGATCGCCCGCCAACTGCTTGCGGATGGCGGAGATGCGGCGCAGCAAGGGCGATTCCTGGGCGCCCTCGACCAAACCCACCAGGCCCAGTCCGACTTCGATCGCCAGCGGCTCGACACGCAGCAGCGCTTCGGGGTGATCCTTGGCTGCCGGCGGCTTGGCCTCCTTGGCGGAGTCCCGCGTCAGGCGGGTTTCCTTTTGGCGCATCCTCCAGCCGATGGCCCCGGCGCCGCCGCCCAGCGCCAGGAACGGCAGCACGGGCAGCCCGGGCAGGACGGCCATGGCGAGCAGCACCCCGCCGGCCAGCAGCACCGGCTGCGAATTGCCGAAAATCTGGCGGTGGAACTCCACTCCGAGGCGTGCGTCCGAGCTGGCCCGGGTCACAATCAGACCCCCGGAAATGGAAATCATGAGCGCCGGAATCACCGTGACCAGACCATCGCCAATGGTCAAAACGGTGTAAGTCTCGATGGCCTTCTGAAAATCCATCCCGTGCTGAAACACGCCGATCAAAAAGCCCGCCACGATGTTAATTCCGGTGATCAGGATGCTGGCCACCGCGTCGCGCTGGGTAAACCGGGAAGCGCCGTCCATCGCGCCGTAGAACTCGGCTTCGGTGGCGAGCTGTTTGCGGCGGCGTTTGGCCTCGGCTTCGTCGATCAACCCGGAATTGAGGTCCGCATCGATCGACATCTGCTTGCCCGGCAGCGCATCCAGGGTGAAGCGCGCCGTCACCTCGGAAATGCGCACCGCGCCGTGGTTGATTACCACGTACTGGATGGCGATCAACACCAGGAAGATCACCGCGCCGATGATGTAGTTGCCGCCCACCACGAAGCTGCCGAAAGCGCCGATCACGCGGCCGGCGGCGGTGGTGCCGGTGTTGCCGTTGAGCAGGATCAGCCGCGCCGAGGAGATGTTCAGCGCCAGCCGATAGAGCGTGAGCAGCAGCAGGGTGCTGGGGAAGCTGCTGAACTCGACCGGCCGGACCAGGTACAGCGAAACCATCATCACGGTCACCGACAGCAGAATATCGGCGACCACCAGAAAATCCAGCACGAAGCCGGGCAGAGGCGTGATCAGCGCGACGATGATGGCCAGCACCGCCAGCGGCACGGCCATCTGGCGGAGCGAGTCCAGCGGCAAGCCGCCGATCCAGCCCGTCAGCGCGGGCGCCGGTATCGCCTTGGCGGGCGTCATGGCCTTAACCGGGGAGCCTCCCGTTCATGAGCTTGAAGATGTAAGCCAGAATCTCCGCCACCGCACGGTACAGGTGCGGAGGGATCTCCTGGCCGACCTCGACCGAGTGATAGAGCGCCTGCGCCAGCGGTGGATTCTCGACAATCGGCACCTGGTGCTCGACCGCCCTTTGCCGGATGCGCCGGGCCAGGTAGTTCTTTCCTTTGGCCACCACCAGCGGCGCCGACATGACCTCGGTCTGGTAGCGCAGGGCGACGGCGAAGTGAGTGGGGTTGACGACGACGGCGGTCGCGGTGGCAACGTCCTTCATCATCCGCCGCCGCGCACGCTCGCGCTGCAGGCGCCGGATACGGGCTTTCATTTGCGGATTGCCTTCGAGGTCCTTCAACTCCTCCTTGATTTCCTGTTTGCTCATTTGCAGGTCGCGGCGGTAGCGGCGCATCTGCCGGAACAGGTCGACCGATCCGAACAACAGGAACGCGGCGGCGGCTTTCCAGCACAAACCCATCAACGAGGCGCCCAGAAATCGCCAGCCGACCTCCACCCCGGCCAGCGGCAGCGCCAGCAAGGCGTCCAGTTTGTCCCGCGCCACGACGTAAACCGCCCACAGAAACAGCGGCAGCAACAGCCCGGCTTCCACCAGCGCCCCCGCATTCTGGCGCGGCAGGTCGCGCAGACGGCCCATCGGGTTGAAGCGAGCGGGATCCGGCGCCAGCCGTTTCAGACTGAATCCGAACCGCGTCGTCGTCAGGCGCAGCCCCAGCGTGGCGACCACCACCGCGAGGCCGCCGAGCAATAGCGGCGCCAGGTTGTGCCAAAACACCTGGTAGAGTACGTGGATCAAACCCTCGGGGCGCAGTTCGCCCTGAAAAGCGAATTCCAGCAGGGCGCGCATGGTGACGCGGAACTGGCTCAACCAGGCACCCCCGCCCGCGCCGGCCAGCAGCAGAAACACCATGAACTGCAGGGCCGACACAAATTCGCGCGCGGAGGGAAATTGCCCTTCCTCGCGCGCCTTCTTGACGCGGCGTTCGGTGGGCTGTTCGGTTTTGCCGCTGCGGTCGGCCATTGGCGTTCATAGCCCCAATACCCGCTGCGCCACGCGCCAGGCCCCCAGGCTGAACTGCGCCAAAACTCTGGGATACAGGGACACGATCGCCGCCAGGACAAACAGCGCGGTGAGCATCTTGGCAGGGAAGGCCAGCGCGAGCAGTTGCAACTGCGCGTTCAGCCTCCCCATCAGGGCCAGCGCTACGTCCACCATCACCAGCAGAGCGACCACTGGCAGCGCCAGCCGCGCTCCGGCGGCCAGCAGGCCTGCGCCCAGCCGGATGAAGGCCTCCGCCGAGGTAAGTTGAAACACATAGGCCCCCGGCGGGATTCTCTCCAGGCTGGCGGAGAACAAGCGGAGCACCTGCCCGTCCATGCCCAGCGCGAAGAACAGCATGCCCCCCATCAGTTGCGCCACCACCAGCAGAATTCCCGCGTCAGCCTGCGTGTTCGGGTCCACGGTCTGGGCATAGCCGTATCCCGCCGGCATGCCCAGCATCTGGGCGGCGATGAGGGCCACTTCCAGCACCATCGCGGCCGCCAGACCGATGGCGACCCCGATGGCGGCTTCGGCCACCGCCCAGGCAACCAGCGTTCCGGCGCCTGTACCAACTTCGTTCAGGTGGGGCCAGCGCGGCGCCAGGGCCAGCGTGAACGCGGTAGCGAATGCCGCCCGCGCCATGCCCGGCGTGCCGCTGAACCCCGGCAGCGGCACGAATGCCATGGCGCCCGAAACCCGCGCCAGCACCAGCAGAAATGCCAGCACGGTGCCGGCCGAAACCGTGAGGCTAGCGGGCATACCGGCCCAGATCCCCCCACAGTGTCAAGGTATACCCCACCGACTTATGGATCAGCCACGGCATCAGCAGCAGTAGCGAAACCAGGAAGGCGACCAGGCGGGGAATCGTGCTGAAGGCGTTATCCTGCATCGATGTCGCAATCTGCACCAGGCTGATCGCGACGCCGGTCGCGAATCCGATGGCCAGCAGCGGCGCGGCCAGCCAGAACGCCGTCAATAGAGTCTGCCGGATGATGTCCACCACCAGATTGGGCGTCATTGGTAGAAGCTCCTCATCAGCGATCCGACCACCAGATTCCAGCCGTCGACCAGCACGAAGAGCAGGATCTTGAAGGGCGCCGAAATCATCACCGGCGGCAGTTGCACCATGCCGACGGAGAGCGTCACCGAGGCCACCACCAGGTCGATCACCAGGAACGGCAAGAAGAGCACGGCGCCAATCTGAAAACCGGTCTTGAGCTCGGAGAGGATGTAGGCGGGAATCAGGATCTTGAGATCGAGATCAACCCGGCTGCGTGGCGCCGGCGCGTGCGCCAGCTCGAGGAACAGGCGGATGTCTTTTTCGCGCGCGAAGCGCGCCAGAAACTGGCGCAGCGGCTGGGCTGCCTCCGCCATCGCCTGCTCGGTGGAAAGCTTGCCGTTCTCCATCGGCTCCCAGCCGCGGTGATACATCTCCGCCGCCACCGGCTGCATGATGAGGATGGTGAGAAACAGCGCCAGCCCCAGCAGAACCTGGTTGGACGGCGTGGTTTGCGTCCCCAGCGCCTGCCGCAGGAAGTGCAGCACCACGGTGATCCTCAGGAAGGGCGTGATGGACATTACGGCGGCGGGCAACAAGGTCATCAGGGTGAGCAGGATGACCACTTGCATCGGCAGGCTGAGTGTGTTCTTTCCAGCCGATATGCCGAATAGCGAGAGAGGTTCGGCGGTCGCACCGAATGCCGGCGTGGCCAGTAGGCAAAGCGCCAGGGCGCGGGCCTTCATTGTGCAACCTCCTCCCGGCCGGCGCCGGCCGCCGCCGAGCGGCGTTCGATCAGCCGGCAGCCGCCCGGCGAGGCCGCCACCAGCAGCATGGTCTCCCCCAGCCGCACCAGGTGCAGCGAGTGTTGCGGCGAGAGCGGCAGCCGCTCGACCAGCTCCAGCTTGCGGCGGGAGCGCCGGCGGCCGATTGCCAGAGTGGCCAGGCCGCGCCGCCGCAGCCACCAGAGCGCCCCTCCGAGAAGGCCCAGAACCGCGGCCACCGCTGCCATCTGCCCCATCACATCCATCGAGAGTTCTCCTCGCGTTTCAGTCTTCGCGGAAGTCGGTGATGCGCACGCCCAGCGTGCTTTCGATCACCACGATCTCACCGGAGCCGCACAGCACGCCGCCGATGTAGATGTCGATGTTCTCGCCCGCCGACCGCACCGTTTCGATCACGCTGCCCTGTTCGAGGCGCAGGATCTCGCGCGCCGTCATGATGCGGCGGTCGAGCTCGATTTCGATCTCCACCGGGATATCTCCCAGAGGAGCGACTTCCTCTTGAGGATTCATCGGCGGACTAGTGAATTAAGTTGATAGTGTCCTGGCTCAATTGATCGGCCGTGGTCACCACGTGGGCGTTGGCTTCATAGGCCCGCTGGTAGACGATCAGGCTGGTGAACTCGCTCGCGATATCGACCGTCGAGGCCTCGATCGAGCCGCCCACGATGGTGCCGCGTCCGCCCGTGCCGGGCATCCCGATCGCCGGATTGGCGGTCAGGGAACTCAGCGTCAGGTTGTTGCTGCCGGCCGCGATCAAGGTGTCCGGGTTGCGGATGGATGCCATCGCCACCTGTCCCACCACCACCTGCGAGCCGTCGGTGTATTCGGCCAGAATCTGCCCCCCGGTCCCCATGCCGACCTGGTTCAGTTGGACGGCTGGCGATCCGTTCTGGGAGGTGGCGGAGTAAGCCGAAGGCTGGCCGAATTGCGTGATCGTGGAACTGCCGGCGCTGTTGTACGGATTCCAACTGACGTTCATATCCGACGCTCCATCCGCCAGGCCCGGGATGGTGAAGGCGATCGGGCTTCCCGCCGCCGGAGAAGTCAGGTCGCCGTTGCTGTCGAAGCTCAGCGTGCCGCTGGCTCCGGAAATGTCGAATGGCGTGCCCGCGGTGCCTCCGCTGATGTCCGCGCCCGGTATGGTTGCCTGATAACTCCAGGTGTTTCCGCCGGTGTTTTGAAAGTCGAGCGTCAAAACGTGGGAGTTGCCCAGACTGTCGTACACGGTGATCGGCATGGTAAACTCCGACGTCGCGTCCGCCGCCGCCGATGCGTTCAGATTCAGGCTGGCGGTGATCTGACTCGTGGCGACGGGTGGTTTGAGCGTTCCCACGGGGACTACAATGTTGCCGATCGGCCCGTTCGTGTCCACCTGGCCGGTGCTGGGATCGACTGCCGTCCAGCCCTGCACGTAATCGCCCGTGGCCGTGGTCAGATTGCCGGATGCGTCGGTCTTAAAGTCGCCGGCGCGCGTATATTCCAGGTTCCCGGCGCTGTTGGTGACGACAAAAAAACCATCGCCCTGAATGGCGGAATCGTCCAGGCCGCCCGAGGTCTGGATGGCGCCTTGCTGGGTATACTGGGTCTCGGTGACGGGCTGCGCCACCCCGAAGCCGACCTGGGTGACTCCGAGGCCCGCCCCCAGCGATTGGGTTACCAGGTCGCTGAAGCACAGCTCGGTGGCCTTGTAGCCCGGCGTGTTCAGGTTCGCCAGATCGTTGCCCACCACATCGATGGCGGTGGAATCGGCGTTGAGTGCGGAAAGCGCGGTGGAAAAGGAAGTAAACATCGGATCTCCTCTACGAAGCGTTGGCGCCGGTGGCGCCCGTGTTGTTGCCGGTGTTGCCGGCGCCGGTATTCGCGCCGGTGGCGGCGACCAAGCCATTCAGATCTTGCAGGATGGAGGAAACATCCGATCCCGTGCTGATCTCTGTGTCGAGTTGCTGAAACTCCGCCAACTGGGTGACAAAAGTGGTTCCGTCCACCGGGTTGAGCGGGTCTTGATTTTCGAGCTGCGCGACCAGAAGCTGCAGGAACATGGTCTGGTCGGAAGCGGCGCTGGCGCTCGCGCTCGGGCTGCCAGTCGAGGACGACGAAGTACTGGTGCCAGTGGGTGCCATCGAATTCTCCTTACGTGGTTTGCGCCGGGGGCGGCGTGTTCGCCGCCTCCTGGGCAATCATGGTGTCGATCTGCGATTGCGGGAAGCCGAAGGTGTAGAACGACGCCACCAGGCCGGGATTGATGACCGCACCGTTGGGCATCCGCACCATGTAGTTCGGCTGCTGCTGCACGAACGGGTCCTGGCCCGCCGGCTGGGTGAAAACATTTTCGGTAATCACCTGGCCGCCGACCATTTGCGCCACGGTTTGAGCGGTGGTCTCGGTAGCGAAGTAGATCGGGTTGTATTCGAAGCTGGAGCCGTCGGGGTTGCGTCCGATGGGATCGGTCATCCACACGTTGGGTCCGAAGACCGACTGCGCCGTGGGCGGGGCTGCGGCGGCGCTCGCGGAGCTTGCAGACGGAGCCGCCGAGGCAACCATCGGGTCCGCCGGGTTGTAAGAGCTGCCGCCAAATAATAATTCGAAATCGGAGAGGCCGCTCGCCGCGGCAGTCGAGGAAGAGGCGGCCGCCGTGCCGCTGGCTGGCGCAGCCGCCGAGGAAGCCGCGGCGGAAGTTGCGGTCGCAGTCGGTCGCCTGGCGGCCACGCCGATGACAGCCGCGCCCGGCCTTGTCGCCGCCTCGCTGGTCGCCAGCATCGAATCGAAACTGGAAGTGGCGCGGGGTGCCACGGCTGCCGAGGCCGCCTTCGCAGCCGGCTGTCCGGCGGTTGTGTTCGCCGCCGGCCGCCGGACGGACGCCTTCGGCGCCGCAGGCGAATGACTGGTTACTGGAGTGACGTGTAAAGCCATGAGAACTCCTTGGGTTCGGATTGGTTTTGATTCTGCCGCTTCTCCTGCGGCTGGCCGTCGCGCGGGTCGCGCCCGCCGCCTTCCCTCCGCGACTGGTTTGGCGACGATGGGAAGCCGGCGCTCGCGGCGGGCTCCGCCATCCGGATGCGCGCGGCCGCGGCCGCCGGAGCGTCGTGCCAGGTTTCCGCGCGCAAGCCGGTCTGTTCCAGGCGGGCGGTGAGCGCGGGCAGGTCGTCGCGCAAAGAGCCCGCCAGATGGCTGTCGGGCGTGCGGACGTCCACTTGGACCGAGCCCGCGCGCTCGACCAGCCGCACATTGACCCGGGCGTCGGCATCGCGCAATTCAAGCTGGATCTCCCGCGCCGGACCGCCCGCCGAGGGCTTGGGTGCAGGCGCGGCGGCGTCCCAGGCGGAAAGGCTCGAGGTCCCGGGAGGAACGGCGGGTTGGCGGTTCGCACCCTGCGGCGGTGCCGCTGTGCCTGGGTTTGAGGAAACCGGGGCGGCCATGGGGAGACCGTGGGCGGCCGGCCCGGTCGGCGATGCGCCGCCGGTCAAGCCGGGCGGGACCGTGCTTGCGAGGCCGGGTTCCGCATCGCGGGTGGACCGGATACCGGAGCGGCCGCCGCCCGGACCGGCGCCGACAGCCGGGGCCGGCTGCTGATCGCCGGCGGCGGCGCCTGCAACCCGCGATCCCTGACTGGCATGCTGTGGTTCGGAGGCCGGCGCCGGTACCAACCATGCCTGGAAAGCCAGGGTTCCCTGTTCCCCAAAGCTGGCGCCGTCAGGCGAGCCGGCGCCATCAGGCGAGCCTGCGACGTCCGCCGCGTTGGCGTCGCTCCGATCGCTCGCCCCACCATCCGGTTCGAAGTTACGGTCCCCGCCGGGTGCGGCCAGCCGCGCGAACAGGCTGGCGGCCGCGTCCACTCCAACGGCTTCGGCGCTGGATGCCACCTGCGCCGCCTCAGGCGGCTCCGCCGCGCGTGTTTCCGGCGGGCGAGTCTCCGCCATGTCCTGAGCTGGTGCCGGCTGCCAACCCGACGCCAGCACTTGGTCATCCCGCAGCACGGCGGCCGTGCTGCTTGGACTGGACGCGGGAACCTGCCCGCTGGAAGCGGCAGCCTCCGGCCCGCGGCGGGCGGCCCGAGCGTCCGCGCTATCGGTCGGGCTGGGCACCGCGCCCACAACTGTCCTCGAGCCGCGCACCTCCAACGGCTGCCGCGCGGCTGCGGCACTCGCCCGGAGAGCCAACGCGGCGGCCTCGATGAGCGACCCTCCGGTCGCCTCTGTGACGGGGTTCGATGCCTGCTCGCCACCAGAGGGCGGCGGGTTGCTGTCCGTCACCGCTTGCCCAAGCCGGGCTGCGGCGCGGGTTGCTTGCACCTGGCCAGACGCTGCCTCGCCATCCTCTCCAATCAGAGTGGCCGAAGCCTTGGTTGCCGCGCCATCGCCGCCGGTCGAGCTGGTTTCGGAGACTGGGCCGCCCAAAACCGCCGCCAGGGACAATGCGCCGTCCTGGGGCAGCCATGAGTTGGGCATTCGAGCAATGGCCGGATCGGACGTCACTGGATTCTGACTCAGCTCCGAAGCGGTGGCCGAGGTGGTGGCGGCGGATGCTGTCCGGTTCTTTTCGCCCGCCGGCTTTGCGGACGCGCGAGCAGGGGGCGCCGTGGCTGTTTTCGCGCCCGGTGCCGCCCCCGGCCGGGAGAAAGGCTGCTGCTCGGTTTCGGGATCCACCATTTGACCGAGCAGGTTCAGGAACAACGCCGCTGGGGTTGCCGGTGGCGGGATGGAGCTGGACAATTTCGGCACTGGCGTGTTCGGCGTGACCGCGAACGCCGCTTCGATTTCGGTGGCGAGGGTCCGCGGCGCGGCAACGGTCATGACGAGCGAAAATGCATCCACCGGGCCAAACCAGGTGAACCCGTTTTCAATGGATTGGGCCGCGGGCGCGCGGCAAGAAAATGCCGCGCGGCGCGTTGGCGGCAAAAAAGCGGCGCAAGGACAGACGTCCGGCACCTTTCTTATCGGCCCGTATCACCGAGTTTTGAGAGACCTCCGCCGCGGAACGCGCTTGGACCGCCACGTGCAATCATCCATGCCGCCATGGATCCCATGACCGCAATGGCCGCCAGCGGCCTTCGCTCCCGCATGGAATCGCTCGATCTGGTGGCCAACAACGTGGCGAATGCCTCCACTGGCGGCTACAAAGCCGATCGCGAATTCTACAGCCTCTACGTATCGCCCGAGGCTGCCGACGCTGGCCAGGCCGCCACCATGCCGGTGATCGAGCGGCCCTGGATCGATCTTGCGCAGGGCGTGATCCAACCCACCGGCAACGCGCTCGACCTGGCGCTTTCCGGCAAGGGGTTTTTCACGGTCCAGTCACCCGGCGGCCCGCTCTATACCCGCAACGGCAGTTTTCACCTGGCGGCCGACGGCAGCCTGGTCACCTCCGATGGTTATCCGGTCAGCGGCGCGGGCGGCGCGGTGCTGCGCCTGCAAACCTCGGGCAAGATCGAGGTGGCAGGCGATGGCACGGTGAGTCAGAACGGGCAAGTGGTCGGCCAACTGCAAGTGGTCGACTTTCCGGGCGCCGCCGGGCTGGCCAAACAGGGCAACAACTATTTCCGCTCTGCTGGCGCGGCTCCCTCGCCGGCGGCAGACGCCGGAACCACCGTCGTGCAGGGCAAGCTCGAAGCATCCAACACCGGCACGGCGGAATCGGCGGTGCGGTTGATTAGCATCATGCGGCAGTTCGAGATGTTGCAAAAGGCCGCCTCCACGGCGCTCGACATGAGCAAGCAGGCGGTGGAACAGGTGGCCAAGGTTTGACGAAAGCGGTTTTGACGGGAACGGGGTTTGACTCGGCAAGGAGAAGCCAATGATTCGGGCATTATATAGCGCGGCCAGCGGCATGGCGGCACAGGAAATGAACGTCGATAACATCGCCAACAATCTGTCCAATGCCAATACGGTGGGTTACAAAGCGCGGCGCGCCCAGTTTCAGGACTTGATGTACCAGAGCGTGTTGCAGCCGGGCGCGTCGTCGGGGCAGCAGACCCTCATCCCCGCCGGATTGCAACTCGGCCTCGGCACGCGCCCCACTTCCAATGAAATCGTTTTCACCGAAGGGGCCTTTTCCGAGACCGACAACCCGCTCGATGTGGCGATCCAGGGCGGCGGCTTCTTCCAGATCATGCAGCCGAACGGCGAACTGGCTTACACCCGCAACGGGCAGTTCCAATTGGATAAGAACGGCAACATCGTCAACCCAGAGGGGTATGCGCTGCAACCGCAAATCACCATCCCGGCCGCCGCGCAGAACCTGACCATCGGGGCCGACGGCACCGTCAGCTACACTCTCCCGAACCAGACGGCGACCCAGCAGGCCGGTCAGATCCAATTGGCCAATTTTCAGAATCCGGCGGGGTTGAACAGCCTGGGCAACGGTCTGTACACGCCCACGGACGCCTCCGGAGACGCCACGGTCGGGTTGCCGGGCGGCCCGGAAGGTATGGGTTCGCTGCTGCAAGGTTACGTCGAACAGTCCAACACGTCGATCGTGAATGAGTTCATTAACCTGATCCAGGCGCAGCGCGGTTATGAGGCCAACTCGAAAGTGGTCACCGCCGCCGATCAGATGTACCAGCAGGTGAACCAACTCAGCCGATGATGGCCACTCTCACTTTCGCCGCATGTCTGACCCTCGGCCCCGGTTCCTCGCAGATCCAGGCGGGCGACCTGGCGCCGGCGTGGCCGGCTTTGCTCACGCTCGCGCCGGACACACCGCTGGCGCCGGCCCCCATGCCGGGAGTGGCGCGCGTCTTCCGCCCCTTGGAGCTGCGCCAACTGGCGGCCCGTTGGCACGTGAGCCACATCCCCGGCACTCCGCTCTGCGTGGCGCGGCCGGTAAAGACGCTCGACCCCCAGCGGCTGCTCGACGCCATGCGCCGGTCCTGGCCCGCTGCGGAGATCGAAATCCTCGATTTCAGCCGCCAGCCGGCGCCCGGGGGCCCGCTCGAGTTTCCCCGCTCCGCGCTGCGGCGCGAGGCCGGCGCGGCGCTCTGGAACGGCTGGATCGCCTACGCGGAAAACCGCCGTTTCCACGTCTGGGCGCGGGTGCGCATCACCGAGAGCGTGGCGCGCGTGGTGGCGGCCGCCGAACTCCGGCCGGGGCGGCCGGTCACGGCGGCGCAGGTGATTGCCGTGACGCGGCAGGAGTTTCCGGCCGAAGAGCCTTATGCGCGATCGCTGGCCGAGGTCATCGGCCTTTGGCCCCGCCGTCCCATCCCGGCGGGTGCGGCGCTGCGCACCGATCAACTCACCGAGCCCCAGGTGGTCAGCAGGGGCGACACGGTGGAGGTGGAAGTCCGCAACGGCGGAGCCTTCGTCAAGCTGGAGGGCACGGCGGAGAGCGCGGGCGCCGTGGGCGAGATGGTCAGCGTGCGCAACCCCTCGTCGCGCCAGCTCATTCGCGCGCGCGTCCTGGGGCCGGGCAAAGCTACGGTGGATTCCGGACGGCGTGCCGCACCGAACGGCCAACCGGACAAGGAGCCCCAACCATGAGATCGATGCTCGCCTTGACCCTCGTCGCCGCCTTGTGCGGCACGGCGCCAGTATGGGCCAAAAAGAAAAAGCCGACCACGGCGGGCAGCAACCCGCTCAACCAATACGTGGCGGAATCGGAAGCGCGCTCGGCGGTGGCGGCGCCGGCCTCGCCCGGTTCCATCTGGCAGGCTGGTTCGCGCCTGGCCGATGCGGCGCGCGATGTGCGGGCCAGCCAGGTGGATGATGTGCTGACCATCGTGGTGGCGGAGCAGGCGTCGGCGGTGTCGACCGGCGTCACCAAGACGTCGCGCGCCTCGAGCGCCACCAACTCGGTCAACAACCTGGCGGGAATCAACCCGCCCGGAGGGTCGCTGGTGAACCTGGCCAACATGGCGGGCTCGTGGCAACTGAACGGCCAGGGCACCACCAGCCGCACCACCACGCTCACCACCACGCTCACGGCGCGCGTCACGCACGTGCTGCCCAACGGCGGCCTGGTGGTGGAGGCCTCCAAGGAAATCCAGGTCAATTCCGAACACCAGCTCATCACCGTGCGCGGCGTGGTCCGCCCGGCCGACATCGATGCCACCAACAGCGTGCTGTCCTCGCGCCTGGCGCAGCTCGAAGTCCACATCGACGGCAAAGGCGTGGTGGGCGATGCCATACGCCGGCCCAACTTCCTGTACCGGCTGATGCTGTGGTTATTGCCATTCTGATGAGAAAACGCGCCTGCATTTCCGTTTGCATTGCGATCGCGCTGGCCGGCGAGGCCGCCGCGGCGCGTCTCAAGGACCTGGTCACGATTGAAGGCGTGCGCGAGAACCAGCTCATCGGATACGGCGTGGTGGTCGGCCTCGCCGGCACCGGGGACACGCAACAAACGACATTCTCCAACCAAAGCCTGACCAATATTCTGGAACGCATGGGCGTGGCCGTCTCGCCCACCGCTATTCGCGTCAAGAACACGGCCGCCGTGATGGTGACCGCCACGCTGCCGGCATTTGCCCAACCCGGAATGAAAATCGATATCACCGCCGGGGCGATTGGCGATGCTCTCAACCTGCAAGGCGGGATTCTGGTTTTGACTTCGCTGCGCGGCGCCGATGGGCAGGTGTACGCCGTGGCGCAAGGTCCGGTGGTCACCGGCGGGTTCGCCGCCGGCCGCGGCGGGGCGTCGCAGACCGTCAACCATCCTACCGTCGGCCGCGGCCCCAACGGCGCCATCGTGGAGCGGCCGGCGCCATCGATCGAGCCCAAGGCTGTCGTGCGCTTGCAACTCCGGCAGTACGATTACACCACCTCGGCGCGCATCGTCGAGGCCATCAACAAGAAATTCGCCGGTCCGGCGGCGCTGGCCCACACCGAGAACGCCGGCCTGGTCGCGGTGGCGATTCCGGCCGAATTCGCGGCGCGCTCCACCGAGTTCCTCGCCGAACTGGAAAACCTCTCCGTCGAGGCCGACCTCCCGGCGCGGGTTGTCATCAACGAACGCACCGGCACCATCGTGCTCGGCAAGGACGTCCGCATCGCTCCGGTGGCGATTCTGCACGGCAAGCTGAGCGTCGAAATCCAGACCAACCTGGCGGTCTCGCAGCCGGAACCGTTCTCGCAGGGCGCCACGCAGGTGGTCCCGCAAACCACGGTCGGCGCCAAGGAAGAAAAAGCGCGTAACGTGGTGCTTAAGCAGGGCGCCACGGTGGAGGAACTGGTGCGCGCGCTGGCGGCGATCGGCTCCACGCCGCGCGACGTGATCGCGATTCTGCAAGCCCTGCGCGCGGCGGGCGCTCTGGAAGCCGATGTGGAGGTGATCTGACGCATGGCTTCGATGCTGATCGCGCAAACGGCGGTGACGCCGCCCACTCCGGCCATCCCCAAGGACAGCGATCCGGCCAAGATTCAGGATGCGGCCCAGCAGTTTGAGGCTCTGCTGATCGGACAGATCCTGGAAACCGCGAGCCAGGACGGCGGCTGGCTGGGCTCGGGAGAGGATTCCGCATCCAGTTGCGCCAACGGCTTTGCGCAGGAGCAACTGGCAGCCGTGATGGCCCAGCAAGGCGGCTTCGGCCTATCCAAGCTGATCGCCGAGGGCCTGCAGCGGGCCGAGTAATCGCCAACAAGAAAAGAGGGCCACGGATGAACACAGATGAACACGGATAATAACCCAAAAAAACGGTGTTCATCTGTGGTCCCACATGAAGTATTCAGCCTCTGAGCGCCGGTTTGATCGCTGAGCCCGGATAAGATTCTTGGTTTTTATCTGTGTTCATCCGCGTTCATCCGTGGCAGATGCTGTCTTTATCCGTGTTCATCCGTGGCTCCAATGAGCTCGGGCCGTCCGGCCTGCCGAGCCGAGAGTCGTCTCGGCTTTTCTTGTTTTCGCGTGACCATTGATTCCGCTCATCCCCACTGCTGCCGATACCACTCCAGCGTCCGGCGCATTCCCTCCTCGAAGGAGAATCGCGGCGCGTGGCCCAGGTCGCGAACGGCGGCCGTGACGTCGGCCTGGGAGTCGTGCACGTCGCCGGCTCGCGGCGGCCCATATTCGGGCGCGATGCCGATGCCTTCCAGCTCCTGCACCAGCCGCCATGCCTGGTTGAGCGTGATGCGGCCGCCGTTGCCCGCGTTGTACATCCTGCCCGAAACATTCTTAGCGCTGGCTGCTTTGAGGTTCAACTCGGCCACGTCTTCCACGAAGGTGAAATCGCGCGACTGCTCG
>Ga0116126_1000647_pt1 | contig 24474 bp, 20 predicted proteins | sample June2015DPH_16_5_FD_89730 | JGI IMG/M metagenome (GOLD analysis project Ga0116126, IMG submission 89730) | Peatland microbial communities from SPRUCE experiment site at the Marcell Experimental Forest, Minnesota, USA - June2015DPH_16_40 | ecosystem: Environmental > Terrestrial > Soil > Wetlands...
CTCCGAACCTGCCTGTCTGTGACCAATCCGCCTCCGCTCCGATGAACCGGAATACGCTTGGCCTATTGTCGTTGGTCGGGAATTTTGTTTGTCGTCGGTCGGCTTTCCTATTGTCGCCCGTCAGTTGGAATCAAATCGCGTAGCATTTCTCAATGCTCAGTTGTATCAAAAGGGCATCTCTGGTCGATATCCTTCAAGAGCCCTTTAGGAACAGTCATTTGGCAATCAACTGTACCACCCTTTCGCCTACCAAAGCGATCTGGTGACTTTGGATTGACATGGCATCGACGTCAGGGTTCTGGGTGTGTTGTCGGCCATCCGGAAACTGGCCCACCACTAGATTCTAGGCAGGTCCGAACAAGTTCAGATGGATTTGGTTGCGGCGGCATTCGGCCGCACTGTGACCTTCCAATCAAGCAACCTGGTTTCCCCTCCAACGGTGAGCGCCAGCTTTTCGATCGGCAACTCGCCTTCAATCATTTCGACCCACACCGACCGGCCATCGAGACCGATGGTGCCAAACCCAAACGCCGTGGAGAAAAAGCTCTTGAATGGACGGATGTTTAACTGCGGGCCGAACCAGAGCGTGCGCTCAACGGCGGAGTAGCGGAATCCGGCCAGTGCGCCGAGCAGCGAATAACTGGCCATGGCGCGGGCATACCAATTGCCGCACTCATATTCATTCCAGGGATTGCGCGTCCTTCCGTCATAGCGGCTGCGCGCGGCTTTAATGATGGTCAGGCCTTCCTCGACAAGGCCCTCCTGGATAAGATGCGAGGCTACCTGGTATTCGATACCGGTCCAGACCTCATCGGAATAGACAAAGGGCAAGGTAGGTTTGTTGCCCTTTGGCCAACTGCACAAGAGCAACCCCGGCTCCCGGCCCAGGGCATACCCCGGCCGCTGCGCATTGGCGTGCTGGCTGAGATCGGTCTTGAAGTTGTGCTTGAAGATGGCCTGCAGGTTCGATCGCACGTTCTTGCGCGTCAGCGGCGTCTCGATTCCGTAGGTCCGCGCCATCCACGCCCCGATCACGCCGTCGGAGAGGCACCCGCTCCCATACTGGTACCGCGGGCCTTCGCGCTTGAGCAGTTGCTGCATCTCGCTGCTCTTCTCGTCCACGTTAGCCACGGAGTTGGCAAAAGAAGTGTCTCGCAGGCCCAGATACTGCACCTTCTGCTGGTAGTACTCGCCGTTGAATAGCTGCTCGTCCATGAGATGCGCACAGCGCTGCGCCAGGTCCGCATAGTATCCCGCGTCGGAGGCCTGGCCCACTGCCTGCGCCATCCGGGCCATGGCCGAAAGCGCGCCCAGGTAGATGCTGGTGCACATGCCGTCCGGACCCCAGAACCAGATATCGTAGGTATTGTGGTGGGGCTCGAACAGGCCTCCGCGATGATCAGGATCCCAGGCGCCGATGCAGTAATCCAGGCTGCGCTTGGCCAGCGGATACATTTTTTTGAGCCAGTCGGTATCGCCCGAGATCTGCCAGTCGCGATAGACCTTCATGATCCCGCCCAACTGCCCGTCGGCAGCGGCGGGTCCATCATGATCCACCGGGCCGTCGGGAATCGCTCCGCGAAAGGTTACGTGACCGCGCTCATCCATTGAGCGAGCCAGCTCCAGGTCTCGCAAGGTCCGCTCCAGTTGCGGGAAAAGGTGAGGAAAGGCCTGTGCATAGTTCCACACGTGGGTACAGGAACCATGGCAGCAGCCCTCATCCGGAGAACAGCCTTCCCATCCCCACAGATTGCCGTTTTCCTCGCGCAATACCGTGGAAGATTTCAAAATGCCCAGGTTTGCCGAGACGGCGTCCAGCACATAGGGCGGCAAGGTGGATGAAAAAAGCGCCTCTTTGAACTTCACCGTGCGCGCGCGCAGCGAGACGTATTCCTGCTCCACATAAAGCGCAACTTCGCGCGCATCCTTCCAGACGCCGGCATAGTAGGGGCGCCACAGAGGCGGCAGCCCTTCCGCCCTGGAGTGGCATCCGGCCTTGCCTTGCACGTCCGTCGCCGGCTTGCCGCCGGCCTGCAGGTAACAGTTGGGAAAGTGCCACGTGATCAGAATGGGATAGGTCTTGAATTCACCCGGCGCCAGCCTTCCTTCGAGCAGTATGGACGCTCCATTCCGGCCGGTGGTATCCACGCTGTTGGAGCCCTCATTGGCAGTAAATTTACCCGTGGAAACCTCGCGCCACAGCGCCGTCAAAGCATCAAAGCCCCACTGGCTGCGCACCCACATTCCCTTGATGCGCGGCTTATCCCCAATCACGGTGAGGCTGGCGCTGCCGTAGGCCTGTGCATGGGGTTCTTCGTCATTGCTCAGGAAGACGCCCTTGCCGGGGATCACGGTATTCGTTGACCCCGATTCATCCTTTTTGCAGCCCGGAGCCAGGTGCGAGAGATGGTACGAAAACTCATACTCTACCGGCTGGTGGGAGGTATTGCGGAGCGTATATTCCAGGATGACGCACGGTATTCCGGAGTTCTTATCGTCCAGCGGAATAAACGGATTCCAGCCCGTCAGCTTGACCTCCAGCGGAACTGCCGGATCGCTGATCTGTGCTTCTCCAAACGGATACTCCCCTTTGAAAGTGCATTTTTGAAAGCGCGGCAATCCCTCGTATCCTGCGCGGTACATTCCCCCGCCTTGAAGACCCTGGTCGAAGATTTTGAAGATTGGAAACGGCCCCTCAACCAGCTTGGCGACGCTGGAATCTCCCTTGATGCGCAGAACCGCGAATGCCGCTTCGGGCGAGTTGGCATTAAAGCCCTCAGGCAGGGCCGTCGTTTCCGGCCGCTCGCGAATGGAATAGTCCTGCAACCCGCCATTGCCATTCAAACAGATCGCGCCGGTCCCGATTCCCCCCAGAGGCATCGCTACCTGGGTAGTCTTGTCGCCGCTGAAGGTACGTTGCGCCGCGTTCTCGAAGAGATCTTTTGCAGCGTAAGGAGTCGCTTCAGAAGCGGGAACTGCAGGAGCGCCGGAGTCGAGCGAATCCGTCTGCGCGCTCACTGCCGACGTTGCAGCGGCCAAAGCCGCGGAGGATCCCGCGACCAGAAACTCTCTGCGAGTGGACTTTTTGAAGAAAGGCATGGAATCTCCCCAACACGATGATGGAACCAGAGCGAGAAAGCTGTGGTTTCGAATCACCGCAATTCTATTCCATTCGATGCTGCCGCCGAATGGCCCCAGGCGACTCACCCTGCGCTGACGCAGTAAAATGCTCCTTCGAGTAGATTCAAGGAGCCCCGATGAACCTGTCCTTCCTGAAGTCGCCCCGCTGTCTTTCCGTGCTGGCGCTGCTTGCCCTCACCCCAACCCTCCACGCCCAGCCCGCCGCGGCGGGCGCTGCCGCCCAGGCCCCCGGGCAACGCTGGACCGAGGCCCAGGCCAATGCCTGGTACGCCCAGCAGCCCTGGCCGGTGGGCGCCGATTTCCTGCCCTCCACCGCCATCAACGAGCTGGAGATGTGGCAGGCCGATACCTTCGACCCCGCCACCATCGACCGCGAGCTGGGATGGGCCGAAGCCATCGGCATGAACACCATGCGCGTCTTCCTCCACAACCTGCTCTGGGAGCAGGATCCCAAAGGCTGCCAGCAGCGCATTGACGCCTTCCTGGCCATCGCCGCCCGCCATCACATCCGCCCCGTCTTTGTTCTCTTCGACTCCTGCTGGGAGCCGTTCCCCAAGCTTGGGGTCCAGCATCCGCCCATCCCCGGCGTGCACAACTCCGGCTGGGTGCAGGCCCCCGGCGCCGCGGTTCTCTCCGATCCCACCCAATACCCGCGCCTGGAGAGCTACGTCAAGGGAGTGGTGGGCGCCTTCGCCAACGATCCCCGCATCCTGGCCTGGGACCTCTGGAACGAGCCCGACAACGGCAACGCGGACTCCTACGCCAAAGGCGAACCGAAGAACAAGAACGAGATCATCCTTGGCCTCCTGCCGCAGGTCTTTGTCTGGGCCCGCGCCGCGCAGCCCACGCAGCCGCTCACCAGCGGCCTGTTTTACGGCGACTGGACTTCGCTTGCCGCCATGCCTCCGCTGGCCCGCATCCAGGTCGAGGAGTCCGACATCATCAGCTTCCACGACTACGGCTGGCCCGAGGCCTTCGAGCAGCACGTCAAAATGCTGGAGCAGTTCCACCGCCCCATCATCTGCACCGAATACATGGCCCGCAACCTGGGCAGCACCTTTGACACCGTGCTCCCCATCGCCCGCCAATACCGCGTCGGCGCCATCAACTGGGGCCTGGTCGCCGGCAAGAGCCAGACTTACCTGCCCTGGGACTCCTGGCAACGCCCGTATGTCGACCACCAGCCCAGCCTTTGGCAGCACGACGTCTTCCACCCCGACGGCACCCCCTACCGCCAGCGTGAGGTGGAGATCATCCGCAACCTGACCGGCGGCAAGTAGGCGCTATATACGGCAGGCGGCAGATCGTTTTGCCGTGATCATGAAACCTGGAATAAAGAGAGGACTCGCGATGAATGCTCCAAAGCTCTGTTTAGTAATTGTGGCCGCAGTGTTGGCAACCGGCTCGCAGCAATCGTTTCTCGGCCACGCTCAGCAATCACCGATGCAAGGCTTTGCCGATATCCAACCCATTGACGCTCATGTTCATGTCTATATAGAGACTCCGGCGCTCAATGCGTTCCTGCTTCGATATAACCTGCATTTCCTTGATATTGTTGTCCTCGACGATCGGGACCCGTTCTACAAAAGTTTCCAGGCTCAATTTAACGGAGCGCAAAGTGTGATTCAGGGCACTCCGGGCCACGCCGCCTTATGCACAACCTTCAGCCCCTATGAATTTGAAGATCCCGGCTTTGCCGATCGTGCAATCCGGCAGTTGAATGAGAACTTTGAGCAGGGCGCCGTGGCCGTAAAAATCTATAAAACCATCGGCATGGAAATCAGAAAGAAAGATGGCACGTACCTGATGCCGGATGATGCGGTATTCCAGCCCATCTATCAGGATATTGCGGCGCATAACCGAACCGTCATCGCTCATCTTGCTGAGCCAACTTCGTGCTGGCAGCCGCCCAACCCTTCCAGCCCGGACTTTGATTACTACAGGGACCACCCGGGAGAATATGCGTATGCTCATCCCGGCTGGCCTTCGAAGGAGGCTATTCTCGCCGCGCGCGATCATATGCTGGAAGAAAATCCAAACCTGCGCGTCGTCGGCGCTCATCTGGGGAGTATGGAGGTAGATGTAGATGAAGTCGCAAAACGCTTCGATCGCTATCCCAATTTTGCTGTGGATACCGCGGCGCGTGTTCCGTATCTCATGTTGCAGCCGTCAAAAAAAGTCCGGAAGTTTCTGATCAAGTATCAGGATCGGGTACTCTACGGGACCGACTTTGAAATGCTGCCGGATGCCAACGTGGAGAAGGAGCTTTCCGATTTGCAGGAGACATACGCGCTGGATTGGAAGTACTTCTCAACCAAAGAGACCATAGAGTACAAGGGACACAAGGTGACCGGTCTCGGTCTGCCGAAATCAGTCCTGCGCAAGCTATACCATGAGAATGCGGTTCGATGGTTTCCCGGGATTCTAGCGGAACCAGCCAAGGTCAGTTCTCAATGATAGGGAACCTTCAACCGGACACTCTGATGCAATCTCTGAATAAGTTGAAGTTTTGAAAGGGCACGGCTTCACATGCTGCGGAAAACTCGATCTGGAGGGAGGCGGGGGTTTTAACCCCCGCATAAAGCCACCAAAATGAACGCGGGCTTTAGCCCCTGAGGGAAGGCCGGCGTAAGTAGACAGACTTAATCAAGGTTCCTTCAAGACCGCTCTACTTTCCGATGCAGAAAGTAGAAAAGATTAAGTTCAGAATGTCGTCGGAGGTGGTCTGGCCGGTGAGCGAATCAAGCTCCCACAGGGCGCGGTAAAGGTCCAACAGGATCATCTCGTGGGGGATGGCATTCAAATTAGCCTGCGCGGCGTCGGCCAGCGCCGCCAGTGCTGACGCAATGGCCTGGTGGTGCCGCAGGCTGGTCAACATACCCGGCTCCGCGGCCGCTCCGCCCGTGGCCAGGGCCAGAATCCGCTCCCGCAGTACCGGAATCCCTTCGCCAGTAAGCGCTGAAGTGCGCAGTGCGGCCACTCCGCCAACTTCATCAACCGCTGCGTCCATTTTCACCAGGTCGCACTTGTTCACGGCCACCAGCGCAGGCCTGCCCTGCACGGCCTCCAGCAGGCGATGCTCCTCGCCGTTGAGCGGCTGGGTAGCGTCCAGCACCACCAGCACCAGGGCGGCGTCTGCCAGCGCCTCGCGGCTGCGGGCGATGCCTAGTTGCTCGATTTCCTCTCGGCCCTCGCGCAGACCGGCCGTGTCCACCAGCTCCAGCGGAATGCCGTCCAGGGAGATGCGCTCGGTGACCGTGTCGCGGGTGGTGCCGGGGGTTGCGGTCACGATGGCGCGGTCGCGTTCCACAAGACGATTAAAGAGAGAGCTCTTTCCCACGTTGGGCCGTCCCACAATCGCCAGCGTCAGCCCGTCATGCACGATGCGCCCGCGAGCAAAGGAGGCTTCGAGTGCGCTGAGCGGCGGCGTCAACTCGCCAATGCGGCGTGCGATCTCGGCTTGCGTCGTCAGCTCCACGTCGTCCTCGGCAAAATCGATGCCCGCCTCGAGCTGTGCGATCAACTCCACAAGCGCAGCCTTCACCGGCCCCACGCGCCGGCTCAGCGCTCCGCCCATCTGGCTGGCCGCCTGGCGCGCCTGGGTCAGCGTCTGCGCCTCGATCAGGTCGCGCACCGCCTCAGCCTGGGTCAGGTCCAGCCGGCCGGCAAGAAAGGCGCGCTGGGTAAACTCGCCCGGCTCGGCCAGCCGCGCACCCAGCTCCAGTGCCCGGCGCAACAGCAGATCCAGCACCACCGGCGATCCGTGCGCCGCAATCTCCACCACGTCCTCGGCCGTATAGGAGTTGGGCGCGGCAAACCACGTCACCAGCGCCTCGTCAATCTGTGCGGCATCGCTGCCGGCCCCATCCAGCATATCGGCCAGCCGCGCCCGCCCGTGTTCCAGCGGCTGCCGCAGCCTCACCAGTTGCGCGGCAATCGATGCCGCCTGCAGCCCGCTCAGCCGCACGATCCCAATGCCGCCCCGGCCCGGCGGCGTTGAAATCGCGGCAATGGTCTCCGCATTCGTGTCGGTTTTTGTTTCTGGGTCAGCCATACACTGGAATTAGTGTAGAGGTTTCACGTAGGCTGCGGCCTCGGCGAAGTCCGGATCTGTGCTTGAGCGGCCAGGCATATATCAGGTATGAACTGTCTGAACGCAGAACGAACCCTGTGAAAATTCAAACTGACCCATTACCGGGCGCCGGGATCTCACAGCCAACCCGCCAGGTTTCTGCTAAACTTTCCGCGTTTTCCCATTGGAGGAGTTCTATGGCTTCGTTAAAAGTGACAAGTTTGCGGAAGCGCTCGTTGATGTTGGGCATTCTGGTGGTATTGGTCTGCCTCCTGGCAGGCACGCGGGCCAACGCGCAAGGGGGCGATCTCATCACTGCGGCTTACAAGGGCGATTTGCCCCGTGTGAAGGCGCTGCTCGCGGCCGGAGCTGATGTGAACGCCATAGGGGACCACGGCTGGACCCCGCTGTATGCGGCCTGCGTTGGCGACCACTTCGATGTGGTGCAGGTGCTGCTTGCCAATAAGGTCGAGGTCGATGGCCACGCGAAAAATGGATTTACCCCGCTGATGATGGCCTCAGAAGAAGGCGAACTTGATATCGTGCAGGCGCTGCTTGCCAAGGGAGCCCAGGTCAATGCCAGGACGACCGAAGACGATGGCACAACCGCGCTGATATCGGCCTCAGAAGAAGGCCACGCTGAGGTGGTGCAGGCGCTGCTTGCCAGGGGGGCGCTTGTCAATGCGAAGAAGAACGATGGCGGGACCGCGCTGATGATAGCCGCCTACAAAGGCCGCCTTGATGTGGTGCAGGCATTGCTCGCCAAGGGAGCCGAGGTCAATGCCCAGGATAAAAGAGGCTGGACCGCTCTGATGTATGCCACAGATAACCAAAACCTCGGTGAGGTGCAGGCCCTGCTCGCCAGGGGAGCCGATGTCAATGCCAGAATGAAGGATGGCGGGACCGCGCTGATGGATGCCGCGAATAACGGCCCCCTTGATGTGCTTCAGGCGCTGCTCGCCAAAGGGGCCGACGTGAATGCCAGGACGAAAGATGGCTGGACCGCGCTAATCTATGCCGCCTACAAGGGCAACCTTGAGGGGGTGCGGGCGCTGCTCGCCAAGGGGGCCAATGTCCGCGCCATGGATAAGGACGGCAAGACCGCTCTCGATGTGGCAACGTCAGAAAAATATGCCGATGTCAAAGCCTTGTTGGAGCAGGCTGGAGCCAAGCCATGACTCCGCCTACATGGTTCCTCTTTTCGTCGTGCCCGGCCTCATCGTTACTGCCCGGTATAAACCGCTGTGATGCCATTATAAACGACGGTAATTGTGGCACCGTCGTCACTGATTCGGGCAGTAGAAGTAATTCTGGTTGGGTCGACTGCCGTCCTCACACCTTTCGTCACAGTAATCACTGCGAAGCTGATAGGTACATACAAGACCACAAACGCCAGCACAGCCACGAAGGTTTATAGAATTACCGTCGTCGCTGACTTTGGCTCTATACATGTATCCCACTCTCATCGCGCCCGGCGCATAAATGCAATTGCCGGAAAGACTGGCCTCTGAACCATTCAAGGTCATTTCGAGTTCTGTGCGCCAGCTACCATCGTCATATGCTTTCTTGAAAAGAAGTTTACCTCCCTGTACATCTACCGCCGCATAGTGACCACAAAGAAAATGTTTGCCGTCCAGGCTCCTGAGCAAGTCTTCCTGCTTTTTCTGCTCCCGCGCGGCTATGGCCTGAGGGGAGTTTTCTTCCTCCCACTTCCTTCTCTCCTCTGCAGCCTTTTGATCTGCCGCAGTCTTCTTGTCCGCTTTGAGTTTGTAGATTTCGTCCTGGGCGTCGCGTGCGTCGGCAGGTTGAAAGAGCAGGTAGAGGTTCAGGCTGGCGATGGCGTCGTCATACTGGTCTGCCGCCTTCTGGGCGAGGGCCAGTTTCTCGTAGGCATCGGCCCACCAGGGAGCAGTCAGCAAGGCCGCCTTGTACTCCTGAATGGCGTTCGCGAATTCAGCGGCTGCCTGCTTTAAGCCGCTGTCGTCCTTCGCTTTCTCCGTGTCGCTCTTCGCATTCGCCGCGAAGGTCGTCGCCATCATGTAGTGCTCGCGGGCCTCCTCGGGAATCGCCGGCGGAGTCTTCATGGCCTGCGCCAGCTTGATGATCTGTTGCCGGGCGGCGTCGCTGGGGTTGGCGCGAAACTGCTGCAAAGCCTGCTGAAACTGTTGCAACGCCTGTTGCTGCTGCTGCGCGGCCTTTTGCTGTTCCATATCGCTCTGCAGGTCTTCGGCTTTTTGGGTGTCAACCCCAGGGCGCACGGCGGCCATGTAAAGCGCCAGGTTGCGTTTGGCGCTGTCGTAGTCTGCGGCTTTGGCGTATGCGGACGCGGCATTCAAGTAGGCATCGGCATACCAGGGAGCCTGCGCGGCAACCTGTTCAAAGAGCTGAGCCGCAGCTTTGAAATCGTCCGCGGACGAAGCGGCTTTCATCTGCGCCGCGGCCTTGGCAAAATCACTCCGTGCAGGCAGAGGAACCACCGGAGCCGGCTTCAAGGTTTTGGCCAACTCAATGATCTGGTCGCGCAGGGTGGCGTCATCAGGATTGTTTTTGAAATCTGCCAGGTAAGCTGCAAGTTGTTTGCGGGCAGCCGCGTCGGCAGTCTGCTGGTGTGAAGGGGCAGCGGGTTTGGCCGTCTGCGACCGCGCCGGAAGGCCGATTGCGCAAATCAGCGGAAGAAGCATGAGCCCCGAAAAAATCGTTCTTGTCTTCATGGTTTCTCTCTCCTTGGTACGGCATATTCTGTTGGGCGCGAGGTGGGCGCGGTTGTCCCGGCTATTTTGGCCCGGTGGTAGTTGGAGCAAAGTCCGGATACTTGGAAGACAGATAGCGGGCGCGCGCCAGCATGGCAGCGACATAGGCGTCGTTCCGGTCCAGTTGTTTGGCTTTCTCCATGAACTTGATCTCGGCTCGATAGTGTCCCCATCCTTCCGCAAGATAGGCATTTCCGACCAGCTTCTCCACGGTCTTGAGATCACGGGCGGGGACGGAGACGTGCTTGAAATTGGCCGACATGACGCCAATCGACAGGGCCAAATCACTGATGTCTTCATTCGCGGGAGCGATCTCTCCGGCATGTTTTACATGTTGATTTGCCGCGTCCAGATCGCCGTTCATCAGGGCCACCAGGCTGTGTAGCACTGCCAGCTCAGACTGCTCATCGGCTTGCTGCTGGCGTTGCGTTCGCTCTGCCAGAATGTCCTGCGCCAGCAGCAGGGCGTTGCGCACCAGCGGATCGTTGGGATGACTGAGCAACGCCTGCTTGAAGTACCGGACGGCATCGGCAGAGGAGGCAAGATCGAAATGCATCTCCGCCTCCATGGCTTTCTTGTAGTTGACATCCTCAAAGATGGCCGGATTGATTTGCGCGGGAAAGACGCGCTCGTGGCCGCGCGCGATGTGCGGATCGATGACGATGGGCTTGTCGAGGTCCAGGCCCAGGCAGCGCAGATCGACGGCGGAAGTGTCCTGGTCGCCCCATTTGCATTCCGGCTGCCTCGCCGGTGTTGTGTCGGGCGTGACGTATGGGGCATCTTTGAGGCCGCTATTGGTGTCTCCGAGGTCTTTGAGGCCGACTTCCGCTCCATCGTCTTTCAGTCCGAATTCGCCCTCGGCGATCCCTTTCATATCGCGGACGACTTCCTGCTTCTTGCGCTCGAACTCCGCCTGCCGCTGCTTGGCCGCTGCCTCATCGCGCAGCCGTTGCTCTTCGGCCTCGCGGTGGCGCTGGCGGTCGGCCTCAAGCTGCCGCTGGCGCTCGGCTTCGGCCGCAGCCGCCGCTGCTGCGGCGGCGTTGGGGTCATAGTAGGGCTGGCTGGGCTGATTGACCCTCGGATTTCCGCCGCCGCCCGGACAACCCCCGTGGGCAACGAATACGTATTTGCCGTTGATATAGCACTGCATTCCGCCCGTAGCCGTTCCGCTGCCTTGCGCCAAAGCGGCGGAACTCAACGAGAAAACGAATGCCGAAAGGATGATTGTGCTTAGGACGTTCTTCATCGCTGTCTCTCCACCCGCACCGGGGGAAGACAGTGCGATTCGATTTCAGTTCGGAGCGAACCGGTCTGCTAACAGGTGACCTCGCTCACGACATTGGGCCGAAATCCGCCGGAGACGCGAATGCTTCGTAGGGGTTTGCTTCGAAGCTGGCAACTGCATGGAATTCTACACCCATGGTGCAGCAGCGAGAGTTAATTGTAGCGGCCAGGTGGATTGACTGGCAGAAAGGCAAAATGCAGGTCCTTTCACGCCTGTTTGCCGCGCCTCACGGTTCTTGGTATAAAGGGTGCGGCAAACCCGGCCGCTTTCATAGCACCGGATTGTGAGGGAATCGTATGACCATCCATCGAACCGCAAAGATCGCGCACATGCTGCTGGCCGGCATGATGCTTGCCCTTGGCATCACCGCATCCCCGGCGCAGCAACCGGCCCGCCACACGCTTGACCTCACTCCCGTCAAACCCGAGTCCGTGGGCTTCTCGTCCGAGCGCCTGGAGCGCCTGCACGCACTGATGCAACAGGAGGTGGACCAGAAGCAGATGGCCGGCATCGTCACCATCCTGGCGCGCCACGGCAAGGTGGTGGACTACCAAGCCTACGGCGTGCGCGACATGGCCAGCGGCGCGCCCATGACCAAAGACACCATCTTCCGCGACTTCTCCATGACCAAGCCGGTGACCGGTGTGGCCATGATGATTCTCTACGAGCAGGGCAAGTGGCTGCCCTCGGACCCCATCGCCAAATTCATCCCCGAGTTTGCAAACCTCAAGGTCTTCAAGGGCGTCGATGCCAACGGCAAAATGATCCTCGTCGATCCCGACCATCCGCCCACCATGCGCGAGCTGATGACCCACACCGCCGGCTTCAGTTACGGCAACAGCGGCACCGTGGTGGACGCCATGTACAAAGACCAGCACGTACTCAGTTCGAAAAACCTGCAGGAGATGATCGACAAGCTGGCCACGATACCGCTGCTCTATCAGCCCGGCACGAAATGGATCTATAGCATATCGATGGATATCGAGGGCTACATTATCGAAAAGCTCTCCGGCCAAACGCTGCCCGACTTCATGCGCGAGCAGATCTTTACGCCCCTGGGCATGAAAGACGCGGCCTTCTACGTGCCGGAAGACAAGCGCGACCGTTTTGCCACGCTCTACAAAGCGGACGCCGACGGCAAGCTGGTCGTTGACCCGGCCGCCTGCTGCGGCATGCGCGAGTACAAAGTCGAGCCCACCATGGCTTCCGGCGGCGGCGGCATGGTCTCCACAACCGAGGACTATTATCGCTTTGCTCAGATGTTCCTCGACCACGGCGAATTGAACGGCGCGCGCATCCTCGCGCCCTCCAGCATTCAACTGATGGACACAAACCACGTGCCGGAGAGCATGCTCACCGGCGAGTATCACATCGGCACGCAATTTTTGCGCCCGGGCTTCGGATACGGCTACAACGGCGCCGTCGAATTCGATCCGCAGCTAGCCGACCTGCCGGAAGGCAAAGGCACGTACGTATGGGGCGGAGCCGCCGGAACCTGGTTCTGGGTCGACCCCACCAACGACGTCGTCTTTGTAGGAATGATTCAGCGCATGATGACCGATGCCAGCCCCAACCTCGAATACATGAGCCGCACCCTCGTCTATCAGGCCCTGGTCGATCCGGCGAAGTAAACAGCCTACTTCAGCAGGTCCAGCGCCATCGCGGTCATCGCGGTCACGCCGGTCGTGATGGCCGGCGCATAGACCGGCGCAAACAGCGCTGAGTGCAGTCCGGGTAGCGGCACGCCCGTTTTGAGGCTCTCTTCCAGTTTGCCAGGGTCAGACGCGCCCAGCCGGTACATCACCGCTGGAATCTTTCCGTCGAGCGAGAACAGCCCCACGTCCTCGCTTCCCATCACGGAGCGAGCCTCAAGAACGCGATCCTTGCCCAGCGCCGCCGCCGCAACCGCGCGCACCCGCTCGGCCAGCGCCGTATCGTTGATGGTGGCGGGCGTGCTCTCGCCCAGCGTCACCGTCGGCATGCGGTCCGCGGGAATGCCGTAAGCCTCCGCCAGCCCCTGCGCCGTGCGCCGCACATCGGCAATGATCTGGTCGCGCACGGCAGGCGAGTAAGTGCGCAGCGTGAGCCCCATGGTCACCTCGTCGGGAATGATATTGTTCTTCGTTCCGCCGTGAATCGTCCCCACCGTAAGCACGGCCGGCTGCTGCGGATCGATCTGCCGGCTCACAATGGTCTGCGCCACCAGCACAAACTCAGCAGCGAGCACGACAGGGTCTTTGCCCGCCTCGGGCCTCGACCCGTGTCCGCCGATGCCGCGCATCGTTAAATTGATTGTGGTAGAGCCGGCCATCAGCGGCCCGCCCTTCACGGCGATCGATCCGGCAGGCACATCGGGCGAGTCGTGTTCCGCGATCACAAAATCCGGCTTGCCGAAGCGCTCGTAGAGATGATCGGCCAGCATAGCCGCCGCGCCCTGGATGATCTCTTCGGCGGGCTGGCCAATCAGCATCAGCGTTCCGTGCCATTGCCCCTTGCGCGCGGCCAGTTCCCGCGCCGCGCCCAGCAGCACCGTCATGTGCAGGTCGTGACCGCAGGCGTGCATCACGCCCACCTGCTGGCCCTGCGCGTTCACACTCTTCACCGTGCTCGCGTAGTCCAGGCCGGTCTTCTCCTCCACCGGCAGCGCGTCCATATCCGTCCGGATCAGCAGCCGCGGGCCGGGGCCGTTTTCGAGCACGGCCACTACGCCGAAGGCCTGCCCGCCGTCCTCGTACTTGCCCACGTGCTCGGTCACCGTGTAGCCCAGCTTGCGCAACTCCCCGGCCAGAAAGGCCGAAGTCTGCTCCTCGTGGCGCGAGAGCTCGGGGTTGCGGTGCAGATGCTTATAAGTCTCCGTGAGGGCCGGCAACTGCCGCTCAGCTGAAGCGGCCAGGTCGGAGGGCGCGGCAGGGCTTTGCGCAGCCAGCGGAAATGCGGCAACCGCCACGGCGGCAACAACAAGAACTCGTAACAGCATGGAGAAACTCCTCGCAGGCAAGCGGTAAGCCGCCTTCATGCGCCAGCCTATCACAAAGCTTCAGTTGATCCTGAGCAACTTGACTCGCGTCAGCGTGTTACGGCTGCAATGCACCGGTACCGGTTCCTGCACAAATGCTCCGTGCCCCATCCTTTCGCCTTTTTTCTGGCGAAAGGATGGGAAACCACAAACCTCAACCAGCCCCGTTCATCCTGATTGCGCGCCTCAGTGCGCGCCCCTCGCGCGCAGCAGCGCCGCCACCTCGGTCTTGCCGTTGCCGTCCGCCAGTTTCAGCGCCGTGGCGCCGTCGTCGCTCCTGGCGTCGATATTGGCGCCCCGGTCCAGCAGCAGCTTCACAATGTCCATCAACCCGCCGCCGGAGGCCGCCATCAGCGCCGTAAATCCATGCGTATCCCTGCTCTCGGTTTTGGCGCCATTGTCCAGCAGCAGCTTTACCAGCTCCACTGAGCCGGATACCACCCCCAGCATCAGCGGCGACAGACCGCTCTCCTCCTGAATGTTGACGTTGGCGCCTTTCTCGAGCAGCAGCTTCAATTCCTCGATGTTGTTCACCATAACCGCATAGTTCAGCGCTGTGTCGCCGCGGCTGTCCTTGAGATCAGTGCTGGCGCCTTTGTTCAGAAGCTGCTTCACTACGTCTGTCTTGCCCATGGCAGACGCGGCAATCAGCGCCGTGACGCCGTCTTTGCCCTGGGCATCGATATGGGCGCCTTTCTCCAGCAGTTGCAAGACCGTCGCGAAATCCCCTTTCTCGACGGCCTGGAACATCTGGTCATCCAGGCTGACGGCGGCTGCCTGGCCGGCAGTGTTCGCTCCGGCCTGACCCGCGGCCAACTGATTCCACGACAAAGCCGTAACCGAAACAGCGATGGCCAACAAGAGTTTCTTCATACGTGCCTCCCGGCGCAAACAGCAAATCACCGCGATTGTATCTTGTTCCCCTGGCTATTCGGAACCGAATCCATTGATAGCAGAGAATTCTACTCCTACCGCGCAGGAGCGCGAGGTACACGAATCCATGCAGGCGATGCAAACCGAGTCGAACGAACCAACGCCGTCCCGATTGCCTGCTCCCCGCCCACCGCGCGGATGGTACACTCCGGCAACAGGGAGACGTGGATGGGAGCGACAAGAATCGAGTTCCGGCTGCGCATGGCGATCATGACGGTTATCATCACGCTGGGCTTCTGTGCTCCATGGATCGAAACCTGGAGCCTTGGCCGGCGCATTCCGCTGCTGGAATGGCTACCGTTGGAGTTGAGCCGGCTCGGCCTGCTGCGCTTCTCCTTCGCCACGCCGGTCGTGATTGTGCTGGCCTCGCTCATCGCCGCCGCAGGCACAGTTCTGCGGGTATGGGGCACGGCTTACCTGGGATACGGCACAGTGCATCATACGCAGATGCAGGCCGGCGCGGTGATGGCAGACGGGCCGTATCGGTACCTCCGCAATCCGCTCTACGTGGGGGGATGGTTCATGGTGGCTGCCATGGCCTTCATCATGCCGCCCTCAGGCGCGCTGTTTGCCGTGCCGCTGATAACGGTCTTCTTCCTGCGGCTGATTCTGGGCGAGGAGGCGTTTCTGGCCGGCCAGTTTGGCGAGCCTTACCGGGAGTATCTGCGCGTCGTGCCGCGGCTGTTTCCGCGCCTCCGCGCCGGCCTGCCGCCTGCCGGGCACAAGCCGCACTGGTTTGTCTCTGTCATCTCTGAGCTCAACCCCATCGGCGTCTTTCTAACCCTGGCAGTCCTCTCGTGGAGTTATCACTACTGGCTCATGATCCAGGGGATTTTGGTCAGCTTTGGCGCCTCGCTGGTGGTGCGGGCGATCCTTATGGGCAAATCGGCCGCCGGGCGGGAAGCGGCATAGAGGAAATCGCACGGTGCGAAAACTCCCGTGCCAGGATCGAGCCAGAAATGCGCGGAAACGGAAAAGGGAGAGCGCACGGCTCTCCCTTGGTTCCGATCGGCTGCGAGCCGATGAGCCCGAAGTTACTTTTTGGGTGGGGCGATCACGTCCTTGGCGGCCTTGGCCACGCGGAACTTGACCACCGTCTTGGCCTTGATCTTGATGGCCGCGCCGGTCTGCGGGTTGCGGCCCATGCGGGCCTTGCGCTCTGCCTTTACCAGGCGCCCGATGCCGGGGATCACGAAGACGCCGTTCTTCTTGGTTTCCTTGATGGCGGTCTCCGCCAGCAGGTCCAGGAAGCACGCGACTTGCTTGTTGGTCAATTCCATCTTCTCGGCCAGATGCCGCGTCAGTGCGGTCTTGGTCAATCCAGTTGCCATGTGATGTTCTCCTTATGGGCGAGCCCTCGGGGCCGCCGGTCTTGCGCGGGTTTCCGCCGCGAAATGCGTACCGCATGAGGGAATGCGACCGGAACAACTTTCGCAGAAAACCCTTGTATTCATGCGGGTTCTGCAGAACCCATCGATGGTTACAATGCAACTTCCAAATAGGCAAAGTCAATCAAAAAAGCCTGTTTTCCACAAGTTTCTTTGGATTTTATGCTTATTTTGCCTATTTTTGCCCGAATTTACCCGGTTTTGACGGCTTCGACCCGCCGCATCAGGCCACAACGCCGTAAACGAGAAAGCTGCGGAAGCGTTCTATTTCAGCCCGAAGAGTACCGTTTTTCTGGGCGCAGGCGCCGCCGCAATGGGAGTATTCAGCGCATCCACCACCGGCGCGGCCAGCCGGAAATGACGAATCAGCGTTGCGGTAAAGTCCGGCTTGAGCGCCGCCGCGGCCGGCAGCGCCGTGCTCAGTCCCCATTGCTGGCATTGAATCAGATCCAGCGCCGGATGCTCGCAGGGAAACCCCTGCGGGGGGCGGACCAACCGGTTTCCTTCAAACTCGGTAAACGTCCTGCGCACGGCTGGCTTATTGAGCAGCTTGCGAAATTCCGTGTGGTGCTTCAGCAGCCAATGGCGAATTGCGGCCAGTTGATCCTTCTCCGGCATCCAGGCCCCGGCCGCGATCACCACCTCCTTGGCGTCGATGTGAAAGTAGTAGCCGGCCCCCGAAGTCTTTTCCATCCCCTGGTGCGACCACCACGCCGCCACGTGTGTCTTGTAGGGCCGCTTGTCCGCGCTGAAGCGCGTATCGCGATAGATGCGGAAGAGGCACTTCTCCGCGGGCCGCACAAAACCGGGCGCGAAATCCATCATTGCGTCCGTCACCTTGCGGATGATGGCCAGCATCGGCTCTTTCAGCTCCGCCTCGAAGATAGCCTTGCGCGGCGTGAACCAATCGCGGTCGTTGTTGCGGGCGATGCCGCGCAGAAATTTGAGGCCCTCGGGGCGAAGATAAGGTAACGCCACATTGGACGCAGCAGTCGGTGCAGTCTTCTTCGCGGTAGCCTTCTTCGTGGTCATGACAGATGCAAGTGTAACGCCGGAGACCGGCTGAAGAACTCTGGCAATTACCTCGCCGTGGGCAGCGTGGATAAATTGAGTTGTAGAATGGTGACGTGAAGGTCACTCTCTGCTTTCTGTTAGTACTCGCAAACCTAGCCGCCACTCACTCATGGTGCCAGCCTCGGAATCTTCAATTGCCGGGCGATAACGGACCGGCTCTCAAAGCCGAGATCTGTGACCCAACAGCTCTCACAGTGACTCAAGGTGTTTTGTACGTTGCCGAGGATTGCGCCCCGGCCATCCGTGCAATCGATCTCAAAACCAACCTGATCACAACGCTGATTCGACTCGAACCGCAGACGTTTATCTCGGATTTGAAGGTTGACAAAGACGGAAACCTGATTGCGGTGGACTCCGTAATTGATCGCATCCTTCGTATCAAAACAAAGAATGGATCGGTCGAGGTAATTGCAGGCACGGGCCATTGGGGTTTTTCAGGCGATGGAGGTCCTGCGACAAAGGCTGAATTGAACGGGCCCTACGGAGTTGCAATCGATCAACAAGGCAACATCTTTGTCTCCGATGGCCGCAATTCCCGGGTTAGGAAGATTGATGCTCAAACAGGCATCATCACCACAGTCGTGGGAAGTGAAAAGAGGGTAGAATCCGGCGACGGAGGCCCGGCACTTGCGACAGGTCTTGAGTGGCCCGGGAGCCTTGCCGTTGACCATGATGGCAACATCTATTTTGCCGAGGATACGAACGGCCCCGCCAAGAGTCGCATTCGCAAGGTGGACTCAAAGAACGGTCTGATTTCAACGTTTATTGCAGCTCCGAACGGGTACTTCGCTCTGTTGCTGGATAATGATGGCAGTCTCCTGGTCGGAGATGGGAAAACCATCAGGCGGTTTGATCTAAAGACCGGATCGGCTCATACTGTTGCGGGTTCTGAATCAGGCATGACTGTCGATGGAGGACCAGCACTCAACACTCGCCTGGAGGACACCAGTTCATTTGCATTCGATGAGGATGGGAACCTTTATATCTGCGACTTTGACAGCCACCGCATTCGCCGTGTGCGCGCCAAGGATGGAATTATCGAGACTTTCGCAGGAAATGGGAAGCCTCACCACGTGCACGTGATGATGTGACACGCGCGTGATGCGAGCCGACGCCCCTACCGGATCACCTTCAGCGCGCCCCGGAAAAGCCCGTCGAAATCGCCGGTCTCTTTCCGATCAGCCTATGCCCGGTCCAACTCCGCGAACAATTCGCTTAGCACCACGCGAATCCGCGTCTCCGGCACAGTAAGCTCATTGGTTCTTACCGGATGGAGTCCTCTGGCTGTGGCTGTATAAGCTGTGCGGCTTTCTGGATCAATGATCCAGATATTTTCAACGCCGAAGACGAGATAGTCCTCAATGCGCTCCTGAAAGCGGCTCAAGCGGTCTTCGGGCGAGAGGATTTCAATCACAATCAGCGGCGGGTGAGTAATAATCTGCTCCTTCGGCGCGTTGGCGCGCAGCACCGAAAGATCGGGAACACGGAAATGGCTGCTGCTCACCCGTGTTCTTACATCGGTGACGACCTGAACGCCCCAGTCTTTCCGATGAGTCATAAACAGATACCCTAGAATGGTTTGCAGCAGACCGTGATCGTACTCGCCCACATTGCGCTCCTCAATCCGCCCGTCCACATAATCGCAATCGGGGCGGAAGCTCGTAGCGAGATACTCACGCACGGAAACGAACTCCGTATGGGGAACTTCGCGGATGGGCAGCGTCGCCATGCACTGATTATCGCGCTAAACGGAGTCTTCCGCCAGCAAAATCAACGCCGAAGGCAGTTGGTCCCACCGCAGGTGGTCACCGGATCACCTTCAGCGCCGCGCGGAAGAGGCCGTCGAAGCTGGCGCCCAGGGCTTTGTCTTTGGCCACGGCCTGCTGAATCGCCTTTTCCGCCGCCGCCCGCTGGTAGCCCAGGTTCGTCAACGCCGAAAGCACATCGTCCACCGCCGGCCCCTGCGCGGAAGCCGGCGCCGGCGCAACGGCAAAGTCGTCCAGCTTGTCTTTCAGCTCCACCACCAGCCTCTCGGCCAGCTTCTTGCCTACCCCCGGAATGCGCACCAGTTGCGCGTGATCCTGGCCGCGAATGGCCTGCACCGTCCGCTCCACCGAGAGCCCGCTCAGCATCTTGATCGCCAGCTTGGGGCCGACGCCGCTGACGGTGATCAGCCGTTCAAACAGCCGCTTTTCTTCGCGGTCGAGAAAGCCGAAGAGCGCAATCTGATCCTCGCTGACCTGGGTGTGAATGTGCAGCGCCGCCTCAGCGCCCACGGAGGGCAGCGCCGTAAAGGTAGGAACCGAGATGGTGACGTCGTATCCCACCCCACCAGCCTCGACGATGGCCTGGCCGGGGTGCTTGTAGATGAGCTTTCCGCGCAAGTGAGCGATCATGGTGCCCTATTGTAGAATCCCCAGCCGCCTTGCCACACCCCATTTTCCCTGCTCACCCGTCCAAAGAGCAGAGCAGGAATGGCCCCAGTGGACCCTCGACGGATACAATAGGGTTCTACGCTATGGTTGCCGGGTGGTATACGATCTTTTCTTGAGATTTGGAGCAGGCGCACGTGAGAGGCATTGTCTGCCGCAGTCTGCGGCTTGAGTTGGTTGCAGGACTTGGTATCGCGCTGGCCATGCCCGCGCTGTCAGTGGCAGCGGTGAATACCCAGGGATTGGCCACGCAAACCACGTTAAGCGTGGAGACCCGCGACCAGGGCGGCCGCACGCAGGCCACCGTAGCCGTCACCGGCGAGGACGGGCTTCCGGCCACCGGCGCCGTCGTTCTCAGCGACCATGGCAGCCAACTGGCCGGCGCGGCGCTCAACGCCCAGGGCCAGGCCGGCATCGTGATTTCCCTTCCAGCCGGCGAGCACTCCCTGCACGCGGTTTATATGGGCGACGCCACTCACCTTAGCTCAGTCTCCCAGCCGGAGGAGGTGCACGCGCTCGACAGCACCACGCCCACATTCCAAATTTCCATCTCGCCGGTCACGCTCTCTTTACCCCCGGGCCAATCGAGAACGGTCATAGCCTCGGTTACGCCGGTGAACGCTGCCGCGCTGACGGCCCCCATGTTCGTCACGCTCTCCTGCTCAGGCCTTCCCGATTATTCTTCCTGCACCTTTACTCCGGAAAACATCGAGATCCTGCCCAACGCCACCGCCGCAGTAACCAGCTCCATGGTGGTCGTCACGCAGGCAGAATTCGCATCCTCGCCCGCCCATCCCCGCTCCAACTCCGTCGCCTGGGCGTTTCTGCTTCCCGGCGCGCTCGGCCTGGGCGGACTGGCCTGGGGAACCCGCCGCCGCCCCTGGCTCAACCGCCTCTCGCTGCTGGCCCTCGTCGCCCTGGTTACCATGCTGGGCGCTACAGCCTGCTCCCCCCGTTACGACTATTACAACCACGGACCGCCCATCCCCCCCGCAACTCCTGCCGGCACTTACACGGTGCTCGTCTCCGCCCAGTCCAGCAACGGCATCACCGCCATTACCCAATCCACCGATTTGGCGCTGACGGTGCAGTAATCTTGCCTGCATGAACCGCTGGCATTCCCCTCCCGCTGAACTCTACGCGCTGGTCGAACAGACGCCGGCGACGGTGCTGCTGGAGTGCGCAAAGCCCCCCGGCCCGGAATTTGCTCAGGAGATTGCTACGGAGCAGTCCCGCCCGGAGCGCCACTCTGATTCCTTGACCCGTCTCTTCACCGCTCCCCTGCGCGTCTGCATAGCCAACCATGCAGCGGAACTTCCAAACCTCTTCGCGGAAATTGAGAGCGCCGTTGCCGCCGGCCTCTTTGCCGCGGGCTACTTTACCTACGAGTGCGGCAACTTCTTTGAACCTACAGTCGCACTGCTGTCCAGCCCGCCCGGCCAGCCTCTGGCCCAACCTCTAGCCTGGTTCGGTATCTACGACAGCCCCTTCCTCTTCGACCATCGGACGGGGTCCTTCCTCGACGGCGATCCTCCAGCCCTGGCTTCATTCCGATCCAGTGTCAATGACCAGGAGCCGGCAACCGCGCCTCTGCCGGAAGCCGCCGTCAGCCTCACTGAACGGGAATACACCCAGCGCATTGAGGCCATCCACGAGTGGATTCGCGCCGGCGATATCTATCAGCTCAACTTCACTGTTCCCTTGCGCGTCCGTGCGCCGGGGAGTTCCGCCGCGCTCTATCAGCGCCTGCGCAGCCGCCAGCCGGTTCCGTACGGAGTCTTCCTGCATTCGCAGCCCAACCGCCGCATCCTCTCCTTCTCGCCCGAGCTGTTCTTCCACCTGGAAAGCCGCGGCGACCCGCGCCGCATCACCACCCGCCCCATGAAAGGAACCGCGCCCCGCGGCCGCACCACCCGCGAAGACCGCGAACGGGCGGAGTGGCTCCGTAACGACCCCAAAAACCGCAGTGAAAACGTGATGATCGTGGACCTGCTGCGCAACGACCTGGGCCGCATCTCTAACTTCGGCTCCGTCCGCGCCCAAAACCTCTTCGCCGTCGAGCGCTACCCGACCCTTTGGCAGATGACCTCCACCGTCACCGGCGACCTCCGCCCCGAAGTCGGCTTCCAACAGATTTTCCGCGCGCTCTTTCCCTGCGGCTCCATCACCGGCGCTCCCAAGGTGCGGGCCATGCAACTGCTGGCTCAGATTGAGCGGCAACCCAGAGGCGTTTATACCGGAGCCATCGGCTTCTTCTCTCGTGAGCAATCCGTCTTCAACGTCGCCATTCGCACGTTGCAAATGGACGGAGACCGCGGAACCATGGGCATCGGCAGCGGCATCGTCATTGACTCCGTTCCGGCTGATGAGTACCGCGAATGTTTATTGAAGGCGGAGTTTCTTACCAGGCCCGCGGAGCCTTTTTCCCTGCTTGAATCCTTGCTCTGGCAGGGCGAATACCCGCTTCTCGAGCTGCATCTCGACCGCCTTGAAGATTCGGCCCGTTACTTCGCATTCCCCTGCGACCGCGCCGAGGTCAAAGCCGCTCTGCTGGCCCACGCCGCGGCATTCGCACAAAATTCGGGTGCACAAAAGTTGGGTGCCCCATCCTTTCCGCAGTTTTCCGCGGAAAGGGTGGGAAAACCCCCGGCTTCGCCACCCCAATCGACAGGAATCTTCCGCAAAGTCCGTCTTCTCCTCGACCACCAGGGCAACCTGCACATTGAAGACGAACCCCTGCCTGAGAGCGCCGGCGGCGTCCACGCGAAGCCCGCCCGCGTCCGCATCGCCTCCCAGCGCACCGATCTCCAGGACCCCATGCTCTTCCACAAGACCACCCACAGGCCCGTCTACGCTGAAGCCCTGAAAGCCGCAACCCAGGCGGGCTTTGACGATGTGCTGTTCCTCAACCTTCGCGGCGAAGTCACCGAGGGCGCCATCAGCAACATTTTCATTCAAAAAGACGGCCGATGGTTCACGCCGCCCATCGAGTGCGGACTACTCGCCGGCGTTCAGCGCCGCCACATCCTGGAAACGCAGCCAAACATTGAAGAGCGCGTGCTCCGCCCCGAAGATCTCCGTCAGGCCGACGCCATCTATCTATCCAATGCCGTGCGCTGCCTGCGCCCTGTGGTCATCGATTGGGAAGACTCACTCCAAGCTTAGGGCTGAGGTCTGATGGCGATAAACTGGCCGGTCCAGGGGCCGTTATTCAGCGTTAGGCCGCCGATGACCTTTCCGTCATCGGAGACGGCCAGGCGATACTTGTCGATCACTATTACGTTATTCGTGTCATTCTTCTGGTAGCCGTTCAGCACCAGAAGTCCTTTGCCCTTCATCTGGCCTTTCACAAGCTCCGTGCCGGTCTTGCCCACCTTGCCGGCCATCCCCGGTGACGGCTTCGATCCTGCCCTCCTCAGACTCCACACAATCTTGCCCCGGATCGATCCGTCGCCCGTCGCCGCGCACGTCTTGCAACTCGCGCCGGTTTGCAAAGTGATTTCTCCGAAGAAGACAACCCCTCGGGATTCGTCTTGATTCCTTGCCACTCCCCATCCACGCCGCCGGTCTGAGCGGAGCAATACAAACCGCTCGACAAAACCAAAAGTAATGCAAGAATCCACTTCCTCATGCCTCTCCCTTCGAGTCGCACAGGCGCCCCTGCCTTAGGCCATTTCCGTTGCAAGCGACAGCAGCAAAAAATGCCAATGTGAGCTGAACGCGGAGGAACCGATGAAACCATTTTATCCGAGCGGAATCTTTCCGTTTTTGCATTTCAGGAAGGTCGCGGCTCGAAATGAAACCTGTAAATCCGCGTACCACGGTCGTTACTGCTCATTTCATTCCCATGGTGAGAACGCCCGTGTACACTGGACTCGCTATGAGCTGCCTGTTCTGCAAGATCGCCGAAGGAGCCATTCCATCCACCCCCGTTTACCAGGATGAGTTCAGTTACGCCTTCGCCGACATTCATCCCCAGGCGCCAGTCCACATCCTCATCGTCCCCCGCCGGCACATCGACTCCATGAGCGATACCGATGAAAACGATCGCTCTCTGCTCGGTCACCTGCTATGGGTGGCAGCGGAGATCGCACGGACAAAGCACCTTGACGGCGGTTACCGCATCGTTGTGAATACCGGCGCGGAAAGCGGCCAAACCGTGGACCATATCCACCTCCACCTGCTCGGCGGCCGCTTCCTCACCTGGCCGCCAGGATAGAAAAACAGGGACTAGGGACTGAGGGACTAGGGACTAAGGGACTAGAGCCTGTTATTAACTTCAAGCGAACAGCCTGAAGAGGTTAGCGATCATGAGGCAGGCGAAGGCGAGGAAGTGAAAAGCTCCGAGGGTTGAGGCGAGTCTTTCGTAGTCGCGAGCCAGGC
>Ga0116126_1000669_pt1 | contig 23952 bp, 18 predicted proteins | sample June2015DPH_16_5_FD_89730 | JGI IMG/M metagenome (GOLD analysis project Ga0116126, IMG submission 89730) | Peatland microbial communities from SPRUCE experiment site at the Marcell Experimental Forest, Minnesota, USA - June2015DPH_16_40 | ecosystem: Environmental > Terrestrial > Soil > Wetlands...
GTCCTCCAGGAGATGAGCGACCGCGACCGCGTGGCCGTCCTGCTCTCGACGCTCCAATGCCAGGCCCGGCTGATCGTCAGCCGCTCCCAACTCATCGCCGAATAGTGGAACGGGCATCTTGCCCGTTCAATCGTCCACAGCAACCAAGTGCATGTCTCTCCCCTCCCCTCCGGGGGAGACGATTAAGGTGAGGGGGCGAATTGATGTTGGGAAAACCATCTTGCCGCGTTACACTTCGGCACGTGAACTTCTGGCAACTTCAACGCGTCGTCGTCACCGGCGGCGCTGGCTTTCTCGGCTCGTACGTCGTCGACGCCCTCCACGCGCGCGGCTGCCCCAACATCGTCATCCCGCTGTCACGCGACTACGACCTGCGGGACCGCGCCGCCATCGTCCGCCTGTTCCAGGACGCGCGGCCAACACTGGTCCTGCACCTCGCGGGACGCGTCGGCGGCATCGGCGCCAATCGCGATCATCCGGGAAAATTCTTCTACGACAACGCCGTCATGGGCATCGAGTTGATCGAGCAAGCCCGACAGTTTCAGGTCGCCAAACTCGTGGTCATCGGCACCAGTTCCGCCTATCCGAAATCCACGCCCGTCCCGTTCGTCGAGGAGAACCTGTGGAATGGCTTCCCCGACGCCACCATGGCCCCCTACGCCACCGCCAAGCGGGCGCTCCTGGTCCAATGTCAGGCTTATCGCCAGGAATACGGCCTGAACGCCATCTGCCTCTTGCCGTCCAATCTCTACGGGCCTCGCGACGATTTCGACCTGAACTCCTCGAACGTAATCCCGGCGCTCGTCAGGAAATGCATCGACGCCCGCGACCGCGGCGACAAGCTCATCGAATGTTGGGGCACCGGCACCCCCACTCGCGAGTTCCTCTACGCCGCCGATGCCGCAGAGGGCATCCTGCTCGCCGCCGAACGCTACAACAAACCCGATCCCGTCAACCTCGGAAGCGGCGTCGAAATCTCGATTCGCGATCTGGTCAAGCTCGTCGCCAAACTCACCCGGTTCACGGGCGAGATCCGCTGGGACCCGGCCAAACCCGACGGTGCGCCCCGCCGTTGTCTCGACGTCCAGAAAGCCGAACGTGAGTTCGGCTTCCGCGCCGCCACCAACCTCGAAGCCGGACTCCGCGCCACCGTCCAGTGGTACGAAGAAAATCGGAAGGCGTAGCAAAGCTGGGACTCGAAAGTGCAAAGGACTCAAAAGCTGTCATTCTGAGCGCAGCGAAGAATCTCTGTCGTTCCACGGAAAAGACCCGCCGAAGCCACGCCTTGCCAAATGCCGCCGCTTCCACTATCCTAACGACTCCCGTGCTCCAATGAATTACGTCACGCTAGCGAAAACTGTCTTCGACATCGAGATCGACGGCCTGCGCCAAACACGCGCCTGTCTCGACGAAAATTTCTCCCGGGCCGTCGAGGCCATCGTCAAATGCCTCGGCAATCGCGGCAAAGTCGTCGTCACCGGCATCGGAAAGTCCGGCAAGATCGGCCACAAGATTTCCGCGACCCTCACCAGCACCGGCGCCACCAGCGTGGTGCTCGATTCCGTGGACGCGCTGCATGGCGACATCGGCGTGATCAACGATGGCGACTGCGTGCTCGCGCTGAGTTACTCCGGCGAGACCGAGGAACTGTCCCGCATCTTGCCGGCCATCAAACGATTCGATGTCACCGTCATCTCCGTGACCTCGCAACGCAAATCCTCTCTCGCCCGCCACAGCGACATCACCCTGCGCGTGAACGTGAAGAAGGAAGCTTGCCCGTTCAACCTCGCGCCCACCTCCAGCACCACCGCGATGCTCGCCCTTGGCGACGCCCTCGCCATGTGTGTCCTCGAAGCCCGCGGGTTCAAGAAGTCGGATTACGCGCGGCTGCATCCCGCCGGCGCCATCGGCCGCACCATGCTCGTCCAGATCAAGGACATCATGCGCACTGGCGACCGCAACGCCGTCATTGCCGATTACCGTAGCGTCAAGGACGCGCTCCTCGCCATGACCCGGGCCAAATCCGGCACCATCAGCGTCGTCAACAAACAGGGACGCGTCGCCGGCGTGTTTACCGACGGCGATTTCCGCCGCCACATCGCCCGCGGTCCCGAAGTGCTCCAAGCGACGATCCGCACCGTGATGTCGCCCAACCCGATCACCATTCGTCAGGACGCGCTCGCCGTCGAGGCCCTCAAGATTTTTCAGCAACGACAGATTGACGATTTGATTGTGGTCAACGAGAATAAGCAGCCGGTCGGCATCGTCGATTCGCAAGACCTGCCGAAATTCAAAATCATGTGACGCCAACAACCTTGTAACGCCTTTACCGGTTTTAACAGTTTTAACGAGTCAACGAACAGGAGCAGTGAATCATGCCGTCAGCCAACGATCTTCGAAAAGGAATGGCCGTCAAGTACAACAACGATGTCTGCGTCGTGCTCGACATGCAGCACCGCACGCCGGGCAATCTGCGCGCCTTCGTCCAGGCCACCCTCCGCAGCCTGAAAACAGGCAAGTCGTCCAATGTCCGCTTTGCCTCCACCGAAACCATCGAGGTCGTTTCCAAGACCACCAAGCCCGTGGACTTCAGCTTCAAAGACCAGGCCGGCTACCATTTCATGGACCCGGAAACATACGAAACGATCACGCTCAACGAGGAATTCCTCGGCAATTCCAAGAATTATCTCACCGAGAACCTCCGCTGCAGCCTCACCGAGGTCGAAGGCAAGGTCGCCGAACTCGAGCTGCCGCCCGCCGTTGATCTCAAGGTCATCGACGCGCCCCCCGGCATCCGCGGCGATACCGCCACCAACGTCACCAAGCCCGCCAAACTCGAAACCGGCATCGAAGTCGGCGTCCCCATCTTCATCAACCCCGGCGACACCATCCGCGTCGACACCCGCACCGGCAAATACCTCAGCCGGGCCTGACCGTGGCCAACCGACCTGCCAACGACGTCCCCTTCGAAGAATTCCTTAAATGGGTGTTTGATCACCCTGTCAGCGAGCGAGCGTGGTATTGGGATGAGTCTGACGACTGGTGGGAAGGCTCTCCGGCGACGACGGTCGAGTTTATGACTTGCTTGTTCGAAGCGCCGGTAGCGTATTTGCAAAACTTCTCGGACGCGCAGGCGAATCAAGGCTTGTGGTTTTTAACCGGCGATTCCTGCCTGAACTCTTTGGCAAACCTGCTGAACAAAGGCGTTGCGTGGCCACAACGAAAGCGCTGCATCCATTCGATTCTCAGGTTGTTCGTGGATTATTTTGCCGTCCGTTGTTCACCCCACTTGGGACACATCGGTGAACCGGGTGCCAATCCGTTGAATGGGGCATGTTACATGTGGTGGGACCAGCTTCATACCAGTGACTTTGGCGATCCATCCAATATAGCCGTGAATACCGAGCTCCTATTGGTGATGAGCCAGATTCTGGAGTTACCCCATGATGCATGCCGAGAAAGCGCCCTACACGGGCTCGGACACTGGCAGTGGTGCTTTACTGAAAAAGTGGCCGCGATCATCGACCGTTTTCTGACTAACAACCCAAACCTTCGTCCGGAGCTTCACGCTTATGCACTCAAGGCCCGGGTTGGACGTGTGCTCTGATCGTCGCCCTACGCCCTCGGGTGCGCCTTCTCGTAGACCTTCTTCAGGCGTTCGGGCGTGATGTGCGTGTAGATTTGCGTCGTGGAAAGATTGGCGTGGCCGAGAAGTTCCTGAACGCTGCGCAAATCGGCTCCGGCATCGAGCATGTGCGTCGCAAAACTGTGCCGCAGCTTGTGCGGCGTCAACGACGGATCAAGCCCCGCCACGATCAGGTATTTCTTCAACATCCGCTGCACGCTCCGCGCCGTCAGACGCTCTCCAAACTTGTTCACAAATAGCGGCCCGCGCGCCGCTCGACTCCGCAACTCCATATACTTCTGCAACGCCTCAATCGCCGGCCCACCCAACGCCGCCAGCCGCTCCTTCTTGCCCTTGCCTCGAACCCGCGCGACTTCACCCAGCACGTCCACGTCGTCATCGTTGAGCTGGACGAGTTCGTGAATGCGCAGCCCGGCGCTGTAGAGCGTTTCCAAAATCGCTTTGTCCCGCCACGCGGAAAGCCCGTCCTTCATCTTGCCTTTCACGGGCGCTTCCAGTAGCGCTTCCACCTGCTGGATCGTCAGGAACTTCGGCAGTTTCCGCATCTTCTTCGGAAGGGTCAGCCCCGCCAACGGGCTTTGTTTCACCCGCTCGGTGCGCACCAGCCATTTGAACAGGCTTCGCAACGCCGACATCTTCAGATGGATCGTAGCCCGATCAAATCTCCGTTCATTGAGATAAACGAGATACCCGCGGAGATGAAACGGGTTGATCTGCCGCCAGTCGCACGTCTCCTTATACTTCTCTGCAAACCAACCGGCGAACGCTGTGATGTCGGCGGAGTAATTGCGAATGGTCAGCGGCGAAGCGTCGCGTTCGGCGCGCAGGTAATTGAGAAACTCTTCGGTGAGCGCGTCTGTTACGCGGCCACCGGAGCCAGTTTTTTGATGTTCTTGCACTTCGGGTACGCCGAGCAGCCGAGAAATTCACCGAAGCGTCCACGGCGCTTCACCATCGGCGAGCCGCATTTCTCGCACTTCTCATCGGTCATCACCACCGCTTCCTTGGGCGCAGGCGGCGGGGCTTTGTGTTTCAACTCATCGGGCAGCGGCTTCGCATTGCGGCATTTCGGATAGCCCGAGCACGCCAGGAACGGCCCGCGGCGACTGTTGCGGATCACCATCGGCGAACCGCATTTCTCGCACTTCTCGTCGGTCATCACCGGCTCCGGCTTCTCGACCACCGTGATCTTGCCCGCCGCATCCCGCGTAAACGATTTCGCGTTCCGGCACTCCGGATAGCTCGAACACGCCAGAAATTCGCCGCGCTTGCTGGCTTTGATCACCATCGGTGATCCGCATTTCTCGCACTTGGCGCCTGTCTCCTCTCTTTCCACGACTTGGATGCTTCCGTCTTCCGCGCGTTTGAAGTTCTTTGTATTCTTGCACTTCGGGTACGCCGAGCACGCCAAAAACTCGCCGTTCTTGCCGGGCCGAATCACCAGCCTCTCGCCGCACAACTCGCACTTGATGTCCGTCGGGACCGGCTTGGGCCGCACATCCTCCATGTTCTCACTCGCAGCCTTCAGTGTCGGCTCGAACTCCTTGTAAAATGTGTCCAGCATCTCGTGCCATTCGACCTTGCCCTCTTCGATTTCGTCGAGCAACTCTTCCATCTGCGCCGTGAACTGCACGTCCAGCAATTTCGTGAAATGCTTGACGAGAATGTCGGTCGTGACGTCGCCGAGTTGCGTCGGGAACAGCCGCCCCTTCTCCTTCATCACGTAGCGGCGCTTCTGGATTGTCGCAATCGTCGGCGCATAGGTGCTCGGACGCCCAATGCCGAGTTCCTCCAGGGCCTTCACCAGCGTCGCTTCGCTGAAGCGCGGCGGTGGCTCGGTAAAATGCTGGTCGGGGTGCAGCTGGATCAGACGTAACAACTCGTTCTCGCTCAGCGGCGGCAGCTTCTTGTTCTCTTCCTCCTCCGATGGCTTCTCTCTCTCGGCCTTCTTCTCCGCCTCCTCCTCGACGCCGTAAATCTTCAACCAGCCCGCGAACACCACCTCGGTCGCCGTCGCCCGTAACAGGAAGAACTTCGCCTCCCGCCGCGCGTCAATATCGACGCTCGTTACCTTCATTTCCGCAGGTGTCATCTGGCTGGCAACAAACCGTTCCCAGATCAGCTTGTAGAGCCGGAATTGATCGTGATCGAGGTACGCCCGCACGCTCTCCGGCGTCCGTCGCACCGAGGTCGGGCGGACCGCCTCGTGCGCGCCCTGCGAGTCCTTCTTGGACCTGTATACGTTGGGCGTCTCGGGCCCGTAGTCGGGACCGATGGTCTCGCGGATAAACGCCAGCGCTTCCGCCTGGGCTTCCTTCGACACATTGAATGAGTCGGTACGCATGTACGTGATCAAACCGACCGAACCCTCGTCCCCAACCTCCATGCCTTCGTAAAGTTGCTGCGCGACCATCATCGTCTTCGACGTGCCCATGCCCAGAGCCTTCGACGCCGATTGCTGCAGCGTGCTCGTCGTAAACGGTGGCGGCGCACTCCGCTTCTTCGGTTTGATATCGATCTTGGCGACCTTGTACTCGCACTGCTGTAGATCGGACAGGAGACCGTCCGCCTGCTCTTTGCTCCCGATAATCATAACGTCGGCCTTCGCCTCGCCATTGGGTGACCTGACCTTCTTGTCGCCCACTTGGACCAACTTGGCCAGAAAATGGTCCTTCGGATCGACCAGCTTCCGCAACTCGGCCTCGACCGACCAGTACTCCTGCGGCTTGAATGCGCGGATCTCGCGCTCGCGGTCCACCACCAACCGAACCGCGACGGACTGTACCCGCCCGGCGCTCAACCCGCGGGCGACCCGCTTGTTCAACAGCGGCGAAATCTTGTAGCCAACAATGCGATCGAGGATTCGCCGCGCCTGCTGCGAATCGACCAGCTTCATGTCCACGTGGCCTGGATGGTCGAAAGCCGCCCGCACCGCGTTCTTGGTGATTTCGTTGAACTGCACGCGGAAAAATTCGGGGCCGTTCCTCCCGCTCTTCAGAATCTCTCGCAAATGCCAGGCAATCGCTTCGCCCTCGCGGTCAGGATCGGATGCCAGATAAATTGTCTCGGCGTCTTTGGCGGCTTCTTTGAGGTCGTTGACAACCTGGCTCTTCTTCTTGGAGATCTGATAGGTTGGCTCGAAGTTCTTTTTGATCTCCACGCCAAACTTGCGCTCCGGCAAATCGCGCACGTGCCCCATCGACGCCTTCACGCTGAAGCCCGATCCCAAATACTTGTTGATCGTCTTGGCTTTCGCCGGGGACTCAACGATGACCAGTTTTTTCGCCATACTTTCTCAATCTTGCTGCCATCACGATCCAAACGCCGTGTTGCGCACATACAGCTTGCCCGGCAATTGCTGGACCAGCCGCTTCATCTCCAATGATAATAACGTTGCGGAAACACACGCCGTTGTCAAACCGCTGGCGCGAATTATGTCGTCAATGGCCGTTTCCTCACGGCTCAGGTGCGCCATCACTTTTTCCTCCATCTCACTCAACTTCAAAGCAGGTTTGGTTCCTCCACTGCCAGACACAGCCTCGGCCGCCTCCGTGGCCGTTTTTGGCAACAGGTACTCAAATTCTCCCAGGATGTCCTCGGCATCCTCGGTCAATTTTGCACCGTCCTTGATCAATTTGTTCGTTCCCCTGGACAAAATTGAATCCGCCCGGCCCGGCACCGCGAACACTTGTCGCCCTTGCTCCGCCGCCTGGCTGGCGGTGATCAACGCCCCGCTCTTGAGATTCGCCTCGACCACCACCGCACCCAGCGACCAACCGCTTATGATGCGGTTCCGCATCGGAAAGTTCTGACGATCGGGTTTCACACCGAACGGGAATTCCGTCACCACGGCGCCGCCTTTCTCCACAATCTCGTTGGCCAGTTTCTCGTTTTCCGCCGGATAGACAATGTCGATTCCGCAGCCGATCACCGCCACCGTCCGCCCTTTCGCCTGCAGGGCCCCCTTATGCGCCGCGGTGTCGATCCCTCGCGCCAGACCGCTGACCACCGTAACGCCGACCCGACCCAACTGATACGCCAGCTTTCGCGCCATGTCCTGGCCATACAACGTCGTCCGTCGCGACCCGACTATGGCAATCGACAGCGCATCCCGTTCCGAGAGCGATCCCTTCACGTATAAGATGATCGGCGGATCGTAAACTTCCCGCAAGTTCTTGGGATACTCCGCGTCGTCCCGAGTGACCACGCGCACGCCCGCCTTCTCGATTCGCTGCAGTTCACCATCCAGATCAACCTTCTCCTGCCAACTCGTGATGCTCCGCGCAACCTCGTCCCCCACACCTTCGACCTGCATCAAATCCGTTCTCGTCGCCGAGAGAATCGCCTGCGGCTCGCGAAAACGATCCAGCAACGCACGGACACGAATCGGTCCGATGCCATCCACCATGTTGAGTGCGATGTATGCTTCGCGCGAAGTCATGCGCGGTTCCAGCGCGGGTTTCCCGGTGACCTGTCTAGGCGACTGCCTTCTTACTGCGACGCTTCCACTTGAATTCCATCTGCGGCTCTTTCAGCAACTCATAATTCTTCAGCAGCCGCAGCGTTTGCAGGAGATCCGACTTCTGGTAGTTGCGGTTCGTCGCCACGCTCGCTATCAACTCCGGCAAGATCGACCGAAATGAAATTACCCCATCGACCCCCTTCGACCGCAATAACTCGATGCTCCGTTGCCGCATCTTGTTGTCCCGCGGCAATCCCGGCACCACCAGAAGCTTCACCAATCCCTCGCTCCCGACCAGCCGTTGCGCTTCCTCCACGGCCCGTTTCTCCACAAACCGGAAAATCTTCGGCTGGTGCGCCAGCAGGCCCGGCGCAAAAATCTCGGTATGCCAGCCTTTCACCGCTACAATTGCCCGCGACACTTGCGAAAGCGTCTTCGAGGTGATTTCGAATTCCGCCGGCATCGCCCCCGCTGCCGCCCGCGGGTTCAGCACGATCAAATCCACTTCCTCATCGGCGCTTTTCTGCCGGGCCTGCACAATGTACTTGCGGCGCTGGCAGACGAGGAACCCGTGCAATTCGAAGAATTCGCGGACAATCCCTTCGTCAACGGCAGACATTCACGACCTCCACAAAGTCCGCATCTGTGACCGCGTCCGAGACCACCGCGTCGCCCAAATGCTTCAGCAGCACAAACCGCAGCTTGCCGTTCCGCGCCTTCTTGTCGAGCCGCGCCACCGCCAGCAATTCTTCCAGCTTGAACTTGGTCCCCAGCCGCGTCGGCAAACCACTGGCGCCGATCAGATCGCGTACTCGCGTCGCTTCCACTTCGCTCAGCCCGGCGCGTTTCATCGAGAGCCGCACGCCGCAGCACATCCCCATCGAGACCCCTTCCCCGTGCAGCACCCCCACGTATTCTGATAGTGCTTCCATCGCGTGACCGAGTGTGTGACCAAAATTCAAAATCGCCCGCAGCCCCGATTCACGCTCGTCCGCGCTGACCACTTCCGCCTTGATCTCGCAGCAACGCCGTACCGCGCGGGCCACCGCCCCCGGGTCGAGCGCCAGCACCTTCTTGTAGTCCCGTTCCAGCCACCCAAAAAACTCTGCGTCGCGAATCACCCCGTGCTTGATCACTTCGGCGAAACCGGACCGCAATTCTCGCTCGGGTAACGTCGACAGGGTGTCCGTGTCCGCCAGGACGAGCCTGGGCTGATAAAACGCGCCGACAAGGTTCTTCCCCTGCGGCAGGTTCACGCCCACTTTGCCGCCCACCGAGCTGTCCACTTGCGCGAGCAGACTCGTCGGCACCTGCACCAGGGCTATCCCGCGCAGATAGGTCGCCGCCACAAACCCCGCCAAATCCCCCACCACACCGCCCCCAAGGGCGATGACGAACGATTGACGGTCCAACCCCAGCGATGGGAGTTTCTCGAAAAGTCGATCCGCTTGCCGCAGCGACTTTGACGCTTCACCCGCCGGCACGCTGAGCACCTCCACGGTGATCCCGCGCTTGCCGAGCGCCTCACGCAACCGGCCCGCGTACCGCCGCTCGACGTTGGTGTCCGTGATCACCACGCCTCGCGTGCCCAACTTGAGAGGAACCAGATATTCCGCCGCTTGCGACAGCAAACCGCAGCCAATCAGAATGTCATAACTGCGCTCACCCAGTTCGACGCGCACCCGTTGCGGCGCGCCTTTCGCTTTGGATTCCATGAATTCGCTGGATTACAACCCCCCGTGCCAATGCTTGTCAACCTCGAATCGTAACCATGCGGGAAAAATCCTCCCGGTACGTCCCCGGCGCTTGCCTGACGACTTAACTGAGTTACACTCGCACCATGACTCCCTTGGTTAACCACTTCGCAAGTGGAAGGGCGTTCTTTTCCGGAGCAGTTCTTATCCTGCTGGCAATTTGCCTATACGCGCTTCGTACGGGCCGACTGACACGCATTATCGCTGTCGTTGCGGGCATCTGTGGCGCACTGCTCGTCACACTCTCGTCAACACCACTTCCGACATGGTTTTACGTGACATGGATCATCCTCGTCTCCGCGGCAGTCGCCGTCCATCAACGGTGGATTTCCGTCGCGGCGAGCCTCATCACCGGTGCCGCTATCGCGTGGCAATTGCCGTACTACCTTTCGCCCCGTTTGCCAACACATCCTGATGACACCATCTACGTGATCGGTGATTCGATCTCAGCCGGTATCGGCAATCGGGACATTATCTGCTGGCCGGAACTCATTCAGTGTCAGCACCGACTCAAGGTGGTCGACCTGTCGCAGGCCGGTGCAACGGTCGGATCGTCACTCCAACGCCTGACACGAATTGGCACCGATTCCCACATGGTGTTCATCGAGATCGGCGGCAACGATGTATTGCACGAAACGTCAATTGTGGAGTTTGAACAGTCGCTCGAGACCCTGTTGCGATGTGTTTGCCATTCCGGCCGAGTCGTGGTCATGATGGAGATCCCGCTTCCGCCGTTCAGAAGCCAGTACGGGTCTGTCCAACGCCGATTAGCTCATCGCTTCGGCGTAATTCTGATCCCGCGCAGATTCTTCTCCGACGTACTCGCCGGAAAGGATGCGACCTTGGATGGTTTTCACCTCACACAACGTGGCCACGACGAGATGGCGAGGATGGTAGGGCGCTTTATTCCGGTCGATTTCGCGCCGGTACGTTGATTACTTCACCTCCAAGGCATGCAGCTGGACAACGCGCCGCGTCCGCTCCGTCACCTTGAACGGCTCGGCAATTCGATGCCCGACAACCCAGGCAATGCGCCCGTCCGCCGCGCACACCAGCGGTACACGACCGCGCTGACGTCGGGGTACCTTCTCGTCCACGAAGAAATCGTGCAGCTTCTTCTCACCACTCATTCCCAGCGGTTGGAACCGGTCGCCGTTCTCCCACGTGCGAACGAACAAACTGCCCCCCAGAGCGTCGGCATCGAATCGCTCGCCTTCTTCGCCAATCACAAACTTCACGCCAAGCTCGCCGATCGTTGTCTCCCCCTCCAGGCTCAACGGCCATCGACCACGGATAGGTTCCAGTTCGCTGCGTTGGGCTTTCCGCAGCCACTCGTATTCACGGTACGCCACCAGTTCGTACGGCAGATCGACCGCCGCGCCTGGCGAATCCCCCAGTGCTGCATGACGAACCGCCTCGATTTGATCGAAGGTGAAACTCGGCGCGCTCTCAGCGTCGCCCCCAAGCCAGAAGCGCAGCACCCGACGCTGGATGGCCACCGGACAGTTCGCCAGCGCCTTCACGTTCACTGCGTCGTTCTGGCAAACCGTCATGTAAAACCGTTGGGCGACGTGATGCAGGAGATAGAAATCCTCGTCGCGTAAAATTTCCGCAGTATGAAGCAGCACCTCGCGGACTGCGGGATTGAAATCGCGTTCCAGCATCGGCAACAGCTCGTGCCGGATGCGATTACGCGTAAACCGTGTGTCGGTATTGGACGCATCCTCCCGATACTTCAGCCCTTGGGCACTCAGGTACTCGAGCACTTCGACCCTCCGCACCTTCAACATCGGCCGGATCACCCGTAGTGTGCCCAGCTGCCGCTCCGGCCAGATGCCAATCAGTCCCGGCACACCTGCGCCACGCAACAGTCTCAGCAGGAACGTCTCCACCTGATCGTCCGCCGTATGCGCCAGGGCCAGCTTCCGGATGCCCGTCTGCGCGGCGACCTTGGCGAAGAACTCATGGCGCGCGCGACGGGCGCCGTCTTCATCGCCGGCCACTTTTTGCCACTCAATCGTATTCGTCAATCCGTAGCGCGTGGCCAGGTCGCGCACGAATTCCGCATCCGCGTCGCTCGCCGGCCCACGTAATTGATGGTTCAAGTGGCACACGTGCGGCCGCCAGCCGGATTTGACGAGTGCGTCCAGAAGTGCCACGGAATCCGCTCCGCCGGACACACCCACGAGGAGCGCCTCGCCCGGCTCGAGCATTTTCGCCAGCGTGGCCTGAACTTTGGATAGCATAACAACTTCCTGTGTCACCCTGAGCGCAGCGAAGGGTCTCTGTCGTTTGCGGGCGCCTTGGAGTCAGAGATTCTTCGCTTCGCTCAGAATGACAGCCTAAGCGGCGTGTATCTCTTTCAATCCGCCCATGTACGGAATCAAAACCTCCGGGATCTTTACGCTGCCATCGGCTTGCTGATACGTCTCCAAAACCGCGACGTACAACCGCGCCAGCGCCGTGCCGCTGCCGTTGAGAATATGCACGAATCGATTCTTGCCGTCCCCGCCCTTGAACCGGATGTTGGCCCGACGCGCCTGGAAATCCTCGCAGTTCGAGCAGCTCGATACTTCGAGATACGCGTTCTGGCCCGGCGCCCACACCTCGAGATCATACGTCTTCGCGCTGGCGAACCCCACATCGCCCGTGCACAGCATCACCACACGGTAATGCAATCCGAGCAATTGCAGCACCCGCTCGGCGTTGGCCGTCATCTTCTCGAGTTCGTCGTAGCTCGTCTCCGGTTTCACGAACTTGATCATTTCGACCTTGTCGAACTGATGCACGCGAATCATCCCGCGCGTCTGCTTGCCCGCCGCACCCGCTTCCCGACGGAAACACGGCGTGTACGCGCAGTAATAAATCGGCAGCTGGTCTTCGCGCAGGATTTCCTCGCGATGGATGTTCGCCACCGGCACCTCGGCGGTCGGCGCCAGATACATGTCCTCGTCCCGCAACCGATACATGTCCTCTTCAAATTTCGGCAATTGTCCCGTGCCGATCATGGCGTTGCGGTTGATGAGAAACGGCGGGGACACTTCCGTAAACCCGTGCTCGCGCGTGTGCAAATCGAGCATCCAGTTGATCAATGCCCGCTCCAGCCGTGCGCCCGCGCCTTTGTAGAGAATGAATCCGCTGCCGGAGATTTTCGCCGCCCGCGCCAAATCCAAAATGCCAAGTCGTTCCCCGATGTCCCAGTGCGCTTGCGCCGGAAACGCGAATTTCGGCGCTTCGCCCCACCGCCGCACCTCGGGGTTGTCCGCGGAATCCTTGCCCACCACGACGCTCTCGTGCGGCAGGTTCGGAACCATCAGCAGGATCTCGTGCAATTTCGCGTCAACACCCGTCACCTCGGCGTCGATCGCGCCAATCCGCTCGCCCACCCGCTTCATCGCCGTCATCTGCGCGCTCGCATCCTTCCCTTTCGACTTCAGCGCGCCAATCTCCTTGCTGACCTTGTTGCGCTCGGCCTTGAGGGCGTCGCCTTCCGCCACAAGCTTGCGCCGCTGCTCATCCAGCGCGGCAATTTCGCCAATGCGCGCCTCGTCGCCACCCCCGCGCGTGGCCAGCCGTTCGCGCACGAAATCCGGTTTCTCCCGAATGAGTTTGATGTCGAGCATGAAAGCGGATGATAAGGTGACGCGCCCGCCGGAGCAAGCGCGTCAGGAACCGATGATTTTCGAGGCGGTCGCCAACGCCTCGGCCAGCTTCTCGGGCTGTTTGCCGCCCGCTTGGGCCAGATCGGGCTTGCCGCCACCGCCGCCGCCGCAAATCTTGGCCAGTGCGCCAACGATCTTGCCGGCGTGCTTGCCCTGCTTCACCAAATCCGCCGTCACGTAACAGATCAGCGACACTTTGCCCGGTGGCGCAGGCGTCCCTGCCTGCGATTCGACGCCGCCCAGCACGACAACGCCGCTTGTCACCTTTGTCTTTAGCACATCGATGACCGCCCGCAACAACTCAGCGTTGGCGTCACCAAGATTGCCGACGAGCAATTTGCCCTGCTGCGTGGCGAGCAACCGTTCCGCAATGGCTGGCGCCTGCGACTGCATCGCCGCCTGACGCTGTTTGGCCAATTCCTTCTCCAATTCGCGCGCCTTCGCCTTCTCGGCCTCAGCCTGCCCCTGAAGCAGTTGCTCCTCAATGAATCTGAATGCGAACGTGCCGCACGCTGCCTCCACACGTCGAATCCCTGCCGCGACTGCCGACTCACGCATAATTTTGAATCGCCCTATATCCTTCGTTGTTTGGGTATGCGTACCACCGCAGAGTTCTATTGAGAAGCCGTCGAGTTGCTTGTCATGTCCACCGATTTGAACCACGCGCACTACAGAGCCATACTTGTCACCGAAAAATTGCATGATCTTTGGGTTGCCCTTTACGTCAGCGTACTTCATAGGAAACGCCCATACACGCGCATCTTCCTCGATCCGCTCGTTTACCAGCCTCTCGATGTCGGCGATTTGCTGGTCGCTGAGCTTCTCGGGGTGGTTAAAGTCAAAGCGAAGGTGGTCGGGAGCGACCAACGACCCACGTTGTCTCGCGTCGTTGCTCACAACCTCATGTAACGCCCAATGAAACAGGTGAGTGACGGTGTGGTGGCGCTGGATATTCGAGCGACGCGGCACGTCCACGGCTGCACGTATTGACTCGCCGTTCATGGGGACGCGGCCGTCGATGAGCTTCGATATGTGCACAAACGGGCCTATATCACGTCTGGTGTCGAGAACCTGAAGGCGGCCCGCGGGTCCCACAAGCACTCCGGTGTTACCGACCTGCCCACCCATTTCTGCGTAGAATGGTGTCTCCTCCAAAACAATACCGAATTCGTCCGGCCGCTTTTCTGAATGCAGAACGAAACCCACACTGGTGTCCGTCACCAGAGTGTCATAACCAATGAATTGTGTGGCAGGCTGCGGAATCTTTACGTCGTTGACCTCGATCGTCTGTTTCTTCTCGTCGTGGTCCCGTCGAGCGCGCTGGCGCTGCTCTTCCATCAGTCTATCGAATCCGGTGACGTCCACGATCATTCCACGCTCGCGCGCCATCAACTCAGTTAGGTCGAGTGGGAAGCCGTAGGTGTCATAAAGCATAAAGGCATCCGCAGCACTAAAAGCTTTGCCGAGGTTCAGATCTTGCATCACAGCAACCATACCCTCGAAGTGTCTAATTCCCTCGTCCAGCGTGCGGTTGAAGCTCTCTTCCTCTGCTTTGAGATTGGATTGAATCTTGGTTCTGTTGCGGCGCAATTCCGGGAAGACATCGCCGAAGTTCGCCGCGACGACATCCACCAGCTTGTAGAAGAACGGCTCATGAAAGCCGAGGTTGCGACCGTAGCGCACGGCGCGCCGTAAGATGCGGCGGAGGACGTAGCCGCGGCCTTCATTCGACGGGAGAATTCCATCCGCAGTCGCAAAGCTCAGGCAGCGGACGTGGTCGGCGACGACGCGGAAGGCAATGTCCACCTTGCCCTGTTCGCCGGCGTTATCAGATGGAAGCGTGCTCGTGTACCTCTTCCCGCTCAGCTTCTCCAGTTCGCGGAAGATCGGTGCAAAGGCGTCGGTCTCGTAATTCGAAATGCGCCGCGTGAAATCTTTGAAGCCGTTGGTGCACTGGATCATCGAGCATACGCGCTCGAAACCCATGCCCGTATCCACGTGCTTGGCCGCCAGCGGCGTAAGCGAGCCGTCAGGGTTCGCGTTGAACTGGATAAACACGAGGTTCCAGATCTCGATGCACCGCGCATCGCCCACATTGACAAGTTTGCCACCATCGCCCGCGGGCGTGAGATCGATGTGAATCTCGCTACACGGACCGCACGGGCCCGTGTCACCCATCATCCAGAAATTGTCTTTGCGGCCACCGGGAAGAACGTGGTCACCGGGCAGATGCCGTCTCCACAAATCACGCGCTTCGGCGTCGGCGGGGGTCTGGTCATCGCCTTCGAAGTACGTGGCGTACAGCCGCTCCTTTGGAAAATGCCAGCGCTCGACGAGAAGCTCCCAGGCCCAATCGATGGCTTCCTTCTTGAAATAATCGCCAAAACTCCAGTTGCCGAGCATCTCAAAAAACGTGTGATGGTACGTGTCGAGCCCCACGTCTTCGAGGTCGTTGTGTTTTCCGCCGGCCCGAATACATTTCTGCGTGTCGGCCGCGCGCAACGGCGAACCGGCGACGGCGCCCGGCCACTTGTCCACGTCGGGCGCGCGCTGGCCGAGGAAGATCGGGACGAACTGGTTCATGCCCGCGTTGGTGAACAGCAGGTTCGGTGCGTCAGGCAACAGCGAGCTCGACGGCACGATGGTGTGCTGTTTCTCGCGGAAAAAATCCAGAAAGCTCTGGCGTATCTCGGCTGAAGTCATTTGTACGTGGATACTGTACTCAATTTGTCATTCTGAGCGAAGCGAAGAATCTCAGCCGTTGAGGTAAAACGATAGAGACCCTTCGACAAGCTCAGGGTGACAGCCCTCGGGAAACAGGGTCGAGCTACTCGGTCGCGCCGATCTTCTTCGGCACGTGGGCTCCGGCGGCGATCTTCGCGTGCACCGCCGCAATGATCGCATCGAGCATGGTGCCGTTCTCGCGCAGGAAATCCTTGGCCGATTCGCGGCCCTGCCCGATCTGCTGGCTGTCGAACGCCAGCCACGACCCCTTCTTCTCAATTACGCCGAGGTCGGTGGCCACATCGATGACCGAGCCTTCCTTGGCAATCCCGACATCGTACATGATGTCGAACTCCGACTCGGTGAACGGCGGCGCGACCTTGTTCTTCACGACCTTCGCCCGCACATGGCTGCCCACGACCTTGCCGGCGCTGTCCTTGATGACATTGATGCGGCGCATGTCGATGCGCACGCTGGAATAAAACTTCAACGCCCGCCCGCCGGGCGTGGTCTCCGGATTGCCGAACATCACGCCGATCTTCTCGCGAATCTGGTTGGTGAAAATGCACGCCGTCTTGGCCTTGTGAATGCACGAGGTCAGCTTGCGCATCGCCTGGCTCATCAACCGCGCCTGCGCCCCCACCGTGGCATCGCCCATCTGTCCTTCCAGTTCCGCGCGCGGCACGAGCGCCGCCACGGAATCGATCACCACCACGTCCACGGCGTTGCTGCGAATGAGCGTCTCCGCGATCGTCAGCGCTTCCTCGCCGCTGTCGGGCTGGCTGATGAGCAAATCGTCGAGATTCACCCCGATGCGTTTGGCGTACGACGGATCCACCGCATGCTCGGCATCGACAAACGCCGCCAGACCGCCGCCGCGCTGGGCGCTGGCAATGATGCTGAGCATCAGCGTCGTCTTGCCGCTGCTCTCGGGACCGAACACTTCGGTGATGCGTCCCCGCGGGATGCCGCCCACGCCCAGTGCCAAATCCAGCGCAAACGCACCCGTCGGTATCACGGGGATATCCACCCGGGCCGTTTCGTCGCCGAGCCGCATGATCGAGCCGGCGCCGTATTGCTTTTCGATGGCCGCGACAGCGGCCTGCAAATTCTTGTCCTTCAGCGCACCCGCTTTAGCGGCTGCGGTTTCCTTGTCCTTGCCCTCAGGTTTTGGCGGCATCGTGAATCTCCTTTTGGTTCGGCGCTCCCAATACGTGCGACGAAAGCTTCGTGTAGATCGATCCCTCGGGATGAAGCTGGCTCTCCATCAGGTGGATGGCCTCCACTCGCAACGTCCCGAACGCCGTATCTTTAAGGGAATCGACGGCCCTTGTCAACGCAACGTCCGGGCGCGGAACCTTGATGCGCCCGAGCGTCAAATGCGCCGAAAACTCGCGGTGTTCGGGCTCGAATCCCAGCGGTTGCATGGCGTCCTGCACTGCGCGAGCCAGCATTTTGAGTCTGCCCTCCGCATCATCGCATCCAACCCAGATGACGCGCGGTCGTGATTCATTCGGAAACGCTCCCGCGCCATGCACCGCCAGGTCGAACGGTTGATGCTGGCTTGCCACGAGTTGCAACGTGGATTTGATCGTGTCAACGATCGCTTCCTCGATATAACCAAGGAACTGCAGCGTGAGGTGGAGGTTATCGATCTTCGTCCAGGAAATTTTCACGCCGACGTGCGCTCGTTTCAGCCGCGCCTGCGCCTCTTCAATCGACCAGCGCACGTCGCTGGGAATGTCGATGGCAATAAACGCGCGGATCATTGTTTGTAAAGTTCCCGACGAACAGCATCCAGTGCATATTGGGAGACGAAGAATTTGAAGGTCTCGCGGTCGAAAGTCAGGATGTGGCGACGAACGTCGGTGCGTCCGAGCGTTGCCAAGCCGATGTAGACCAAACCGACCGGTTTTTCCGGCGTGCCGCCCGTCGGACCCGCGATGCCCGTCGTGCTGACGCCAAAATCTGTCCCGCTGCGCACGCGAATGCCTTCGGCCATCTCGCGGGCGACTTCTTCACTGACCGCGCCGCGTGCCTTCAGAGTGTCTGGGCGCACGCCCAGCAACCGCACCTTCGACTCATTGGAATAGGTGACGCAACCGTTGATAAACACCGCGCTGGACCCGCTGATGTTCGTGATTCGATTGGAAATCGCCCCCCCCGTGCAGGACTCGGCGACGGCGATGGTCTTGCGCGCGGCGGCCAGCATCTTGACCACGACTTCTTCCAGGCGGTCGTCCCCGGTGCCATAGATATCGTCGCCGAGGGCGGCCCGAATCCTTTTCTCGGCCTCATCGGCGGTCGATTGGAGATGCGAGATGATTCGCACTTCGATCTCGCCCATTTTCGCGCTGTAACCGAGTTCGACATCCTTCAAATCCGCCAATGTCGGGGTGACTTTTTCTTCGACGATGGACTCGGCAAGCCCGACGACGCGGAACGTGCGGCAATCAAAACGTGCCTGCGCGCCAAAATGTTTCTGCAGCACAGGCAAGACGTATTCCTCGAACATCGGGTTCAGTTCACGCGGCGGACCGGGCAGCAGGAGCACCAGCCGGCCTTCATGGTCCAACGCCAGCCCAGGGGCTGTGCCGTTGCGGTTGGGCAACACCTGCGCGCCAACCGGCACCAGCGCCTGGACGTAAATCGACTCGGGAAGCCGAATCCTCCGCTTACAGACGCGCTCCGCGATGGCCGCAGCCACGCCCTCGTCGCGAACGAGTTTCCGCCCGAGTAATTCGGCCACGACATCGCGCGTGAAATCGTCGGAGGTGGGGCCGAGTCCGCCCGTGATAATGAGCACATCACTACGCGCCAGCGCTTCTTCAACCGCCGCGCGCATTTCCGAGCGGTCATCGGGGACCGTGACCTGGCGGTCGAGCCGCAAGCCGATGCCGGCCAATTGGCGGGCGATGTGGCTCAGGTGCGTGTTGACGGTGAAGCCCAGCATCAGCTCGGTGCCGGTATTAATGAGTTCCACCCTCACGACCGCGAGCCTAGCCAAGGGGTTGGGCAAAGTCAAACGACGCAGCGCATCATTTACTGGGGAGAAGTTCTTTGGGAAAGTTTACCGGGCGATAGTTCGGTTCACCAATCGTGCCGCCGACCTTATATTCGAGAATCCTCGCCAGAGGCCACCACAGCAAGTTGATGCCAGGCCACGACTTCAGGAATTGCGCCTGCACGCGGAAATCCATCTTGCCATCAAACCCAAGCTGGCCGCGGGCATTCGCTGTGAAGGCGCCAGCGGAGACTCCCATGTCGTCGGTGCGAAACGCCTGATCGACCATAACAAAAGTGCATTGGGCACGCGTCGCCTTCGTGTTCCCGAGGGCTTGCGAGAAGATTCCGAATAGCGGCGCCTGCCAGAGCACCCCGTTCGTGACGGAGAACTCGCCCTTGCCTTGCAGGGCCCCGAGGTCTGCCCCGCGCCCGTTGATTGCTGCCTGTCCACTCAGCAATCCTGTGACCGTGCTCGCGCGCTTTTCGATCGCGCTGAGCACGGTGTTGACATCGGAATTCTCAACGGAAAAATCAAAGTTGTAGGTCGGATCCGCCTGCGAAAAGGCGAACTCCGCGTGGCCGCGAAGCTTTCCGCCATAGAAGTCCGCGTCGAAGTCGTTGATCTGCAGCGTATTGTTGGTGAACACCAGCGCCGCTTGCGCCTGCGTGGCAGTCAACTTCCAATACGAGAAGCCCTCGTTGATAACATGCGCCGACCATGCGGTTCCGTAGGGATTGTCGAAGTCGACCAAACCGCGGACGTTCGCTTCGGTGCGGGGGCCAAACCGGTACGGCGCCATGACCCTGGCGGCCTGTTCGCCGAGCAGGCCGGCCATTTCCGAAACGTTGGCCGTGGCGGCAATGTCGAAGCTGACGCGATGGGCGTTGAAGTCGGCAAAGATCGTCCCCCGAACATCTCCCTCGCGCCGCCGCAACAATAAATCCCGCGTGTCCAGCTGACTTCGCCGAAGACGGAGCCTGGCGGAGGCGGCTTCCAGTCCGACCCCGCGGTAACTGCAACGGTCCGCCGTGACAAGCGCATCATACGCGAACGCGTCCGGGTCGACAAAATCTCCGCTGACCTTCGCCACGATGTGCGGCGGCGTTTCAAACCACGCCGGCTCAACGATCTGTCTTACATTCCCGACCATCAGCGGAAGAAGCCGGGTGGGATCAACCGTGCTGTCGAACTCGTACGTGAAATCGCTGCTTTCAATATTGTAGTCGCCGTGGCCAACCACCCGCCCTTCCGGAGTGACAACCTCGACGTTATCCAATCGGACTTGGGGACCGTGATCCTCGTACGCGAACTTGATCGAGCGGAATTCAACTCCCCGAAAACTGAGCCCTTCCGTTTCCACGGCGCCGGTCAGTTCGGGCAAACTGCCCGTTTCCGGGCCGAGTTGATAGTGGGCTGTGATCCTGGGATTTTTCTCCACGCGCAGGTCGCGAAGGATCGGTCTGGCATTCTCAATGAACAGGGGAATGATGGCCGCGGGATCGGTGGTGCTGGAAAACGTTACGTCGAATTGGCCCATGGCAACGTCGTAGCGGCCCTGAATGGCGACATCACCGCCGTAGAGCGTCGCGTCGCAGTGGCGCACGACAATCGCCCCGTCGCGCATGGCGACGTCGACCGCCACGGAATCAACGAGCAGGTCACGATACTGAAGGTGGTTGCCATGAAACCTTGCGGTAACCTGGCTCGCCAGCGGCTGGCTCAAATCGAGATTGAAATCCAGATTCAGGTCCGGAGGTTCCGTCACCTGAATGCGGTTCAATTCGCGCACCGCTTTTGTCAGAAACAGAAACTGTCCTCGATTGGCGCCGGGCTGCGGAGTCGTTGGCGCCGTCGTCGTTGGTGCCGGCGCACCGCGCAGGATAAAGCCCGACACGTTCAAGCGAATGCCGCAATAGACACCCGTGAGTCTGTCCACCCGCACCGAGCCGTCGTCGCCCAACTCAAAGGTGGCATAGGCATCGGACGCCGTAAACTTGGCCGGGCCATTTTCATCCGGAGGCGTCGGCACCGCGACCACGGCATTGGCAATATGAATGGCCTGGATGGGGTTTTGTTTGTGGATCAGCCGCCGCAGGTTGAACCGCAATTCGAGTTCGTCGATCTGCGCCAGCGGTTGTTCTGGAGCCCGGGCATCAGCGAACGTCGCCTCCGAAGCCACAAACCCGCGAAATAGGTCCAACCGAATGGAGCCGAATTGCGCTTCGTAGCCTGCTTTACGGAGTTCGCCAATCAGCGCTTCTTTCAGGAAACCGGGAAACCCATTAAAGTGCAGGTAGCCGAGCGACAGCACAAACAACACTACCAGCACAATCACGAAGCGGACGAGCAAACGGAACAGAACTTTCACTTCCCGGATTCTTAAGCCTACGGTCTCGGCCCGTCAACGTGATTCCCCCGAAATTCGTGCCGTCGACACCATCCTCTGTGTTACAAACCCCGGGGACCAGGGAACAATTTCCGAGGATTCTCGCAATCGTCACGATTTCGGTGGGGCATTCGTCGGTGGGGGTGGCGGCGAGACGGCTTCTGCCGCGGGGGGACTCATTACAGGTGGCGCGTGGGTCGTTGAAGCGGCTGCCGTTGTCGGGTTGGACGGCGTGACCACGCCTCTCATCAGCGTATTGGCGCCACTGGTCGAGATCGTGAACACCAATGACGGCTCGCTCCACAGCGCGTACCGGCTATCGGAACCCTGCAGTTTGCCCAGCTCCAGCGACCGCGCCCTGTCGCCGGCCGTGGCGGTAATTGTCACCTCGGGCTGGTCCAGTCCGTACTCGGTCACGTTATCCCGGCCTTCGCGGACGAATTCTTCGGCGCGCAGCGCACCCCACTCATCCAACAGGTGCTGCAGCGCATCATTGTCGAGAATGCCTTGCGATGGCTCCACCAGCTTCCACTTCTTGTCCGCACCGCGCTCCACAACCACCCTGCCCGCCTTCCCTTCGATCACCAGCTTCGTGATCTCCTCGGACGACGTGTCAGTCAAACGATGGGAACGCAGCGCCAGGTAGTTCGCCGGCAACCACGAGACGATGTTGGTATCCACCCCATACACAAACGGCTCGTCCGCTCGCTTCACAAACCGAACGCTATTCGATGCATCCGGCGACCCCACCAGCAACTGGGCAATCGTGTTGGTCCCCTCACCTCGCAGGCTCACGGTCGTCACCGGGGCAGCCAGTCCGTACTTGTCCAGATCGGTTGCGATATCGGCGGCAAATTGTTCGGCGGTCAACCCGCTGAGACGACTCAGCAATTGTTCCACCGCCGTTGGCTCCGCGGCCACGGCCACGGGGGCCGTGATCTTCCAGGCCGAATTGGTCTGCACGAGAGAAATCTTGTCCGTGCCGTGCAGTAACTCGATCCCGCGGATATCATTTTCAGAAATCGTGAGCACGTGGGCATCGCGCAAATCGTTGGCTTGTACCGCAAACTTCTGCGCCGCACTCGCTGGCACGGTGTAGATCGAATCCGTGCTCTTGAGTTTCGCATACACTTTGCCGGGGTCATTCGTCAGCGCATGTCCCAGCAGAACCGTCTTGCCCGATTCACCCGTCCACACGGTCACTTCGCGCTCGGGCTCGTCTAGTTGGTAGGTGTGGACGTCCCGCGGGTCTTCACTGACAAAATCCGCCACGCGCAGTTCATTCAAATCGGCCAGCAATTCGCTGACTTTGCGCTGATCCGCACGGGCTGCCAGTGGATGCGTCAATGTCCACCGCGGCACTGCGTTCGTTGTCGCGCTGGATTTCGCCAGCTCGATCATGCGGTCGGCACTCTTGATTTCGATGCGCGTCGCCGACGCGGGCAGAAAATCGACCACCGTACGGTCACGCAAATCGTCGAGGGTACGATTCAGGCGGTCGTAGATCGACTTGGGCGCGACGATCACATCTTCGTTGCCCTGTGCCTGGACATATACCGCATCTTTCGTCGGCGTCTCATTGCCCACAAGCAGCACGAGGGGCTGCTTCTTATCCTGCAACGTGAGGCGGACGCGCGGGCTCTGCAGGCCGAAGCCTGCAGGACGGGTGCCCTTCAATTCCTTGCCACTGATCGTGCGGTTGCGCTCGGCGAATTCCAGTTCATCGAGAATCGAGCTGACGGTGCTATAGTTGGCGCGGCAGTTCAGCGGCTGCGTGATCTGCCATTGATCGACGGCCTTTTCCACCGCATACACTTGGTTCGTCAACTCGACCCGCACGGCGCTGATGTCCTTCGATTGGAATTCGAGCACGCGCCTGCTCTTCGCCTGCGCCTCGTCGGTGGAAGTCCCACGATAATGGTCCAGCACGACCAACCCGCCGAACACTAACACGATAAAAACCAGGACCAGTGTCGTTCGCGGTTTCATGTTAATGCTTCTGCCATGGGTGATGTCGCCAATCGCCGGCGACCGTCATTTCCGTCGCCCCAACCACACCATCAACCCAATGATCGCCACCGCCAGCGGCATGCCCGCCATCACCAAAACGTACACCGCCATCTGCTGGTTCGGCGACATGGCAAGTCGGAATTCCTCGGGTGTCTTCGGGCTGACCGCCACCAACTGCTCACGCTGAAGCAGCCAGTTCAGCGAGTTCATGAAGAAGTCCAGGTTGCCACCGGCCAGATCGCTGTTGTCCACAAACCGCGACGTGCCCACCACGACCATGCGCGTGACGCCAATGTCCACA
>Ga0116126_1000677_pt1 | contig 23779 bp, 19 predicted proteins | sample June2015DPH_16_5_FD_89730 | JGI IMG/M metagenome (GOLD analysis project Ga0116126, IMG submission 89730) | Peatland microbial communities from SPRUCE experiment site at the Marcell Experimental Forest, Minnesota, USA - June2015DPH_16_40 | ecosystem: Environmental > Terrestrial > Soil > Wetlands...
CACCGAAACGGTATACTGGCCGGGCGCCAGGCCCAGCACGGAGAAGGTGCCGTCGGCCTGCGTCTGCGCCGTCTTGGTGACACCCGCGCGCGCGACCATGATATTCGTAGCCGGGATCACGGCGCCGGAATCGTCCATCAACACGCCCCGCACGCCGCCGGTCGCCGTCTGCGCCGGAAGGCTGATTGCCCCCAGCAGCGCCACCAAAAGAACAAAGAGAATTCGTCGCGTTTTGCCCATGCTGCCTCTGCCCCTCGCCTGCCTACACAGCGCCTCGTTCACGTCGGTCGCCAGGATCTGGCATGTTTATCTCGTGACAAGGCCCTCAGTTACCCTCGGCTCCCTCTCCACCGCCCCCCAGGTTCCAGCCGCCCATGATGTCGCGGGTCGAATTGGGCGATGCGGTCAACAGCGGCTCCACTCCCGCCAGCATCATGATGCCGGTCAGGTGAGTGCCGTCGGTCCCTTCCGTAGTCGAAACCATGATGGCGTCGCCGCGCTTCAGATCCGCCAATTGCGCGGCCGGCAGATGGTCCAGCATCTGCTTGATGTCGCCGCCGCCACGCCCTCCGTAGCCGCGGCCCGCGCCCGCCGCCCCCTGCCCTCCCTGCGGCCAGTTCCCGCCTCCGCCGCGCGGCCCCGCAGCGCCGCCCGCTCCCGCAGCGGCGGTCGAGTTGTAACGCCGCGCCATCATCGCCGCCATTTGCTCCGGCAGCTTGCGAATCACCGTATCCGGCGTGATCTTCAGCACCAGCACAGGCCCCTTCTTGATCGCCAGATCCTTGACCCTTAGCGTGCCGCCCGCCACATCCACCGTCTCGATGGTCGCCGCGATCTGCCGGAACGAACCCGAAACCACTTTTTCCGCCGTGATCGCCGTCCCCTCCGCGTTCTTGTCGCCCAGCACATGCAGTTCGTCGCCCACGCGGATCTCGCCCAGCGTTCCCGGCTTGGCGTCGGCCAGCTTCGCCGAATCCGGCGCATAGCGCAGAAGTTCCGTGACCGCCGCCGCTTCCACCGTGTACTGGCCGCGCCCCGCCTTAATGACGATGGTCTTGGCCGCCGGGTTCACCGCTGTCACAATTCCGGTCGTCCCCCGCTTCTGCCAGTCTTCCTCTTCCTTGGCGTGCACCGCGTCCACGTTGGCCTTGGGCATTACCAACACTGTGTGGGCCTCGAACGACTTTTGATCGGCTCCAAACTGCCCGCTGGCCGCCACCCGGTCGCCCGCCGCAATGTCGGCCACGCCGGCCGGCGTCGCCTTTTTCGCGTCGGTCTCGCCCGGAGGCAGACGCCGCAGGAACGATTTCTCCGTGGTGGTCACCGTCGTCACATCGCCCTTGTCCGACTTCAGCGTGATCCGGCCGCTGGCGGCATCCACACTGACCACCGTTCCCGTCACCCGCGCGCGCGCTGGCGCGACCGGCGCCTGGGCTCTCAAGCCGACGCAAAACAGCGTCGTTAAGACTATGACTGCAAGAGATTTCATCACTTTGATCAAAACGTGGAAGGTTCCAAAATTTATGGGCGTCGTTGCTTTACTGAAGGTTACACGCGGGGAGGGAAGCTACCAAGCAGGCTCCAACGACAAGAAAGCCGCGGCAGCCTGTCGCTGCTCGCGGCTTTCGGGTAATACCAAACTCGAGTGGGCTGCCGATTACGCGGTGGTCTTGGCGGCCGTGGTCTTCTTCGTCTTGGTTGGCTTCGTCTTGGTGGTCTTCTTGGTGGTGGTGGTGGAAGCGTCGTCGGCGAAAACAACCACTGTCGTACCCAGGAATGCCAAGCCAAGCATCAGAGTCATCAATCTCTTCATTTTGTGCGGTTCTCCTTTGGAGGGTTGGACGATTTCTTCGTCCTGGGTCTATCATCCCAGCCCTACATGAACCCGCCCTTAAGCGCGAATTAAAACGCCTTCATGTACTGCCCGGTTCCAGACAAAAAGAGCCGCGACAGCCAGAACGCTGCTTCGCGGCTCTTCCTGCAACCGGTAGAGATGTCTCTCCTACGTGGTCTTCGTCGTCTCCACGGTCTTCTTTTCTACGGTCTTCTTTTCTACGGTCTTGTTCGGTTTGCTCTTCGTCTTGGTGGTTTCTTTCACCACCGTCTTGGTGGTGGCGGCATCGTCCGCGAGAACAACTGTGCCACCGATGAAGGCCAGGCCGAGCATCAGACTCATCAACTTCTTCATTCTTCCCATTCTCCTTTGGAGGGTTGGACGGAAATCCCCGTCTGGTGCATATCATAACCACATATGCGGCTGACAGTTCCATAAATAGTAATTAAAATACCTTAAGATCTGAAATCACACCCGTTGGGCGCCTCGCTCGGGAGCCTGGTTCCAGCTTTGAGCTCAATCACTTAGCGACAGAAACCGCGGCCGGAGCGCGGGCTCGGGCCGAGCCGCGCCTGCTAGATTCAAAACGAGATGAAGAAGTCGGATATCGCCAAACGGATGGCGCGGCAGTCGGGGACCAGCGTCGGCCAGGCCGCCGACTGCCTCGACCGCCTGGTGCAGGAAATCGTCGCCGGCCTCCGCCGCGGCCAGGGAGCCAGCCTGCCCGGCCTCGGAAAACTCACCGTCAAGCCCAATGGAAACCTGGCGTTCGACCGCGAGGGTGCCCGCCGCCATGGTTGACTCGCCCGTGCTCGAACGATTCTCGCGCGCGGTCCTCGCCGGGCTGGCCGAAGGCAAAGCCGTCGAAATCGACGGGCTGGGCACCTTCTACCCCCATCCGGTTGCCGGCTTCCGTTTCGCGCCGCACACGCGTCCTGCCATCTTCATCGCCTACGGCACGGAAGACCGCAATGCCGCGGCCGCGCTCTACCTGGCCTTCGAACGCGCCGGCTTCAGCCCCTGGATGGATAGCAAGAAACTGCTGCCCGGTCAGAACTGGGCGCGCGCGCTGGAGGCCGCTATCGAGACCTCGGATTTCTGCGTGCCGTGCTTTTCCTCGCGGTCGGTGGACCGGCGCGGCGGCTTTCAAGCTGAAATCCGCTACGCTCTCGATTGCGCGCGCCGCGTCCCGCTGGAGGAAATCTTCCTGGTGCCGGTGCGCCTGGATGCCTGCCGCGTGCCCCGCTCCATCCAGCGTGAGTGGCAGTACGTGGACCTGTTTCCCGATTGGGCGTCCGGCGTCGCGCGCCTGCTCTCCGCCATCCGCGCCGAATGGGAACAGCGGCGCGACCGCCGCTTCATGGCACGATAACCGCCGCGCCGTCGATCGAGTCCCGCTTCACCGCCTGTAGCGCCTGGTTGGCTTGATCGAGCGGGAAAACCGTGACCCGCGGCCGCAGACCGATCTCCGCCGCCACACGCAGGAAGTCCCGCGCATCGGCGCGCGTCATGTTGGCCACGCTGCGGATCTGCCGCTCGCCCCACAGCAGCTTGTCGTAATCGAACTGCGGAATGTGGTCGAGATGAATCGCGTTGATCGCCACCACGCCGCCTTTGCGCAGGCTCGCCAGTGCCGCCACCACCACGTCGCCCGATGGCGCGAACGTCACCGCCCGGTCGAGCTCCACCGGCGGCCGGTCCTGCTCCGCGCCCACCCAGGTTGCGCCCAGCGATTCCGCGAGCGCGCGATGCCCCGCCCCGCGCGTCGCGACGTAGACCTCGCACTTCCACGCCCGCAGCACGGCAATGGCGAGGTGCGCCGACGCGCCGAATCCGAACAGCCCCACGCGCTCGCCCGGTTCCACGCCGGCCACGCGCAGGCTGCGGAAGCCGATGATGCCGGCGCACAGCAGCGGCGCCGCGTCCAGATCGCTCAACGCCTCCGGCAGCGGATACACGAAATCCGCCCGCGCCGCCGCGTACTCGGCGTAGCCGCCATTCACGTCGTAGCCGGTGAAGGTGGGCGCATCGCACAGGTTCTCCATGCCGTGCCCGCAATACCAGCACGCGCCATCCGTGCCGCCCAGCCAGCCCACCCCCACGCGCGCGCCTTCCGCCAGCCCGGCCGGCGCCGGCGCCACCACATCACCCACAATCTGATGTCCGGGAATAATCGCAGGCCTCTTCGGCGCCAGTTCCCCTTCCACGATGTGGAGATCGGTGCGGCACACGCCGCAGGCTCGCACGCGCAGCAGCACTTCCCCCGCGCCCGGCCCCGGCATCGGCGCATCTTCCAATTCGAGTGGCGACCCCGCCCGATCGCCCGGCCGCCGCAATACCGCCGCTTTCATCGCCGTCGCTCCAGGATCTCCACTCGCGCCGGCCCGCCGATAATCGCCTGTTGGGCCATGCCCAGGAACAGCCCATGCTCCATCACTCCCACCGTCCCATCCAGCGCTCGCGCCAGCTCTTCGGCCGAGTTGAATCCGCTGAATCCCGCGTCCACGATGTAATGCCCGCCATCGGAAACAAACGGCTTCCCGTCGGCGCCCATCCGCAAGCGGAATTCCCCGCCCATCGCGCGCAGCCGCCGAGCCGTGGATTGCCAGCCGAAAATCGCCACCTCAATCGGGATCGGACCGCTACCAATCCGCAGCCGGTCCACCACCTTGCTTTCATCCGCCACGATCACCAACCGCTTGGTCGCGCTAGCTACAATCTTCTCCCGCAGCAGCGCTCCGCCCAGGCCCTTCACCAAATGCAAAGTGCCGCGTTCGACTTCGTCGGCGCCGTCGATCGTGAGATCGATGCGCTCGTGTTCCGCCAGGTCCGAGAGCCGTATGCCCAGCTCGCGCGCCAGCGCCGCCGTCTTTTCCGAAGTCGGCACGCCCACAATGTCCAGGCCGGCGGCCACCCGCCGTCCCAACGCCCGCACCGCCAGCGCCGCCGTGGTGCCGCTCCCCAATCCCACCACCATGCCGCTCTCCACCAACCCGGCCGCCAGTTCCGCCGCCTCCAGCTTTTCCTTGGCCGCCGTTTCCGCCTGCTGTGGGGCAGGTCCCCGACCTGCCAATGCGGCCGCAAAAACTACCACATGTCCGCCCGGCGTAAACACGCCGATTTCGCGCATCCCATAAAATGTCGTGCGCTCCGGCATCGCGATGGGATAGCCGGCGAGCCGCTTGACCACGTCCGCGAAATCGCTCACTTCGATGAACAGGCCGCTGCCGCGCGGCGGGCCATCGGGTGCAAACGCGGCGTCGTCCTTGCGAACGCTTTCCACCGTCTGCAGCATCAGCTCCGCGCCCTCGCGCGCCAGGATGACGAAACCCAGCCGGTCACCCTCCGGCACCTCCACGGTCTTCGCGAAATTCATGCGGTCCACCCAGAAAGGCAAACAGGCTTCGATCTCTTCCGTCATCAGAACCGCTGTGATCTTCATGGAAAAGATTTTAACCGGAAGCGCGCGCGCCCGATTGGAAAAAACGGCCACCGCGTCGAACCAACCTGCGCTATCTTCTGAAAGATGGGACAAGCCAGAACCTTAGACCGGCCGGAAAAGAAACGCCGCGCCGCCGCGCCCTTCCTCGAAGAAACCGCGTGGCAAGCCAAACGCCGCGCCGCCCCCAAGACCGTGATTGCCAACCTCTCGCGCATCCCCGGCGTCGGGCCTTCGATTGCCGCCGACCTCTATCTGCTGGGCATTCGCGACGTCGCCGAATTGCGCGGACGCAATCCGGAAACGCTCTACGCGGACTTTTGCCGTGAAGTGGGCCAGCCCGTCGACCGGTGCCTGCTCTATACCTTCCGCTGCGCCGTTTACTACGCCTCCGCGGCCGCGCCGGAGCCCGAGATGCTCAAGTGGTGGAACTGGAAAGATGACGCACCCGCGGCCGTGGCCGCCGGCGTCCGCCCCGTGAACTCGCGGAAGTCGCGGATCAGGTGAGCCTGGTCGAAGTAGCCGGCCGCGGCGGCGATCGACGTCCAATCCGGGCGGCGCGTTGCCGCGGCCAGGCGATTGGCGTAGCGGAAGCGCAGCACGCGCGCCAGCCGCTTGGGACCCAGGCCGGCCTCTTCCAGGCAGCGCCGGCGGAATTGCCGCGCGCTCAGGCCCGCTTCGCGCGCCATCCAGTCCACATCGGCGGCGCCGTTCGAAGCGGTCAGGAAGCGCAGCGCCCGCTCCACCGGCCCGCTGGCGTGTTTCGGCGGCCGGAGCGCGCCCGCCAGAACCTGCAACCAGGCCGCGGCCGGCGCATCATCCAATCGCCGCCGCAACTGGCGCGCGCTTGATCCCCACACATCTTCGAGCGCCGCCGAATCGTCGGTCAACACCACCGGCGGCAGCCTCAGCAGCGCGCCCGCCATCCCTGGATGGAAGCGGACTCCCACCGTCTGCATGCGGCCCGCGTAATGGAATCGTTGCTCCACGGTCATCGCGCCAACCGCGCGCAGCCCCAGGTCGCGGCTATAGATGATGTCGAGACACCCGTCCGGCGGTACCGCCCACTCATTCGCCGGTGCGTCCCTGTTCACTTGCCACAAACATTCCACCCAGCGCTCGAGCGCCGGCGCCGGAAGATGTTCGCGATAGCACGCCGCCGCCACAGGAAGATTATACAGCGCCGCCGTCCCCGCCTTGGTAGGGCATGCTTTAGCTTGCCGTGTTTTGACGTTTTGAGGCAAGCCAGAGCATGCCCCACCTACCCTGCGCCGTGTTCCAATGATGAGGGAGAAAAACTTCCGATGTCTTTCCGCGGCGTGGATTACTTTCTGGTGGATTCGCTGTTCGGCGAAGAAGAGCGGATGGTGCGGCAGACCGCGCGCCGCTTCGCCGACGAGCGCATCCTCCCGCTGATCCGCGACTGCTACGGCGACGCCCGTTTCCCCTCTGAGTTGATTCCGGAATTGGGCGAGCTCGGCTTTCTCGGCGCCAACCTCGACGGCTACGGCTGCGCGGGCATGAGCAACGTCGAGTACGGGCTCGTCATGCAGGAGCTGGAGCGCGCCGATTCCGGCATCCGCAGCTTCGTCTCCGTGCAGGGCGCGCTGGTCATGTACCCCATTCTCACCTTCGGTTCCGAGGAGCAGAAGCGCCGCTGGCTGCCGCGCCTCCAAAACGGATCCGCCATCGGATGTTTCGGGCTGACCGAGCCCGATTTCGGCTCGAACCCCGCCGGCATGCGCACCACCGCGACTCGCGATGGCGCCGGCTGGGTGCTCAACGGCGAGAAGACCTGGATCACCAACGGCGGCGTGGCCGACGTCTCCGTGGTGTGGGCGCGCTCGGCCGAAGGCGTCGCCGGTTTTCTGGTCGAGCGCGGCACACCCGGCTTTTCGACCAGCGATATTCACGGCAAATGGTCGATGCGCGCCTCGGTAACATCGAGTCTTTCGATGGCCGATTGCCGCGTCGACGATAGCGCCCGCCTGCCCGAAGCCAGAGGACTCAAGGCCGCGCTCGCCTGTCTCACGCAGGCCCGCTACGGCATCGGCTGGGGAGTCATCGGCGCCGCCATGGACTGCTACGAAACCGCCCGCCAGTACGCCATCCTGCGCAAGCAGTTCGACAATCGGCCCATCGCTTCCCATCAACTGGTGCAGGAAAAACTGGCCTGGATGATCACCGAAATCACCAAGGCGCAACTGCTGGCCCTCCACGCCGGCCGGCTCAAGGACCAGGGCAAGCTGGAGCCCGCCCACGTCTCGATGCTGAAACGTAATAACACCGCCATGGCGCTGGAATGCGCGCGCCTGAGCCGCGATCTGCTGGGCGCCAACGGCATCACCGACGAGTACCCCGTTATGCGACACCTCTGTAATCTGGAAACCGTCAAGACTTACGAAGGCACCGATCATATCCACGCGCTCGTAATCGGCGAGCGAGTCACCGGCATCGCGGCGTATAAGTAACCGGCCGAAATCCGCATTCTCGCGCCGTGAAGGATGATAACATCGCCCTTGTGAAAAGCCGGTTTTTGAGAGCTTCCTATCTATGGCCGTCTTGCACGGTACTCGCAGTCATGGCGGCGTTCATGGCCGTCAACCCCATCCTCGAGATGGCGATTGACGATGACTGGCTTTTCGCCCGCATGGCCCAGTTGTTCGCCGCCACCGGCCACCTGCGTTACAACGGCTGGACGGCCCCCATGGTGGGAGTGCATGCGCTATGGGGCGCCTTGTTCATAAGGATTTTCGGTTTTTCGTTCACGGTTCTGCGCTTCTCGACCGCGGTAACAGCTTCCGGTTGCGCCCTAGTTTGCCATGGCATCTGCCGGAGACTCGGATTGAGCCCGGCGATGTCCGCTTTTACGGCGATGACCGCGATGCTTTCACCGCTGGCGATTGCGATGACCGCCACTTTCATGACCGACATCACCGGCATGTTCTTGTTCCTGGTTCTTCTGTACGCCGCTCTTGGATGCGCGCAGGCCGACACAGATGCCGCGTGCATGGGGTGGCTCTTAGCAATTGTGTGCGCCGGAGTGCTTGCCTGTAGCGTGCGCCAGGTATTGATCCTGCCGGCTGTCTCGGTGGTCGTCTCTGTAATGGCCCTCCGCTGGAGGTCGCGCCGCATCATTCTGGCGGGCCTGTGCGCCTTGTTGTGTGTGTGTGCGTGCGCGGAGGCGATGCTCAAATGGCTCTATTCCCAACCTGGAGCGATACAGGGTCTGATGAGCGCACCGGTGCTTTCCCGGCCGCAACTCGTCCGAACCGCTCACACCGTCGCAGGCACCGTCTTGACGATGGTGGCGCTGGCGTTGCCCATCCTCGGCTCGGCACTGGCGCTTCCGGCGGTCTGGAGAAAGGCAGGAACCATCGCGCTTCCAGCCACCGCCATCGTACTTGCCGCCGCATGTTTCATCCCTGCTGTCGCCATGCCCCCGTGGCTTGGCAACGTAATTACCGAATTCGGCGGGTTGCCTCCGAAACTCGCGATCCTGGGCGATAAGCCGGTCGTCTTACCGGCCGGAGCCCGCCTGCTCTTTGCCGCCGTGATGTATCTGGCCGCGTCGGTCTTCGCTGGCGTCGCGTTTTACGCTTTGCGGGACCGCATTAGGGCGTTCCATTGGCGAAAACCCATGTTTTCCAACGGACCGGGGCTGACTCTCGCGGTAATCGTCCTGCCGGCGGCCGGTCTGTACTGTGCCGCACTGATCAGCCACAACCTGTCCGGATTAGAGGTCTACGATCGCTACCTTCTACCCGTCATGGGCGGCATCCTTCCTGCGCTGGCTCTCTTCCATCATTCGTGGATATCGCCTCGCATCACGCGGATCGGCTGGACACTGCTCGCGTTCTGTGCCGCTCTGGGGATCGCCATGATGCACGATCAAACTGCCGTCAGCCGCGCAACGCTGGCTGCGGCGAACCAGTTAACCCGAGCCGGTTTGCCCCGCACGTGTTTTTCCGCCGGTTACGAATATGACGGCTGGACGCAACTGCTCGCAGAGGGATATATCGCTAGATCTAACCTGGTGCTTTGGGAAAAGGTGCATCCCAGGTTCTGGTTTGAGTTATTAGTTCCCGCCATCAAGCCCTGTTATTACGTCGTGCTTTCGCCGCAGGCAGGGTTAATGCCGAGTGAATTTGAACCCGTCCGGTACCGTACTTGGTTATCGCCACGGCAAAGAGAGGTCTTAACCCAGCGGAACCCGCTGTGTGACGGCCGCTCTTGCGCGAGATAGGTGTCGGCACTCGCTGTCTTGTTCATAAGGGCGCCTCTCGCGGGTATTCCTGTCTGTCACGATAGTGCCGGAATCTGGATTCTGGTGCGCCCTGCCGGATGTTACCATCGCCGTTGTGAAAAACCGGCTCTTTCGGAGTCCGTTGGTTTGGCCGGCATCGACGGTGCTCGCAGTCATGGCGGCGTTCGTGGCTGTCAATCCCTCGCTCGAGATGCCGATCAATGACGACTGGGGTTACGCCCGCATGGCCCAGTTGTTCGCCGCCACCGGCCGTCTGCAATATGACAGTTGGGGAAGCCCGATGGTGGGCATCCATGCGATATGGGGCGCCCTGTTCATCAAGATCTTCGGCTTTTCCTTCACGCTGCTGCGTTTCTCAACCGCAGTAACTGCTTCGGGTTGCGCTCTGGTTTGCCACGCCATCTGCCGGAGACTCGGATTGAGCCCGGCCATGTCCGCCTTCACGGCCATGACCTTGATGCTGTCACCGCTGACGATTGCGATGACCGCGACTTTCATGACCGACCTCACTGGCCTGTTCTTGGTTCTGGTTCTTCTATATGGCGCTCTGGGATGCGCGCAGGCAGAGACAGACGCCCGGTGTATGGTGTGGCTGTTCGCCATTGTGTGCGCCGGAGTGCTTGCCTGTAGCGTGCGCCAGGTGTTGATCCTGCCGGCTGTCTCGGTGGTCGCGTCTGTAATGGTCCTGCGCTGGAGGTCGCGCCGCATCCTTCTGGCGGGCCTGTGCGCTTTGCTGTGTGTGGGTGCGTGCGCGGAGGCGATGCTGAAGTGGCTATACTCCCAACCCGGAGCGATGCACGATCTGCTGAGCTTGCCCGCGCTTTCCTGGCCGCAGGCCGTCTGGAGCACCCATATGATCGTATTCAGCGCCCTGACCGTGGTGGCGCTGGCGCTGCCTATCCTCGGCTCGGCACTGGCGATCCCGGCGGTTTGGAAGAGGGCCGGAACCATCGCGCTTCCAGTCACGGCCATCGTGCTTGCCATCGGCTGTTTCAAGCCCCGTATTGTTCTGCCTCCGTGGCTCGGAAACGTGGTTAGTAAGTACGGCGCGTTACCTCCCAACATAGGCATCCTGGGAGTTAGACCGGTGGTTTTACCGGCCGAGGCACGAGTCATCTTCGCTGTCGTGATGTTCCTCGCCGCCTCACTCGTGGCCGGCGTTGCGTTCTACGCTTTGCGAGACCGCTTCCGGGCGTTCGATTGGCGAAGGCTCAGCTTGCCTGGTGGACCGGGGCTGACTCTCGCGGTGATCGTGCTGCCGGCGGCCGGTCTCTACTCGGCTGCCATCTTAGGCCGCAACATGGCCGATTGGTATGTCTTCGATCGCTACCTGCTGCCCCTGATCGGCTGTCTACTTCCCGCTCTCGCCTTTCTCCATCATTCGTTGATATCGCCTCGCATCACGCGAATCGGCTGGTTGCTTCTCGTCTTTTCCGCCGCTCTGGGAATCGCCATGACGCATGATCAAATTGCCGGAAACCGTGCGACGCTGGCTGCGGCGGATCGGTTAACCGCCGCCGGAATACCCCGCACGTGCTTCTCCGCCGGCTACGAATACGACGCCTGGACGCAACTGGTGTCACAGGGATATATCGCCAAAGCGAAACTGGTGTTCCTGAAACAGGTGCATCCCAGGTTCTGGTTTGAGTTATGCGCTCCCGCCATTGACCCCTGTTATTACGTCGTGCTCTCACCGCAGGCCGGATTAATGCCGAGTGACTTTAAACCCGTCCGCTACACTACGTGGTTATCGCCACGGCAAAGAGAACTGTCGATCCAGCGGAACCCGCAGTGCAACACCCGTTCCTGTGCGAGATAGGGTTCCGCACGCACGGTCTACAAGGGCGCCTCTCGACCTGGCGAGAGAACATGGCGGGGGACAGGCTACCGAACTCCCAGTTGCAGCTGAGGCCCGCGTCCGCGGCTGAGGAAGCAAGCAGGCGCTCTCGCTGGCGACGCAGCTCAAGCCGTCCCCGTTTCTTCCATAAACTTGCCTCGCTCCGCCTTTGAAAAGTCGTAACGTGGCTTCATTGTTCAAGTCTCTCGCATCGCGCAGCTTCTCTGCGGCCCGCCCTCACCGCCCCTCCCTTATCGCCGCCATTACCGCACTTACCCTTTCCGCCGAGCCGCTGAAAATCCCTACCGGTGTTTGGCGGTAACTCAGCATCCGCCGGTAAATCACATCTTCCAGCAGCGAATTGATACCCCAGCCGCCCAGGTATTGCAGGCGAAGATCGCTATCTCGATTCAGCTCCGCGCCTGCGGTCCACCGGCCTAAGTCCGATCTTTGTCCGGCGTAAGTGCCGAATAAGTCGGCCGCGGAATAGACGCCGACGCCGCCGAGCGACTCAACCACCGGCCGGTAATCGTCGCGCTTCAGACGCGCTTCCACTTCGTCCAGATCGATCGCGAGCGGGCCGGCCTGGCCCAGAAACACCATGTCGTAGCCGCGCCCATCAATCGTGTTGGCCCAGACTGTCCCGTACGGGAACGACGCGAAGAAGGTCGCCAGCTCGCTCCGCACCGTGCGCTCGTCGCTCTCATAGAGCGGCACGTAGAGGGAGAAAAAACCGCCGGGGTTGAGGCGCTCCTTGATGGCATCGAAGTACTCCTTGGTGTAGAGCGCGGCGGTGCCTTTGACGAACACGTCCAGCGGATCGGACGCAATGATGTCGAACTTCTCGCGGCTGGTCAGCACGTAGTGGCGCGCATCGTCGAATATGATGCGCGTGCGCGGGTTGTGCAGCACGTCGTAATCCTGCTGGGCGAAGTAGCGAGTGGAAGTGGGCGGAATCACCGGCTCGATCTCACACACGGTGATCTTTTCGATGCTCGGATAGCGGGTGAAAGTTCCGGCCGAAACTCCGGCGCCGAAGCCGATTCCCAGCACGGTGCGCGGATGCGGGTGCAGCACGGCGGGCAGGTGGCCGACCATGCGCTGGAGTTTCATATCATAGGGCTCGGTGGTGGCTTCCACGTGCCCGTTGACGTCGACCTCGATGTTGCCGTCGTTCCAGCGCGTGATGGCGACCGATGAATTGATGCCTTCGGCCGTGTAGAGCAGCGTGGCGGATTTCAGATTCACCGCCGTGCGGCGGCCATAAGCGACCACTTTTCCGGGCAGCGGATCGATGGTCGCGGCCAGCCAGAGTGCCGCCACCAGCGACACCGCCAGCGCAGCGGCGAGCGGGAACGAACGGCTCCGGCGCACGCACGGCGCCAGCGCGAAGACCGCCGCCAGCGCGGCAATCGCCAGCAGCACTCGCTCGGTCTGCTGGGTGCCGATGGCGGGCACCAGCAGCAGGCTCACCAGTAGCGCGCCGATGATTGCGCCCAGCGTATTGGCCGCGTAGACACCGCCCACCACGCGGCCCGCATCCTCACCCGTTTCCGCCACGGCGGCGCAGGCCAGCGGGAAACTCGCGCCCCAGAGCAGCGTCGGCGGCAGAATCGCCCACAGGCAGCGCGCCATATCCAATTGGAAGATGAGCCAGGGACTGGATGCCAGCAGCGGGTCGATCGGCCAATATGGCAGGGAGTCGGCGATCATGTAGGCGGTCCATGCGATGCCGCCGGCCAGCAGCACCTGGCACCAGCCCAGCGCCAGTTGCGGCCGCACGCTGCGCACCAGCGCCGAACCCGCGCCGCTGCCGATGGCGAGGCCGATCAGAAAAACCGCCAGGATGATGGAGAAGACGTAGACCGTGGAGCCGAGCAGCATCGCTACCAGCCGCGTCCACACCACTTCGGCGCCCAACGCGGCGGCGCCCGAAAGCGCGATGGCGACGTACACGGGCCAGTGCCGCGCCCACAAGCCGGATCGCAGGGGCGTGGCTGGCGCGGCGTCGGTCAAAACCGGTGCGGGCGTGCGTTTCGAAACCGCGTAGCTGACCGCCGCAACCGCCAGATTCACCGCGACCGCGAACCATGTCGCCGTTGCGGTGTTATAAATCCGCAGCAGATAGAAGCCCGCCAACAGGCAGCCCAGCACGGCGCCGGCGGTGTTGGCCGCATAGAGCGCGCCCCACCAGGATGCCGCGCGCGGCGTGGATTCCACCCAGCGCGCCAACGCCGGCAGCGACGCACCCATCAGCACCGTGGGCGGCAGCAGACAGATGGCTGCAAGCCCAGCGCGCAGCAGGAAGCCCGGCATGCCGTGCTCCGCGCCGGCGATGTAAATGCGACCAGCGAGCGGGATGCCGGCCAGCGCCAGCGCCGCGAACGCCGCGATGCCCAGCTCCAGCGCCGCGTAAATCCGCAGCGGATGCCGCTTCGGCTCGACGCGCGGCAACGCCAGGCTGCCGGCGCAGAGGCCTCCCATGTATGCCGCCAGCAGGAACCCGAGCGAAATGGCCGTCGATCCGATGGCCAACTGCAGCAGTTGATACCAGACGATTTCGTAGATCAGCGCCGAACAACCGCTGGCCGCGAACAACACCAGCAGCAATGGAAAACTCCGCGAGGCGCGCGATGGCCCGGGTTCCTCTGGCATGGAACGTCAATCATACTCCAGCGCGCAGCCGCCCCGCGGGAACATGCCTCAGAGCTCGCTAAAACCGCCAAGACACACCGGGCCACAGATAAACACAGATGAACACAGATTTCAAGAATTGGTTTATCCGTGTTCATCTGTGTTCATCCGTGGCCCAAAAATGTTTTTTCGGACTTTTTCAGCAGCCTCTTTAGCTGCCGATCTTGCCATCCTCTCCACTCCCGCCCTCAGCATACGAATGCGCAATTCGTACTACACTGTAATTTCCCGCAAGCCGCTACGGCTTCGAACCGCGATGCACATACCGGACGGATATCTGAGCCCGGCCACCTGTGCGGCCCTCTACACCGGCGCCGCGCCGTTCTGGTACGTGGCGCTACGGCGCGTCCGCAAGGCGCTGCACACCCGGCTGGTGCCGCTGATCTCGCTGTTCGCGGCGTTTTCCTTCGTCATCATGATGTTCAACCTGCCGCTTCCCGGCGGGACTACCGGCCACGCGGTGGGGATCGGCCTCGCGGCGGTGGTGCTGGGACCGTGGGCGGCCATGCTGGCGGTATCCGTCGCGATCGTGATTCAAGCCTTGTTTTTTGGCGATGGCGGCATCACCGCGATCGGCGCCAACTGTTTCAATATGGCCATCGCGGGCGCGCTGGTGGCGTACGCGGTGTACCGCATAATAGCGGGGCGAGCGGCCATCGGTTCGGCGCGCCGTGTGATGGCGGCCGGCCTGGCAGGCTACGCCGCGATCAACGTTTCGGCTCTGCTGGCGGCCATCGAGTTTGGCATTCAGCCGCTACTATACCGGGATTCGACGGGCGCGCCGCTCTATTGCCCATACCCTCTCAGCATCGCCATTCCCGCCATGATGCTGGGCCATCTCACGATTGCCGGTTTCGCCGAGCTGACGGTATCGGCGGGAGTGGTGGCGTTCCTGCAGCGATCCGATCCATCGTTGTTGAAGAGCACCGCCGGCCGCGGCGTGGCGCTCGGTGAACCAAGCGCCGCGAGGACGCTGCGGCCGCTTTGGGCGGGCCTGGGCGCGCTGCTGATCCTGACGCCGTTGGGGATTCTGGCGACCGGATCGGCGTGGGGTGAATGGATGGCGCGGGATTTCGCGAACCCCGCCGCGCGCCACGAAATCGCCGCTACGTCGTTCCATCAGGCCGCCCCGCTGCACGCGCCGGAAGGGCTGGCGCGATGGTCGCAGATCTGGACCGCGCCGTTTGCGCGTTACGCGCCGCCGTACATTCGCAGCGCGGCGTTCGGGTACCTGCTATCGGCCATGTTCGGCGCGGGCCTGATTTTGCTGGCCTGCCTGCTGGTGGGGCGCCTCGTTGACCGCAAGGAGCCCCGCAAAGAGCCGGCCACATGAAGCTGCTCGATAGGCGAGGCGGATTCCTCGAACGTACCTTAGAAGCGCTGTACGCTGGCCTCGGACGGGCGGTCGACGCCGAGCATTCCGCCGCGGGCGGCGGATTGTTGCAGCGGCTGGACGCGCGGGTGAAAGTGGCGGGGTTGTTTTCGCTGATCCTGGCCGCGGCCCTGGCAACCCGGCTATGGGTGATCGCGGCCATCTTCGCGGCGGCGGTTGTGCTGGCGGCGCTTTCGCGCATCCCCTTCCGCGTGCTGGCGGCCAGGGCATGGATGGGAGCGCTGGCGTTCACCGGCGTCATCGCACTGCCGGCTTTGTTCCTGACGCCGGGCGATGCGCTCTACCGGCTGCCCGGCCTCCACTGGACGGTGACCGCGCAGGGGTTCGCCACCGCCAGCTACCTGCTGCTGCGCGTGGAAACCGCGGCGACACTGGCGCTGTTGCTGGTGTTCACCACGCCGTGGATGCACGTGCTGAAGGCGCTGCGGGTCTTCCGCGTCCCGGTGGTGCTCGTGGCGATCCTGGGCATGGCGTCGCGCTACATCCTGCTACTGCTACAGACGGCGCATGAAATGTTCGAGTCGCGTAAGAGCCGCAGCGTGGGCGCGCTCGCTGCGGCCGAGCGACGGCGCATGGCGGTGGCCAACGCAGGCGTCCTGCTCAGCCGCTCGTTTCAATTAAGCGGCGATGTCTACTTGGCCATGCAGGCGCGCGGATTTCGCGGCGAAGTTCACCTGCTGGACGATTTCCCGATGAAGCGCCTCGACTGGGCGGCTCTGGCGGGCTTTGCGGCGCTGGTCGCGGCGGGCGTGTGGGCGGGCCGATGATGCTGTTCGAAACGCACCACCTGACCTACCGCTATGACCGTCTGCCGGCGGTCGCGGACTTGAATATCTCGATTGCCGAGGGTAGCCGCGTGGCGCTAGTGGGTGCCAACGGCTCCGGCAAATCCACCCTGCTGCGGATTCTGGACGGCCTGTATTTCGCACAAGAGGGAACGCTCCGTTTTCGCGGAGAAGAGCTGACGGAAGAGCGCTTCGCCGATGACGCGTTTGCGTTTTCGTTCCGCCGCCAGGTGGGGCTGGTATTTCAGAATCCGGATGTGCAATTGTTCAATCCCACGGTGTTCGACGAGGTGGCGTTCGGCCCACTGCAACTTGGCTGGCCCAAGTCCGAGGTTCGGGATCGGGTGAGTGAGACGCTGGAGCGCTTTGGCATCGCGCATTTGAAGGATCGCGTGCCGCACCGGCTGTCGGGAGGCGAGCAGAAGCGCGTGGCGCTGGCGAGTGTGCTGGCGCTGGACCCGGCCGTGCTGTTGCTGGACGAGCCGACGGCGGCGCTCGATCCGCGCAGCCAGAGCCGCATGATCGACCTGCTGGTGGAATGGGGCGGCGGCGCGAAATCGGTGATCACGGCCACGCACAATCTCGGGGATCTGGAGGACATTGCCGACCGGTGCCTGGTGCTGGATGGCGGCCATGTTGTGGCGGAGGGCTCTCCGGCGGAGATTCTGCGCGATCGGGAGTTGCTGGAACGCACTAACCTGGTTCATGCGCACCGGCATAGGCACCGCTCCGGCGAGATGCATTCGCATCCGCACGTTCATTCCGGCGAGGGGCGCGGCGAATAGCGATGGCGGCGACCGAAGCTAAAGGGGGCGCCCGGCCTGTGCCCGGGCGCCTCGAAGTCACCGCGACACCTTGCGCCCAAACCTGTAAGTAAGGTTTAGGCTCGCGTACGACGGCATGCGCACTCCAACCACCTCCGCAATCGGGTTCTCTGGAACTGCTCCGCCCACCAGCCGCACTTGCCCGGGTGCATAGTTGGTAGCGAAGTTCTCCGTGGTCTGGCCCGTGTAGCCGCTGGCAATCATCATATTCACGCCGACGTTGATCCTACCCCCAACAAATGGCCGCACCACCGCCAGCCGGAACTCCTTGTTCGGCACACCGAGGCAGTAGGAGGACAGGTCGCTGGGGTTGTTCTCGTCGCATCCATTCCCAACCGCCTTCCTTCCCACGTATTCGAATTCGCCTTTCGCCTGCAAATGGAAGGGCAGCTTTTGATAGGTCCAGGAAAGATCGCCGATCAACCGCGGAGCCTCCGGCGTCACCTGTCCCGTTTCCAGATCGCGCGCGTCGGCCTGCTCGAAAGTCGCCAGCAGCTGTCCCCAGCGGAAGCCCTGGCTTAGCGTAGCCGCCATATAGCGTTTGCGTCCCGGCCCCAGGTCGAACTGCAATCCGTCGTCTGGATCGATCTTGCCGTACTCGGCGGTTTGCGTCTCGTGTCCCAGCGTCAACTTCAGCTCCGTGGCGTGGAAGCGCTTGCTCGCGACCAACTGATACGAGCGTGCCGTCTCCACTGGATCGACGGCCGCCGGGCTGCCGCTTGCGCTCTGCTGGCCATTGGCCGATCCCATTCTGGGATCTTCCGTGAAGAACGACTTTCCAAAGCTCAGTGCGACCTCGGGAACATACCAGGATTCCGCCGGAAACAGCGTTACCGTCGCTTTCGGCGAATTCACCCCCACCCATCTGTTCCACGAATTCGCCGGAGTCAACAGGTCCTGGTTGTCGATGCTGATCTCATCGCGTCTCCAGCCCAGGTAGTAGTGCACATACTTGCTCAACTCGCCCTCTCCGGCTATGTAGGGAGTTATCGGAGAGATGGTCACGTTGCTTCCGTCCACCTTGACGAAAGGCCCGTAGTAATGCGGATCGGCGGGATCGTAGAAGTTGTAATGGTCCAGATCGTCGCGCCGCGGCGCCTCTCGCTCATAGTCCGTCCCGGCCAGCAGCGTAAAGTCCTTCGAGAATCTCTTCCTGTACGCCGCGCTACCGCCTGCCACGGTGCGAAACTCGCTCTGCCGGATCAGCCCCAGCCCAAAGTCCGAAAACAGCGCGAGGTTGTAAGTGCGGAAGAACCCGGAGAGTTGCAGTTCCTGGTCGTCGCCCAGTTTCCACACATCGTTCAACGCCGCGAGCGCCGTGTGCGTCTGGTCTTTTTGCCGGGTGTCGATCGTATCCGGGTACTCCGTCCAGCCGTCGGCGGCATCGACGGAATTGAATCCGTAAATCGGGCGCAGTCCCGCCACGTAGGAGAAGCCGTAGTATCCGATTCCGAACAGCGTCAATGTGTGATCTCCCGCGTGGAAAACCTGCCCGCCGTTGATTTTGACCTGCTTGCGGTGCTCCAGCCGGTCCAGGAACCCGTTGCCATACGAGCCCTCGATCGCGATCCAGGAATGCGTCGCAGGACTCATCCCCGCGGTGCCCGTAATGTCTCGGTCGTCCCCGGCCAAGGTGAAGAACGGATCGAGATGCGACCGCAGCCCATAGACCGACGCCATGTTCAACGCGTGATTGCCCTCGCGCACGTTATACGCGCCGCCATCCACTTGCACGCTCTCGATCACGTTCGCAATATAAATGTTCGGATCGGAGTAGCCGTTGCCGTGCGCATTGGCCGACAGATTATTGGGCACCAGGTAAGTGCCCACCTGGACGTACTGCGCAATCGGCTCGCCGTGATCGCCGGCGACGCCCGGCGCAAAATACTGCGGAGCCTTGATCCCGCTCGACGCCGTCTCAATCGGGTAGCCGGGGATCGAAATCGGCGCGCCCGGACGGCCCGGATTTGCATCCAGCAAGTTCTCACTCGCGAAAACCTTCTCTGTGGGATCCGGCGACAGGACATCGAGCTGGCTCACGTCCGCGGTCACCGTGACGGCGTCGTGGCGGGAGGCTAGCCGGGCGAACTTCAAGTCCACGGTCAGCGATTCGCCTTCGGCCAGGTGGAACGTCCGGGCGACGGGCTCAAAATCGGCGGCGCTGGCGCCCAGCGTGTATTCGCCCGGCGCCAATGCGCGAAACGCGAACCGGCCGTCGGCATCACTGGCGGCGCTGACTTTCGCCGCGCCGGCGCCGCCGCTCAGCCGCAGGCTGGCGCCCGGAACCGGCTTGCCCTGTGGATCGGCCAGCTGACCCGCCACACCGCCATCGGCGGCGAGGAGTGCCGTTCGCAAGAGCAGTGTCATCGCTGGCAGGCAGCGCATGCAGGATCGAAGAGTATTCATAACTCGGGCTGGCGATCCTTGTAGCACATATTTTATAATCGTATGTCAAGTACGATAACACGATTGTGCGATTGGTGCTACGTAGGCTGGAAGTGAAGCCGCTTAGCTTATCGTTGGAGCATTCGCGGCTGGCTCGATGGACGGGAAATGGTAATCGACGATGTGACAGCCTATGCCATGGAAGCCCCGGCTGTCGGGCCCGTCGACGCGCACGATGCGAACCCTGCACTTGACCGGCAGCGTCCGTCCCGGCGCCTGGCGGCGATGCGCCGGAACCTGGAGCGTGCAGTCGAGCAGTTCCCCTGGAGCGAACACGGTTTTCGAACGGCAGTAGAATCCCTCGCTACTTAAGTCCTGGGTCTCCGTGGCCAAGAAATCCGAAGTGTCCCGCCCATGGAATTGAACCGGCCAGTGGACGCGAGCCCGGTAGCGCCGGCGGCGATCCAACCGGTCTGGAAGTGATGAAAGCTGGTCGAGGTAGTCGGCCGACATAGTTCAGCTCAGCAAGCAAAGCACTTTCGGTGCCATTGGAGAGTGCTGGCGCCTGGCTTTTAACTGAAGCCTTGTCAGTGGGTTGCATAAAGCACAATCCGGTTTGATTTCGGCTGAAAGGTAAAGCCTGCGGTCGCGAATCCAAATTTAGGGCAAACGCATCAATGGTAGGAACAGATTTCCGTGTTGACTAAAGTCTCAGAGTTTGTGATTTGCCCGGTTTTTCGCGACAGGGCAGCCATAGGCCTAGGGTTTGTCCTAGGTAACGTTATCGAAAACCGGAAAATTATCAATTAAAAGTACCATTCGCAGTGTTGCGTTCCACTAGTACCAAGAACCGTAACCTTAACTAGACTGTTGACTTCCGTAAAACTTAGGTTATGATAATTTAGTTCCCAGATGTTAGGATCGTGAGAAACGGGAAGATGTCCCGAAAACTCGCGACAGCGATACCGCGAAGCTCGGCTGTCGCGAGAGACCACCCCGTAAGTGATATGTTGCGGATTGAATTGCCACCAGTAAGTGTGGTCAGAGCAAACGTACTCTGATTACTCGGCCGCACTTTTGGAGGACGGGTCTGGTTGATTTTCCGGGGGAGCCCTGAGGGGGGCTCTATCGAAGTTACCCGGGAGCCCTAGAGGGGGGGCTCTATGGACATTGTGTTGGTTTCGGAGGACCGGGAGCTTTACCGCGTCTGTCTGGAGATCCTGGACGAGATTTTGAATCAGCCCTGGACGCTTTCCGCGGCCAGCGCGGACGATTCAATCTCCCAGGCGGACCTCTGCATCTGGGATTACCAGACCGGCGGCGCGTTGGCCCGTTGCGGCCACGGATTTTCCTCCAAATATCTGTATCTGGTTAGCCGGAGGGACCTGCCGGAATTCCGCCAACAAATCAAGGTCGCGGAGGCCCACATCCTGCTCAAGCCCGTTACGCCGGTTACGCTGGCCGCCTTTCTCGGTTTTGCCGTTTCGTCACCCGGGGACGACCCCTTGCGGGAAGATCGCGACGCGATTCTTCAGTGCCTGGTGCAAACCAATCTGACGTTGCAGGAGTATGACCAGGATCGCACCAATTTTCTGGCTCGGGCGGTGCACGACTTTCGGGCTCCCCTGACGGCCTTGAGCGGCTACTGCGGTCTGATGCTGGACGAGTCGTTCGGGTCCATCAACCAGGAGCAGCGGGAAGTCCTCTGGCGCATGCGGAATAGCGCCCAGCGTCTTTCGCGGATGGCCTCCGCGATGTTCCAGTTGAGTATCGCGCGCCAGGTGAAGAAGCGGCCCGATTTCGAGCGGGGCGACCTGCAGGAGTGCCTCGATCAGGCCTTGCACGAGATGGCGCCGTTCGCCGACGAACGGCGGATTACGATTACGCCGGAACTGGAGCCTGGCGACGAAGGTCTGCGCTTCGAGCCGGGACAGATGGAGCAGGTGCTGATCAACATTCTCGACAACGCCTGCAAGTTCACGCCGAAAGCCGGCTGGATCGAAATTCGCGGCTACCCGTTCTTTTGGGAACGCCGTTCCGGCCAATCGGGAATGCCGCCCGGTGTAGAGCGCCGGCGCGGCGTCAACCAGGAGCCGAATAGCTACCGGATTGACATAACGGACTCCGGCGCGGCGATACCGAAAGAGCATTTGGAGAGTATTTTCGAGGAGTACGCGACGTACTCAGGCGGGCGCGACCGCTCTGGCGGAGGCCTCGGCCTGGCGATTTGCCGCTTGATCGTTACGCAGCACGAGGGATGTATTTGGGCCGAAAACACCGATTTGGGCCCCAGGTTCTCATTTGTTCTTCCGCTCGACCGATCTCGGTTAACGATGGGGGACGCGGAAGAGGACGTGACATTCGACGAACTACGGAGGTTAAACGTTAATGCTGATGTCTGACCATAAATGCACGATTCTGGTGGGGGAAGATGAGCCGGAGGTCTTGAGTTATCTCGAGACCGCCCTGAAGTGCATGGGTTATTCCGTGGAATCGGCTCAAGACGGAGACGAGGTGCTGGCTTGCCTGCGATCGGGTGGGTCCGAAATAGCGGCCGTGCTGCTCGACATCGTGATGCTGAATCGGGACGGCCTGGACACTTTGCGCGAAATCCGTAACCTGGATCGCCAGTTGCCGGTCATCATGCTGTCCGGCGCATCGTCCACTCTGAACGTAGTCACCGCGATGAAGCGAGGGGCGACGGATTTTCTCGCCAAGCCCGTGGCGCATGAGGACCTGCGTGAGGTGATCCGGCGGGCGATCGAGGCCAAAGGCGCGGCGAATGCGGCGCCCCCGCGCACTACGAAGCCCTTCCCCGATGTCTTAATGGGGACGAATCCCCGGATGAAAGAGCTCCAGGTTGTGGTGGGCCAGATCGGCTGGTCGGAGGTTCCGGTGCTGATTCAGGGCGAGACCGGCAGCGGAAAAGAGGTGCTCGCACGGGAACTGCATGCGCAATCTCCTCGCGCGGCCAGGCCGTTTCTGAAGCTCAACTGCGCGGCGCTGCCGTCGGAACTGGTCGAGAGCGAGCTGTTCGGCTACGAGCGCGGAGCGTTCACCGGCGCTTTCCAAAGGAAGGCGGGCAAGTTCGAGATCGCCGAAGGAGGCACCATCCTGCTCGATGAAATCGGCGACATGGACGTGCGGCTCCAGGCCAAGCTATTGCAGGTGCTGCAAGACCACGAGTTTCAACGTATCGGCGGCAAGGAAACCATCCGGGTGGATGTGCGCATCATGGCGGCCACGCACCGCGATCTGGAGAAGGCCATCGTCGAAGGAACCTTTCGCGAGGACCTTTACTACCGCCTGAATGTGATCAACCTGAAGGTTCCGCCGCTGCGCGACCGCAAGGAAGATATCGTGCCGCTGGCTGAGTTTCTGATCAAGAAACATACCTCCGGCGGGCTGGCAGCGCCGGCCATCCCGGTCGGCCTGAAACATGCCTTGATGACGTATCACTGGCCCGGGAACGTGCGCGAGCTGGAGAACTACGTTCGGAAGTTCATTATCCTCGGCGATCCCGAGTCGCTCTCGAGCGAACTCCATGCCAAGGCGATCAAACCGATGCGCCCGATTCCGATTGCCGACGGCCACTCCCAGCCGGCCGAACGGATCCAGGGTTCTCCGATTTTGGAGCAGGTGACGCAAGCCAGGAAACAGGCCGAAACGGACGCCATCCTGGCGGCTCTCAATTCCACGCGCTGGAACCGGAAACAAGCCGCGGCGCTGCTGAAAATCGACTATAAGGCGCTGCTGTACAAGATGAAGAAGCTGGGTGTCGAGGACCGTCCCGATCTCATCTCCGCGGAGACCGCGGCGCCGCCGAAAACCATGTCGGCCGGTGGTTACTGAAGGGATTCTTCGCCTCCGTTCCGTAACTCCACAGCCCGGTAACGCCGGTGGTCTTGCCACCGGTGTCTTTGGACTTTACTCACGCCCGTTCGCGATCGCGCCTAGAATGAAGGTGGATCGCGAACATGACGCTGGCCGAACAGCTTGCCGGGCACACCCGCGAAGGCGATTTGTGGGAATCGCTGGAGGGGAACCGCATTCGTTGCTACGCCTGCGGCCACTGCTGCCCGATCCCTTCCGGGTTTGCCGGCGTCTGCAAAGTCAGGTTCAATCGCGGCGGCAAGCTGATGGTCCCCTACGGGTACGTCAACGCCCTGCAGTGCGATCCAATCGAGAAGAAGCCCTTCTTCCATGCCCTGCCCGGGACGCGCGCCCTCAGTTTCGGCTTGCTCGGCTGCGACCTGCATTGCGGCTACTGCCAGAACTGGGTGAGCTCGCAGGCGCTGCGCGACGTCCGCTCCTCGCTGGA